>Ga0180432_10000536_pt1 | contig 62974 bp, 37 predicted proteins | sample SS_ome_10_FD_132414 | JGI IMG/M metagenome (GOLD analysis project Ga0180432, IMG submission 132414) | Hypersaline lake sediment archaeal communities from the Salton Sea, California, USA - SS_1_MS_2 metaG | ecosystem: Environmental > Aquatic > Non-marine Saline and Alkaline > Hypersaline >... | reverse complement strand
TCCAAAAGACCCAGCAGGTTCCTCGCCGCGTTCAGGTCCCGATCCAGCCCAAGGCCGCACTCCGGGCAGCGGTACGCGCGCTCGCCGAGCGGAAGCTCGGCGCGCACCGCCCCGCAGGCGCTGGGACGACCAGAGGACGCTGCTCGAGCGCGAGGGGGAGCCGGAGGGGCCGGACAACAGGCCCTTGGCGTGCTGCGCGAACGGGCACACCTGGCCCACGGAGATTGGGGGGCGATAGCCCCGACCGTTTTTTGTTCCGACGGATTAGGACACAGGCCGCCCCTGCGGGGCGGCCCCCGGACGGGGGAGGGCCAGCCATGGGGCGCGGGGAGCCGACGCACAGGCAGATGAGGGCGTGGGAGAGGCGGCGGACGAGGGGCTTGGAGGGGCGGGACATCGTCGGGATATGCGGCATCCTCGGGCCGGACCTCGCCGAGATGCAGATTCGGGAGCGGGGCCCGTTCGCGGGCGGGCCGCAGGCGGCCTCCCCCACTGCTGCTCCAGCTCGTGGATCTCTCTCTCGCGCCTCGCGCCCTCGCTCTCGGCCAGCAGCCGCCGGGCCAACCGCCTCGCGTTCCCCATGTCGCACCTCCCGAACCCTCGCCGGGGCAAAGGCCTTACAAAAACGAGGGGCCGCCCCGGAGGGGCGGCCCCTTTTCCGCGGGGCGCCGTCCTGCGGCGCCCTGGTAGACACTACTGCCCGGACTGCCCGGGGGTCGCACCCTATGCTTGCTTAACGACGAGCCTCCTTGCTATCCGCCTCGCGGCCCGCTCGCCAGCGTCCTTGACCACATCGTACTCCCCCCGCCGCAATGCCACCGTCCATCTCCTGCCCCCGCGCTCGAACGCGGCGGTGAGGAAGTTGGCGCGGCGTCCCGTGACCGGCGGGTTGTCCACCGAGACCACGATGGCCACCTCCCCCGGCTCCAGGAAGCACTCGGGGGCGCCGGCGTACCCGGAGTAATACGCCTCCGTCCGCTCCCTGGGCGTGACCTTCGCGCCCACCTGCGGCCACGCGGACGCGCCGCGCGGCTTCGCCTTGGCCTCGCCTCCCGCGGCGTCCTCGACCTCGGAGCCGCCCTCCTCGTAGAGGCCGGCCTCCTCCGGAGCGATCTCCCTCAGGAGCCGCAGGAACTCGCCCGCGTGGACCCGCTCCTCGTCCGCAACCTCCAGCATGACCTTGGTGACTAGCGGATTGTCGGACGCCTCGGCTATCTGCGTGTACTGCTGGACCGCCTCGTACTCGGCGGCCACCGCGAACCGCACAGCCCGCACGAGCTCGTCGGCCGTCATCTTCCGGTCGAGCGAAAGGCCCGAGAACGCGTCGCCGAACCCCGGCATGGTCACACCCTCCGCTGGAGCTCGTCGATGAGCTCCTCAAGGATTCCCTGGGCGACGTACGCCAGCCCGTCGGGGTCCATGGCCCTGACCTCCGGGGCGACGCGGTTTATCTCCGCGGCCACCATGTCCCTGATCCTCACGACCTCCTCGTCCACCCTCCGCCGCTGCTCGGGGGTGAAGTAGTCCTCCCCGCCCGGCCCCCCGGTCACCCCGGCGAGCCTCTCGGCGATTTTCCTTGTGCTACCCATCTCTCCCCCTTACTCCACGTCCACGATGGTGTCCCGGATGGCGATGTCGTCGTCCCGGAACTGCACGATGAGCCTGACCCGGAAGGTGCCCGCGAAGGCGAACTTGTACGACAGCACGCGGTAGTAGTCCTCCGGCTGGTCCTCGGCGGGCTCGAAGCGGTCGAGCAGGACGCCCGTGGCGTCGTTGTATATCTCCCAGACGTACCGGACCGGCCTGCCGCTGTCGTCCACGCCGTCGCCGCAGAAGGTGAACTCCCTGGCCGACTTGATGTCGATGAGCGCCCGCGGGGCGAGCTGCTCGACGGGCACCTCGCACGGCTGACCCGTCACCATCCAGTTCAGCTCCAGCAGGACCTCGGCCTCCTCGCCGATCGGCTGCGGGACGTTGTAGGACACGTCGTACTCGACATAGAACTTGCCGCAGTCCTTCCGGCCGACGCGGACGAAGACGCACCCGCATATCGGGCCGGGGCCGGGGTACTCGTACTCGTACTCGCCGGGCGGCTGGTAGTCGTAGTCGTACCCGGTGCACGGGAAGCCGACGCAGTCGGCGTTGCCGTTCGCGTGGGCCACCAGGGCGCACAGCACCTGGCAGTTCGGGTTCTCGAGCGGAATCTCCAGCGGGCCGTGGAGCGACGAGCTCCCCCGGACCATGGCGAAGACCCTGCCGTCCTCGCAGCAGAGCTCCTGGCCCTCCTGGCTGACGTCGCACGGGAAGCAGTCCTCCGGCAGCCTCGGGTGGGCCACCGTCGGCAGCAGCGCCGCCTGCTGGAAGGTGAAGTCCTCGTCCGTGCCCTCCGGCACCTTGGTCATGTCGAGGATCGCCGAGCCGCAGATGCACGAGTCGTTCAGGGTGATGAAGTCCGAGTCCGGAATCTCGTCCACGACATAGAGGAATATCTGCCTGCTCTCGGTGCGGCCGGACTGGCCCGCGAACACAATCAGGCGGGAATCGTCCCTCATCACCGCGGCGGCGTACTGTAGCCGCAGCGGCGAGGACGTCCTCTGCTCCCACCTCCTGGTGTCGAGATCGAACCTCCAGGTGTCGGACAGCGAGCCGAACGAGTTCCACCCACCCCACACGTAGACGGCCCCCGTCGTCTGGAACATCTGGTGCCCCAGCCTCACGGGCGGCAGGAGGGCGTCGGACGGCTCCAGCCTCGTCCACTGCATGTTCGCCGGGTTGAACTCCCACAGGTCGTTCAACGTCTGGGCCAGGGCGTTCTCGCCGCCCATGGCGTAGACGCGGCTGCCCGTCAGCGTCAGCCCGTGCCACGCCCGGCGGCCTGCGGCCGACGCGTCGAGCAGCTCCACGCTGACGACCTCATCCCTCGGCCTCACGGTCCCGCCGTCGTTCACCGGGGTGATGTCGAGGGTGACCCTGATGAAGTCGTCGGTCGGCTCGTAGCTGATGGTCGATCCGCTCTCGAACAGCACGTAGCCGCCGTAGATGTAGATTTCCTCGTATGTGCCCGTGGGCAGCGTGACCTGCCGGGAGACCATCCGGTGCCCGTAGCGGCCCTTCAGGTCCACGGTGGACCCGCCTATGGTCGCCGCGAGCTGCGGGAGCCTCTTCCAGTAGCCCTCGTCGGGGTCCTCGAAGTCCGGCGTGTAGATCCACATGTCCGGCAGCGGCAGCGGCGCGGCGTCGTCGGCGTTCGCCCGCCCGCCGTAGACCAGCATCCTGTTGTCGGACATCGCGATCGCCGCATGGTCGAACCTGCCGGTCGGCCACTCCTCCGAGCCGGAGGACGTGTCGCCGCGGGTGGACCTGGTCCACACGCCCTCGGCGCCGTCGAGGTCGAACTCGATGATGGTCTCGCCGCCGACGATCTGGTCGAGGTTGTCCTGCCCGCCGAAGATGTACGCCTTCCCGGCGATGTTCACCGCCGAGTGGAAGTACCTGGGCGGCATCTCCCACTCGAGCGCCGTCCAGACGGTGTTCGTGTTGCACAAGCGGGCCACGGGGTTCCTGGACCCGTTCCGCTGGCTGACCTCGACGCACTGTAGGTTCGGCGTGTTGATGACGCGGGAGATGTAGTACCGGGCGTTGCACTGGGTGTTCGCCAGGTCGATGTCGATCAGGAAGTCCGTCGGGAGCTGTAGCACGCCGTTGTAGAGCGAGGCGTCCTGCGCGAACGGGTAGTTGCGCTTGGAGTTCTCCTGCTCCCACTCCTGGACCGGCGGATCCTCCCGCAACGCGATCAGGTCGTCCTCAAGCTCCAGGAGCTTGAGGTATATCCACATCAGGAACGACGACAGGAAGAACCTCTTGTCGGTGATCGTCTCGATGCCCACGTCGCTGGACACGATGCAGGCCAGCGGCAGGTGTATGTCGGTGGTGCAGCACTCGTTGGTGCCGACCTCCTCCATGACAATCTGGCCGTCGCGGCTGATGAAGACCTCGGTGGTCGTGTTGGGGGACACCTCGAAGGCCGACGTGTCGGCGTCGCTGAAGTCGAAGGTCACATCCTCGTCGGCGACCCTCGCCCTGCCGTTCGCGATGACGAACCTGAAGGCCCCTCCCGCCTCAGTGCTCTCGCCGACATGCAGGCCCTGGACGACGAAGTTGTGCAATGCCTGCGCGCGGGTGTCCTCGATCTGGTCGGACGTCACGGCCGTCACGCCCGCCCGGCGGTGCAGTCTGGCTATCTCGAATACCGTCTCGCCGGGGGCCGGGCACGGTATCTGGCCGCCCTCCTCGACCTTGATGACGACCCTGATCTTCTCCCTGATCGCGGCTTCCTGGCCGAACTCGGGGTCGATGATGTCCGGGTCGTCCTCCGAGGTGATCTCCTCGGCGAAGTACTTGATGTAGACGATGTCCTCGCGGTCCTCGCTCGGGGTCGTCAGCGGCGAATCGTCCTCGCCGATCGTGAAATCCTCCTCCAGGAGGATTCGCTTGCCCATGTGCACGACGCTGCCGTGCCGGACCACGACGCGGTTCCCCTGGAGCTCCGGGTCATCGACCTGGTGGACTAGGAACCCGTCCCCCAGATAGAAGTCCCCGCTGGAGTGCCGAATAAGCCAATCACGCTGGTAGCGCTGTATGTCCTGTCCCTCGTTCAGCTCGAAGTCGAGGACCGGGCGGTCGCGCTGGAAAATGACTTTCCGGTAGTCCTTAGCGGGGTCAAACGAGTTTTTGCTGATGTCTGCCATTCACCCTGCTCCCGACACCGCAGCCGACTGAAAACATTAGAAAGGGGTCGACCGGACTCCTAGGCGGAGTGCGCGTCGATCCCACGACCCTTCACCAGCGGCCTCCCCCAGGGCCTGTAAACCGTCGCGGCGAACCCCTCGGCCCCGGTGTCCACTGAGGGGGTGCCGTCAAACATACCGCTACCCGGGTCAGCCGAGTTCCGCTGGGACAGCATCAGCAGGACCACCTCGCCCGTGTCCGCCACAGCCGTGACCGGGAGGTACGCCGCCAGATCGCCCTGCGCCGTCAGCGGACCTGCGGAAGCCGCCACCCTTATGGGGGCGCCGGATGTGTCCAGAACGGCATTGAACACCCCGTTCGACCCGCTGAGCCGCACCTCGATGCCGCTGAGCGTCTCCACGGCGTCGCGGCCGGCGGAACCGAGTACTGGCAGCCTCAGCACGGCTGATCCGGAGTCCCCAAGGGCCTCAGACTGGAAGTCCGTGCCGCCCTGCGCCGGCTGCACGAACACATTGTCCGTGGCGTTTGCGGCGGAATCGGGAAGCACGGCGTCGCCCAGCCTTGCCGGGGAGGCCGATGTCACGACCATCTCGGCGGACACCGAGGATACCTTGAATGTCCTCGCACCCGGATCGAACGCCGCTGTCTGCGCAGGCCGCCCGCCGCTACTGGGCGGCACGCTGATTATCGGGGTGGCAACCTCCGCGTCTATCGGCAGGGACACCCTGATATCGGCGTCGAAGAAGACCTCGTGCCCGTTGCGAAGGCCGGCGGCCACAAAGGCATTCCGTCCCGGCGACACCGGGTCCGAGTCCTGCTGCCTCATCGCGGATATGTACTTGCTGTACTCGATGTCGAAATCGGTGTCCAGCGGACCCCATGGCGAACCCGTGTTGGGGACCGCGCGGTACCTTATCCGATACCTCCAAGGATCGGCGGGCGTGCCCGCACCCACATAGCCCTCCGCCGACGGATCGATGCTGAACTCGAAAATCTCGTACAGTGGCGAGGCGCCGGACCTTTCCGTCCGCTTCAGGAGTGCGATCTGGTTCGTGATCCCTCCCTCACGGATGTAGACGGGCACAATCATGTTCAGGCTCACCGTGGCGTCGTTGTTCACGAACGCCTTCTTCAGGAGGCCCGCCTTGTATTTGGGCACCCACTGCGAACCGTTGGCGTCCCATTTGTCTATCCCGAGCACCTGCATCACATTCGTGGCCAGCGGCACCGTGCCCTGCAATGGGTCGCTGCTGTCGGTGAGGCGGTATGTGCTCGTGCCGGGGCGCTCGACGATGCCGGCCGGAATGATGAACTCATCCGTCGCGCCGGGGTCGTCCGGATCAGGAATCAGTCGCCCGCAGACCTCGCCGGATACCCCTTCCGTGTAATCGGCGGCGTCCAGTTGCAGCGGGGTAGTCGTCCCCGGCTCCCGGATATACGCGCCGCGCAGATGCACAATCGGAAGCGGCGAAAGCAGAGTGAACAACGGGACCGATGCGGGCAAAGACGCGTCGCGCAGGACATAGAATGCGTGCGAACTCATGGCGAACTCGATGTCCTTGCCCGTGCCCCCGGACTTCGTGGTCGCGTTCAGGGGACGGACGAACATGGCGCGGCGACCGGACACCCAGCCCGCATCGATGTTGAGCAGGTCGTCGTCGAGATCGATCACGCCGTCCAACCGCTTCTTCAGGAAATCGACCGTGAGTCGCTCATCTGGCACTGGCTTCGGATCTGCGTCGCCGATGTACGAATCCAAGTCGAACATGCCCGAGAAGAAGCCGTCCTCGGTCGCGTCCCGAAGCGGGGCGGCGAGTCGCCGGGTCGTCTCGACCATGCGAAAATCGAGCGTGGCGGCGTAGAGGGTGCCGTAGTGCGTGTTGTTCATCTTGCTGCCGTTGGCGGAGCTCTCCCGTGACGTGGCCGCGACCCGCTGGGTGGTGCCGGGGTTCAGTTTGTTGGTCGCGATTGCCGTCGCGTGGGGACTCTGCATCTCCAGCGGCTCCGACCTTATGCCGATAGTGGCCGGGACCTCGATGTCAAAGTACAGCCACACATCCTGGGGATAATGTCGCCCGTTGAGGTTGCCGTCCGTCCTGTATGATCCGACTCCGAACTCAAGCTTCATCGACTTGCCGTTCGGGCCAAGCGTGACGGCATTGAACACGATTTCCTCTTGGGTCTCGCTGAGTATGCCTCTTGGCGGACGGGCGCTGAACTTGGCGCTCGACTCGGCCGGGAGCGTGAGTTCTATCGTGTTCGCGGGATCGGGTTGCTGTTGCAGCCAGGACGGCAGTCCGAAACCGAACTCCGGGTCCGGCGGCACATCCAGGTTCTGGCTGATGGCCATGAAGATGTTCTTCTCTGCCGTTGGGGCGGCGGAGAATACCCTCCGCAGCCCGTCGCAGGAGCCGATGTGCTCGCTCACGGCCGGGTTCAGGCTCGCGCTGGACACAATCTCCTTCTGGGTGGAGACTGTCGAACCGGACACGTCCGGCGACACGCCGGCGCTGCCGAACGAAGTGTGGAGGGTCCCCGCGAATGCGTCCCGCTGCGATCTGACGATTGCGGAGGAGGCGGTGGCCGGCGACAGGACGGATTTGTGCCTTAGGTCGATGATGTCGGATGGCACGATGCGGTCCGATGCGAAACCGTCTGGTCGCAGCCCCAAATCCTCGCTGTCGGACGGAGAGCTGCCGTTCGGGTTCGGACTCGGATCATCATTGGCGCGGAATCCCCCGGAATTGCGCCTGTGGATGGCGCAGATGGGGATCGCGTACACCTTACCGTCCACCGTCAAGTCTGGGGTTTCCGATATCCAGAGTCCGTGGTCGCCGGATTCTTCTCCAGCGTTCCGGAACGGTGTGCCGTACACGACGGTCACCATCTCTTGGGGTCCAATCCCTGCTATGTTGGGGTCGCCAAGCCCGCGGGGGTAAGTGTCCAGGTCAACGCCCTCGAAGGTCCGGATTGCGTACTGCAATTGAACCCGCTTGGTTGTTTCGAGGCTCACATCGGGATCGACGATATCGTCGTCAAGCGTCGTTCCGCCGTACAGGATGTTCCCGAATGGCCACACTTGGCTCTTCTGGAACACTCGGCCGGCCGTGTCCAGCCTGCTGACGCTCGGCGGCTTGATGGGCGGGCTGTCGGAGTTTCCGGTCACCAGGGCCAGCCAAACCTCCAGATATACGAGATCGGTCCTGGAGCCCGTGGAGGGGGCGGCGGAAAGCGAAATCTTGTTTCCGAGGTTGTTGAGCGTGCCTCCTTGGAAATCCTCCGCCTGTGTCCCGCGAACAGGCACGTTCCACCCCGCCACATTGGCCATCATCGGCTCATCGGCGACGTAATCAACCTCGATCAGGAACGGACCAGGGTTGGCCGTCGGGCCGTTGGCGACGGACAGGAGCGCCGCTGAGCCGGGGCGCACATGCGCGTTGCCCACCGAGCCTAAATCGTGCTGCGTGTTGGCGGCGGGAAATGCCGTCGTGGAGTCGAATGTCTCGGTCGCTATGGTGCCTTCCGCCGTAGACAAGGTCACCTCGCAGGTGTTTCCGTCATCGATGCCGGCTGCCGCGACCGACTGGTTGACCACTCGGACGGCTACCACCCTCGCTCGCTCCTCGAAAACGCGGACCACGCGGTTGGAGATGGACGAGCCGGCGGCGAGGTCCTCCACGGCGTACGAAACGGTTTCCGCCTTGGCGGCGGGCAGGTAGAAGGTGTTCGCCTCATTCGCGAAGGCTATACTCGGCAACGACAGGAAACCCGACGGGAGAACCGCCTTGTGCCCCTCGGCTATCCGAGCGAACCCGATGTCCTGAATCAGGTTGATCTCGTACTCCAAGGCCGGACGACCTTGGTTGAGCACGACATGCAGCCAAGATCGGTCAGCCGGATCGACTGACCTTGAGACCCCTGTTCCGAAGTTTTTGGCTGTCACTGCACCCTCCCGCCAACTGGCACGCCTGTCGTGGTGTCGGTTAAAGAATACAAGGGCGGCGCGCCTAGAAGGTGAACCGCCACAGCATGCTCAACCTGGCCCCTACTGGCTTGTTCCAGACGCTGTGCGTCCGGTAGTTGACCATCGTGCCGCTGTTGGGCAGGGAGGCGTTGGCGCCGCCGAAAAGCCCCTGCTCGACCAGTGGCGCGTTGGCCTGCGACTCGGTGAAGGTGAACAGAAAATCGACGATCCTGGTTCGAGATTCGGACGGGGCGCCGCTCCCGTCCTCCTTGACATAATAGATGTCGTCCGCAGCGACCCTGACCACCTCGCTCTCCAGCCGGGATATCAACGGGCTCTCGGGCGGGGGGTCGAACTTGTCCCATGTGGGCGCGCCGACACCTACGGCCAAGTGAGTAAATCCGTCCACATCCTCGCCCTTGCACAACTGCGCGATCAGCAGGCTGGCGTCTTGGACGATGACGTTGTGCCCAATGAATCGCCGATCGATACGACCATCCGGATACTGCATCTCGCCGGCCACCACGCCGCCACCGAGATTCTTCGTGACCCATTCGCTAAACGGACGATTCACCGTCTCCTCCTTTCGCGTCGCTGCGAGACATCCCGAGCCGCTCCCTCCGACCATCCGGGTGGATGATGACGGCCTCGATTGCGTCGTCCGACTGGTTCCCGCGCCGACCGATGTCCTCTGCCTGCGGGGGGCGGGAGCAGTCTCCGCCGAGCATTCGCCGCAGGCGCCGCAGTCTTTCGCTCTGTTCCGTGTCACGCATAACGCATTCTACCTGTCAACTGGCCAATGGGGTTCCGATTGGGAATGGATCCGCGTCGCCTTCTATCGCCCAGAACGGCTCTTCCCTGGGTCCGAACAGCGAGTCTATCCACGGATTCCTCTGGAAAACCGTTGGGCACCCGCCCGAGGTGGCCGGGCCGTCGCCGGACTCCGGCGTGCTCCGGCAACCGAGGTAGTGATAGTACGGGAAATACGTGTACCCGTGCACCTCCGCCTCGTATCCGTAGCAGACGAACCCCGGAACCGGCACTATTGCCTCCTCGACGGCGTAATGAATCACGCTGGTGTCATGATCCCTGAACCCGAACCTCTGTCGCCGTACCCGCAGGGTCTCCTCCAGCAGATCGCCGTATATGTTGATGTACGAACCGTCGTAGTAATACTGGCCGCATACGCAGACCTCTGTGTAATCGACCTCCCTCTCCGGGAGCTTGGGTCCGTCGATGAAGTCTACCTCCTGCCTCCTCGGACCCGGATCGTTGGTGGCCGACTTGGCGTCGTTCCACGACCTTCGTATGTTGATCTCCTGGAACTCGATGCATGCCGATGGCATGTGGTCCGAGACCGGCGCGTGGAACGGACTTGACTTCCGTAGGCCCGGAAACGCGTTAAGCAGGAAGTCCTGGTTGAGCGTGTGTGGCTCCAGCCGCGTGTCGTTGTAGCCCTGCTCACCGAAGGGCTCCACGCCGAGGCACTGCTCCGGCGGTTGCGGCTGGTTCGGCTCGACGAGGCAGCTAGTAACCGAGAACTCCTTGTTGCGCTCGTTCACGGCCTCCAATGGCTCACAGGCGCCGCGGGGTATGTGCTGTTTCCTGAGGGATTGGACATCGCGACCCGACTCGGGCGTGCTCAATTTTCCGCCTTCGTCGAGGCCGATGCGGAACCTGTCCCTGCCGAGCGTCGAGCGGTCCAGCAAATCCATGCTGCCGTCGTCCTGCACCGTGAAGTGGTACTTGTCCGACTCCACGGATGCGTGCATGTTGCCGTAATGCAGCAGCACGACCCGCTGCCCCCGCTGCGGCACCTCTTTCAGGCAGACGACGCCTCTCACCGCATCGAAGGACGAGATTTCCGCGAGTTCGCAGCCCACATACGCGAGAACTTCGTGTGCTTCCGAGGCCAGTCTCAGGTCGCCGCCGAACTCGCTCGGGGACAGCATCGGGGGGCGGACCGAGTACACGCCCGTCCCGTCCCACTGGTCGGTGACATCCGACCTCCACGGCGCGGCTACACCCTCGACCTCACTGCTGCCTTTTCGCGTGTTCTCGCAGAATAGGAGTTGCAGGCTGGCCAGAAGGCACTCGCATATCGCGGTGGGGCTGCTCTTCACCTTGAGTTCGCAACCGCTCTCCGGGCAGGCCTCCAGCGTGGCCACGATCTCGCGGAACGAGGTGTGGCCGGGCACCAGCAGGCTGCGTTGGGATGGCTCCTTAGACAGCTCGTCCGACATGACCACGGATCTCTGGTAGTCAGTGTACGGAGGCGTCCGGGTGGCTCCGGACTTGTCGAGGCCTACATACCCGCCCGAGACATCGCCGTCTTCGTCAAATGTCGCTATCTCCTCCGGCAACGACGGATCGCATCCTCGGATGACCGAGTACGTCTCCGGCGTTAGCCACAGGTTGAACCACGGGCCATCCTTGAACACCGGCGTACGCCCTATGAACGCCCCTGTGGCGACGATGCAGTCGCCCGGCTGTATATCGGTGAAGTCCACGCACTCGTATGACGCAATCTTGCCGCAGCCGTCCGGGGATTGGTATGTCCTCCTCGCTACGCTGTGTTGTCCCTCCTCGGCGAACACCCTCACCTCGATGAACTCTGGCGGGTGCGAACCCGCGTCTACCAGACCGGTGCTACCGCCCGTGCCTTGTCTCAGCCTTATGGTGAACTCCATATTGGAGTCGTCGATTTCTCCGACCTGCCCCCACAGTATCTGCGGCGAGTTCTCTCCGGAGCAGCAGGAAACCACCTCGCTCATCTCGGGCGGAACGCCGCGGACGCACCCGCCGTCGCAGTTGCGCACGCAACGGCAGGCGTCGGCTTCGATGGCTACTTCAAGCACGGCCGGGTCCCTTGCTATGGCGTCCAGCCTCGACCGCTGCGCGAACCCGCGAATGACCGTCTGCGTGCTGGTTATCTCGGTCGAGCACAACCCAGATCCGGCCTCCACAATCAGGTCACTCGTGCTGCACAGCTCAAGGCCGGCGGCGCGAAGTCGGGAAACAACGGACTCGGTGGACTCGCCCGAGATTGTAACCTTTACGGCGGCGGGTTCGACTATGAGCCGGGTGGCCCTGAAGCCCTCCGCGGTCACGCAGATGGGTTCGCAGCCTGCCTGAAAATCAAATTGTTCGCCAAACGCGAATACCGGCTCCCCGTAACTAAGGTGCGCTGGTCGGAACTCGCGTATGAAATCGTACACCCCGGACTTGAGCGGATCCGGGTGGGTTACCACATGCCTTCGCAGCTCCTCGTCGTAGAAAATCGACACCCGTATCTTGTGCTGGTCGGCTATGTCGTTGCTGAAGTTCACGAAATCGACCACTTCCACGCCGCCCGGCGCCCAGGCCGACAGGACAGTGCGGAATGTGACCGGGTTGCTGCCCCCTAGGTACGCGTTGCGCAGGCTGAAGAGTAGCTGCTGGTAGGCCTGATGGCTGATGAATTGGGTGCCCGGCACCGCCATCGGGGAGCCGAAGTTCCGGTAAAGATGCTCCGCATCGACGGTGTCGAACCGGGCGTTGGACAACGCCCTAACGGCCGACTGCTCCATCGTGGCATACTCCTGCCCGCACGCCTTGAAGAAGCCCGCGACATTCGTGAACCAGTTCTTCCTGTAGTTGCTGGCGGTGTTGTCGTGTAGCCGGTCTATGAATCGCTTTGACCTGCGAACCATGTCGTTCCTGCTGTCGGCGGACAGGGTGCGCATCTGCTGCGCCTGGAATGTCATCGACATCGTTTCCATCGCGTTGCCGACATGGTCTTTCGCGTCCACTTGGACCGCCACCTCGCCGCGACTGTCGAAAAGGGCACGGGGGTTGATGTCAACCACATACCCCTTGCTCCTCTCCGAATACGCGAATTGCGGGTTTTCTTCAAGCAGGCTGAGCAGCGTGACTTGAGTCAGGGAGCCTACCGCCGGATCGCTTCTGTCGAAAATCTTCACATCGCGGACATCCCGCAACAGCTTCGAGTCCAGCGTGGCCAGGCTCGCGGAGGACAAGGCGGCCGTCATGCCGGGTATCCTGTCGAGGAATCCGATTACCTCCTCCACGGTGTCGTAGCCGTCGTCGTCAAAGCTGATCCTCGCCTCCCGAAGCACGGTCCCGTCCAGGAAGGAATGCACCCCCATGTTGTCCTGGAGGATGAGGTTGTTGTTCACCACCGACGCATAGAGGTACTCTATGTCGTTCCGTTCCGCGGGAGGGGTGTACCGCAGTTGTATCGCTGGCCGGCTCTCCAGCAGGAACTCTACCCCGTTCACCGACACGACTACGCTGTCGATGTCTACGCCACTGTCGTCGTCCTGAATGAAGAACTGGATGTGCGCGTTGCGGGACACGTCTATCTTGCCGCTCTTAGGCACGATGTCCCGTATCGTGGGCGGAGATATGTCGGCCTCGGCGGAGGAAATCCGCACGCGTATGGTGGCCTTCTGAATGTCGCTCCGGTTTCCTGCCTTGTCTGTGGCGAAGAAGAAGATATCGTCCTCGAACTCCGGACCCGACGCATCGAGCCTTATGACGCCGCCGAACCTCACGAACTCCCCTGTGCCGGGAATCTCCTCCTTGACCGGATCGCACGAGGCAATCGTCTCGGGGAGCACGGTTTCCTCGACGAGCCGGTTCCGACCGCCGAACCTGTAGAAGGACGCCTCCACCCCGCTCTCAAGGTCCACCGCAATCAGGTCGATGTCCGGGTACGACTCGAGCTCTATCAGCTTCGTCCCGTCCGCAAGCTCGGTCGTCACGGACGGCCTGTCGAATGCCAAGGATGCCGTCGGCGGCGTCTGGTCAATCTGTACAACATACTCCGTGAAGACGGGACGGAGCGACTCGGACGACACGCCGACATCTGCGGCGGACACATTGTTCGCGTTGTCGATGGCAAACACCGCGATGTGGTACCTTCCCGGATCGCACAGGCGGATAAACGGCGCCTTTTCCAAGTCCATCTTGCGCAGGCGGCAATTCGACCCGTCGGCGAACGAGGAGCAGGCCTCTTCGGTCTCGCCGGGGGAGCAGGGACTTATTCGTGCGTTGATGCCAGTGAAGGTTTCTCCGTCTACGGTGCGCTGATCCTCCACCTTCACACCCGGGTTCTCGACGCCGCCCGAAAGCGCCCATTCGTCCATCGACTCGACCGGCGGCAGATATTGCAGCCTGAGGAACTCGTCTATCTGCTCGTCCGTCAAGTCCTGCGGCTGCAAATCGGCTAGTTCTTCCGGGTCTCTCGCCACGAAGAAGGCGACGACGTCATTCAGGTCCACGAGGCCTTGGGCGTCGGGGTTCTGTCCCGGCGGGGCGTCCAAGGTCTCCTTCCAGACGCGGTAGTAGAGGGCCTTTACGCCGCTGCCGTCCTCTGAGAAGGTGAAGAATATCGTGGCGTCTCGGTTCAGCCATTTCGCTTCGGAGTTGTCGCCGACATCTGGCCTCTCGTTATCCCAGTAGTATGTGAACCTGAACGAGTCGGATTCGGTGCCGTTGCCCTCGGCGTCGATAAAGCTGACATACAGGTTGAGCACATTCTCGCCGACATCCCGGAACGTGAACGGCTCAGTGTATTCGCGGTACACGTCCTCGTCCGACCATTTCCAGAATATCTTCGAGGGGAACGGGGTCTCCGGCGCCAAGTCCGAGGGTCGGGGGCCGAATATCGGTAGTACGACTATCGGCCTGAAGCCGCGGTACCACTGCCGGGACTTCGAGTCGGGGTCACCGGGCGCAAACTCGCTGACAATTTGCGGGACAAAGCTGCCGATCAGGAAATCGTTGTATACACACACGCTCGCGGAGCCCGACGCGCTGGTGTGGTCAGCGTACACGACGAGGAAGTTTACGTCGACGCACCCTTGACACACGCCCTTCTCTATGACGATGAAGTCGCCGGACTGCGTTATCGAGGGTGAACTCTCGCTCAGGGGTTCTCCGTCCGGCGCGAAGTGTATCCTTTCGATTGGCTTCGCCAGGAATCGATCCGGCAACACCAGCGGGGCGGTGAGTGCGTCACCCACATTGGTGAAGAACCCGCTGTCGCTGTTTCCGGCCCGATCAACGGCGAGCCACTTGAACACGAACCGGTTGCGATAGCTGGACGGAGCGGGCAGCACCGCCGAAGGCGACTCGATGTAGCTGTCGCCGTCCGTCGGCGAGTCACCGTTGAAGGTGTAGTGAACCCGATCTATGCCGCTCTCGATCTCGTTTACGACGACATTCGCCACGCTTTCCTCGGTGGGCTTGGCGCACTCGTCGCGGGAATAGTACCAGACCGATTGCTCCTTGTTTATCACGAACCGTCGGGTCGATGACGGATCGTTGTATGTGCTGAAGTCGACGTACTTGGAGGATTCGCTGCGCGACTCAAGCTTCATCTCCAGCACAAGGTCTGAGTCGTACGGTATGTCGCCGGATGATCTGACTACATGCAGTAACTGTGACGACGGGTCGAAGTCCAGTGAGAAGTTAGGGGGCGAGTACAGCTTGCCGGTGCCCTCGTCGAGCATGAAAGCCGTGCCGTCGTCCACAAAATTGACTCTCTCCAGCGCGACCCTGACCTGAACGCCCCGCACGCGAAGGTTCCTCGCGACGCCGGGCGAGAAGTCGCTCGCCGAGTTGTTCTTCAGAAACACGCGGCCGTCGGACTCCGCTGTCAGCTCGAATGTCGCGGGGCTCGCGGGTCGCCCTAGGCCGTTGTCGTCCACCAGAACCACATCAAGCAGGAGGCTGGCCACCTCGGTCTCGACGAGTCCCGTGTCCACCGACTCCCCCTCCTGGGGGGTGCCCACAGTCATGTTCCTTATCCGCGACGGGAACCTGACGGTGAACCTCTGACGGCCGTCCCTATTCTCGTACCGGACGACATCGCGGGTGCCAAGCTCCCAGAACATCTCCCCGCCGACGGGCCAGGAGTCCCCCATGCTCTCCACGAATACCCGTCCGGAGGACTCGAAATAGTCCGCTTTGTAATCGACATGCTCGACCAGCGGCGCGCCGGATTCCGACAGCGGACGGAGCACCAGGGAGCCGGGCACCGGCCGGCGGGCATCTATCTCCAGCGTGTACTTTCCGTTTGCGTCCGGTTCCAGCACGGGGAATGACGAATCGGGCGGGGCCGACTCGGGGTCGCGCAGGAGCACCCATCCGCTGGCTTTTCCAGGCATGACCGACGTGAGGACGGCGCTCCCGTCGTTTACGAAGAAGTCGTCCGTTATCAGCACCCGGCTATCGAACAGATCCGTCAACCCGGAGCCGACCTTCGGCTGGGTTGTGTCCAGCTTCAAGAGATACCTCTTCGGCAGCTCGGCGAAGTACCTCGGCACGGGCACCAGCGTCCTGCCGGGCGTAACCGGGAAATCGTCGGTCAGCACGGTTACGGATCGGTACTCAAGTATGTGCTGCCCGTCGGACGGGACCCTGATGGCCGACCCATCCCACTCGACCTCCTCGCCGAGGCCGTCCCATCTGTACAGCGTGCGGTACACAGCGCCGTCCACCGGGTTGGACACCTCGAATGTTATGTCGGGGTTGGTGACATACCAGTCGGCCCTGCCATCCGGCGGGAACTCGACAATGAGCGTGGTTTTCGGTGCCTCTCGCCGCGTCACTCTAACCCTCCACTGCCTCGACAATCAGATCGGCGAGTCGCGCGTACTCGTTCTGGTTGAGGATGATGTCCTGGCTGCCGGACTCACCGGATATTCTGTATGTGGCGGCGTACACGTTGTTGTTCGGATCCGAATCGTTCAACGGATTCCCGACCTCGTCGGCGGACTTCGGGTTCACGAACACGGTGCCTGTCGCGTCGATGAAGAACGTGCCCTTGGTGGCGACGAGTTCGGTCAGATCGGCGACCACCTTCAGCGGGGTGCCGTTCTCCCTCAGTCCCCAGAACTCGTTGGGTTCAGCCGATGTGCCCAGCGTGTTCTTGAGCAGCGCGTTACGGAGCGTCTGCCAGTAGGACACCGGGTTCCCGGATGAGTCAGACCCAACCACCGCCTCCGTCCAAGTGCTTTGTATCACCTCGTTCGTCTCGTAGTTCCCAGAGGTCCTCGCCAGTTGGGACATGGGCAGCACCACATGCTTCACCCCGTCCACCTGTTGTATCCTGTATATCAGGTCCGACTCGTAGATGGACTCGCCCAGCCTGCGTCCGGACACATAGTTGCGCACGGCGTCGATCACCGCCTCCTTGGTGTCCAGAACATCGGAGCCGCCGGTTACCTTGAAGCTGAAAATGACATCGATGTCCACCGGGATCGCGGACTTGACGAGCACGTCCGCCGCCTCATGCCTAGTGCGGTCGATGAGGGACTGCAACCTGCCGATCATGTTGTTGGCGCGGTACCTGATGATTATCTCCTCGCCATGCTGATAGGAGATGCTGTACCTTTGCCCGGACGGGAAGCGGCTATCGCTGCCTATCAACTTCACGGACGTGACACCGGTCGAGGAGTCCGACTCGGTTGCATAATGCCTGTTCAGTTCCAGCGTCACGGGATCGCTGCCGTCGAGAGGGATGGTTTCGACCGTTATCGACGCCGGGAGAATGCCCCTTTTCGACAGCTCCCTGAGGTCCTTAGTCAGCACGAACCCGTCCCGGTTCCCAGTGCGCTCCGAGAACTCCTCAATCGTCCCCACGGGCTTCCTGCTGCGGCTGTCGTACTTGAGCTGTATGGCGGACTGGTCCCGCACGCTGCGTCCGAGCAGCAGGAAGTCGCTCTTTCGGAGAAACTCGTAGTGTACGCCCTCGTCCAGCCTCCCGCTGTTCAGCCCCTCCACACTTACCACGGAGGTCGCCGGTTGGCTGAGCAGCACGATCGGGTCGCTGCCCCGGTACCAGTACGTGACCGTAACCGTATCGCCCTCCCGCAGCCCGATGCCGACATTCGTTGCATCGGTCGTGTCGATCGTGAGGCGCCGGCCGCCGTCCTCGTATATCAGGTTGTCAAGCACATAGTCGGCGTCGGGCACCCCGTCGCGGTGTCTGGTGATCCTCTCCACCTGGAATATGGGGGCGTCCTCCGTCACGTCGGCGTTGGTGGTCTCGATGGTGAAGGCGTTGATCCGTTCGATGGTGTCGAACGCCTCGTCGGCGATGCGGTCGTACAGGAATCCCACCCTGTCCTCGAACACCACGCTTTCCCCGCCGCGTGTCCACAAATCGACCTTGCCGAAGATGTGCTCGCTTTTGACGGTGCCGTCCGGGGACACGTGCCGTATGAAATCTCGCTGCATCAGCGCGTCGCCGGCGCCGGCCACATAGACGTCCCGCACGCCGGGCTGCTCGATGAGTGTCCTGCGGTACCCTCGGGTGGTGCCGACATCCAGGCTGGACATCTTGAGCACCGCCCTCTCGCTGAACAGCGCGTTGTTCTCCTGCGTGTCGCCGCCATATGTGGGCGATGTGTTGGTGACCGAGAGTCGCCCGGCATTCGATTTCGTCAGCGATCCGACGCTGACATTACCGCTGGGGCCCGGATCGTCGGCCGTCACGCGCGCCGCGAACTCGTACCGGTCCTTCGCCGCGTTGTATCTGGAGTCAAGCTCAGACTCCGCGACCGTGACCGACGCCGAGGTGGTGAAGCGTATGACCGTGCCGTTTTCGTCGGCCGGGGTCCACACGGCCGTGCCTGCCGGAATCTCCACGTCGCCGGACGGCCTGTCGGTCGTGTAGAAGACGACCTGGCCCTGCGCCCGCGTGGCGGCCTTGCGGAACACCCGGACATTGGACGCGAGTCGCTCCATCGCGAAGTCTATGAGGGTCTGGGTGTCCTCGTCGCTGGTCAGCCCGAGCGCCACTCGCAGCTTCTGCTTGTAGTCGCTCTGCGACACAGGATCGCTTATGCTGTCGTCGTTCTCGTCGTCGATAGCCCGTAGGCCAATCATGGATGTAGCCTTGTCGACGAAGTTGAGGAAGAACCACAGTTTCTCCATCTCGAAGGCCTGCGGGTCTATCACTAGATCCCGCATGACGGTGCCCGGCTTTAGATCCACCTCCGGGTCCCGGCGGAGAAGGGTGTCCACGAAACCGTTCACGATCTCCGAGAACTGCTTTGGCGGGACATTGACGATCTGCGAGTCTATCCGCGTAGTGGTCCCGGAAAGCTCCGTGCTGAATCCGCTCTCGGCGCCGTTGCCATCCACGGCCGTCACCACGTAGTACATTGTCGAGTTGATGTCCACGTTCCTGTGCCGGAATCGGAATATGGACACCTTGTGGATTTGACGCCGCGTGATCTCCGTCTGTTCGGCCCCGCTCTCCAGCGCAACCTCTATCTCGTCGGTGGACTCTTCGTCCACGACGTCCTCGGTCCGGTGGGGGGTGGTGATCACCATGTTGTTGAGCCTTAGGTAACGGCTCTGGCCGCCGCCGGGCGTGGAGGAGACATACACGTTGTATCCGACCACGGCGGGGTTATCCGAGCCGTGCCACTCGATGAAGTTGTCCCTCACGTAGGACTCGATACTCAGGCCAGTTGGCGGCAGAAGGTCTGCCATGCTTCATCCTCCCTACTGTGGTATAGCTTCAAGCTCTCCACCCTTAGCGCGATCCAGGAGGGTGACGCCCTCCTCCGTTAGTAGCACTCTGGCGTACACCACATTCGCCGCATCCGAAAGCAACGATACATCGACTTGGAAGATGCCGGGATCGACCTCTATTACCTGCCGGACATTCACGGACTGCACCGCGTTTATCAGCTCGCGGCGATCGATGAACTCGGCCTGGTACGTGAACTGGTCGTTCTGGAGCCGTTGCAACGCCCCTAACGCCGTGATCATCTCGTTGGTTAGCTGGGCCTGGAAGAATCCGGCCGGTCCGGACTGCCCGATGTAGATCGTGAAGTTCGTCCCGTAGAACCTGTGGAACGGGTTACTCCCGACGACCGTGCCGACGATCTTGTACAGGTCCTGCCTCAGTTTCTGCTCGGTCCGCACGGTGACCATCGCGCCGTTCACGGGCGAGTAATGCATGTCGTCCAGCCTGCCCATGGCGTTGCACCTGTGGCAGTTGGTGCGCTCCGTGACGTAATCGACCTCAATTATGTCTGGTTCAAACGGGTTGGGCGACCCCTCGTCTCCCGACATGCGATAGTAGTAGCTGATCCGCAGGTCTTGGCCCGGGGCCGGAGGGGACTCCAACTGTATCAGGCCGAGGATGGGGTCAAAGGCCGTCGGCACCGTTATCTCGCCGTTCAGGCTGACCGGCGCAGAGTTTGAGAGCGTCTCGGTGGAATCCGAGAAGAACCCCGCGTTGAACGGCAGCAACGGGGACTGAGATGCCTGGAACACCGTGTTGAAGCCGTTAGCCAGATCTCCGATGTCCTCCAAAATCACCCGCCCCTTGTCGGTCCGCTTCGTGGTGTCGAACAGTATGTCAAGCTGCCCGCCAATCGAGCCGACATTCGGCACCAGTGACCAGCCGTCCTTCACCCGTGTGAAGTACCTGACATCTACGCTGCGGATTTCGACGCCGGACCCTGTCGCGCCCAGATGATGGGGATCCACGGCGACGACGCCGCTCTCGCCGTTCACGAACAGGAGCTTCATTTTCCAGCAGTAGCTGAACTCTACAAGATCGCACGGGTACGGCGCCGAGGCGAGCGTAACCGCGCCGGTGAAGCCATCGACCTCGACGACCTCAACCTCCTCGCCGTTCACCGTGGCCCGCACGTCCTCCGGCGACACCTCCCCCTCAATGAAGTCGTACCTGCCAAGCAGCGGGAGACGGGATGTGATCGGTATTTCCACCCGGCGGGTATCCGGCGGAAAGTCCCCGATGAGCGCGTATATCTGCTGGGCCGTGGACTCAGAAGCCGGGATGCCCTCCAGAAGCGCCTCGGCGTCGAGCGACGGATCCGCGTCATAACGGGCCAACACCACCTGCCTCTGAGACGCCGTCAGCCCCGGATCGGCATCCAGCGCCCTCGCTAGCTGCGGCCTGACCGAGCCGAGTGCTACTTCCACATCCTCTCGCACGGAGTCGGTCACATCGAAAACCGCATCCTGCCGCCCCTTTTCGCCTATGAGCGCGAACACTGACGCCTCGACATCCTCGGGCACGGTGAGTCCGTCGAGGAGTCCGTCCCGGAACTCGCCGTCCACTACGGTGCCGTATGTCGGCGATGTCGGGTCCGCGTCGAACCGGGACAGTATCTCGGCCGTGGCCCACGGCTCCAGATCGTACCTTGGTCGGAGCACCCTCTCCAGCTCCGGCCTGATGATGTCGGGGTTCTTCAACAAATCCGTGGGGTCGATGTTGGGGTTCGCGTCGTATCGGTCAAGTATGGCGTCCCCGTCGTACGACGACGACACGGCCCTCTCCAGCCTAGGGCGGACCAGGCCCCATGCGTGCGCAGACGCGTGATCGACATAGAGCGGGGTTGCGTCGAGATTCTGCCCAATGAGGAACGTTTGTGGCCTCTCCGCCAACTGGCTGAACGGCACGCTCTCCGTCGTGCAGGCACGGACAATCACATGCTGGTCGCTGGACGCAAACCTGCCCTGCTGGTCGCCCCGCATCGCAGGCACATCCGGCAACACTAGCTGGTATCCCGTGGCGGCGACCCGCGATATTTCGATGTCCTCAAGTATGTCGAAAACGGCTGGCGCCTCAAGCCGGTTGTTTCTGTCCCACTCGACGCCGTTGACCTTGACGCGGAGGGAGGACGGATTCGTGGACGCCATGATGTCATTCAGTATCACGCGCCGTCCGTCCGACTCGCAGACATGCACTTCTTCCGTCTGGATATGCGGACAAAGGTGGTTTATCTTCAGGTCGAATGACACCTAGTCCGCCTCCAACTCCAAGTTCGATTTCACCGCCTTGTCGAGGGCGCGCTTCAGCTCCTCCTGGGCCGGCGAATATCTGTCCCGCCTGAATATCACCTCCGGCCTCTCCGGGTTCACGGCCCCCGGATTCGGGTTCAGGCACCACCAATACGGGTTATCGACCTTGGTCGCCTCGCTGAACATCCTCTCCAGGTCGGCGACGAACTTCTCTACGGCGCTGTCCCTGGCTATGCGCCGTCTCCTGCGGGCCTCCTCCAATTGCTCCTGCCTGTCCTGTATTTTGCGGACGCGCCACTCAAGCTGCTCCCGCTGGTGCTTGAGCGCAGGTAGGAAAGCGCTCTTGACTCCCCTTGTCACATCGGCTGGCTCCCAGTCGTTCAGCGCATCCTGCACGCTCGGCGGCTTGGCTTTCAGGGTGAGGGGACCCAAGGCGAATGCGTCCTCCCTCCCGCGATGCGCGAGGTGAGGTTCGTTCGCCGGGGCATCGATCTCCAGCTCTGCGCCCCCGGCCGTGGCATCCGGATCGCCATCCTCGTCGAAAATGCCCCTGTCCTGGAACTCCGGCACGGTCCTCCCCTCGCCCAATGTCCCGGCGAAGAACACATCGTGGGCCTTGGTCATCTTGGCCAAGAGGGAGTCCAGCCTCTTTATCTCGGCCCGCGCATGGGAGTCCTGCCACGCAACAAGCGTTTTCTGCTTGCGCGCGAACTCGACGAGGTCATCAAACTGATCTCGGTCCATTGTACCGAGGTAGTCGTAAGCCATGCGCACAGCCTCCCCTGTCCGCTCATTCTAGCGGAACCCCAATTTGCCATTTTGACCAGGACATTACAACGGATCAGCGGATTCGGATGCGGCGCCCGGCGCTGACCCGGTATTTCTTGACCGCCTCGAAGGTCAGCACAGCCTTGGCGGTTATGTCCGCGTGCAGCAGCCTAGCCGCGTGGGTGAAATGGCGGCGGCAGTAGATCGAGGGGCAGGAGAACGGGTCCACCCCCGTGGCGCGGATGCCGTCCTGGGGCCAGAACCTCGGTTTTCCGCACACGCAGCATTCGTCGTGGCCCTCGTCAGGGGGCGGGCGGAATCGGTTGGCCCTAGCCATGTCTCGATCGGCCTTGGGGAGCAGGACGTCCTCCACGGAGGCATATCGGCCGCCGCCGCGGCGTATCTCCAGCACGGCGAATCCGGCTGCCTCAAGTATGGACTTCATCGCCTCGGGGGTCAGCGGCTCGCCGAGGCACATGGCGGCCAGGGCGGGATCCGACATTCCGCTGGCCTCAAGGAACTTTCTCTTCGCCGCATCCAGGTTGTTCCAGGAACCGAAGAATCGCCCGAAGGGTCTCGTCGTTCTGTGCACGCTGCGTACAAACCCCTCCAGCTCCGGTCTGCGGAGCCTCTGTATGTATCCGTGGCACCTGAACTCGTCTGCGGATTCCGGGGGAAGCGGCAGGCCATCCACCGAGAAGTCGAACTTGCTCGCCGCCACATCCCATTCCCACTCGGCGCGGATGTTGCCGACATTGATGCACTCGGGCACAAACCTGTCGGAGTTGTACGATATCTTGAACCCCTCGCCGAGCGGCTCCAGACACCTGAACTCCCTGACGGCCGACACCATTTCCTTCAGCGAGTCCGGATTGCATGTGGCGCCTTCGCCGGTCAGGCTCACGGGGGCCGTCAGGGTGCCCAGGGGCATCCTCACGCCTCGCCAGATGGGGGCGTCTCCGGCCAGCTCCGGGATGAGGCATTGCCTCCCGGTCAGCGGCGCAGTCTCCTCCGGCTCGGGTTTCACGGAGGACCACCTTACGGCAAGCCTCCTGTTCAGCTCGGTCAGATACTTCGCGTGGGCCTTCCTGAAGTGCTTCTTGCAATAGATGGAGAACTCGCTTGGACGGTACAGCTTGAACCAGCGCCGCCCGTTGCACCCCGGCATGATGCAGTCCCTGGAACTCAGGCATCTCTCCATCTGCTCGGGCGTGAACTCCCGCAGCCATATCTGGTCCGCCTCTTTCGGCAGGGCGGCGCTGTCCGGGGACTCGTCTTCCTCCACCTCGATGCGAAGGAATCCGGAATGCCTCATCCTGCTAACCAGCCTGGCCTTGTTCAGGCAGGCTTGGTTGAAGTAGAGGCCGGACCTGTCCTGGCCCGTGAATAGCTGTCGCTCCACGACATGCAGCTCGTTGTCCCTGCCCTTCGCGTCGATGCACCTCTCCATCAGCTCCATCAGGTTGGTGGCCCTGAAGTGGCATGTGCCGCCGTGCTTCAGGCAGTAGAACACATGCTCGAAAAAGTGGGTCAGCTCGCAATCGCTCCTGATCCTGTGCGCGAAACCGTAGCAGTGGAACTCGTCAACGCTGTTCGGCGGCAGGCAGAGGCCGTACCGCGTGAAGTTCAAGGCCTGCGATCTGATATCCCAGGGCACATCGTCGAGAAACCCGACATTGATGGCCTTGGGCATGAACTGGACGGAGTTGAAGGATATGCGGACCTTTCCGTCGGACTCCAGGGGCGGCTGGCCTCGGAACCGCCGCAGGGCCGATACGAGGGCCTCCAACTGCTCGAAGGAACGGGGGTTATTCCGGTCGGTTAGCCTAACTTCCACCGCTATGTCACCCAGATGTGGCACCCATAACCTCCGCTGGAGGGACCGGATTAAGACTTCACAAAACAAAATCCGTAGGCATGGCCCGGACGCAGATCGGCTGGATGCGGGCGGCCACAAAGGGGCGGTCGCCGGTTCAAGGAGCCAGAGAATGAATCTGAATCTGAAACAACTGCTGTGCGTTCTGGGCCTCTCGCTTCTCGCGTGCTGCTGCTCGGCCGGGTGCGATTGGGATGTCTTCGTGGACATCGCCCCGGGCATGCCGCCCGTGGCGGTGCCGCCGTACAGCGGCGGTGGGTACTACTATGACGGATACTACGACGACTGCCGCTACGACTGCGGTGGCGAGTTTGAGATCGAGATCGGGTTCTGGGACTAGACGGCCTGTGCGCTGAGCGCGGCCGTCAGGACCCCGCCCTTTGCGATTTCGAGCTGCCCGAACGCCTCCATTATGAACGGGGCCACGGTCGGCTGACGGACGCACACGACCTCTATGCTTGGCGGAGGCGGGGTAACCACCTCCGCGAAGAAATCGACCGTGCCGTGCATGCAGTCGATCACGGCGCCCGCCTGCGCCCTCAAGCCGAATACCGTGTCGATCCCCGCGCCGACTGCAACGGTGGGGCACGGCGGCAGCTCTATGTCGATGTCCAGCGAGAAGTCCGAGAACAGCATCAGCGTGACCTTGAACCCCTCGAACTGCGCGGATATCTCCAGCGAGAAGTCGAACGCCGACGGAATCGGCGGGCACAGCAGGTTGGCTATCGGCCCATCGACTATGATGTACCCCGTCGACGGGTTGTCGAACATCATGTCGATGTTCGACGATATGCTGTCCAGCTCCGCGTGCGCCCGGCTCGCTACATCCGATGGCTGCATCATATATGGCCCCCTAGTGGCTGTGCACCTCGCCGTTGGAGTCGGTTATCTCCCCGTCGGCATGGAGGTCGCCCGTGACATGCACGTCCCCCTCGACGCTCAGGTTGCCTTGGATTAGCACATCCCCCACCAGGACGTGTCTGGCGGCCGTCCTCATGTAGTCACCGCCGATGGTGCGGGCCTGCTTCCCCGAGATGCTGTCCGCCCAATCCCCCTGCACGGACGCATCTACATTCCCCTTCGCCAGCAGCTTGATGGCACAGTTCGACATGTCAGGCCCGAGGATGTTGATGTCCCACCCGCCGAGCGTGTTGATGTAGACCGAGTCGCCCAGCGTCTGGTTCTTGCCGACGTTCGCCTCAAAACTGCCCAGGAGTTGCAGGTTCACCGAGTTGCCCTTGTCGCCCGCGCCGAACGGCCCGGAGACATCGAGTCCGTCGGACGTGTTCCGGCGGTTGGCCGGGGGCGTCGTGGTCGTGCCGATCCGCATCTTCAACTGGCCGTCCAGGACCGCGTTGTGCGACTCCTCCTGCTCGTTGACCCCAACATGCTCCTCCACCGAGCCGCGTATTTCTCTGTTTATAGAGTTCTTGACGCGTCCCGGGCCGTTTGGCCCAACCACCAGCATGCAAGGTTCCATCTCGCCCTCGGAGCCGCCCTCCTTGGGGCATTGTCCGGTGTTGAGCCGCTCCTCCGGCGGGACCTCCGTGTACCCTATCCTGTGCTTGATCTGCCCGTCGAAGACGGCGTTGTATGTCTCCTGCTTCTCGTTGACCCCGACATGCTCCTCCACCGAGCCGAGCACCTGGCGGTTGACCGAGTTTCTGACGCGGCCGGGTCCGTTAGGCCCAAGCACGTCGAGGTCCTCGCCCGTGTTGTTGTCCGGACTCTCCGTGTAGCCTATCCGGTGCTTGACCTGCCCGTCGAACACCGTGTTCCAGGACTCCTCATTCTCGTTCCTGCCGATGTGCTCCTCCACCGAACCGACAGTGTGCCTTACGATGGAGCAGTTCACGCGCCCGGCGACATTGGTGGCCTCGGCCTCCTCCTCGTTCACCGTGGACGGCGCCGGGGTCGCACCAATCCATTGCTTGACCTGCCCGGCGGTGGCCAAGTTCCACGACGTGCGGTTATCTACAGTCCTGCCCAAATACCAATCGAGGCCGCCCCATGTGCTGCGTCGCTCGCTTCGCCGCCGGTTGGCGACCTTCAGGCCGGCGGGCACCACGGGCCAGTCGTACCTGTCCGTCGCGCCCTCGCCCTTCAGCTCCAGCACCTGCACGCCCGGGCCGCCGCCATCCTGGCCGGGGAACCCGTCCATGATGAAGGCGGTGGCGAGCGTATCGGATCTGGACTTGTCCTTCCAGTCCTCTGCGAAGTGGTGCTCGCTGGCCCCCCATAGGGTGACGAACTTGCCCAGCGCTGTTTGCCGGAAACTCTCCTCCTCGTTCGTGTTCGCCGCGTGGGACAGCTTGACAGAGCCCTCGAAATGCCCCTCGACGCTGCGGCCGGACGACTTCCAGCCGCCCTCCTCCTCGCTCTCCTCGGAGCCCTCGGTGGACACTATGGCATGCTCGTCGCTCGACGCGCTCACGATGAACTGGAGGACGCCCTCCTTCGAGATGTCGAAGGCCGTGTTGCGGACGGTGTCCGAGTCCGCGTTGCTGCCGAATTGCCCGGTGTGCGCGAACTCCGTGTGCAGGAGGCTCGCCTCCTGGTTCTCTCGCGTCCTCAGTCGCCCCTCGTCGCCGCCCAGACCCGACTTCTCGACGGACTCCGCGCTCTCGAACGCTTCGTTCTCGAAATACGTGCGGTTTATCGGAACCCATTTCGGGCCGGCGGATGTCTCCTTCTTCTCCCCGCTGTCCGGATCGTAGTACTCCTTGCCGGGGGCATCCGGCCGCCAACTGCCGTACCCCTCGAAAATGCGGCGGTACATCGGCACGCCGTACGACTTCTTGTCCGTCGGGTCGTTGCCGAGGTATGTGCCGAGCACCCTCCTGATGAATATGTCCGTGTGGTTGTCGCCGACCGCTGCGGGAGGGTACAGCGAATCCAGATCGTGATCATGCACCTCCTCGCAGACATCCTTGACGCAGTCCCCGACCTCCCGAAGCTCAAGGATATCCTCCACCCATGGCGTTCCGCCGGCGTCGACGGTGCCTTTGCTCAGAAGCGGTGTCGGGATGTAGAGGAACTTCCCGGATCTCGTGACCACAGGCAGTATACGGGACTCGTACGTGAGCTTGCGCATAGCGCTGGATATGCCCTCGTCGACGTCGTCCTTCTCCTCCTCCAGACTCTCCTCGTCGAACTCATGATCCTGCCACGATACGACCTCGTTCCGGAACGCGATGCCGAACCTGCGGCGGCCGGCCTCCGTGGCGACGCGGCTGGTGCCGGTGACCAGACTCGCCGTCTGATCATCGGAGCGGAGAAGGAACTCGTCCAGCGCTCCGGAGGATAGCTGCACATTCTCGTCGAGGTACAGCTCGCCGCCGTGGTCGCTTATCCAATGCACGTCCCCGGGATGCGTCTTCCGGAGTCGCCGCCTCTCCGACGCGGCGCCTATGCGGGGCGCGAGCCGGATATCCTCCTGATCGACGATGAAGTCCTGCGACAGGGTGCTGAGCGTGCCGAAGCCCAAATCCAGCTCGTTGGCTTTGCTTCCGGCCCACGGCGACTTCAGCCACCCGACTATCACCGGTTTCCCGATCCGCTGGCTGTACTTGATGAAGACACAGATTGCGATCGCGCCCCTGGACGGCATGCCGTGTCCGGCCCCCCGTCGGGTGGCGTACGGCAGCGCCAGCGGCACCTCCTGCGCGTATCCGCCGTAGTCCAGCCACTTGAGATCTACGACGCCGTTCTCCTCGTCCACGCGGGAGACCTTGCCGAGCCTGGCGAAGTAATCCCGGCCCATGCCCTCGCCGAACTTCCACTGCGCCCCGTACTGCACCGGGCGGACGCCAAAGCCGCTCTTGATCGGACCGCCATAGTAGTTGAGTCTCGGCATACCCTATCCTATCACTGTTCTCCGGCCCACTTCTGCGGAACGTAGTTGGGTTTGGTCTCCTCCTGCTCCTCGGTATTCCCCTGAGTCATGCACCGGCGGAGCTGCTTGTACTTCTCTTGGGCCTCCGGTGTGTGGGGTCCGGCCTTCTGCCCAGATGTGCCTGCCTCGCAGTTGTTCACGTCATCTACCGAGGCCTTCCCGGTGGACAGATTCTTCGAGCCGCCCTGCGACGCCTGCGGCTCAGTCCCGAGTCCGCCTTCGGAGCCAGCGAGGCTGCGCTTGGGCAGGCTGCCGTCCTCTGACATGCGGCTGGTAGCCGCGAGCGCCTCCCCGCCCACGCCGGCGCCTAGCCTACCCACGGCCGAACCGAGCTTCAGGGTTATGGCGCCCAGGTTCGGGTCTATGGTGTACCTGAGCGCGCCGTCGTTCGTACCGGACCCACCGGGTCCGGCGGACGCGGATTTCGCGACCTCGGATACGTGCTTCTCCCCGCTCTCGTTGGTGCTGGACTCCATCCTGCCGGATGGCCCCAGGGAGACGAACCTGCCGTAGAGGAACGGCCCGAACAGCTTGTAGCCCTGCTCGTCGGTGAACTGTATCGCGTCCACAATCTCGCTCCCGTCCACCGGCGCGAGCTTGTTGGAGCCAGCGGCGCCGGGTATGACGGGGAAGTCCTCGACGAACACCCAGTCACCGGGGGCGTTCCCGTCTGCGGTCATTCTGGTCTTCTTGGATGCCTCGTTGACGGCCGCGATCTTCTTCCTGAGCTGCTCTTGGTAATGCGCGTTGCATGGATCGGACTCAAGCAAGGCCTCGGCCTCAGCCTTCTTGCGTTCCTCCGCCAGCGCCTCCTGGCTCAGACTGGGTGATGCGGACAGGGTCCGTATCGACTTGCCCTTGGCGCTGGACACCTCGGTCTCCGACGACGCTAAGGCCCGGGCATACGAGTCCGCCAACGTCTGCGTCGCGGACATGAGCGTCGTCGGCACGCAAGAGCCGCCTGCGCCGTCTTCCCCGTTCTCCATGACCTTGCCCGACTGTCCGGACCCGCTCTTCTGGACGGCCGCAAGAAGTTTCTGCACCCGTCCGCTGGAGTCGCGTATCCTAGTACGTTTACCCTTGAGCGACAGAGTGGTCGTGAACGCGCCGCCGGATTGTATGGTGTGGTCGATGTTGTAGACATAGTAGAAGCTGTCTAGCGGCTCCACATACACGGGATATCCCAGCCGTAGTTCGGGACGGCCGGGTATGGTCAGGTCCAACGTGTCGAGCATCGCGTTATGCTTGTTTATCTCCGCCTGCGCATACTGCTTGCACTGCTTCGGATCCAAGACCCGCCACTCCTCCCTCTGCTCGTGCCTGAGTCCGAGGGTGAGCGCCATCGGCCAGTCTATCCACCAACCGCCCCACGGGGTCTCGGAACTCTGCTCTGACATCTTCCTTCCGGCCACGTACAGCGATGTCACTGCGCCGTTCTCAGTCTCGGTCCGGGTGTAGTTGATTATGTCTATGTCGAGTATGACCGAGGCCTCGTTACCTCGCACATCCAAGTTGTAGAACGGCGGCTTGAACACGACGCTGCCGTCCATGTCGAGGAAGAACTCCCAGTGGGTGTTGTTCGCCACCTCCTTGGCCACCTCCAGCTTCGATCGCTGCTGGCTCTCCTGCTGCCCGACGGAGCGCCCCTCGATGGTCTTGTAGGGGTGCATCGCCTCGATCTGGTTCTCGCACACCTTCACCACGGTGTATACATAGTTCCCGCTGGTTCCCTGCTCGCTGAGCGGACCCGGCTGCTCGGTATCGCCTTCCGACTGGGCGTTATTGTCGGGCTTGTTCGGGCCAAAGGTCCTTTTCGAGCAGGTCTGGAACCCAGCGAATGCGTACAGCCTCAGTGACGACCTGATAGCCGCGAACCTCTCCCGCCAGTACTTCGCTATGAACGGCGCCTCGCGGTTGAACTGCTCCACCGACTGGTATCCCGTCTCCGCGTCCGAGATGTTTATGGTGTTGGGCAGCATGAAGTTCTGCATCGAAATCTTGCCGAGGTCGTATATGATCGAGTGGGCGTCTAACTGCGTGTAGATGGAACTCAGGCCGGATATCTCCTGATCCCCTACCTGCGCGGCCGCGACGGCGGACGGCGAGGTCACGACCTTCGTTATCTCCCACCAGTGCAGTATGTCTAGGCAACTGACGTTCAGCGAGTGTGTGCCGTCGCTGTACTGCTCCTGTACGGTGCTCACCACCCCCCAGAAGACCAAGTAGTACTGGGGCTGGTTGTCCTGGTTGTTGAACCGGCCGCGGAGGTAGACATGCACCTCCATCATCGGCTTTATGAGCACCTCGCCGTCCCGGAGGTACGCGAGCGCTTCGGTGCGGTGCCGGGGGACATTTACGGTGAAGCTCGCGGTGCCGGGGCTGCTCTCTATGCCCATCGAGACGGTGACCCCCGCTACATCGCTGTTAAGGTCACGGTAGCTCACCGCGCCGCGTCCGAGCGGGGTCCTCTGACTCTCCGTCGCCTGGCCGGAGATGGGGAGCTTACTGAGCCCGCTGATGAAGACCTTGTAGTCCGGGCTGAGCTTCAGGACTGGAGGCTGCTGGAATCCCGCAGGCATCAGCCACCCCCCTCAATCTCTCCGCCCCACTGCGGCGGAATGTACCTGACATTGGTCTCCTTCGGCGGCGTCGGCGACTGCCCAAGCACCTCGGACGCCTTCACCCGACGCTCGGCCTCCTTCTCGGCATTCTCCCTGTATCTCTCCAGATTCTCGGCGTTGGGCCTCTGCTCGGAGACGGGGGACTGCGGCGGTGGGGAGTCGAAGAACACCGGGAGCGCGCCGTCCTCCATGACATCCGCGTCGCTGACGCCGTTCATATCGACTGTCTTGGCCACCTTAAACTCGATCGAGAAGTTGAACATGTGCGGCACGTCGCCGCTTTCGGTGACGTTCATCGTCTCGAAGTGGCCGTACCATATGATGTTGTCGTACATCATGAAGGCGGCGCCCGGATTCACGATTATGTTGAAGTCCGACCCGAAAAAGTTCTGTTCGTCGCTGTACGTGAGCTTGGTGTTCCCGGTCAGCCAAGCGCATCCGTTGTTGCGGAACATCGCTATTATCGCTTGCAGCTTCCTGTACGCGAGGGACTTGGACCGGCTCGGCACGAAGCCCGACTGCTCGCCGCGGGGGTAATCTAGCCCGCCGTTCACCCAGAAGTTGCCCGTGACGCAGTTCACCGACACGTTGTCGAGTTCGTCCCAGTGGTGCTCGACAACATGTCCTGTAACCTTGCCGCCCTGGGCCAGCTCCCTCCTCGCGTAGTTGGCCCGGACCCGCGTGGCCGACACCTTCTTTTGGTATGTGAGGGTGATGTCCGTCGGGTTGACATGCATCTTCACGACCGCTGGCGTCATGGATCTGGACTGGGAGGACTCCGGTCGGGTGAGCGGATGCGCGAGCAGCGCCTCGGAGGCCTTCGCGGTGGGGTTGAACTCCCCGCTGGCGGTCCTCGACAGGAAGGTGTTCGCATACCCGATGCCGGGCACATCAATGAGGCCGATGTAGAAGGGCTTGGACGGCGGCTTAGCAGACGAAATCTGCGCCGTGCCGTCCGCGTCGTCCGGCTGTCTGGACGGCCGCTGTACGGTCTGCTCGCGGCTTCCGCCGAATACATTGCGGTCGGACGCGGCGTTGCGCCTCGGTCGCCTGTCGATTGGCGGCTTCCGCAGGGCCGCGACGAACTGCTGCCCCGTGAAGTCCGCGTGGCGCGACCCCTCGGCGAGCGGTTCCCGCGACACCGCTCGGACGGCGGTTGTGTGCTCCCTGCTCGCGGCCAGGGCCTCGAACAGCCTCAAATCTACGGTAAGGCCGTCCGCCCGCCCGAAGAATGTGGATTCGCGCACGGATGTCGCGGCGGATTGCACCCGCTGTGCGGCGGCCGCGGACTCCGCGGGGGTGGCGGCTACCGCGGTGTGCGCCGCCGATGACGCCGGGTTTTCTCGCGGCTCCATCAGACGAACCTCTCCGGGGAGTTCACCCTCCCGTCCTCGTACAGGGCGGATCTCTCCGCCACGTCCATGAACGACTCGTATGTCGCGCCTGTGACCGATTTGGCCCCGAACATGGCCGAAAGTCTGGACTCCATGTCCTCCTGGGCATCCGCCGGTATCACGCCTATGTCCGGGTCGAACCCGTCCACCCCGAGCGCGGCCGCGAAATCGTCCTCCACGGCATCCAGTTGCGCCGTCGGCACGCCGAAGCCCAGCGAGACAAGCGAGGCCGGGCTGCTGTCCTCCGTGCCGGACGGAATCCGGAAGGGCGGCAAATCCACATCCATCATGCCCGACACCGCGTCGGAGATTCTCCTGAGCATCTCCGGGTGGGCGTTCAGCGTCTGATACAACTTGCCCTGCTCGGTCGACTCTAGCGTCGTGCGTCCGTACGAGGTCTCCGCGCCTGCGGCCCGAAGCGCCAAATACAGCTCGGCGGTGGCCGCGCCTATCTTCGCGGAGACATCCTCCAGTGCGTCGCCGGTGAGCCCGTCGAGTGGCGATCGGTTTGCCCGGAACACGGCCTCCAGATCGGCCATCCTCTGCCTGTATGCCTCCAACCTGAACCACACGCGGTGGGCGTTTATCACGCTGTCGACGGCGAGTCTGGCGCGTCGGGTCAGCCCCAGCATCTCCTCTGTCCTGGCGGACACCGTCCTGGCGGCTTCGCCGGCGGCCTCCCGCACATCCCCCACCGCGACCCTGTTCCCCCCGAACTGGGCGGTCGGGTTGGACAGTCCGGCGCATATCCAACTCGTAGGCGACGACTCGCACGGGCTGGATCCGCCGTCCCTGTCGGAGGACATGGATGTGAAGACTATCTTCCTCCGCATTCCCTCTACCTGGGAGTCGGCGTGATTGACAAGCATCACGGCGTACGCCAAATCGTCCACGCTCGCCGGACGGGCTGGCGCAGGGGCTGCGGGCAGGCCGAAGACGGACTTGGCGGACTCGAACCGGGAGATGGCGTCCAGCGCACCCTGAATGGCCGACGCGGACACCTCGGTGCCCGAGTTCGGCGAACCCGTCAGTTGGCATCCGAACCTGTCGAGCATCTCCGCGCCCGCGACGAGTTCGGACTCGAACGTCAGTATCTCCGACTCCGCGTACTCCCGCTCACCAGACAGGGAAGATGACGAGGACGAGCCGGACAGACCCTTCTCCACCACCTCCTCCTGTTCCTTCTCCGACATGCCGCGGACCTCGTGGGGCAGCGGATCGGCTATGTCGCCGTGCTCGACAAGCACGGTGCCGAGGGTCGGGTTGATCCGCGGCTCCTGGGACGGCCTCTCAAGCCTGCCTGTCGCCCGGCCGACTTTCCTGTCCAGCGCCCCCTCTACGAGTAGCTTCGTCGTGAGACTGCACCGCAGGTCGTGCAAGCGACCGAGCATGTCGGAGGCATGGTCGGCGCTCACTGCCCGCACCAGTAACCCGTTGTTGTCGTCCCCCTCCCTCGTGCCGACGACATAGAGCCTGTCGGGTATCATCTTGAGTCTGGTGGTCTTCGGGCCCTCCAACTTCACTACAAGGCAGTCCTCCTCGAGCACGCCGTTGAATACGACCTCGCCGTTCTCCTGTATGAGCAGCACCTGTCCGGCAGCGGCCAACCGCGTGTCTATCAGCTCGAGTCCGTCGTACTCGTCCGCGGTGACCAGCATGCCGACGACCCTCTGCCGCACCAAATCAAGGCAGGTCCTGTTCAGCCCCGCGCAGAAGTCGAATCCGCAGCCGTCGCTCTGGCACACCTTCGCCAGGAAGAACCTGCGACCGCCGAAATCGTACACATACCCCTTCGGGTTCTGCACCACCCTCGCGATTTCCGTGTTGGTTATCTTGAACATGCTACAGGTTCCTTTGCCCGGTATCGTTAATGCTCATGCTGGAGAACTCCGCCGGCGCGGACTCCGCCGGCGAGTCGGCCCGCAGGTACTTCCCGCTGTCGTAGACCTTCAGGTCCTGCCCGGTCACCGTCTCGACCTTGAACGTGAACGACCAGTCCAGCCAGAACGGCGCCTCGCCGGATTCCCTGACCTCGAAGTTCTCGAAGAACCCGCTGTACGTCACGCCATCGTAGAATATGTCCACATAACCGCCATACAGCAGCGTCTTCCTGTATGCGGGCTTCTCCTCGTCGCGCCCAACGGCGTAGTTGCCCATCGCCCGCATCCCGTAGATCACGCCGTTCGAGCGGTAGATGTCCACGAGGCGTCGCAGGTTCCTGTATCCCGCGCTGTCCCTCCGAAGATCGCGTATGGTCAGCCCGCCGCCCTGGTCCGCGCCCTGGCTCGCGACATACGCCACCGCCGACTTGCCACTGGCCGTCAGGGTGTCCAGCTCGCTGCCCCAGAACTCCTGCAAGAAGCCGCCGCGGGTCCTCGTCTCCTGCACCCGGTTGGCCATGGACCACTCCAGGCTGGTGGGGTTGACGAGCAGAACTACGTCCGGTATGGCAAGCCAGGCGTTCAGGTGCGTGAGATCCACCTTGGTTCCGCCCGTCGGCTTGGCTATGTCGTTCTTGATCTCCTCCAGGTATGTCGGGTCGATGTTCAGACCTATCTTCATGGCCTTCGTGCCGTACCGCAGTGGGGACGCGGCGGTCACGCCGCCCTCGCGCTCCACCTGTTGGCGCCCGGGGGCGTCGGGAGACATGACTAGCGAGTGCTTCGGCGGCACGAGCGACTCCGGCGACCCGCGCGACTCGTCCTTTCGTGTGCGGACCGCGGCGGGCTGGGCCGCCGCCAGGGCGAGGGCGCCGAACAGGGCGGCGTCGGCCGCCAAGGCGGAGACCGGACCGAGGAACGCCGACGCGGACACCACCGTGGCGGCCGCCTGCGCGCCCGCGGCCCACGCGGACATCTCCGACGGGGTCGCGGCGGCCGACGCGTGGTCGGCCGACTGTGATTTCGTGTCTCTCGTCTCTGCTGCCATCAGTTGACCAGCCTCTGCTGGTGTTTTATCAGCACCTTCAGGAACGCCTCCTCAAGCTCCTTCTCGGCCTGGGAGTTTATGTAGACGTTCCATGTGGAGTTGTCCACCACGGCCTTCCCGGCCGTCGCCTCGCCGCCCTCGCGGGCCGCCCTCTTGGCCCGGATCGTGGCGAGCCTGGCCTTGGCGTCGGCGCTCATGCCCGCCTCGTAGTTTCGCTGGTAGATGGCGTTCTCGTCAATCCGCTTGGACTGGTCGGCGAACGGGCCCGCCATGGGACCCGGCGCCATGCCCCTCACCAGCTCCCCGGCGCCGCCGCCGATGACCTTGGCGAGCGACTTCGCCTGCGTGACCACGTCGCCCGGACTCAGGAACGCCACGCCGCCGCCGGCTACCTGGAGGATGTCCTTGGACGGCTCCTTCTTGGTGAAGTCGGCGGAGTCGAGCGCGTCTATCCGGGCCTGTATGTCCGCGAGCTTCTTCTTGTCGGCCTCCGTCAGGCCTATCCCCTCCGCCCGCTTCTCTATCCCGGCCGCCTGCTGCCTCAGGGATCTCTTCTCCTGCCCGGCCAGGTAGCCCTTCAGGACGGACGGATCGGCCTTGGCGAGGTTGGTGGCCGTGAGGAGATCCTGCTCCTCGGCGGCGGAGAGCTTCTCGCCGCGGCTCTTCTTGCGTTCCAGCTCCCGCTTCTTCTTGATCGCGTCGAGTCGGAGCCTGTTCTCCGCCGTCATGCCCTCCTTGACCTTCCCCTGTAGCTCCTCCTGCTCCTTCACCCACTCGGCGTGCTTCGCCAGCTCGATCTGCTTCTCCTTCTCGACGATCTGCCTCTGCAAGTCGCGGAGCTTCTCGCGTTCCTCCGCGGTGAGCCGCTCGCCCGCCTCCTCCTTCGCGATGAGGGCCATCTTCTGCGCCTGGAGGTCGTCCCGGGCCTTCTCCTCCGCCGCCACCAGGGCGCGGGCGTCGTCCAGGGTGCCGAGGTCTATGACCTGCTCCATCTTCGCGTTGAACCTCTCGGCCTCCGTCGTGAAGGCGTCGCCTATCTTCTCGCCGAGCCACTTGCCGCCCTCGCCGCCGAGCCAGCCGCCGATGGCCGCGCCGGCGGCGACGCCTATGGGGCCGCCCAGAACGCCTATGATGCCGCCTATGATCGCGCCGGTGCCCGCGCCCGCGACCGCACCTACGGCACCGCCGGCGTCGGCCTTGGTGACCGCCCTGTCCTTCGCCCTCTGCGCGATCTCCTCGGCCTCGGCCTTCGTCTTGCCTTGGCTGAGCGCCTTCTTGTAGGCGTCGTTGTAAGCGTCGGCCTCCTTCTTGTATATGCCGTACGCTTCGGTTATGGCGGTGACCCCGACGGCGAGCGGACCCATCGCCCTGCCGGCGAACCTCGCGGCGCGGCCGGCGGCGGTGGCGGAGGTGCTCAGGCCCTTGAGGCCCTGCGCCGCCTTGCCGAGCCAACTTGTCAGGCCGCGTGCCGCACGGCCGCCGGCCGAGGCCGTGCGGCCGACGAGTCCGCCGATCCTGCCCGCGCCGGGAATCTTGCCGAGAATCTTGCCCACCGGGCCGCTCCGGCTGAACAGGTTCTTGACCAAGCCAAGTACACCCTTCTTGCCGCCGATGCTGCCGATGGCGTCCACGGCGGAGCGGGCCCTCATCAGGGCCGTGATGATCCCGAGGGCGATGAGGACGGCCTTCCCCCACTTCATCAGGTCCTCCAGGTGGGCCTTGATCTTCTCCTGGATGGACATCTGCTGGCTGGCGTAGTCCCGGAGCTCCTCCTCCACCGGCTTCGGCTTGTCCACCACCCCGGCGAGGAGCTTGGCGGAGGCCATGGCGGCCTCCTGCTGGAGCTTCGCCTGCTTCTCGGGGTCGCCGTCGAACTCGATGAACTTCTCCTTGGCCTCCTCCAGCTTCTTCGTCACCGCCTCCGGGATGGAGAAGCCCTGGGCCTGGAGCTTCTGTAGCCTCTTCAACATCTCCGCCGGCGTCCGGGCGGACTCCTGTATGGCAGCGGACACCTCCTCCATGGAGGCCCCAGCCTTGACGAGGTCCGCGATGGCTTTGCCCTCCCTGCCCGACATTCTGGCGTACTCGGCGAGCATCCTGCCGCGGTCCATCGTGCCCTGCACCAGCGCGAACAGCTCCGCCTCGTTCTCGAACCCGAGATCGTTGACCCTGTTCTGCAAATGGAGCATGCCTTGGCCCGTCTTGGCCATCTGGGACATGCCGTCCTTCATGGCCTGCATGACCTCCTGCGGTTCCTTGCCAGCCTCTACGGCGTCGCGGACGGCATCGGCCACGGCGCCGCCTATCTGATTGGCCTTCCCGACCAGATCCGCGTATACGGCCGCCATGTCGCCCTGACGGGCCACGTACTGCTGCAAGGCCGCCAGGGACGCCGCGTCGCCGGCCTCGGCTCTCTTGACCAGCGCGTCGAGCTTGCCCATCTCCTCCTGAAGCTTCTTCCTCCTGTTCTCCGCCTCGCCTCGCAGCTTGGAGTACGCCGCCTCGTCTATCTCGCCGGCGGCCTTCTTGGCCTCCAGAGCCTTTATCGTGCGCTCGACGCCCTCCATCGCCACGCCGCGCTCCTCGACGAACTTCTTGTATCCGGCGAGGGCGGCGTCGCGGCCCTTCTCGCCGAGCATGGCGGTGGTGAGCATCGCCTCCTCCATGGTCGTCTTGCGCAGCCTCTCCATGTAGTCGCCGGCTATCTTCTCCGCCAGCCCGGGCGGCAGCTTCATGCCCGCCATCAGGTCGCTGAGCGTCGCGGCCACGTCCTCTATCCTGCCGCCGAATATGACGAAGCCGCCGGCCGACGCCATCAGCCGGTCCATGAACTTCCCGACGGCGAGCCCGCTGCGCCTCGCATGCCCCTCCAGCTCCAGGTAGGTCTCGCCCACCTCTCCGATCGTGACGCCCATCTGCTCGCGCCACTGCCCGGCCATGGTGGCGATGTCCCCCAGGCTGCGGCCGGTCATCCTCGACAGGCGACCGAGTTCGTCCATGCCGCTCATCGCGTACTCGCCACCCTTGGCGAGCTGTAGCATCCCGCCCTCCGCGTCCTTCAGGCTCGGGCCGAGGATACTGGACATGGAGAACCCGGCCTTGAGCAGGGCGCCCGTGGCCTCGGTGGTCTCCTTCTTGGTCATGCCCCATGTGTCCATGAGGTTGTCCATGCTGTAGTGGAGCCTCTCAAGCTCCTCCGTGACGTCGTCGGCGCCCGCACCGGCCGACCACATGCTCGACAGGTGGCCCGCCTCCGCCGTGATGCCGGCCATCTCCTCCCGTATGTCCGCGAACCTGTCGTGGAGCTTGATTGCGCCCTTGGCGATTCCCACCAGGCTGAAGTCGTCGGTCTGCGTGATCTCGGCCAGACCCTGCTTCAGGAGTCCGGTGACGCCCTGTATCTCCTTCTGGAGGCCCTCGATGGGCACGTCCTTCATCGCGGCGGCCAACTGCTTGGCGTACGCCACGGCGGGCTTCATGCCCCTCTCTATCATCCTCTCGGCGGCCTTCTGGTGCCTGACCCTCCACTTCAGCAGCTCGGACTGGTCCCTCTTGGACACGCCGTACCAGTCCTTCGTCTCGTCCGCGAGCTTCTCGACGTCGGCCAGCAGCGCCTTGTTCAGGCCGCGGCCTCTCGCCTTGAGATCCTCCATCTCCCTGCCGACGGCGGCCATGGTCTCCCGCATCTCGTCGGCGGTCATGGCGCCGTCCTCGAGCGACGCCATGGCCGCCCGCAAGGCCTCCAGGGCCTCCGTCCCTATCGGCTCCAGGCCGGGGAAGCTCTGCGAGGCCTCGATTATGCTCTCGATCTGGCCTTTGGCGCCGGCGGCCCACGCCTCGATGGCGGGGGGTTCCATGTCGGAGAGGTCGCCGCGGGCGCGGACGATGTAGCCCGAGAGACCCTTGATTGCCTCCTCCATGCCGTGGAAATGCTGCTGCACCGGCGAGAGGGCCGCCGAGACCTCGTGGAAGTCGTCCCTTAGGGACGCCGCCGACCTGCGGAGGGCCAGGGCTTCCTCGTCGGCCCCGCCCAACTCCGCCCTGACGTCGGCGGCGGCGGGGGCCATGTCGCCCATCGCCTCGCCGAGCATCCTCGCGTCCCGGTTGTCCGGCAGCTCCAGGCCCGCGCGGTCCGCGATCCCGGCGGGGCCGGCGGCGTCGGTCAGGTCTGACCTGGCCAGCTTGTCCGCGGACCTCGACAGGTTCTGGAAGTCCCTCGTGCGGGCGCCGAGCTGCTGGCCCAACTGGTTCACCTGCGACGTGAGGGCCTGGACGGCCTTCAGGCTGGCGGCGGCGGGACGGGCGAACGCCATGGACTCCGACGCCCGCTGGCCGGCGTCCGCGATGTCGTTTATCTTCTTCTCGACGCCGTCCAGCGTCACGAGGAACTTGGCCGCGCCCTTGTCCGCGTCGCCCAAGTCGTTGACGAGCCTGTCGAGCCTCACGCTCGACGCGCGGGCGGCTATCTTCTCGATGCTCCTCATCAGCGGGCGGAGCTGGGCCGGGAGCCGCTTGAACTCGCCGACGATCTTGGGGAGCTTGCCCTCGATGGTGTCGGCCATCCTGGCGAACTCCTCGCCCGCCGATCTCATCGCGTTCAGGATGTCGTCTGGGCTGTCCGGCAAGTCCTACCCCCCACGGGGCGCGCGGGGCGTCCCCTAATGTTGCGCCGCGATAAAGACCTTACGCAGCGGGAGGCTCGTCCCGGGCGCCCTCCGCCTCGGCGGGCCCCTCGGCCGCGCCCTCCGCGGGCCCGTCGGGCGCGCCATCCGCCCCGCCGGCCTGCCCGTCGTCGGCGGCCTCGGCGGCCGGCTCGGTGTCGACGTTGATGCCGACCATCGCCTCCACCTCGTCGTGGAGCACGCAGAGCTCGTTGAAGAGGTACGTCACGATCCCCTCGGGCCAGGAGTTGAGGATGGCCCTCTTGGCGTTCGCCGTGGTCTCGAAGGCCTCCTCGTCGAGGGTGCCGTCCGGCTTGGACGGCCTCTCGAACCTGTGGCCGTCGACCTCCACGATGGCGTACGCGAGCTGCTCGACCTTCACGGCCTTGAGGAAGTGCACGGCGCGGAAGTCCTGGACCCTCGCGTTGGCCCTCGCCTCCATCGCCGCGCCGAGCGGCGCGAGCGTGCACCTGTGCCCGCTGGGCAACTCGACGGGCCTCTCCTTGTAGAACGTCCTGCCGATCTTCTCGAGCGCCTTCAGCGCGTCCGGCACGTGCGGTACTGGCATGCGGCCTCCTTTCCGGGTCCCGCTATTCTATCGCCCCCGGCGCCGCGGGCGGCTCCGGCGGGTCGTCCGGGTCGCCCCTGGCGATGCGCCGTATCTCGTCCATGAAGGCCTCCCGCTCCATCTCGGGCGTGACGCCGGCCTTCCTCTTCGCCCTCCTGAGCGCCTCCACGGCCTCGTTCCTCCTGCTCAGGGCGCTCTCCCGCCTCGCGGACGCCGCGTCGTCCTCCTCCGTCTCCTTGGCCTCGGCGGCCCTCGCCTTCTCCGCGGCGGCCTCCTCCTCCGCGGTCTCGGGCGGCGGGGGCGGCTCCTCGGCGACCTTCCTCTGCGCGGTGTCCTCCCAGTCGCCCAGCGACTCGACGGTGTGCTCCACCGTCTCCACCCTTTTGGCCACGTCGTCCACGCCGGGGTGCCGGCTGCGGTACTGCTCGGCCATCTGGTTCACGAGGTCCGCCAGGGACGGCCTGTCGCCGTCGGCGGCGGGCGGCTCGGGGGGCGGGGGTTCCCTCAGCCTCGCCTCCGGGTCCGCCCCGAGCGGCGCGTCGCCCCTGCCCTCGCCGGCCGGACCGGTCGGGGGGCGCCCCGGGGGCGGCCCTCCGCCGCCGTCGCCCTCGGGCGGCCTTGGCTCGTCGGGCCCGCGCGGGCCGTCCGCCTCGCCGTTGGCCTTCCGGACCAGGTACGGGTCCGCGCCGGGGTCCACCAGCCTCGCGTGGTCCGCCAGCGGCTCGGCCAGGGCGGCCGCGAGCAGCTCCCGCCTCCTCGCCGGCGGCACGAAGGCGGCGTGCTTGTACTCGCCGTCGCAGGCCATGATCCGCGAGTAGTTCGCCTCGTCGGACGGCAGCCGCAGCTCGTAGCCGCTGCCCCTCTCGGCGACGGCGATGTCGACCTCGGCCGCGATCTCCGCGGGCGTGGCCGCCTCCAGCCTCTCCGGCCCCATCAGCTCCAGGAGCACGCTCAGGTTCCGCAGCGCCAGGCCGCCCCTCCGGCGGCGGATGAAGTCGAGGACCATGCCCTCGGCCCGCTCGGCCATGACCTGCGTGTGGAGGTCGTCCTCGGCGTCCATGGCGTCGCACACCCGCTCCAGCGCCGCGCAGACCCGCTCCTTGTACTCCTCGTGGCTCTCCAGGTGCTGCCGCGGTATCCTGTCGAGGAACATGGTCAGCTCCTCGGGCTCCGTGTCCACGACGCCCGCGAGGAAGGCCCTCCTGTCGTCCGGGAGCATCATCTCCATGATCCCGGCCAGGATGTCCTCCTCGGCGTCGTGCTCGCGGCCGGCGCCCTTCCGGGCGTCCCGCCTGGCCGCCATCTGCCTGAAGGCCTTCGGGTCGGTGAACATGCATATCTGGTCGGCCACGAACTGCGCCCTGCTCCACTCGGCCTTGGCCTCGTCCGCCTCGTCGCGGTACTGGTTCACGACGAACCACAGGTGCTGCACGATGTTGCTGCGCCGGAAGTCGAAGTCCGGGGAGGGGAGGGTGCCCGTCACCTTGAACGCCGCCCAGAGGGACCTGCTGCCAGCGGACTCCGAGTACTCGCGGACGGCCTCCTGCGCGGAGGCCAGCCTGTCGGAGGTCCTCGCCCGGAAGAAGGTGTACATGGCCCCCAGCAGGCCCTTGGGGAGCCGCCAGAGGAACTCCCAGGCCGCGGACGGGTCCCCGACCCTCCGCCCGTTCACCCGGTGCAGGGCGGTCGCCAGCAGGTCCAGCGCGAAGTGGACGTGGTCCTCCGACCGCACGTTCCTGTACCGGAGCCACATCTCCCGCTCCTCCGCCGTGGAGAGGGTGCGGAAGGTGATGCAGTGCCCTGCGAGGAAGAAGTCCTCCTCCAGGTACCCGTTGTACAGGAGATCCTCGACGTCGCGCAGGCTGTCCTTGGTCGTGGCGGCCATCCGGACCCATTCTAGCGCAAAGCGGCGGGCCGCCCCGGAGGGGCGGCCCGCCACAAGAGGAGAAGCGTTAGCCGTTATCGGCGGCCTAGAAGAACCCGCCGAACCCGCCCTGGCCTGCGGTGAAGAGCCGCGACGAGCCGTAGGCGTTGGCGGCGCCGTTGCCGGAGCTCAGGCCCTCGCCGTAGCCGCCGCTCGAGCCGTGGAACGGATCGTAGACGTCGGTGATCATCATGCTGGACGACTCGGTGACCGACACGTCGCCGATCGTGTACGACCTGTTGTAGTCGTTCATCCAGCAGCCCTCGTAGTACGTGACGATGGCACGGCTCTGCGGGGCCTCCGGGTTCCTGTTGGCGTCGCCCGCCACGCCCGACGCGGTCCCGGGCAACTGCCCGGAGCCGTTCGCTATGTACAGGGGCATGACGATCTCCTCGCGGACATCGAACGGCCACCTGTGGTGCTTCAGGCTCCTCACGAGTCCGGCCGAGCCGGCGACGTAGCCGAACACCTGCATGATGTTGCGGGTGTACAGGGCCATGACGCTCGCGCTGCCCGCGAGTTCGGTCGAGCCGGGGTTGATCTCCGCGACCTGGTCGCCGTAGCCAATCGACCTGACCGCCGTGTTCGTCCTGGTGTCGGAGGGCGTCCACTCCTGCAAGACGCCGATCTGCACCATCGCCGGGTCGCCGTCGGTGTTGTCGTTGAAGCTGAACACCTTGACTTTCAGCGTGTTCACCAACGCCGTGTTCGGCGCGGTGCCGTACCTGTATACGTACGGCGAGGTTTGCTGGGTGACTTGCTTCGCCATCTTCTTCTCCTCCTAGCTTAGTCCTTCGCGCACTCGATCTTGAACTTGCCGTCGGCTCCGTGGGCGTCTATGAACCACTGACACAGTCGCGTCTTGGCCGCGCCGCCCGACTCCGTCCTGGCGACACAGTAGACGTGGCACTGCCCGTGACTGCTCTGCGTGACTATCATGCCCATGTCATCGAGCCTCTGGCGGAGCGCTTCCATGTCACTCGCCTTCGTGTCCAAATCCCGAATGACCGCCCGGACGACCGGGCAGTTCATGAAGCCGGGGTCGATAGTGATGGTTCCGTTCTTGTCGGCCCGCATGTTGCCCTTGGACAACTGGATCGCCTGCTTTTTCAGCAGGTCGGCGGCGATACTTGCGGCCTTGTTGCGCCCGTCACACACGCTGTCCCCCTCGGCAGAACACATCTCCGTAAGGGCTCCGCGACGTGAAACATCACAAGACGCCGACCTTCTGGCCGACAAATCGGCCAAGTCCCTCGCCAGGTACTTGATCGCGACGGGGTTCACGTTGGCCGCGTCAAGCTCCCTCCTCGCCCCCAGCACGCCGTGAAGCCGGAGGTAGAGCCTCCTGAGCATCTCCTCGTCGGCGGGGACGTAGTCCCTCGCCGGGGCGGGTTCCCCGCGCATGGGGCGGCCGTGCTGCGAGAGCACGCCGTCCAGCTCGTCGTAGACGGCCCTGACCTTCCACGGCTCGAACCGCACGCCGGTTGCGCCCTCTATGGACCCGGGGCGGATTGACATGAGCTCCAGCAGAAGGTCCCTCGCCCCCGACATCTTCTCCAGCGTGTCGCCCGACACCGTTGGCTGCTCGACGGACTCGTCCGGTACCGTTGGCTGCTCGACGGACTCGTCGCGGACGGGTTCGGGTCGCGGGGGGGCGGGCAGATCGGGACGTACGGATTCAGGTCGATCGGGCTGTGGCACCGGGCGGGCGGAAGGCCGAACGGGCACGACGCTCCCGTCCGGCAGCCTGAGCCTGTCCTTGGACACGAGCACGGGCATCTCTGCGAGCGGGCGGCCCGCGGCGGCCTCGGCCTTCTGGCTCCTGCCCTGCTCGACGAAACCCGGCTGCCCGACCCTGACCACCAGGAACTGCTCGGGGTCTTCGGCCACGCCCTCCCAGTACTCCCGGTGCCCCTCTCCGAACTGCATGTACTCGTTCCACAGCTCCGGGTCATTGGCCACGAGCGCCATCTCCCCGACATGTCCCCGCTGCTGCGGTTCGGGCGCCTCGGCAGTCTGTTCAGCCGGACTGTCGCCACCCTGCTCGGGTTCGGCCTGACTAGGCGTATCGGCGGGGGATTCGGATTCGCTGCGGGGCGAGGCGCCGTACTGCTCCCTCATGTGCGCATCGGCGGCGGTTTTTACGCCGTTCCACAGCGTCTCTAGCGTCATGTCCGGTGTGTCCTCGGGGTTCGTGAACGCGTCCACGACATGGTGTGCGCGGGAGCCAGCGAGCCAGAGCTTCCCCTCGCTCTCCTCCGCCGTGCCGTCGCCGAATATCTCGTTGAGCGCCCTCGCCATGATTCTCGCGGGGTCCCGCAAACGGGGTTCCCGGCCGTACCTCGACTCCAGGAACGGCACCATGTTGCGCGCGTTTGGGTCTCTGCGGAGCTTGGCCGAACTCATCGTCAGCAGACGCCAGAGGCCCAGGGGGTCCTGTGGGCGCTTGCCAGCTAGAAGCAGTCGTCTGGCGATGTGGCCTGCCGGCATGCGGTCACCTCGGTGTATCGAGAAACGGGGGCCTTGCGGCCCCCGTTCGCCTCACTCCTCACATGATCCGCCGCCCGCCCCGGTCTACGACAGCCTGCCTCGCAGCTTGAACGTGACCTGGATGTAGTTCAGCGGGAAGACGGGAGAGTACGAAATCTCCACCAACGCCATCGTCGGGTCAGCCGCGTCCGTCTGCACACTGGCGTCCGTCGCCGCGACGATGATCTCCCTCTGGATCAACTGCTGCATGACCGAGTTCGCCGTGATGGCGATGTCGTTGTTCAGCTTGGCGAGGTACTTCTGCCCGATGTACTGCTCCAGGGCGAACCTCATCGCCTGCTGCACGTAGTCCCTGATCGTGAGGATCGAGAGTTCCCGCGTCAACGCGCTGGTCATGTTCGTCGTCAGGCAATGGCGCACCCGCAGGACCGGGTTGGTGTCCTCGATGATGGTCACGCCCGAGTTGGCCACGATGTCCATCGTGGTCTCGTCCATCTTGCGGAAGAGCCGCTTGAATCCGGCGAGCGTCTTCCTGGTCATGGGCGTGGCCACGTCGTACGCCGGGGACACGTTCAGCCCGACAAGCGCCGCGGCAAGGTACTCGCCGCCGACGACATGCTCAATCTCGGTCCCCTCCTCGTCGAGGAGTCCGATGACCGCGCCGTCCGGGTAGACCATGGTCATGCGCTCGTTCTTGTATGAGAGCGCCTTCTCGGCCGCCTCGTTCGGCTCGGTGCCGACCGGGACGCCGAAGATGGTCATCCGCTCGCTGCGGAACCGCATGGACGACATGATGTCGTTGTGCAGCATCAGGGCGTTGAGCACCGTGTCGTCGGTGGTCAGCGGCGTGATCACCGCCGGCTTGATGCCGAACTCCTGCGGCTTCTTCAGTTCCTCGAACGCCTCAAGGAACGAGGACGACGCCGCAATCCCCAGCCCGGGCTGCCGTTTGACCTGGCACATGAGCAGAGCCACCGCCCCGTTCAGGAACATCAGGAACGCCGCCGTGGTCAGGTGGTTCTTCGGCTTCAGCTCGCCGTATTCGGCCACCACGTCGTTGAACTGGGTGAACAGCTTGCAGGAGTAGTCCTGCTTGTCGTACCAGTACGAGATGTAGTAGAAGTCGCTGACGGCGGGCTCGTTGCCCTCCCTCTTGAATGTCGAGATGGTGGCCTTGTCGCCGGGCGAACTGCCGATCCTCTCGTTGATGTCCTCCGTGTTCGACACCGTGAACACGATTCCAGGAATCTGCCTGTTGAACCGCGTGCCGGCCGTGAACTCGCCCTGGGCCACGCACCGCATGACGAAGGACGCGCCGGGCTTGATGCCGCCGGTGGCCGGGACGACCGGGTCGCCGATGGTGTTGATCGTGAACTGGAGACCCGTGACGGAGTCGATGTACGTCGAGTTCGTCCGCCCTGTGTTCGTCAGCCCGGTGCCGCTGCCGCCGGTCTTCGGAATCGTCAGGAACTCGTCCTCGAAGGACTCGACTACGAACTTCTCGCCGTATGTGAACGTGATGCGGACATACTCGTCCACCGCGAAGCCCTTGCCCGCGATCGGACCCGTGCGGAAGAAGACCTCGCCGCCCGCGGCGAGGAACAGCGGAACATCGAACCCGGAGAAGCTCGCGGGCACGACATCGCACCTTCCGACCGAACCCAGGTCCATGCTGGTGACGGTGTACTTGCCGCTGCCGGCTCCGCCCGCCTGCGTGACCTCGAGCTCGTAGACGTCATCCGCAATCGTGTTCCGCCAGTATGTGACGAGGACCTCGTCGCCCGGCACCGGCACGATGTTGAGGTAAATCTTGCCCTCGCGGCCGTCGATGCGGACCGCCGGGACCGCGACGCCGTTGACCGTCACAATGACCTTCTGCGGGTCCTCCGTGATGGTGCCGCGGCCGTCGCCGTTCACGATGGGGGTGTACTTCGCCGTGAAGATGTTGTTGCCCGGCTTGATCTGGGCGCTGACATCCTCCCGCCAAATCCTCTCGTCCACGAGGGTCGTCTGGATTTGGGTGTCGTCGAAGAACTCGAACCCCGGCGTGTGGAGCCCGGAGCGGATTGTCGCGGCGTTGCCCCAGCAAATCTGGTTCCCGACGATGGTGAAGTCCACGCCCTCCTCGTAGTCGAGCCTGCCCGGCGCGATGCCGCACCGGATGACCTCGTTGGGGTCGGGGAACGGCAGGTCGTCGCAGGTGTTGGCGAACGTGTTGTGGTAGTAGTTGACCGTGACCGTGTCGGTGGCCGACGGCGCGTCCCGCAGCGTGACGGCGCCCTCGGCGCCATCGACATCCACCACCCTGACTGCGTCGCCGTTCACGAACACCTGGACATCGACCGGATTCGTGGTCGTGCGGCCGCCGTTACTGCCGTCCACAATCGGGGCGTGGGCGGTGTAAAGCGTCCTGTTGTTGGCGAACGACCTGCTGACGATGTCGTGGATGTGGTGCTCCTGGATCGGAAGCTCGGTCTCGGGGTCAATCGGAAGCCCGACAGCGTTGTTGACGACCTCGTGCCAGTGACCGTCGGGACCGACCGACGTGGTGCCGTTCCCGGAGACATCCAGAATGACCGTGTGCGTGTGGGCGTCGGGGGTCGGCTCGGAGGCACCCGGAATCGGGGAGCCGAGATACGAGATTCCGGTTCCGCCCGTGTTGCGGGAGAACTGGTCGCTCACATCCTCGCCCTCTTCCCTTGCGTCCTTCAGGATGTAGTAGTAGTTGATTGTGACGATGTCGTCCTCGAACGGGATGCTCTGCATGATGACGAGGCCGGACTCGCCCCGAACCTGAAGCACGGGGGTCTTCTTGCCGTTGACGAACACCTCGACATCGTTGACGTTGGTCGTCGTCTCGCCGGCGTTCTGGCCGGTCACAATCGGCCTGTGCTTGGTGACGAACCTGTTGTTCGTACCGTCAAGCTGGCTGCTGACGTCCTCGTTCAACGCGCGCAGGTCCACGAGGTTGCTGGAGCCTCTGACCAGTTGCCAGTCATCGACACGCAGCCTCTCCTCCCCGGTCCCGATCACGGCAGGAATACGAAGGTTCCCGATTAGCGCAACCACGGCGGGGTCGAGCAACGTCCTCGTGTATACCCCCGGGGGTGCATAGCTCTGAAAAGGTCCAGCCATGTTATCGCCTCCAATTCACGTCGACCAGCCTCCCGTACCTGCCCGGTTCGCCCCTGCCTACCTGGCGCAACGAACCTTCTTAGGATGCAGCCCTCGCGTCGGCCCTAAAACAGTATCAAACGCGCCGGAGGGCCTCCGCCCGGACCGCCCTGGACAGGCCGACGCAAAACGAAATAAGGTCACCCCCGCGTCCGCCGCCTCAACTCGTCTTTCAGCTCCGGCGGCAGGTGGTCCAGCGAAATCACGCCCTCCTCCGAGAAGACGCCGGGTTCCGACGGCACGCCGCCCGGAGTAGCCGGTGGATCGGCGAACTCCGACACGGGAACCACCTCGGGGAGATTCACCGGAGAGTCGGGCGCGCTCGGGTTCGCGGGATCCACCGACCCGTAGAATTGGATCAGGGCCTTCGATGCCTGCGAGGCGTCGAAATCCAGCAGTTCCCGGTAAAGCTGGGTCAGCCTCGGATCGTACAGCCCAGCGAAGTAGCCCCGCATATCCGGCACGGGCTGCACGCCCTGTCCGGGCAGGGTCCGCCTGTCGACGATGTTCCCGAACTGTCCGTCCGGACGGGCCGACTGGCTTTTCTTCAGGGCGTCTGCGGGCGGATCGTACGGCGAGACGTGGTAGCCCGACACATTCACCGTTCTGAGCGTCCTGAGCACTGGCACGAAGGCCTCCCAATCCACCACGACGGTCATGCCGATGCTGTTCCCGAAGCTGTACTCGTCCGCAATCTCGTCCTCCGGGGTCTCCGTGCCGCCGGATATGTCCGGCGGATCCACCAAGGCCATGCCTTGGTCCGCCCACCGTTCGACGTTCCAGTACCAGAATACCTGGGCCACCTCCTCGGCCAGCTCGTCCTGCTCGATAGGATCCTGCGTGTAGATGTCCAAAGTAACGCTAACCGTCCACCGTCCCGTCCAGAAGTCCGCGATGTGCTCCGGGGACTCCATCACCACGATGGCCTGCTGGCTGCCTGCCTGCACCCTGCGGCCGAAGCACAGGATGATGCCGGGCAAGGCGGCTATGTCGTACACGTGCCTCCCCGTCATGCAACACGGCTCGCCTGTCTCACCCACCCAGCGGTACTCCGCCGAAATCATGCGAGCGTCGGTGATGGGAGCCTCGAATGTGACGACCCCGCTGGCATAGTCGATCGTGTAGTCCTTGTCCCGCTCCAGCGGAAGATGCTCGTCCAGCAGGATGAAGTCGCTGAGGGCCTCGACGGGCTTGTTCGCCAGTGTGGCCTTGACTTTGTCGCCGTCCGCGCGATCCACATAGGGGTAAAGTATCTCGTGACTAACGGAGTAGTGGGGCGTGATCCGGAACTCGGTGTCCGACTCCATCTCGACGAGGTAGATGCCGGGGCGGGGTCTGGCCTTCTCCACCGGGTTCTCGCCGACCCACTCCAGCGCGGTGCCCTTGCGGCCCCTCAGCCTCGCCAATACCACGGAGCCGTGGACCTGGCCGCCGAAGTCCGCCGACAGGCCCAGCCTCTGGGGGGACGAGGCGGCGGTGGTGACGACGATCTGCCTCTTGTGTCTCTCGTCCCTTGAGAACTTGTTCCGCACGAGCAGCCCCGGGCCGTCCGGGTCCGCGTACACGGGGTGCTCGGCGAAGTGCTCTTGCAGCGCCTCGATGATGAACCTCTTTACCTCGGCAGGGCCGCGGTGATAGAACGCCCCGTGCGACACCCTGTTATCCCTTCTCCGCCAGCTTGGCCGCGACCAGGCAGCCGTTCGCGACGGCGTTCATCGGGTCTTTCGCCATTACAATCTCGGAGATGTCGAACGGCCAGTCGAGCTTCCTGAACTCGCCCTCGAACGCCTGTTTGAACCCGCGGATGCGGGACGACCCCCCGCTGATCACGACCTTGATGGGATCCTTCAGCCTCGGAAGCTTCTCCTCCTCCACTTGCCTGTTCAGGTTGAGCACGACGTACTTGATGAGCGCGTTGTAGTACATCGCTATGGCGTTCTGCTCCCAACCGTCGGGGCTGACCAGATCAACGTCGCCGGACTCCTTCAGTGCCGTTATGGCGGCGACGGTTGAGTTGCACGCGCCTGCGGCCATCCTGTCGATCCAGTCACCGGACCTCGCTACCGCGAACTTGAGGTAGGGCACGCCGAGCATGATGAAGCACGCGTTCACCATCCCCGCGCCGAACGAGAGAGCAAGGCCCGTCAGCTTGTCCCCCGTGAGTTCCGAGTACGCGATGGCCTCGGCCTCGTTGAGCGGCTTGGGAGAGTAGCCGATGTTCTCCACGAACTGGGAGAACATGCCCTGGTGAAAGACCACATTGCTGTCTTCCTTGTCGATCGCCTCGGCCGGCACCGAGAAGCAGCAGGTTTCGCCTTTCTTGGACGCCTTGCCGATTGCCTTCTCCAGTATAATCTCGATAATCCCGAACGCCCCCTTCTCCCTAGGGCTGATCACGCCATCCTGCAACGGCCGCCTGAGTTCCGCACGGAAGGTGTTCGCGAACTCGATGGACTTGTCCCCGACGACCACTATCTCGTCTCCTCGCCGGATGTGGTCCACGCCGGCCTTCTTCATCATGTCGACGAGCAAGTCGTTGTATTCGAGCGTGAAGAACGCGTCCCGTACGCTGGCGAAATGCGCTTTCCCGCCAATGTCCTTGGCGCCGACGACGAACATCGTCCCTATGTCCAGCCCGGTGCCGGGCGTCGCGGAGCCTTGGGGCGCCGTCGGGTTCGGGGCGGGCTTCGAGAACTCGACCTCTGTGGCAGGGGCCGGCTGCTGGGCCGGGGCTGGCTGCCTCTGGGCTGGGGGTTGAGGCTTCCCGCCCTGCGCTGGCCTGTTTCCCTGGTTTGCCTGTTCCGTCATGGTTGCTCCTCCTTGTCCCGCTCCCTCAGTATTCTCTCGATGTCCGCCACCTGTTCCTCGACGCTGTCCCCGGTGGATCTGTTGGCGAGGTCGTCCCCAAGATTGACTTCGACGTCCTCGCGGGACTTCCGCATATCCGGGAGCGGCGCGGTGTCGACTTCTACCTCGATGACGCCTTTCTTCCGCTGCGGCTCCTCACCAGCCATGCCGCCCTGGCCTCGGCCCGACGCCTGTATGGCAGGCAGGAGCATCTCCGCCACCTTGGCCGCAATCCGTCCTTCGGAATCCTTGTCCGGCCCGCCGCCGGGGTCCGTGGCCGGCAGCATGGCGGCGACGCGGGCGGCTATTTTCTCTATGATGCCGTCGTCGAACTCGAAGCCACCTCGCCCCGACGCCTCGGCCGCGACCTCTCTGGCCATGGCCTTGATGCTCTTCCCGCTCAGGTGATCCCTCACGACCTGGTCCCTGTCCAGGCTGATGTTGTTCACCACCACGGGGGCTCGTCCTCTTGCGGCCGCGCCGCGGCGGAGGGAGGCCATCTCGTCCCCCGAAGGCACGAGTCCGGTTGGTCCGCCTTGGCGGTATTCGGAGTTCGCGCTCACTGGCACCAGCAACTTCTGGGTGATGCGCTCCCTCAGCTCGTCGCACACCGCCAGGAAGGAGGGGTCTATCTCGACATACTGCCCGTGCGCCCAGAAGGTGTTGAGGGATTTCACCCTGAGTCCACCTGCTGCGACAACCACATATGTCAAGCCCTTGGCCATCGCCGGAACTCTCCCGTTGGTCAGCCTCTCCTCGAGCGCAAACCCCGCCCGAACACACTTTCCGCGCCTTCGCATGCGGCTTTCCCGGTCACTCAGACAGCACAAAATCGGTAATACATTACAAAGCGGGGCCGGGGCGGTCTGCGGCGGCCCACCGCTCCGCGATCTCAAGGTTGTGTCTGGCCTCGGCGAAATCGGGGTTGATCTCTAGGGCCTTCCTGAACCGCGAGGATGCCTTGGGCATGTCTCCGGATCTGCCCGCCATCACGCCGGACATGTGGTACGCACACTCAAGCATACCTGTGGACCACACGTACTGTCGGTTCACCCGCGAAGCGGCTTCTAGCAGCTCGATGGCTTCGTCCGGCTGGCCTAGATTCTGGCACACATACGCGAAATCGCAGAGCGTCTTGACGTCGCCCGCCTGCCTCGCGCGGTCGGAGACCTTTCTGTAGTGCCAATGCGCCTCCTTGTACCTGCCCTGCTGGTTGAGGAATGTGGCGTAGTACCTGTTGGCCAACTCGCTGTCCCTGTCGGACTTCAGCGCCGACAGGTATGCCTCCTCGGCCTGCTTCGCCGCCCCCTCGTCACCGCTGGCCGAAAGGCTGGCGGCCAGCAGCACCGTGCACTCCACGTCTCCGGGCTGGAACTCGATCGCCTTGCGCATCGCGGCGACCGCCTCGTCGAACTTGCCCATCCTGTAGAGTTGCAGCCCAAGCTCTCTGTATGTCCTATAGCAGGGATCGTTTCGGGCCTTCTCGTATCCGAGCTCGGCATACAGGCCGTCCTTCTCCGAAAGGCTCCTGCCGCCGAAATGATGCACGATCGCCTCGCATTGCCCGAAGTCGAGTCCTGCTTCGACGGCTGACTGCTCCACGGTCTCATGCACCTCGTTACGGAACTCCAGCCCGGACTCCCGCGGCCACAGCCTCACCTTGGTGCTGAGCACATAACCGCAATAGTCCGTCGTGTCGGGGTGCATCCCGTCGTTCGGCACGATGCCCTCGATTTTGGGGTTATCCTGGTACAGGCGAGTCGAGATCATGTATGCCGCTTCCCTGCCGGACACGACTGTCGATTTGATGGCGGACACATCCGCCGGCAGGAGGCACTCGTCCGCATCGACAACGAGCACCCAACCGCATCTGGCTTTGGACAGGGAAAGGTTCCTTGCAGCGGAGAAGTTGAAGGGTCCGTCCGCAGCGTAATGGTACACCTCCGCGCCGTTGCGCTTGGCTATGGCTACCGTGGCGTCCGTCGAACCTGTGTCCACCACCACCAGTTGTTTGGCTAGCGGGGCGACGGACTTGAGGCACCTGTCGAGCACCGTCTCCTCGTCCTTCACGATCATGCATACCGATATATCCGGCCTGCCGGACACCGACTCCTCAAGGGCGGCCTCCACGGCGGCCCATTCGACCGAATCGCAGAACTCGTAAAATCGGTCCGAACCCCCCTCGGGCACGGCTCGGGTGTCTATCGGTATGTCAGGCCCATCGCCCACTGTCAGCCCGCGCGCCCGCATCTCCGACGCCACTCGCTCGATTGCGGATGTCGCGTCGGGGTCGCCCGGCATCGGCGACAGCGAGATGGGCACCCGTGGCGTACGGTAGATCGAGTTGTTGTGCCTCTTGGGGATGTCGGCCCTGCCCAGCCACTTCCTCTCGAAACGGACCCTGTTGGACTCCATGGCGTCTGCGAACGACCCCGACTCGCGGAACGTCGCCGACCCAAAATGCCAGACGAACGAGTCCCGGCAGACGCAGCACCCCTTGTCGACGGCCTCGGACGCGCGAAGGCACCAGTCGTTGTCCTCGAAGTTCCCTACGCGGAACCTCCTGTCAAGCATGCCTATGGACCCCAGCAGGTCGGACCTGAAGGCCATGCACATGCCGACGACGGCGAAGACGGGTGACCTGGACGGCTCTAGGGAGTCGGCAAACCTGTCCATCGCCTCATGGTTGACCTCGCTGGGTTCCGTGCAGGAGAACGCCGGATGCACCACCTGCTCGCCGTGCCCGCAGGAGTTGGTGACCGGACCCGCCACGCAGAAGCCGTCGTCTAGGGCCTGCTGGAGCGGCGGGAGCCACCCCTTCGCCGGCACCGTGTCGTTGTTCAGGAGCACGATGTACTCGAAGTCCAGCTTCGCCAGGCCGAACTCGATGCCCCTGTTCACGCTGTCGCTGAACGACTCGAACGCGCCCAGCCGGAGTACGGCTAAGTCCTCCGCTTCCTCCCAGACGACGCTCGAATCCGTCTCAACAATCACCACCATCGCGCCGCTGGTGTTGCGCCTCACCGACTCCACCGCCAAGGCGGTGTAATCGGCGTTGCCCGACGCTGGTATGACTATGAGGGTGTCTCTTCGCATGCCTTCTCCTGGAGGCGGAGCAGGTGATCCTCAATCTTGTCCACCATCTCGTGGAACATCTCGGGTCGGTTCTTCGCCCCCTCCCGCAGCGCCCTGTGGTGCTCGCCCGACCATCGGACGGATACGAAGTCCGGCGCGAACCGCCAGTCCTCCTTGCGCCCGATCACGAGCTGCCGCGACGGCTTCGACGGATTATACTTGCCGTCGAACGCCAACCTGACATGGGCCCTCCCATCCTGTAGTTCCGGCGGGCCTTGTCGATGCAGCACCACGGCACTGCTGGCGTACATTCTCTCGGGCGACTGGGACGCCACATGGGGCACCATGCGATCCGGCGGGGGTGAGTCCGTGGGTGGACCAAAGGTGTGCACAAGGCACCCGCGAAGCCGAAGCTCGTCACACACGGCCAAGGCCCTGTGCGCTGCGGCACGGTTGCGAGGCATCTCCACGGCCAGCCGGAGCCTAGGCCGGGGGCGGCTGCCTATGTCAGCCTCCCTTCCGGTTTCTACCCATTTGGAGCGGAACAGCCCGCGGTTCACGCGGAACATGTGCCTCCACCTGGTGGCCGACTTCATGGTGGATGACACGAAGTGGTACACCAGGCTCCGGTTGGCGATAACTATCTTGTACCCGGCCTCCCTAGCCCGATGGCACAGATCATCGTCCTCGAAGTTTCCGGGCCAGAACCGTGTATCCAACAAGCCTATCCTGTTAAGCATCGAGCGTCTCAGGAGCATGCAGTAGCCTACGACACTGGCGGCCTCGCTGAACCGCGGCTGCGCCCTGGACAGTCGCGTGGCGGCCCGCTGTAACTCCTCGGCGGCGCCTACCTGACCCGGGCTTATGTCCAGATCCACCGCCTGTTCGGGCCTGCCCTCGGGGTTCGCGTTGTTCCCACGGGAACCGACCACCCCGACGCGGCGGCCGCATTCGGCTGCGGCGACCATCTCCCCCAACCAGCCGGGCGTGACGATGGTGTCGTTGTTGAGGAGGCAGGCGAACCTGCTTTTCGTCCTCTCCAGCACCTTGTTGTTTCCGCCCGAAAATCCGAGGTTGCTGTCGCTGCGCCACAGCCTCAACTTGCCGCGGAAATCCCGGATCAGGTTGTCCGGCGTGCCGTCGCTGCTCGCGTTGTCGAAGACATGCACATTGAACGGAAACCCCGCGTCGCACGAGAACAGGCTGCGCAGGCATGCCTCCGTGAACTGGTAGTTGTTCATCGTCAGCATCACGATGTCGCACGCGTTCTGCATCAGCCCCTGAACCTCGGGAGTAGCCCGCTCACGGATGCGTCCGAGAGCAGGTCTGCCACGCTTTTCCTCTCCTTCGCCCGGAAAACATCCTCCGGATCCTCTGGCGCTATCTTCTCTCCAAGCTGCGCCGCAGTTATGCGGAATCCGGGATCATCGAGGTGCTTGGCGAACATGAACGGGTACAGGTAGGCCGCCGGGTAGCCGTTGTGAGACAGTTTCCACTGGTACTCCGTCCAGCCGCCCTTCATGTAGCCCGCGTCCTGCATATAGCCGTGCCGCGACACCACCGACGATCGGATCAGGTAGCAGCAGCCGCCCAAGTGCCTTTGCAGCAGGATTCTCGCGCCGTTCGGCAGCCGCCGCAGATTCTGCGCGAAGGCGCTCGTCCGGACAGACATCGCGTCGGTCGGCTCGAAGTGCATGGCCCCCACGGCGCCCATCTTGATCGGATTCAGTATCGCCTTGACGGCTTGTCCGATGAAACCCACCGGAATGATGGTGTCGTTGTCGACCTTCCCCAGGAACTCGGCGTCCGCGCTCTCGGACCAGAACCTGTTCGTGACCTCCCGCAGCGGTAGGTTCTCGTCGTTGAAGGTTATCCCCCTCAACCTCGGGTGGGTCAGGCCCGCCAGCCACTCGCGTGTTCCGTCCGTGGAAGCATTGTCCACCACCGACACGGTGTAGTTGTGGTATCCGCCGGATTCCAGCAGGTGCGGCAGTGTTATCCTGCTGAAGCCGAGCCTGTTGTGCGTGATGAAGAGTATGTATGCCTTGCCCCTCACTGCGGACCTCTCTTTCGCCCGGACGCTATGCTGCTGCGGGTTCCCCCGGGCCGGCGCTCGGGACTCACGGGGGCGTCGGAGGGACCCCTCAGGGACAAGCACTCCCTTCGCCGTCTCTCCAGCAGCTCTATGTTCACCGGCGAGGTCGCCAGTTGTCCGCCACTCTCCCTCTGGTATCGGTGCAGCGTTTCGTCGACATGCACGAAATCCCAGTGAAGCCCCACCCGCCACATCCACTCCAGGTCCTCGCCCCGCTCAATCTCCTCGTCGAACGGACCCGCCACCTCGATTGCCTCCCGCGTCAGTACGAATGTCCCGGTCGGTATTATGCCCCAGCCGTTGATCAGCTTCGGCCAGCTATACTCGACCCCGGCCACCTCCTTGAACTCGCCGTCCAGCGACACCTCGCTGTTGCAGTACGCGAAAGCCACGGAGGGTGGGGCCGCCCGGAGGGCGCGGATGAGTTTGGAGAGGAACTCCCTGTCCCAGGCGTCGTCGCTGTCGAGAAAGGCGATGTACTCCGACTCCGGATCGACGAGGTTCAGCCCGAAGTTCCTGGCGCTCGATGGACCGCCGTTCGGCTTGTACGACACCGTAACGCGGTCATCGGAGTCCGCTATCTTCGCAATCTCGTTTCGCGTCCCGTCAGTGCTCCCGTCGTCCACTATGACGAGTTCCAAGTTCTGCCATGCCTGTGCCAGGACCGACCTTGCCGAGTCCCCTATGACATTCTCGTCGTTGTAGCAGGGCATGACCACCGACACCTTCGATTCCTCCGGCAGCGGATTCTGTATCGGGACCGGTTGCGACCGCTCCGGCTCGGGGCGCTCCTGCGCTGGCTGACGGCAGTCGGCGGGGGCGGCCGGGGGTGGCGGCGGCTGGGTGGCAAAGCTCTCAGAGAACTCCTTCCGGCCGCATCGCAGCCGAATCCTCTCGGCTTGCCCGCGAATGATCTGAGCCAAGTACTCGTTGTCCACTAACCGCTTCAGGGCTGCGGGTATCATCCCCCGCGAGGGCACCCTCACGGAGTTGTTCATGTGCCACAGGAATCTATTCTGCTGGCATGTCGCCACGATCAGGCCATGGCACATGGCGTCGTATATCGCCCACGAGGGGCAGAGGGCGACGAGCACGGTTGCCGGGCAACCGGCCGAAACGAACTCCCTGGCGTCTCGAACCACCCGTACGGACCTCGCACCGATGCCCCTCAACCCCCGCACGAGCGGGGCCGGATCGGGTTCGTCCCTATCCACCAGAATGGCTACGGTGAGTTCCCGCAAACATCGCCTCCGCCGGATTCTAGTGTGACCTCCGTGGCGGAGCCGGACGACTCGCCCTCGAACTCCTCAAACTCCCTGGCGATTTTGGCGAACGATTTGGCGGGCCCGGTGTCGATCCGCAGGAGCCGACCCACGCACGGCTGCGGACCCTTGGTCTCCTTCTGCGGCAGGTCGTTCGGAACCTGGATGTGGCCGTATGACGGCTGCTTCCTCGGCGGATCCTTTATCGGTTCGATCCGCGGCAGGGACATCCAGTTGGGCAACCCGACTGTCTTCTGCGGGCTGCGCAGGTTGTTGTCGAAATGGGCGCGATCGTCCCTGTCCCTCTGTATCGCAATCAGAGAGTAAATCGGGTAAAGGTCGAACTGGGACTCCTGGAACACGATCGTCTGCCTTCCGGGGCTGATGAGCACGTTGTCCGTCACGTCGTCGTTGGGCCTGGCGATCCTGTCAGGCACGGGCCGGCCCCCCACCTCCTGCGGGCACAGCGGCTGCCTGACGTCTATCGGGCCCATGAAGGACTGCCCGGCCGGCGGAATGGAGTTCGGCGGAAGGGATGTCGGGCGCAACTGCGTGGCGTCGTGGTTGGCGACTGGACCCCTGTTCAGTCGTCTTGTCAGCGGCGTGAAGACGTCAGCCATTTTCCCTCCTTGCCGGGCCTAGTACAGGTGGTTCTCGAACGTGGTGTCCCCCGGCGTCTTCCTGATGCTGTGGTTGCGGCTGGTGCCGTCCTGCCTGATCTCCTTGCCCTGCGGATGCTGGTCCGTACCTTTGAGGGATTCGCTTTCCTCCGTGGGCAGCCTGTCGGCCAGGGACTCCCTCCGCACGAAGGCGTACCTGGTGTCGCCGCTGTCCAGGGCGCTTATGGAGAAGTGCTGCTGTAGGACCGTGTGGTTGCGCACCTCCACCTGGGTTATCGGCCCGACCGCGTAGCACTTGCCGTCCCGGAGGAACATGAAGTCCCTCTGGCTAACAAGCGGCGTGGATGTCATCCACACCTCCGGCTGCTTGATGAACCTGTACCCTCTCTCGCCGTGCTCGACCTTGGTCTCGGCGAAGGGCGGCGAGATTATGACGTCGTACGGACCCTCGTATCCGCCGACGAACCCGGTGCCGAAGCATGTCCTGCAATCCGCGCGGGGGTGGTTGTGGGTGTGCTCCACCTCCTTGCACAGGGGGCACTTCTCGCCGACCTTCTTGGCGATGTAGAGCTGCGCTCTGTGTCCGCCCTGCTCGAGAATCCACTTGTTGCGGCGCACGGCCTCTTCCCAATAGTACGTCATCCCGTCGCCGCCCAGCCGGGCGGCGGGGGCCTTGGATAGTTCCGTCTCCCTGCGGTTCCCGTCCGCGTCCTCGCACACGGCGGTGACCCGATAGAAAAGCTTCCTGTCCAGCGTGGTGTCGGCCGTGTTCGTGTTTGTCCGGTACTCCACGGTCACGTGGCTCCCGAAGTTCGGCAGCGGCCTGTCGGCCCACCTCTTCAGGACATCGTCGTACACGGGGAAGGACGCGACGGCCACGCGGCCCTGGGTGCCGTTGAGGACCATGACCTCCGCCTCGCGGCCATCGACCATCACCTTGATCTGGCTCGTGTCGTCTGTCGCGCGGTTCTGGCCGCGGTCGTCCACGACCGGAGCGTGGCACAGGCTGATTATGAACGCCGAGTCCGGCACGAGCTGATCTGGCGGACTCTGTTCGCCTCCCCGGAGCCACATGTTCGGGTCGGGCGAGACCCACGCCTTGACGGCGGTGGCCTCATGCACCACCCACCCGGCGAACTCGAAGAATGTGTCCGCCGAGCCGACGGAGTCGTTCCTCCCACTCTGGCCCCCGATCCTGACCATGGCGATCTCGTCCCCGACATCGGTCTCCGTGTGCAGGAGCACTGCCTCGTCGCCGTCGTCATAGGCGAAGGTGAAGTCCCTGCCAGACCGGACGATTCGCATCTTCCCGATGTCCCGGCCAGCGGCGAGGTCCGCCGCGCTACGGAAGGCCAAGGTCGCCACCGTGCCGTCTGCTGCGACCCTCTCGACGGCCATCCCGTCGTCTGACACGGTCCGTCGCCTTATCATCCTCACGCCGCCGTTCCCCGACAGCGCCACCCACAGAAACCCCCCGGACTCGCCGGACTCAATCTCGTCGAGCCTACGGACCCGATACGAGACCTCGGCGTCGAAGTCGCCCTCAAGCAGGAACCTGCTGTCCACGTACGCGACCCGGTCCAACCCGAACTTGTCGCGGAAACGGAGATTCGTCTGCTGGCTCAGAATCTCGTCCGGATCCGATATGATCCAGCGAGAGGTGTCGATGCCCACCCGATCGAACCTGTCGTTCGGATCGCCGAAATGGCCTTCTACCCTCGCGAACTGGTCACTCACATCCTCGACAATCACATCGTCGCGGATGCCGTCGCGGTAGAAGTTCGCCTGTACCAAATCCCGGTTGATGCGGCGGAACGTCTCGACCAGCTCGACTTGGCTGCGGTAGATGTTGTACCCGATTATGGACGGATCCACATGGGACGCGTCGTCCCAGCGCAGGTCAAGCGCCCCGCGGATGGCGGGGTGGCTTACTATCACGTTTCGGGGGATGTACGCGCCATATGAGGGCACGCTCGCCCTGGACTCTCCCATCGGATCCTCCCGAGCCTGCGGGGGGCGTCAAACATCAACAAACCATGACTACTGCGGGTTATCCGTCTGCCTCTCGATGTCGTTGCGCTCCAGCATGGAGTCGACCTCGTCGGCCAGACGGGCGAGGATGTGGTATGACCTCGGTCGGTCGCACCCGGCGGTGTCGAGCTCCTCCAGAACACGCTCGTACACGCCCGTACGGTCGGACATGGACGCGTACTCCCCTGCCGCGCTGATGGCCAGGTCCAGCAGCTCGTCGTCCGTGTGTCTGGACGCCTCCCTGACATCCGACAGGTCGGTGATTATTCCGGTCACCTTCTTGCGCACCGCGGCGCGTATGCGATCTTCTTCCTCGTCGCGCCTAGCGTCCAGGTGCTGTATTGCCCTGCGTATGATGTCCTTGGAACTGTCGCCCATCGCCTCTCGGGGAGTGCAAGAACTTCATAAAACGCCTATGTCCGGAAGCTCGCCGTTGAGCCACTGCCCCAACACTATGTACGCCTCGTCGGGGTAGACCTCCGGCCTCTGCTCGGACATCTCCACCAGCACATCCACGACGCCCTCGTCTCGTATGATCGCGGCGGCGGCGGCGGCGACGCTCACGCTCCTGTTCACGCCGCACAGGCAGTGCAGGAATATCGTGCGGGAATCGCATACGCCCTCGACGACGGCCCGGACGGCCTTGGCGAACAGCTTGGGCGACTTCTGGGAGAAAGGGTCCGTGAGCGGGAACCACATGTATTCCCTGTCGCCGACGTCCCGTCTTTTCTGGCAGTCGTTTGCGGCGTTGATCACTAGATCGGTGTCGGCGGGTATGGCGGTCACGCTGGAACCCACGCGGATGTTTGGATGTGGCTCAGCGACCCTATCGCGGCACTCTCCCGGGGGACCCAGCACCATCGGCCAGTCGTACTCCGCCGGGTTCAGTTCGTGATACAGCCGCCAGTCGAAGTTGTCGGGAATGGTCCAGTCCACGCCATCCCTCCTCCTGGAGGCCAACGAATCCCCGGGATTATAGCTAGAAGCCGCCACCTCTCATTGTGCCGGGCCTGTAGCCGGAGTGCTGCCCGGCCCCGACGAACCATCTCCGCAGGTTCCCGCTGCCGCCCGTCCACGGGCCGAGCGCAGCTCCCCGGCTCAGTGTGTATCTGCTCTGCGCCAAGCCCCTGACTATCTTGACGGTCTTCTTCTGCTCTATGAGACGCTCGTTGGCCGACTGGTAAAGCTGCTGTCCCAGCGAGGAGTACTTGTCGTACCGCGAAATGGACAGCGAGACACCGTTCAGGCTGTAGTCGAACTCCTCGTTGATCCACAGAGAGGATAGCGACTCGAACGCGTGAGCCCTTGCGAACATGAAGACCAGAGGCCTCCACATGGCCGCCGACCCTCCGGAGCACAGATCGTCCAGCGCGAAATCCGTCGGCGGCTGTGCCCCGCCGTTCACCTCGTCCAGCCCCAGGAGGATGAACTCAGCCAAGTGATCGTCCGGCCACCGGAAACCGCGTATCTGCGTGAACCCGGCTATCTCCTTCTCGGAGGTCGGGGGCTGGAAATGGTAGTCTCTGTCCGGGTTGTCGTCCCGCAACAGCATCCGCAACTGCCTTATCAGCTCATTCATGCAGTCGCCGAACTCCGGGACGTCGCACCGCTGTATGGCCTTGACATCGAAGTCCGTGTAGACGGCCTGGGTCGGAGACGACGCCGACTCCTTGAAGGTCCACCTAACCCGATGCGGACCAGCCGGCTCGTCCAGCGGCACTGTCCACGGCGCGTAGTAGATTCCGGTCTGCACCTTCACCGGGAGCTTGAACGGCCTGCCGATGCCGAGGTCCTGCCCGGTGGTCGAGTCCATCAGGCTGTACGTCACGCTGTACGGATCGATATACACCTTCTGGCCGTTCTCCGTCCGGCTGAACTTTATCACCAGATCGCTGGGACTCGACGACTCGCCTTGGTATAGCTCTATGGCCATCTATCTCCCCACGATGTCCCACAACTGGTCGGTGCGCTTGCCGTACACCCTCTCGAAGAACCCGTACATCAGCGGCGACTCGCCGCGCAGCTTCCTCGGGCGCAGGTGAAAGTCCATATACGCCTCCACGAACTTGGCGGAGGCACCCGAGGCGGTGACAACCCTCTTGCCTGCGTTCGTCTCTCGCTGGAACACGTCCAGCCACCTCCCGCTCTCCGGCTCGTCCAAGGACTCGTACGCCTTCCCGCCGAACAGCCTGAGCGTCTCCTCTACCCCGACCTTGGGACCCACCAGCAGCTCCTCGCCCTCCAGGGCGGGGGCCTCGCGGCCGGCCTCCACGATGACACGACTGACCCCGGCGAGGTCCCGCGAGGGCACGAACCCAATCACCTCGGCCACCCGTTTCCTGGCGGACCTCATCTGGCGGACCGTGTCCCGCACGGCTCCGCCGGCGCCGGACGTCATCGAGCCGTCCAATAGGACAGGCGGCCTCGCAGCGGCTTTTACCAATCTCGATGCCACGTGGTACGACACCCTACCCCCTACTCAAGGCTGAAGTTCATCCCGAAATCGTTGCAGCAGCCCAGGTTCGTGTTGCCGTCCGGGTACTGCGGGTACTCGCCGCCGCACGAGCCGGCCCCGCCCGCGCTTCCGCCGTTCACGAAGAACGGGCCTTGCGGGAAAACCCAGCATCCGCACCCGCTGTAGTCCGAGTAGTAGTAGCTCAGGAGAATGATCTCCGTCGGCGAGACGTGATAGTGCGGTATCGCCGTGCGGAAGTCCGCTATGCGGAGCCTCTCCTCCTCGTGCACCCTGAACAGCAGTGAGCCGTCTACCGGATCCGGTATGACCGCGTCATAGCTGACGAAATACGTCTTGAACATCTCGAACTGCGAGTCTATTCGCACGCCGAGCACATAGACCCCCTCCCTCACCTGCATCATCGGCGAGGGCGGCAGGATGACCCTCTCGGCGTCGAGGCCCCTAGGGTCGTCGTGCGTGACGATCGACATCGTCGGCGAATGCACCTGTATCAGCTCATTCGTGGCCGGGTGCTTGAAGTTCACCCGCCCGACGAAAATCTCGCCGACTGCGACGTATGTCGTTGCAAAAGACAAAGGCCACCTCCGTGGAACGGGGGTGGCCTTAAACAATAGAAGTTGGGGGCAGGCTTACCTAACTGTCCTGCTTGAGTGTGTCCAATTATAGGACACACCGCAGGTTCTTGCTTCATCGAGGCATGGGTTTCACCCGAAACGGGCCAGAGCCTACCTCTCCACGAGCGTTTAGGTTCGGAC
>Ga0180432_10000535_pt1 | contig 62984 bp, 49 predicted proteins | sample SS_ome_10_FD_132414 | JGI IMG/M metagenome (GOLD analysis project Ga0180432, IMG submission 132414) | Hypersaline lake sediment archaeal communities from the Salton Sea, California, USA - SS_1_MS_2 metaG | ecosystem: Environmental > Aquatic > Non-marine Saline and Alkaline > Hypersaline >... | reverse complement strand
GCACCTATGGATGACCCGCCACTCCCCCCCACGGTCGCGGACTGCCTCCACGAGCTCGCCGCGGGCAACGACGCTGCCCGCGGCCGCATCCTCGAACTGTGCAGTGAGCGGCTGCGGCTGTTGGCCCACCGGATGCTCAATCGCTTCCCGGTCGTCCGCCGTTGGGAGGACACTGATGACATCTTTCAAAATGCCGCCCTGCGGCTCTACCGCTGCCTGGGGGAGGTCGCAGTCGATTCGCCCCGCGAGATCATGGCATTGGCAGCCACTCAGGTTCACCGCGAGCTGATCGATCTGGCCCGGCATCACTCCGGTCCAATGTCGTTCGGTGGCAATCACGCCACCGGCATGGTGCCGCTGGAGGATCAGTCAAGCAGTCGCCACCCTGCTGATACGCCTGCCGACTCGGGCACCTCGATCGACCGCTGGAGCCTGTTCCACGAGGCGATCAATCAGCTGCCGGCAGAGCAGCGGGAGATTTTCCAGCTGGTCTGGTACCTCGGCGCTGATCAGCAGTCGATCGCCAGACTGCTCGGATGCTCAGTCCGCACCGTCAAAAACCGCTGGCGTGAGGCTCGTGAAGGGGTCAAGACAGCCCTCGGCGACCAGCCGCCGGAGTGAGCCGGCGCTGGCAGCGTACCGATAAGCCGGCTGCTCCGGGCCGGTCAATTCGCGGCGAGTTGCCGCAGCACTATCATCGCTTCATCGAGAGAGTACTCGGGCTGCCCGACCGGCTCGGGATCGCCGACAGCTTCAGCCAACAGCATGACCGCATCGAAGTCGGGGTGGGCGAGTAATCGCTGCCGGCCGCGGTGGCCGAGCGTGCGATCGCGATAGCCGATGGCAACATCCCGGTTCTCGATCAGCCAGGCCGTCCGGTCGGTCAGGAAGGCAGCCGCATTGGCCAAAATCGCTGTCACCGGATCCCGCCGATCGAAAAGCCGCCCGGCGTCGGCCAACAGGGCAGCGATCAGCAGTTCTTCATCATAGGGCCGATGGTGCTCTACGTGGCCGAAGGCGAGCAGGCTGGCATCGAGCAGCGTCGCAGCCTGATCTGTCTTCGGGTCCAGCCGCACCGCAGCCAGCGGTCTCAGAAAACAGGCCAGCGCGTCGTACTGGTCACCAATCAACGGGCCGTGACCGCCGGTCCGATCGGGCTCGGCCGTCAGCCGCTGACGGGCCAGTTCACGGCCGATCTCAGCGGCCGAGGGGAGCTCATGCTCCGGCACCCAGCCCCGGCTGATCCGCCGCGTCGCGGCAACACGGGCCCGCTTGATGTCGCCGCCCCGGGCCAGCCGGCGGGCGGCTTCGGCGGCCAGCCGGCCGCGGCGTTTGTCAGGGTTGCTCATCACCCGCCTGGTCGTCGACCGGCCCGTCAAGCCGCCGGTACCGTAGGTTCCGTAACCGGCTGGCCGTGGCGTAAGTTGCCACCCCCAGCGGCTTGCAGAGAAACATCTCGGCCCGGATCGAAATCTCATGGCCGGCCCGCGGCTGGGACACGATTTCCTTCCCGTCAAGGAGGCAGGTGATCGCCTCGGGCTCGACCCGCACCCGCACGTCATACCAGCGGCCGGTCTCGAATTCCTGATACTGGGTGGTATCGTTCTCCGATGCATCGGCCCCGTCAATCGAAGAAAGCCCGATGAGCCCCCCGCCCCAGCCGCCGAGGATCAGGCTGCAGGAGTCGTCGCCGACCGGGAAGGTGAGCCCGCAGAAGAAATCGAAGCCGTCGGTCCGTTGGGCTTCGAGAGCAATCTCATAGCGGTCGGTTGGAAACTCCCGCTGCCAAGTGATGCCGCTGAGCGGATCGCCCATGCCGATGGTGATCGCTCCCGCATCGACCGCAATCGGTCCGTCAGTCCCAAAGCCGCTCGACTGCCAGCCGCCAAGCTTCTTGCCATCGAACAGGGAGGTCCAGCCCCGCGGCGAAAGACCGAGTTCCTCCAGCAGGCGATCCGCCCGGTAGACCTCTTTTAGTGCTGCCACAATCCCGCCGGCCGACACGGCAATGGCCCGGGCCCGGTCGGCGTCATAGGCGATGTTGAGCACCAGCGAATCTTCGTTGCCATCAAAGATCACGCCCACGAGCCGACCCTGCCGATCGACCACCGGACTACCGGAGTTGCCACCGATGATGTCAGCCGTTGAGAGGAAGTTCAGCGGCGTGGTCGCCAGTGCATCTGAACTGCCCAGTCGTTCCCGGGCCGCCTGCCACGAGTCGGGTACGGCGAAGGGTGGTCGCCCATGCTCACGGTCAACCTTGGCGTAGAGATCGGCCAGCGTTGTCCAGGGACGTGGCGTCGCCGCCTCAGCATCACCGCCAACCCCCTGCACGGTTCCATAGGCGAGCCGCAGCGTGAAGGTCGCATCTGGATAGATCGGCCCGCTGGCCGCCTGCAGCCGCAGCCGCAGCAGTTCGGCGTGGGCCTGCTGCTTTGTTTCGCCAGCCTCCTCCACGATCAGCCGCAGCCGCCGCGACTCAGCGTCAACCAGCCGAGCCAACGCCAGCATGGCATCATCACTGGCGGCGATGGCGGCAGGACCACCCTCGTAGAGTTTTCGCCGTCGGTCGACTGGCTGACCATTCGCTGCACCACGACGGCTGCCCAGCCGCGTGCCGGCGATGACCACCGCCGCCCGCTCCGCTGGCGACTTGCCGGCCAGTACTTGCTGCACCAGCGGGTCGGCGATACCGAGCTTGGTCGCCATGAATGTCAGCGAGTCGGTCAGCGTGGCGACCTCATAGGCATCGTCAAGCGGTTCCTCTGAAAACAGCTGCAGTTCCAGCGACGCCCGGGCAGCGTCACGGTATTCCCGCAGCCGTTGCCCATCGGGCTTGGCCGCCTCGGCTGCCGCCCGCAGCAGCGTACGGGCGTGGGCAAAGAACCGCGACCGAAAGGCCATTGCCCCTTCCAGCAGGTTGTAGCGGAGGGCGATGGTATCGACGGCCTGCTGGGCCGCGGCGATCCGCACCCAGGGCGAGTCGGCTTGGTCGCCCCGCCAAGCAGCCTGCAACCCGGCTTCAGCCGCCGCCCGCTGGCTGATGACCTCAGGCCGCAGCAGGGCGGCCAGCAGTCCGCTGCGGGCCTTGCGGCTGTTCTGCACGCCGAAGAGATCGTGCATCGCCTGCTGAGCCTCAACCCGTCCCTCCTCGGCATAGGACTGCAACAACACCTCGCGGCGATTGAGCCACTCAAGCGAAAAGGGCAGCTGCCGATCCCGCATGGCGGTCACCTCGACGAGGGTCTTGGCCCGATCGGTGTGGCCCGGATGGCCCGCCACGAAAATGAGGTCACCGGCGGCGACGTCTCGGTCAGCCCACGACAGAAAATCCTCCACCTCGACCGGCTGGCCATCTTCGTAGGCCCGGAAGAAGCAAATGTCGAGGCAGTGCCGCGGGTATTCGAAGTTGTCGGCGTCACCACCAAAAAAGGCGATCTCGCGTTCGGGCGCAAAGACCAGCCGGATGTCCGTGTAACGCCGAAAGCGATAGAGCTGGTAGCGGCCGCCACCGAACAGCGTGATGACGTCGCTTCGCAGGCCGGTTGTCTCCAACGACTGGTTCTCGATTGATGCCAACACCTCCCGTCGGGCCAGCGCGGCCGCCGCAGGATCGGCCGTGTCGGCAACGGCAGCTGCGACACGATCGGTCACATCCTCCATCGACACCAGGACGTTCAGTTCGAGATCGAGGCACGGCATCTCCTCCGCCTGGGTGCGGGCAAGGTAGCCGTCTTGAGCCAGGTTGCGATCGGCCGTCGAGAGCTTCTGCAGGCTGCTGGCGGCAACATGGTGGTTGGTCAGCACCAGGCCGTCGGCCGACACGAATGCACCCGAGCCCCCGCTGTTGAACCGCACGGCCGCCCGTTGCAGCCGCTCAAGCCAGCCGGCCGGCGGCGTGAAGCCGTGATTCCGCTCGAGCCGCTCACCCGGCACCTCGTTGAAGAGCCACATGCCCTCGTCGGCGGCAGCCGGCCACGCCCCGAACCAGCTGCTCAGAATGAGCCCCGCCAAGCCGGCGGCAACGCGACCGCGGCGGTGAGGCATCCGGTGAAAAACCATCGTGTCTTGTATCCCTTCACAACGTGCTGGGGCCGATCTCAACCGATTTCCGCGCGGATTCATCCTACCCACCCCCCGCGACGTCGGCGCCACTGGAAACCAGTCGCTTGACAAGGAACTGGTTTTTTGTTCACACTCCCACGGAGTTGATTGAACACCCGTTCACCATTTTTCTGCGTGAGCCGCCAACGCTCATCGCGTCCCAATCCTGGGCACCACCCGCCCAACCGAGGAGATACCCATGCTCGCCCGCCTGCAAACCTTTTCGATGCTCGGCGTCGAGGCCGTGCCTGTCGATGTGGAGGTCGACGTCTCAACAGGTGCCCTGCCGACCACGGTGCTGGTCGGGCTGCCCGACACCGCAATCCGTGAGAGCACCCATCGGGTCGCCCGAGCCATGGTGAACTGCGGCTTTCACCGGCCCAATGACCGGATCGTGGTCAACCTCGCCCCCGCAGAGTTACCCAAGCAGGCGGCCACCTTCGACCTGCCGATCACGCTGGGTATTCTGGCTGGCAGCGGACAGTTTTCCTCCGACCGGTTCCGCGACTATGCCGTAGTCGGGGAGCTATCACTAGAGGGCTCAACCCGCCCCGCCCGTGGCGCACTGTCGATGGCCATCACCGCAGCCCGACAACGAAACCTCCGGGGTGTCGTGGTGCCGGCCGCGAGTGCCACCGAGGCTGCCGTTGTGGAGTCGATCGAGGTGATTCCGGTGGCGAACCTTGGTGAGGCGGTCGGCTTCTTCGCCGGTGAACTCAATATTCCCCGGGCCCCGGCCCGGGTCGATGAGTGGTTCGATCGCTTTGCGAGCTATGACATCGACTTTGCCGACGTTCGCGGCCAGGAGGCGGCCAAACGGGCCCTCCTGGTGGCGGCGGCCGGTGGGCACAACGTGGCGATGCTCGGCCCACCCGGCGGCGGCAAGACAATGCTGGCGAAACGAATCCCGACCATCCTGCCGCCGCTCTCAACGGCGGAAAGCATTGAGACCACTCGCATCTACAGTGCACTCGGCCTCTTGTCGGCGGGCCAACCGCTGCTGGCTACCAGGCCCTTCCGCGCCCCACATCACACGATTTCGGAAGCGGGGCTGGTCGGTGGCCGCTCGGTACCGATGCCGGGCGAAATCAGCCTGGCCCACCACGGCGTGCTCTTCCTCGACGAACTGCCCGAATTCAATCGCCGGACCCTCGAGGTGCTGCGGCAGCCGCTTGAAGATGGCACCGTCACCATCAGCCGGGCCCGATCGACCACCCGGTTTCCGGCCGACTTCATGCTGGTGGCCGCCTTCAACCCCTGTCCTTGCGGCTACCGGGGTGACCCCCGGCGCGACTGCCAGTGCACAGCCCCGCAGGTTGAGAAATACATGGGCAAGATTTCTGGGCCGCTGCTCGACCGGATCGACATCCACCTTGAGGTGCCGGCCGTCCCATTCCGCGAGCTTTCCGCCCGCCGGGCCGGCACCGGCAGCGCTGAGATGCGGGAGCGGGTACTAGCCGCCCGGCAGATGCAGCAAGGCCGATTTACTAGCGGTCTCGACGAGATGTCCTCGGCCGATGAGGCGACCAGCCGACGCGGTCGCCAGCCCGCGGCCCCGCCGAGGTGCAATGCCCGGCTGACCAGCCGTCAGATCCGTGAGTGTTGCCCGCTGGACGGACCGGCGATGGAGTTACTGCGGGCGGCAGTCTCCGACCTGGGACTCTCGGCCCGAGCCCATGACAAAGTGCTCCGCGTTGCCCGCACCATTGCCGACCTCGAAGGCGCCGAGTCGATCAGCTGCGGCCACCTCAGCGAGGCGATCCAATACCGCCTGCTCGACCGCAAGCTCTGGACCTGACCTCGCACGGGCTCGACAAGCCAAACCGCCGCGCGGCAGACTTCGTGGCTGGTCGCTGGTGAAGGGTCGGCTCGTTTCATCAATCGAGTGCCTGCCTTTTCCGTCGGGACTTGGAATTGGGTCTCATCACAGCGTGCCGCCCACTTTGTGTCCTTCGTGCCTTCCGTGGTGAATCAAAATGCGCGATACGCTGGTGATTGAACCGACTTGAGGCATTCATGCCGCTGGCACGGGTGGGCCCTGGCCTTGGAACGAGACAGCATGACGATTGAACGCACACCGCCCGCGACAGCGGCGAACCACTCAGGGGGCTTAAACAGACTTGTCGTTGCCGGGGGACTTGCCGCAGCCGGCCTGCTGGCCTTGGCGGTCGATCTGCCGGTGGCGGAGTGGTTCCGCGACCACGACCTGCCGAAGGAGGTGAGCCGCTTTCTGAACTTTGCCGAGGTCTTTGGGCACGGCACCGGCGTGGCAGTCATCATGCTGGCAGTGTTTGCGCTCGACGGCTCTCTCCGGTTTCCAGCGCTGACCTGGCCGGCCATTCGCTGGCCCACCTATCAGCCGACCGCCGACCGGCGTTATGCCGCCCGGATGCTTGGCGGCCTCCTGGCAGGTCCGTTGACAGTACTGCTGCTGAAACAACTGGTCGACCGCGTCCGGCCACGAGCCGCCGATCTTTTCCCGGCAGCGAGCGTGTTCGATACCTTTGGCCGCCGGCTGCTCGCCGAGGGGGGGGGTGGCGGCAGCGACCTGCACAGTTTTCCCTCCGGCCATTCGGCCACGGCGGCGGCGCTGGCTGGCATCCTGATCTGGAAATATCCGCGGGGTCGCTGGTTTTTTCTCCTGCTGGCAACCACCGCCTGCCTGCAACGGATCGCCTCGTCGGCCCACTACCCCAGCGACGTCTGCTTTGGCGCAGCGATCGGCGTGTTGGGTGCGGCAATCGTGCTGGGCCGGGAGACCACACCCGCCGTCGGCCCGGCCCAAACGCCCCCCTCACGGACTCCTATTGATCGTTGATAGGCCGGCCGGAAAGCAGGAGCCCCGGTCTGCTATGCTACGGCTTGCGGTACATACCGCCACACGCCCGTTCCTCCTTCCCACCGCCCCGCCGGTCCTGAGATGCCCCCTGCCAAACGCGCAAAAAAAGCCACCCGAAGCAAACCTGCCGCCACCGCTGAAAAGCGGATTCTGCTGGTCGATGACGATTCTGAAATCATTGAGTCAATGCGGACCGTCCTCGAGTCGAAGGGCTACACGGTGCTAATCGCCCGCGACGGGAACCAAGGTGTGGCCCTGGCCGAGAAGGAACTACCCGATCTGGTTGTGCTCGACATGATGATGCCCAAGCGGAGTGGGTTTCTGGTCCTAGAGCGGCTTCGCCGCAGCCAGCAGACACCGCTGCGGATCATCATGGTGACCGCCAACGAGGGCAGCCGGCACAAGGCGTACGCCGAGATGCTCGGGGTCGATGACTACATCCGCAAGCCGTTCGCGATGGATCGGCTGCTGGATAGCGTCGGCAGGCTGTTGAACTGACATGAACTGCTTGTCGCCGGAAAAGGCGGCTTTGTCACAGCCCACATCCCGCAGCCCGCGCAGCTTCCGGGCCGAGGACAGTCCCACGGCCCGGAAATAATCGGGCTGAAAGTCGGGTTTGTCGGCCGGCCCCCGGGGGTTAGAACAATTGGGGTCGGCAGCGATCACCGCGGCCGACCGCCGCAGCTTCGGTGTTTGTCAGGCTGCTTCCGAATTCATGATGATGGTGCCGATGGCCGCTTCCACCGACATCTCACATGCCCTGCCGCCCCGCCACGAAGCGGGACCGCTCGGCGGCGATGACACGAAGGAGCGGGTCCGTGAAGCGATTGATATCGTCGATCTGATCGGGAGCTACATCTCGCTGCGGCGAAACGGTCGCAACCTCGTTGGCCTCTGCCCCTGGCATGACGATTCACGGCCGAGCCTGCAGATCAACCCAGAACGGCAGACATTTCGCTGCTGGGTCTGCAACATCGGGGGTGATGCCTTCAGTTTTCTGATGCGGATGGAGCGGCTTGAGTTCCGCGAGGCGCTTGAGCAACTGGCTGAACGCGCCGGGATTGATCTGCCCAAAAGCCGTGGTCCCGGCGGCGACGTCAAGCGGCCTCTGTTCGAGACGGTCGCCTGGGCCGCGGCCCGTTTCAGCGAATGCCTGCAGTCCTCTCCGTTGGCCGCAAAGGCCCGGGCCTATCTCGCTGACCGCGGCCTGACCGCCGAGACCGTCGCGGCTCACGGGCTGGGCTTCGTACCCGACGAGTGGGACTGGCTGCTGCGGCAGGCACAGGCCGCTGGCGTTGCCACCGGGAAACTGGAGCAGGCCGGGCTGGCGGTTCCACGGCAGGACCGGTCGGGGCATTACGACCGCTTCCGCGGTCGGGTGATGTTTCCCATCCGTGATCCCCAAGGGCGGCATGTCGCCTTCGGAGGTCGGGTGTTGCCCGGCAGTCCGCCCGACGCGGCCAAGTACATCAACTCACCCGAGACCGCGATCTTTTCCAAACAGTCGATGCTCTACGGTCTTGAGACGGCCCGGGAGACAATGAGCCGGTCCCGACGGGCCGTCGTCGTGGAAGGCTACACTGACTGCCTCGCCGCCCGGCAGGCCGGCATCGGGGATGTTGTCGCGGTGCTCGGAACCGCACTCGGACAACGGCATGCCCGGCTGCTCCGTCGGTACGCCGACCGCATCGTGGTGGTCCTCGACGGCGACGATGCCGGCCGCCGCCGGGCCGATGAGGTGCTTGAGGTGCTGCTGGCTGAGCCGATCGATGTCCGGATTGCCAGCCTGCCCAATGATGTCGACCCCTGCGACTTCTGTTTGAACGAAGGCAGCGAGGCCTTCGAGGCCCTCCTGAGCACTGCGGTCGACCCACTCGACTACCGGATGCAGCGGGTTGTTGACAGCCTGCCTGCCGACGCCTCCGACGATACGGCGCTCACGGCGGTGGAGGGCGTCCTGAGCGTAATGGCAGCGGTTTCCCCCCGGTCGCCACTACCGCCGTCACAGCGTCAGCTGCGGGAGGATCAACTGCTCGGCCGGCTCTGCCGCCGGTTCGGCCTCTCCCGCGAGGCCCTCCAGGCCAGGTTGGCAGAGCTGGCCCGGGCCCGCTCCAGCAACTCCGCACCCCTGTCCGAGGGGGAGGATGAGCCGTTCGACGCCCGTTCCCTGCCTGCCTGGGATCGAGAACTGCTCGAGGCAATCGTGGCCGCCCCGGAAGCGATCGGCCCGTTGCTCCAGCAGGTTTCAGACGCAGAACTTGAGACCGAGGTCGCCCGGCTGGTGCTGGCTGCTGCGGTCACGCTCCAGGCCGCCGGCCGCGAGCCGACACTGGCGTCGCTGCTCTTGGAACTGACCGATCCGCGGCTGCACGGGCTGCTCGTCCAGCTCGACGAATCGACCCGCGAACAGACTCATCTTGATCAAACCGACCGCGTGCATCACCTTGATGCAGCGATCACTCGTCGTCGGGCGGATCGAACCGCCCGCCAGAACCTGCGAACACTCAAGACCTCGCCGCTCCAGCCGGACGACGAGGCAGCAATCCTCGAGCAACTCGTCGCTGCGCGGCGGGCTGCTCAGGGCATGACTGATCCCAAGGAGGGGTGAAGATGCCCGGCTCGTCGCTGCAATCAGAATCTCGTTCGTCCGCAATGCGGCCGGCTGATGTTCTGGGGGGTGGTGTGCGAGTGACGTCCGGAGAAGGCGTGCCAGTGGTGGTACGCTGGTGAAGGAGAACCAGCCGATGAATACGAACGACAACCAGTCTTCAGAACCTTCAGCCGAAAGCCTGCCTGAAGCCATCCCCTTGGCGGCAGTCGCCGGCCTCGATCACCTGCACGACGCCGACCTGCGGGGGCTGATCGAAGCCGGGCAGCGAAGTGGCTATCTGACCTTTGATCAGATCAACGCGTATCTGCCGGACGAGGCGGTCGACCCGGAGAAGATCGATGCCCTGCTCATAGCCCTCGATGACCGGGGGATCGAACTGGTCGAACAACTGCCTGAGGAGCCTGCCCCCGGTCCGGCTGATGAACTCGCCGCCATCCTGCCGGCGGCCCCGCCGGCCAAGCCGGCCAAGCCGAAACGGGACGAGGCGATCACCACGCCGCCTTCGAATGCCGCCAACGATCCGATCCGGATGTATCTGGCCCAGATGGCGGAAATCCCACTGCTCACCCGGGAGGAGGAAATCTCCCTGGCCAAGCGAATCGAGGTCACCCGTAAACGGTTCCGACGGGCCATTCTCGGCTGCGGCTTTGCCATGCAGTCGACCGTCGAAACCCTGCGGCGTGTCCATGAGGGCCGGTTGCCGTTCGATCGGACAATCAAGGTTTCGCTGACGGAGCGGCTGACGAAAGAGCAGATTTCGGCGCGGATGCCGCATAACCTGGCCACGCTCGATCGGCTGATGGCCCAGAGCCTGGCCGATTTCAAGCTGCTGATTAGCACGCGGACCGATCCGGCTGCAGCCCGCGAGGCCCGCCGACGGTTTCGCCGCACCCGCGGCAAAACCCTGACCCTGGTTGAGGAACTGAGCCTGCGGACCCGCCGCGTGCAGCCGCTGATGAAACTGCTGGGCGGCATGTCGGACCGAATGGATCGGCTGCAGGCAGACCTGCGGCGGATGAAAACAGGGGAACTCTCCTGTGACGACCGGGCCGACATGCGAAAGGAATTGCGGGACCTGATGCTCTCGACCCAGGAAAGCCCGCGATCACTCCGCAATCGGGTGGCGTCACTCGACAAGCTGAAGACCGAGTACGAGGCCGCCAAGCGAAACCTGTCGGCGGCCAACCTGCGGCTGGTGGTGTCGATCGCCAAGAAGTATCGCAACCGGGGGCTGTCGTTCCTCGACCTGATTCAGGAGGGCAACACGGGGCTGATGCGGGCGGTCGACAAGTATGAGTACCGCCGTGGCTTCAAGTTCTCCACCTACGCCACCTGGTGGATTCGGCAGGCGATCACCCGGGCAATTGCCGACCAGGCCCGGACGATTCGGATTCCGGTCCACATGATCGACCTCCTGACAAAACTGCGGGCTACCGCCAAGAAGCTGCTGCACGAACTCGGCCGCGAGCCGACCCCAGAGGAAATTGCCGATGCCGCCGAGGTCGGCCTGGAGGATGCCCGCCGGGTGCTCGACATGGGCCGGCAGCCGATGAGCCTCGACCGGCCGATCGGGGAGAGTGACGACGCCAGCTTCAGCGAACTGGTTGAAGACCTGGGCGCGTCGAGCCCGACCGAGTCGACGACCCACGGCCTGCTGCGGGACAAGCTCGACTCGCTGCTGAAGACCCTGACCTACCGCGAGCGGGAGATCATTCGGCTGCGGTACGGACTCACCGACGGCTACACCTATACCCGCGAAGAGGTCGGCCGGATCTTCCGAGTCACCCGTGAACGGGTCCGCCAGATCGAGGCCAAGGCGGTCAAAAAACTGCAGCACCCGGTGCGGTCGAAGCAGCTCGAGAATTTTCTCGGTAACGCCACTGGCTGACGGACAGCCGGGCCGCGGGGCACTCCCGCGGCCCGGTGCCCCGGCAGCTATGCCTGCGAAACTGCCGGGATGATTTCGGCGGTAACGTGCTTGTGGTAGGCTGGGGAAATCTTGGAGGATTTTCATGGCCGTTGCCACTGCTGCCACTATTGTTCGCACCCTGCATCGCATCCAGCAACAGCTCGCCGACCTGCGCGGTCGGCTGGCTGCGGGCCCCCGCCAGATCGTTGCTGGCACCGGCCGCCTCACTGCCGCCGAGGCGGCCCGCGACGAGCTTGCCGACGGGCTGCGGCACACCCAAAAGCTGGTCGACACGAAACAGCTGCAGCTGCGGACGGCCGAAGGCAAGATCAGCGACCTTGAAGCCAAGCGGAACACCGCCAAGACCAACAAGGAATACCAGCTGCTCGGTGAGCAGATCGAAGCCGACAAGATGGCGATCAAGGTGCTCGAGGATGAAATCCTCGAATCATTGGAACGGGTCGACGAAGTTCGCAGCCGGCAGCCGGCAGCCGAGCAGCAGGTCAAGCAGGCAACCGAAAAGCTCGCTGGCCTCAAGCGACAGGTGACTACAGAAACCGATCAGCTTGAGCAGGAGGTCGCCCGGGTTACCGCCCAACTGCAGGAGGCCGAGGCCGATCTCACCGATGAGCTCCGCGAGCTTTACCAACGAGTTGTCAAGCACAAGGGCGAGGACGGCATGGCGACCGTCGATAGCGGCTGCTGCGGCGGCTGCCATCAACAGCTCACGGGCAAACAGATTTCCCAGCTCCTGCTGGCAAACGCCGTGATGTGCCGCAGCTGCGGCCGGCTACTCTACGACCCGGACCAGGCCGCCTGAAGCCGTGGTGATTCCACCCGGTCTAACCGCCCGCTATCCCCTGTGATCTGCAAGAAGAGGAAATTGCATGTCTGATCGCATCCCGATGACAAAGGTTGGCTACGACAAGCTGAAGGCTGAGGCTGACCTGCTTGAACAGGAAGAAATGCCCAAGATCACCAAGCGGATCGCCGAGGCCCGCAGCGAGGGTGACCTGAGCGAAAACGCCGAGTATCACGGTGCCCGTGAGAGCCAGGGCATGCTCCAAGCCAAAATCAACCTGCTCCGCGACAAGCTGGCCCGGGCGGTGATCGTCGAGCGGCCCAAAGAGGCGGGCGACGAGGTTGTCTTCGGATCGACGGTGATTGTGAAGGACCTCGACTTCGGTGACGAAGAGACCTTTGTGCTGGTCGGTGCCGGTGAGGAAGACTACGACGCCGGCAAGATCAACGTTGCCAGTCCGTTGGCACAAGGGCTGATGGGCAGCAAGGTCGGCCAGAAGGTCTCAATCGACGTTCCGGCCGGCACGATGAAGTTTGAGATCCTTGAAATTCGGTTTGATGACTGACCTTTCGGAATGGGCTCGTTTCACGGAAAGCTCGGGCCGCCTGCCCGACTTTCCTGAGGCAGAACGCCACAACGCCAAGGTTTGTGACGTTCTGCTGGTGCTCACGGGCGGCATCCTGCCGCCGGTTGGCAGTACCGAATTTGCCAGCCACATCAAACGAACTGCCTGTCCGGTCGCCGTCGCTCCAGCTTCCGGCTTCCTTGTTCATCTTCCGCGTCCAGTTTTTCACGACGGGGTCGGGGGTGCCCGTGCCCATGAGCGAGCTCTGGAAGCAAGCGAAGCCCGGAGGGCGAAGCGCCGCGGACAGGCAGTGAACGGAGGCCCGGATGGCCGACGTGAACGTACAGCGAGTGGGCACGGGCACCCCCGACCGGTGGCGGCCGCTTCACGGAAACCGCCGACATCCTGTCGGCCTCTCCTGGGCGGGCCTCCGCCCGCTGGTGCTCATTGGCGGCTTCGTGCCGCCAAGTGGCAGTGAGGCAGGCAGCACAACAAAAATGAAAACGTTTCGACGAACCAAACCGCTTACAACAGCCCTTCAAACAAGGCTGAGCCGATCCGTACCATGGTGCTGCCTTCGAGGATGGCGGCCTCGAAGTCGCCACTCATTCCCATTGACAGTTCAGGCAGGCCGCCCACTGCCGGAAAGCGGGCAACAAGCTGATCACGTAACTCCCGCAGACCGGCAAATTCCTGCCGGGGGTCACGGCCCGCCTCGGGATGACTGGCCATGCCCATGAGGCCCCGCAGCCGCAGGCCCGGCAGTCCAGACACCGCAGTGATCAGTTCCGCCGCCGCTGCTGGCTGCACGCCACTGCGGCCGGTGTCACCCGACAGGTTGACCTCGATGAGCAACTCCCCCTCATTGCCACTGGCCACCGCCTCACGGCTGAGCGCCGCAGCCAGTCGCCCGCTATCGACCGTGTGAATGAGTGGCCGGACAGCCAGGGTCCTGGCAGCCTTGTTTCGCTGGAGGTGACCGATCAGATGCCAGCACGGCGGCGACGGTTCGCCGTTGAGCGCGGCAGCCTTTTCCCAGAGTGCCTGGGGACGGCTTTCACCCAGGTCCCGGCAGCCGGCTGCCAGCACCGCTTGAGTCAGGGACAGGCCAACATATTTGGTAACCCCGATGACGCGAACCGTGTCGGCCCCGCGGCCCGCCCGACAGCAGGCGTCAGCCACCCGGTCTTTGACCACCTGCAAGTTGTCGCGGCACCGGGCCTCTGTTCCCGGCGAGGGCTCGTCAGATGCCACCGCGTCGTGCTCAGCCGGCGTCATGCTCGTTGAACACCTCCATCGACCGCACCGCCTCACCGTCGGTACCGAAGCGACCGGCAAAAAACTCACATGACAGGTTACAGCCGAGCAGGGTCCGATTCCGGGATTCATCGAGGGTGCGGTAGACGAGCCACTGGTCTCGCGCCGCCTGCACCCGGTACCCAACTGCCTGGTCGTTGGTAAGCCGTTCCCGGGTGTCAGCCACGGTCAGTTGCCGCCAGGTCCGCTGGGCTTCTTGCGGCTGCCCGCGGAGTTGCTTGAGCCGCCGGGCATCGAGGTCGAGCCAGAGCGGTGCATAGAGCCGGCTGACCGAACTGGTCTGGCTGAGGATCAGCCGTTGCCCGTTGGCAACCAGGCTGCCACGGCCCCCATGTTCCCCGTGGCGCCACTCCGACAGGCCGAGAGGCAGGGCCAGAAACCGCGGTTTGAGGTCACAGCCGAAGATCTCGGTGGTCTCCTCACAGGCCTCGACGCCGATCGGCGGCGGCAGCATGAGCGTCGACTGGAAGCTGAGCGGCTTTCCAAGGTCCACTGGCTCATCACCATAGCCGGCAGTCGGCAGGACAATGGCGTCGCCCAGCATGACGATGTTGTCCTCGGTCAAAACAAGCACCGCCCGTTCCAGCCGTAGGCCCGTGGCGAGGTCAGCCACCAGCTCAAAATAGACCGCCTCGTCGTTGGCCTCCCAACGGCTCGCCCGCCAGCCGCTGACCAAGGGGAGCGGGCTCCCTTCACGGTCGACCGCCTGCTCCCAGGGGCCCGCCACCACCAGCCGACTGCCGACGGCAATCTCAAGCACAGGCACATCTGCTTGATAGGTGACAAGCACCCGGACGGCATCCCGGGTCCAGCCGCTGCGGAGCACGGCAACTGCTGCCTCCCGGTCGTGGAACGATCCCGCCAGCAGCCCCTTTTCGCTCCAACGACGGTCGCCAGTCAGGTCCCGCCCCTCGGTGACCGCCGCGACGGTCGCCGCCAGCTTCCGCCGACCCCGTCGAGCCGCTCGGAGGAGTGGTTCAACCGTCACACCCGACTCGGGCATGCCTGCCACCGCGGAACACCCCCGCCCGCCCAGCAACCGCACAGCAGCGGTGACCGCCTGGTCAAGGGCGTTGAGAGAAGCCTTTGGCAGGGGCGAGCCACCGGTTGCGGCGATCACTTCGCGGCACCGCAGCCAGCCGCAGACCGTGTCGAGCATCTCCTCGGCAGTGCTGCATCGCAGCCCGCCGTTCTCGCCGACTGTGGCGGCAATGTCCTGCTCAAGCTCATCCCGCACCACCACCCCCAGTGCCCGGCAGCCCTCGACATCATCGAACAGCCCCGCCAGTGTGACCGCGAACGGAGCAGCCAGCCGGGAATCTCCCGCGCCGATGCCCGCAGCCGGTCCAGCCAGCCTCACCAGCCGCTCAAGCAAACCGCCGGCGGTGGCATCGGCCTTCCGATTCCGAACCAGCCAGGCAACCCCCCACGCAACCGCTTCGCAGGCTGCCCAGCGATCTGGTCCTTCGGCCGCCTTACTCGCCACGTCGAGGCACTCGGCTAGCCGGACGTTGCTCTGCCGCAGCCTACGCTGATCATAGGGCTTACCGGTCAGCAGCCGGCTCAGCCGTCTGATCCGCTGGGCCAGGGGCCGTCCCAGGCAGCGGGCGGCAGCCTGGTCGAGTTGTTCGCCGAGTTGCTTCTTGGTCAACCGTCTCCCGGTCGCCGGCCGCTGTGACGGAGTCGCCGATTGGGCTGCAGCCCCCGGCTGCTGGTGGCCATCGGCTGGGGGCATCGCGGCGGCGGCCGTGCCGGGGACCAAGGCCTGCGCCGCCGTCGGCAGCCGGCCGTTGACGGCTTCGGCTCCTCGCTTCGGACGTTTGTTCTGTTTCACACCCGTCATCGGACGTCTCCTCGCTCCGCTGATGCTCCGCAACCCGCAGCCCCCAGAGGGCAGCCATCCCAGACCGGCCGAAAAACCGTACGATGTTGGACGCCTGCCCGGGAGTCTTCCCGACTATACCAGCCGTCGAATCAGCAAGCAGCCAATCCGTCGCCCAGCACCGCCTCTCCGGGGGAATGCCATGCAGCCCGTTCTCCGCCACCCGCGTGCCGCGCGGGTATTCAACTGCCTCGTTGCTGCCGGGATGCTTTCGCAGCCCGTCCTCGCCGTTGAGCCCGCTAGCGGTGACCGGCACCCCGACCTCCAGCGACTCGCAGCTGACGCCTCGGTCTGGATCGACCTGCCGGGCAAGCGGGTGATTGTCGGAGGCCGCATCGCCCTCGCCGAGGGGCCGATCGAGTTCTTCGCCTGTCCCCCGAAGACCAAGGAACACGAGTCGATCGTGGTGGTCGACGCCCCAGCCCGGCTGGTCCATACGGCACTCCTCGCGATTGGCCTCGAGCCGGGCAGGCCGGCCTCATTCGCCGCGGAATACACGCCGGCAACCGGTCCGGCCGTGGCAATCGAGGTCTGCTGGCAGGACGCCACGGGCCCGCACCGTCTGCCCGCTCAGCGGTGGGTGCGGGACAGCCGCACGGGCAAACAGCTCGACTGCAACTGGGTGTTCGCCGGCAGCCGGTTTTGGAAGGACCCGTCCAGTGGGATCGAGTACTACCAGGCCGATGGCGGAGATCTGGTCTGCGTCTCGAATTTCCCCACCGCCATGCTCGATCTGCCCATCGCCAGTTCCCAGGCCAATGAGGCGTTGCTGTTCGAGGCATTTGCCGACCGCATCCCGCCACGGGGTACCGCGGTTGAACTGATCTTCTCCGCCGCGGCCGGCCAGCCGAAAAAACCGTGACCCCGCCTACGCCAGCAGCCGGCAATGCCGCAGGATCTGATCGGCCGTGGCGATGTAGCCGGTGTAGAAGGGGCCAAACTCGGCGTAGCGGGCGCTCGCCTCGTCGAACCGCATCGTGTAGACGATCTCCTTGAGAAACTCGGGCCGGCGGGCCCAGAGCGTCACGCCCCACTCCCAGTCGTCAAGGCCGACCGAGACGGTGATCAGCTGGCTGACCTTCCCGCCAAACTTCATGCCGCTGGCCCCGTGCTCGGCCATCAGCCGGCTCCGCTCCGAGAACGGCAGGGTGAACCAGTTTTCACCAACCTTGCGTTTCTTGTTCATGGGATAGAAGCAGGCGCAGGGCCAGTTCGGAAAGTCGGGCTCGAGCCGGGCCTTGTGCATCATCGGCTCCCGGGCGGCGTAGCCCTGCACCTTGGCCTTGTAGCTGGGGCTTTCCGGATCTTCGCCGTGTTTGATGAGCTTGGCGGCAAATTGCTCAACTGTTGGCAGGTATTCGCTCACCTCAGTGAGGCCGACGAACGAATAGGTCGGCACGATCGCCGGTCCCAGCGGGCTAGCCAGCAGCCGCTGGTGGACGGCATCGACCTTGTGCGGCGATGGGTCGAGCGCCATCAGGCCAAAGTCGGCCTTGTGTCCCGGCACAATCCACTTCTGCAGCCGCAGCGGCTGCTCGGCATTGCCGTCGAGTATTTCCCGGAAGGCGGCCATCCCGGCCTCGCGGTCAGCCGTCGATAACCCAGCCAGAAGGGCCCGATCGAAGCGGTAGAACGTATGGGTGCAATGCCAGCCAATCGTCGGCTCGACCGAGACGGTGTCATCTCCGGCCAAACTGCCGGGCCGGGCGGCGGCTGGACGGTGGCCGGAAGGGGGCTGTTCGGTGGTCTGCTGGCTCATCGGCTGCTGCTCGCTGTTGGGGTTCGGGCAAAAAAAGGCGACAGGATGGCGGCATCGGGCCGGGCACCGGTGCCCTGCCGCCGGCAGTGGAAGAAGCCACAGGTTCCCGCGACATCCCTCCAACCGTTAGGATAGCAGGGTGGGAAGTTATTCGGAGATGATCTTCCAAACCGGGGCCGCCCGGTCGCACGGTTCGCCGTCAACAGGAGAGACCAATGGGACAGGCAATAGTCGATCCGCAGGAACTGCGACGCTTCGCATCGCGGCTGCGGCATTTCAGCACCGAGGTGATGGCACAAATGCAGACGGTCCAGCGGCAGTTGCAGGCCCTGTCATCGACTTGGCGGGATCAGGAACACCAGAAGTTCGCCGAAGACTTCGAGCAGCAACTGACCACCTTCGCCCGGTTCGTCGAGTCAACCGGTGAATACGTCCCCTATCTGATCCGCAAGGCGGAGCGGGTCGAGGAATACCAGCAGCAGCGCTAACAGCCGCCGTCACGGAGCCCTGCGACAGCGATGTCCACCCAGGCAGACGTCAAATCGGTCGATACGCTGGCCTTTGTTAGGGCAGCTCTGATCGCCTACGCCCACGAGTCGGGCCAGGCGGTAGCCGACGTCGAAATCGAGGGGCAGCGTGGCATCGACTTCATCACGGTCGACCGGGCCGGTTATTGGAAGGCGGAGATTCGGCGGGCGGCCGAAGCAGTCAATCAGGCAATCAAAGACCTCGAATATTGCCGGGCCTACAAGAAGGTTGGTGACAACACACCGTCGTGCATCGAAGAAAAGAAAGCCCTCGAGAAGGCTCGCAAACGGCTGGCCCGGGCGGAGGAGAAGGCCGAACTGGTCCGCCGCTGGACTCCGGTGGTGCTCCAGCAGTTCCGGGAGGCCTGCGTGCGGCTGGTCCGATTTCGGGAGGTGCTCGATGTCGAGTGTCCGCGGGCGGTTGCCGCGATCGACCGCAAGATCAAGGCACTCGATGACTATCGTACGGTAACCGGCCCGCAGGGGCGGGCCGGCGGTGCGTCGGGGGAGGCCCCAGCCGTCACCCGTCAGCTTGATGAGTCCGAGGAAAAGGCCGTGGCCCCGGAGATAGATGACGCATGAGTGCCTGTGACCTTTCCAGCGGAGCCGCCAAGCTGGCCCTGTCGCTGAAGCATCTTGGGATCAAATGGGAACAGGCGGGCGACACCTGGAACGACTCGACCGCCAAGCAGTTCCATGAGGATTTTCTCGTACCCCTGACTCCCGAGGTGAAACAGACCCTTGAAGCCATCGGTCGCCTGGCCGAGGTCCTCGACCGTGCCGAACGCGATGTCGGCGACCAGACCACCTTCTAACTTCCAGCCTGCTCACCACTCATCTGCATCGCCGGTGATTCGACCGCGTTTGCCCAACCACCATGGCTCTCCATTCATCCAACGACACCGCCCCCGAAGCCACTCCCACGGCCGATCGGTCCTGCTATGACCGCGACGTACTCCGCGAGCAACTGACCATTCTTCGCCGTGAGGCCACCGCCAGAGTCGCGGCCGAAACCGAAATCAACTCGGCATTCGACGCCGCGAGCAAAAAACTGGAAACCAAGGCTGCAGCGGCCATCCAGACCATTCAGCAGCAGTGCGACCAGCAGACGGCTGCGTTTCGGTCCGACTTCGCCAAGGACGCCGCCAGGCTCGATGGACAGATCGAAGCCGAGCAGCAGGCCCTCGATGACAAACGTAACAAGCTCAAGGCCAAGATCATCCGTGAGTGGAAGGAAGGCGAGGAAGAACGAAAAGACGATCTGCAGTACGAGGAGATCTCGCTCAGGGAACATCACCAGCAGCAGCGGGAGAATGCCGAAAAGGCGGCGAACCGAGCCACGGATTCACTTGACCAGACGGTCGAGAAGGTTGAGCAAACGGTCGAAAAAACCCGACAGACGCTCGCCCAGTGGGGCGTTGCAGCCTCGTTGATCGCTCTATCCCGCACTCCTGATCTCTCGGCCGCCGCCACTGCCGAGGCGACTGATGATGCGGAGGAAGAGGGGCCGGCAACCGCCGGGGGGACGGCTGACGTCGACACGGCGGCCGGGATGCCGGACGAGCCTCCCTTGCCGACCGGCAAGGAGCTTTTCAGTTATTTTCAAGAGCTGGCCAACTCCGTTACCGCCGAGGCGCGACAAATCCGCCGGCTCCCCGCCGGCCGCTGGGCTTTTGCCGACGGTGTCACCGCGGTGGTGTTCGTCGTGCCAGTCTTTCTGGCGATCGTCGCTGCCACAGCCGTTGCTTTCGGCTCACCGGCAGGGCTGGTCGGCATGCCAAACCCGCTGGCGGCTATCGCTGCCGGCCTGATCCCCATGGTGCTGGGCATCGGAAGCGGGCTTGTCTGGCGGCGGCAGAAGGCCGCCCAGGCCCGCCGAGAAGCGGCTGACCTGATCGGCGCACTAGCCGCCAACCGAGCCCGGTTGGCGCGGTGCGTGCAGGCCTGTCGGGTGGCGATTGCGAAAAAACTCGATCGCCAGTTCGCCAAGCTCGAAGACGAGTTCGTGACCGGTGGTCGGAAACACAGCGATCTCGTCAGCACCGCCGGCAGCGCAGCTGTCTCCAGCCGGGACAAAGCCCTTTCGGACCTTGAGACGCAATACCAAAGCAAGCTTGCGGCCTTGGAAAGGAAGAAGCAGCAGGGACAGCAGGCCCTTGAGGAGACCTATCCCGCCAAGATCACAGCAGCCGCCCGCGATCGGGATGACACGATCGCTGCCCTCAAGAGCCGGCGGGAGGAACAGCAGGCAACGATTCAACAACAGCGGGATGAACGCTGGACCGCCATGACCGCCGCCTGGCGGTCAGCTCGGGAAAAAACGGCGGCGGTTTACGCCGCGGTCGAGGCCATCGACGCGGATGCCTTCCAGCCTTGGGAATCCCTCGCCGACGGCTCGGCCGATCTGCCCAGTGTCAGCCCGCCCGGCCTGCGGTTCGGCAGGCTCAGTCTCTCGATGGCCGGCATCCCCGGCGGAGTATCGCCACACGAAGAACTCAACTGCTTCGGGCCAGCCAGCTGGCAGCAGCCCGCGTTCACGCCCTTCCCCGACGCGGCAGGCCTGGTCATCCGCACGTCTCCCGACCAAAAGGAGATTGCCTCTGACATGATCCAGGCCCTGATGCTGCGGATCGCGGCGGGCCTGCCTCCGGGCCAGAGTCGGTTCACAATCATCGACCCGCTGGGGCTGGGCAAACAGTTTGCTGGCTTCATGCACCTTGCCGACCATGACGAACTGCTGGTGACCAGCCGCATCTGGACCGAACCGACGCAGATCGAGCAGCGGCTGGCTGACGTGACCGAGCAGATGGAACTGGTGATCCAGAAATACCTCCGGAATGAGTACAGCTCGATCGGCGACTACAACGCCGAAGCCGAGGTGCCCGAGCCCTATCGTTTTGTCGTGGTGGCCAATTTCCCGGCCAACTTCACCGAGACCGCCGCGCGGCGGCTGGCCAGCATCGCCGCGTCGGGCGCCCGTTGCGGCGTCTACCCGATCGTCTCGCTCGACACCACGGCTCAGCTACCCTCGAACTTCAGCCTGAGCGACTTCGACACCCACACCACGGCGGTGAGGCTGAAAGCCGGAAAATTCACCTGGGTAGACCCGGAATTTTCCCAGTGGCCACTCTCCGCTGAAAAGTCTCCCAACGACCAGATCTTCACTCAGATCGTCCAACGGGTCGGCAAGGCAGCCGTGGCGGCCAAGCGGGTCGAGGTGCCCTTCGACCGAGTTGCTCCGCCGGAGGACAAATGGTGGACCGGCGACACAGCGAAGGAGATCGTGGTACCGCTCGGCCCCGCCGGCGCGAAAAAAACCCTTTCCATGCGGCTGGGCAAGGGGACCAGTCAGCACATGCTGATCGCGGGCAAAACCGGCTCCGGCAAGTCGACCATGATGCACGCCCTGATCACGAACCTGGCGCTCATCTACAGCCCGAATGAAATTCAGTTCTATCTCATCGACTTCAAGAAGGGCGTTGAGTTCAAACTCTACGACCATTACCGGCTGCCGCATGCCCGCGTTATCGCCATTGAAAGCGAACGGGAGTTCGGCCTGTCAGTGCTGCAACAGCTTGACCGGGAACTGAAACGCCGCGGTGATCTGTTCCGTCAACTCTCGGTGCAGGATCTGGCCGGCTACCGGGCCAGCGGCCACCCCGACCCGATGCCCCGGGTCATGCTGATCATCGATGAGTTTCAGGAACTCTTCGTGGAGGACGACAAGCTGGCCCAGGACTGCTCGCTGGTGCTCGACCGGCTGGTCCGCCAGGGCCGGGCCTTCGGCATGCATGTGCTGCTCGGATCCCAGACCCTCGGTGGCTCCTACAGCCTGCCCCGGGCGACCATGGGTCAGATGGCCGTCCGGGTCGCGCTCCAGTGCAACGAGGCCGACAGCAGCCTGATCCTCAGCGAAGACAACACCGCCGCCCGGCTGCTGACCCGGCCCGGTGAGGCGATCTATAACGACGCCAACGGCATGCCCGAAGGCAACAATCCCTTCCAGGTTGTCTGGCTCGGGGAAGAGCGGCGGGAGCGGTACCTCGGAAAACTCCGGGCGCTGGCCGATTCACGCACCGACATTCCCGCCCTTCCCCGCCTGGTCTTTGACGGTAACGAGGCGGCCGATCCGGCCGCCAACCGGATGCTGGCCGAACTGCTCGACAGCGGCACGCTTCAGGGGACGGCCCCACTTACCCCGCAGGCCTGGCTGGGTGACGCCATTGCCATCAAGGATCCAACCGTTGCCGCCTTCCGCCGGCAAGGTGGGACCAACTTGTTGATCGTGGGCCAGCGAGAGGACCTGGCGACCAGGATTCTGGCATTGGCCACCGTAAGCCTCGCTGCCGGCAGCGACCCACACCCTGGTGGCGGAATCGGCCGGGCGGCCCGCTTCGCCCTGTTTGAACCAGCTATCGCTGAAGAACACCCCGAAACCATGCTCAGCCGCCTGACGGAGTTTCTGCCCCATGAGTTCGAGGTGGTCAGTCGTCTTGGGGTGCCCGAAGCCTGCGCCAACCTAGCGGCCGAGGTCCAGCGGCGGCTGGACGGGCAGATTCTGGATGCCGAGAGTGTCTTCGTGGTCATCCGCGACCTGGGCCGGTTCCGCGACATGCGGCGCAATGAAAATGACTTTGGCTTTTCAATGTCGGGTGACCAAGCGGCCACGCCGGCCCAGAACCTCGTCACCATTCTCAAAGACGGCCCGACGGTCGGCATCCATGCCATCGTCTGGTGCGACTCGCTGACGAATCTGCAGCGGACGTTTGAGCGGGGCACCCTGAAGGAGTTTGAACTGCGGGTGCTCTTCCAGATGAGCGGCACCGATTCGAGCCAGCTGGTCGAGAGCCCGGTCGCCGGACGGCTGGGTGAGCAGCGGGCACTCTACGTCCAGGAAGAAACCGGGACACTGGAGAAATTCCGGCCCTACCAATTCCCAAGTGATGAGTGGCTTGCCGAGGTTTCGGCCAAGCTGCGGGCCCGCCCCCAGGGCACGCCGACCGAACGTCCCAAGGCGACACCGAAACCGGCTGCCCCTGGAGCGGACGATGACGGTGGCTTTTCGCTGAAGCATGGCTTCGGTGCCGACGAGTTCAACTTTGCCAAGATGCTCGATGACCCACCGGCTGACACCAAGCCAGACGATCCGGCCGCCCCCAACGCCAGCTGACACCGCCGTGGAAATTTGCCCACGAACGCGCGAAGCACATGAAGCGACGTTGCAGACCTGGTCGTTGGTCGAACCGCTCGGTGATACCGCCGTGGTGATCCAGGCGAATCAGATCGGTCCTGGCAGCAGGCTGCTCGACTGGCTGCGGCTGATTGCAAAAGTGATTGAAGCGGACGGCCTCGAGGGGATCACCGATATTGTCCCCTCGCCCGATCGGGTCACGGTGGTCTACAACCCGCTGCTGACGGAAAGCCTTGATGGACTGCTGGCCTCACTCCGCAAACTGGTGGCCGCTGCCTCTGCGACTCCTGCTCCGGCGGCCACCTGTCACGACATCCCGGTCTGCTACGGCCGCGATGACGGCCCCGACCTTGCGGCCGTCTGCCGCCATCACGGAATCAGCCGCGAACGACTGATTCAGTTGCACACCGAACCCGACTACCTCGTCACGGCCATCGGATTCGTCCCAGGCTTTCCCTACCTGACGGGACTTCCGCCCGCCCTCGCCACGCCCCGACTGGCCAGCCCACGCGGCCGCATTCCGGCCGGCTCAGTTGGCATCGGTGGAAGCCAGACCGGAATCTATCCATTCGCCACGCCGGGCGGTTGGCAGTTGATCGGTCGCACCGGGTTCCCACTTTTTGATCCAACCGCCAACCCACCGGCCGCCCTTGCGGTGGGTGATCGGGTGAGGTTCTGCGCGACGGCTGAAACCCCGGTGGTGCCAAGCTGCACGCCACCGGCCCGCAACGCCGTCCGGTCCCCGATGGTCACAGTGGTTGAGCCGGGCCTGATGACGACCATTCAGGATCTCGGCCGGCCGGGCCAACGGACCGCCGGCGTCCCGAGCGGCGGCGCCGCCGACACGCTTTCCGCCCAGTTGGCGAACCTCGCTGTCGGCAACGCGGCAGCAGCCGCGGTGATCGAGTTCACGCTGCTTGGGCCGATCCTCCGATTCGAGGCAGATGCCGTGATTGCGCTCGCCGGGGCTACGATTGCCAGCCTGCCGGCTCTACGGCCTCTCCTGATCAAAGCGGGCGAAACGCTGGCCCTTGGCCATGTGACCGCTGGCTGCCGGGGCTACCTGGCAATCGCCGGCGGCATTGACGTCCCGCCAGTCTTGGGTAGCCGGGCGACTTATCTGCCTGCAGGCTTCGGCGGCCTTGCCGGCCGACCACTGGCGGCAGGAGATCAGCTCGCCGCTGGTCCGCCACCGGTCTTTCCCAACAGCCTCAGCTGGAGTCTCGATCCTGGCCTCGTACCACTTCCCCCGCAGACTGGCCCCTGCCGGCTGCGATTCATTCCCGCCGCTGCGGACACCGCTGGACTCAAGTCACTCATGAAAACCGCGTTCCCGGTCAGTTCCAGCAGCGACCGGATGGGCCTGCGGCTCCGTGGCAGTCTTCCGCAGGCTCCGGCCGACGGCACTTCCATCGCGGTGCTCCCGGGCAGCGTCCAACTGCCTCCAGATGGCAATCCGATCCTGCTGCTGGCCGATGCCCAGACAATCGGCGGCTATGCCGTCGTTGGGCAGGTAATCGCTGCCGATCTGCCGTTGGCCGGCCAGCTACGGCCGGGAGACGAAATTCAATTCGAGCCGACTACGATCACCACTGCCCACTGGCTGCTCAGGCAGCAGCGGGGACTGCTCGCCACGGTGCAGCGCGGGCTTGCCGCACAGTTCCAACCTTCCGGGGTTCTGCAAGGAAAATTTCTTAACTGACTCTAACGGATGAGGGGCGGGCCCATGCCAATCGAGCGGCGTTTGAACCTGACCGCAGCCGGGATGGCGAAGCGAAGGTTCCGTCGAGTGAGTGGAGGGCAGGATCCCCAGAGCGAACGTCCGGCGAGATGGCATGGGCTCGCCCCGGCGCTCGCCAACCAACCGACGAAACTGTCGCAGGACCCGGCGACGAGAGGCAGCTCCGCATGACGAGCCCCAGAACGATCGACCTCAACTGCGACCTCGGCGAAGGGGCCGGCCACGACGCGGCCGTGATGCCACTGATCAGCTCAGCCAACATCGCCAGCGGCGGCCATGCCGGTGACCGACAGTCCGTGCTCGAAGCGGTCACGCTTGCCCGAGACCATGGCGTCGCGATCGGCTGCCACCCGGGACACGCCGACCCTGCTCATTTTGGCCGGCGACCACTCCCCATCAGTCCCCCGGATGCTGCCGACCTGGTCACCAGCCAGCTGGCCCGCTTTGCAGCCATCGCCGGCGCTGACCTGCGCCACGTGAAGCTGCACGGGGCGCTCTACCATCAGGTGGGCAATGAAGAGGCTCTGGCTGCTGCCGTCAGCCGCCGGCTCGCCACCGACTGGCCACAGTTGGTGCTGTTCGCCGCCGCTGGCAGCCGGCTGGCGGCGATCGCCCGAGACGAAGGGCTGCGGGTTGCCGAGGAGGCTTTTACCGATCGCCGCTATGACGCCCGCGGCCAGCTCCTCCCCCGCAGCGACGCCACTGCGGTGATCGACTGCCCCGAGACAGTCGCGGCACAGGCTGTTGCAATTGTGTCGACAGGCGGTGTCATTTCTGCCACCGGTGAAGGGGTTTCCATCGCTGCTGACACCCTTTGCATTCACGGCGATGGGGCCGACCCAGCCGGCTGCCTGCAGGCCATCCGAGCCGCCTTCGCCGCCAACGGTATTGCTGTCAGCCCCGTCTTCCACTGACCACCATCCGGGTTCGTGTGGCAGGGGCTGCCGACTTGCCGCCGACGACTGGCTGCGGGACACTCTCGGCACGTCTTCCCCACGCGGAGTCTTCCAATGAATCGCCCAACGACACTTCTTCTTCTCGCCCTGCTGCTGAGCCAGCCCCTCGGGACATCGGCTCAGGCCGACCAAGCCGAGCCCTACGACCTGGTGATCTACGGCGGAACGAGTGCTGGGATTGCCGCCGCTGTGCAGGCCAAACGGATGGAACTGAGCGTTGTCGTGGTGGGGCCGGACACCCACCTCGGTGGCCTTTCATCGAGTGGCCTCGGCTGGACCGACAGTGGCAACAAGGAAGTCATTGGTGGCATTGCACTCGAGTTCTACAAGCGGGTTTACGACTCCTACGACCGGCCCGACACCTGGAAGTGGCAGGATCGGGCAGCCTATGGCAACCGGGGCCAGGGCACCCCCGCAATGGACGGCGAAGGACGGGCCATGTGGGTCTTCGAGCCAGACATCGCCGAGCAGGTCTTTGAAGACCTGGTTCGCGACCATGCCATCACCGTCCATCGCAACGAGTGGCTCGACCGCTCGGGTAACGGTGTCACCGTGTCAGATGATCGCATCCGCGCCATCCGGATGCTCTCTGGCCGGACCTACAGCGGCCGAATGTTCATCGACGCCAGCTACGAGGGTGACCTGATGGCGGCAGCCGGTGTCACCTACACCGTCGGCCGCGAAGCCAACAGCACCTACGGTGAAACGCTCAATGGGGTGCAGATAAAAAATGCCCGATCGCACCAATTCACCAACGACATCAGTGCCTACCGCGTGCCGGGTGACCCGACCAGTGGCCTGCTGCCCCGGGTGCATGATGGTCGCCCCGGCGTTCAGGGGGCCGGTGATCACCGGGTGCAGGCATACAACTTTCGCATGTGCCTGACCCGGGTGCCGGAGAACCGGGTGCCCTTCCCGAAACCGCCGGGCTACGACCCGGACCAATACGAACTGCTGCTGCGTGATCTGCTGGCCGGCTCGCGGCACATCAAGGGCAAGTTCGACATGCTGCCGAACCTCAAGACCGACACCAACAACCACGGGTCATTTTCAACCGACAACATCGGCATGAACTACGACTATCCCGACGCCAGCTATGATCGCCGGCGGGAGATCATCGCCGAGCACCGCACGTACCAGCAGGGCTATTGCTACTTCCTGGCCAACGATCCACGGGTTCCGGCGGATGTGCGGCAGTGGTACGGTGAGTGGGGACTGGCCAAGGATGAGTTTCCTGACAATGGGCACTGGCCCCATCAGATCTATGTGCGGGAGGCCCGCCGGATGGTTGGCGATCTGGTGGTCACTGAAAACCATCTGCGGCAGACAGTCCCCACCAACCGGTCCATCGGCATGGGCTCGTACAACATGGACTCCCACAACGTGCAGCGGTATGTCGACGAGAACGGTTTCGTTCGTAATGAGGGTGACATCCAGGTCAATCCGGGTGGCCCCTACCCGATCGACCTGGGAGCAATCCTGCCGCAGCGGGACGAATGCGAAAACCTCCTGGTTGTCTGCGCGGTCTCCAGTTCCCACATCGCCTACGGCTCAATCCGGATGGAGCCGGTCTTCATGATCCTGGGGCAGAGCGCCACCACTGCGGCCGCCCAGGCCCTTGAAGCCAAGGTCGCCATCCAGGAGATTGACTATGCAACTCTTGCCCGCCAACTTGAGGCTGACGGTCAGGTGCTTGCCTACGCCGCCGAGAAGTGACCTCCGGCCGCTGCTCGGCTTATTTGTGCGTAGCAATCGGCAGCAACAGCACCTGCCCCTGTGCGAGCAATCGATCACGGAGTTCGCCGTAGTCGACCTGCTGGGCAGGCAAGTCTCGCTTTGCCGCCAGGGCTGCGGCAACTCCAGCCGCTTGGCCGATCACCATCCAGGCACCCTCGATCCGCAAGGACAACATGCCGACATGGGCGCAGGAGAAGGCCACCGGCACCAGCAGGTTGTCGCACTGCGTTGACTTGGGGAGGACAGCCCCGCAGGGAATATGATAGGCATAGCCCTGCCAGAGTTCACGCTCACCTGCGTGCAGGTGTCTCGGTGCAACAGAAAACTGCCGCCACCGCTGGGCCTATGGCTTGCCAGACTTCGCCCGACGTTCCGGTGCCCTCGGGTGACCGACCGTACAAGCATCACCCGTCGCTGCCCCGGTGCCGCAGCCGGTCGATCAGCACCGCCCCGAGAATCACCACGCCCAGCACGATCTTCTGGGTGTAGCTCTCGATGTTTGTCAGGTTCATGCCGTTTTGGATCACCGCAATCACCAGTGCGCCAACGAGCGTGCCGAACATCTTGCCTTCGCCACCGGCGAGTGATGTTCCTCCTACGACCACCGCTGCGATTACGTAGAGTTCGTACATATTGCCGTAGGCGGGCGAACCGCTTTTGAGCTGACTGGCCAGGATCACCCCTCCGAGGCCCGCCAGCAGACCAGCAAGCGCATAGGCAGACAGGATGACACCGCCCACCGGCACGCCTGACAGCCGGGCCGCCTCCCGATTGCCCCCGACCGCATAGAGCCGGCGTCCGAAGACCGTCCTGGTCATCAGAACATGGGCGGCACCATAGAGGAGCAGCATCAGCAGCACCGCATACGGCAAACCAAAGATTCCGGTTCCCCGCCCCAGCCAGACAAAGCGATCGGGCAGTTCAGCAATTGATTCACCACCCGAGAGCAGTGACGCGAGCCCACTGGCCACCAGCATCATCGCCAGCGTCACAATGAATGGAGGGACGCCAAACAAGATGACCATGCCCCCCGACAGCACTCCGGCGAACCCACAGCTGCTGATTGCCACGGCTGATGCCAGCAGCATGCCGGTCATCCCCGCCTCCGTGCCACCGGCGAAATCGCGAATGAGCAGAGCCACCACCACCGCTGCCAACGCCGCCAGGCTGCCGACCGACAGGTCGATGCCACCGGTGATGATCACCAGCGTCATCCCGATTGCCATGATCGCAATCACCGTGATCTGATTGGCGATATTGAGGATGTTTGCGGCCTTGAGGAAGGTCGGCCAGAGCACCGGGGAGGGTGTCCTGATCGGTGGCTGGCCCAACGTTGGAAACAGTTCGCCCATCTCAGTGAGCACCAGCCAGGTAGCCGGACGTTCCGTCGCCACGACGGCCGCAATCGACTCGTTCGCCTCGACACAGGCCTCAAGCTGCCGCCGCAGTTCCTGGGGAGGCCCCACAACGACCGCCCTTACCTGCAACCCCCGCGCCTGAGCCTCCTGTTCGACGACTGCGGCAAACTGCCGCTCGGCGGCTACTGGCCGGGCTGCAATCAGCAGCCGGCTCGCCGCGGGTAGTTCTGCTGCCAGACTGGCCACCAGCCGTCGAGCTGCCACGGCATCGGTGGTCGGCTGCCAGCGAAGTGTGAGCACACTGAAGATACCGGCCAGCAACAACAGCACGCCAAGCATGCAGAAATCAGTGAACAGACGGCGAAGGATCGGTCGCATTGGGTCGTGTCGGAAAGGGTTATCGTGAGCCAAAGGCATCTTGCAGCAGTTGCTGCTGGCTGAGTTCAGGCGTATTTGGCCGTTCGGCCACAATCCGTCCGGCATGCATCACCAGAATCCGATCAGCCATTCCAAGCAGTTCCGGCAGGTCTGAGCTAACCATGACGATTGCCATTCCCCGGGCAACAAGCTCATTCATCAGCCGGTAGATTTCGTACCGGGCGGCGACATCGATTCCGCGGGTGGGCTCGTCAAGCAGCAGTACCCGGCAGTCCCGCAGAAGCCACTTGGCGAGCACCACCTTCTGCTGGTTCCCACCCGAAAGGCTGCCGGCAGCCACTTCCGGGCTGGCGGCACGAATGCCCAGCCTGCCGATCTGCTTGGTCACGGCAGTCCGTTCACTGGCTGGGTCGAGTAGGCCGGCTCGGGCAAATCGGTTCAGGCTCGCCAGCCCGATGTTCTCTCGCACCGAGCGGGCCAGGAGGAGCCCCTGGCGTTTGCGGTCTTCCGGCAGCAGCCCGAGACCTGCCGCAATGGCCTGCCGCGGCTGGCCGATCGGCACTGGCTGCCCATCCAGCCGGATGCTGCCAGCATCAGCACGATCGGCCCCGAAGATCGCCCGCAGCAGTTCGGTGCGACCTGAACCAATCAGGCCGGCAATCCCCAACACCTCACCGGCACGGACCGTCAGCGAGCTCTCCCCGAGGGCCGGGGACCGGCAGAGCCCCTCGACAACAAGCCGCGGCTGGCCCGGTCGACGGAACCGCGGCGGAAACTCGTCAGCCAATGGCCGCCCCGCCATCAGTTCGATCAGGCGATCACGCGATAGCGCTGCCACCGGGCCACCACCGACGTTGGTGCCGTCGCGCAGCACGACCACACGATCGGCCAGGGCGAACACCTCATCAAGCCGATGGCTGATCCAGACTACCGCGACACCGGCGGCCCGCAGGTCCCTGACAACAGCAAACAGCCGCTCCGTTTCGGCTGCGGTCAGAGCAGCCGTCGGCTCGTCCATCACCATGATCCGGGCATCACCGCAAAGGCCGCGGGCAATCTCGACAAGCTGCTGCTGAGCCGTTGGCAACCGGCCGCAAGGAGTATCGAGGTCGACACCGCCCCCCAGCCGGTCGATGACGGCAGCCGCCCGACGCCGCTCGGTCGTCCTCCCGATCACGCCGACGCCCGCTCCAGAGCCGTAGCCTCCGGGACCGCCAAGAAAAATGTTGTCGACCGGTGTCAGGCCCGGTACGAGCGTGAACTCTTGATGGATCACGGCGATCCCGGCTGCCGCAGCCTCCGCCGGGTTGGTAAAGGTTCGGACGCGTCCATCGAGGCTGATCACTCCAGCATCCGGCCGGATCGCACCACCGAGCAGCTTCATCAGCGTGCTCTTCCCAGCGCCGTTCTCACCCAGCAGGGCAACCACCTCCCCTTGATCGAGGCTGAAGTCGACACCTCGCAGGGCCCGCACCCCCGGATATCGCTTCTCAATGCCCTGCATCGACAGCAGTGAGGGCGGTGGGCCGGCGACGGTCACGGCCCGGCTCCGGTGGTGGAGCCGGTAGCGTCTGCCAGCGCCGGGTCGGCCAGGGCATCGGCCCGGCGATAGAGACTGGTCGGAATCAAGAGCTGGGACGGTAGGGTCTCACCCCGCGACCAGCGGATGATTGCCTGAACAACCTGCTCTCCCATCCGATCAGGAAACTGGATCGGGTCGGCGTAGATCTTTCCCTCGAGGATCGCCTGCTTACCCTCGGGCTGTCCGTCAAAGCCAACAATCACCACCTGATCATCCCGACCCACCTTTTCAAGCGCCGCCCGAGCCCCGAGGGCAGCCGGGTCGTTGATGGCAAAGACACCTCGCAGATCGGGCCAGGCCTGCAGGGCGTCCTCCATCGCCTTGAAGCCAATGTCTTTGGCACCGCCACTTTCAAGCTCGGTGACAATTTCAACGGGCGGCCTGCCAGCGACATTGTGCTGCCTGATCACATCGCGGAATCCCCGGACCCGCAGCCGGCAGGACTCAGCCTGCTTGAAATGGAGAATCGCAACCTGTCCCCCGTCAGCACCGACTGCTTCAAGCATCGCCTTGGCCGCTTTCCGCCCCCCGCCTTCATTGTCAGTGGCAACCTGGGTGACAATCTGGACTCCCGGCTCGTGGCAGGGAATATCGACAGTGAAGACCGGGATGCCAGCCAGATTGGCTTCGCGGATCACCGGCACCACCGTCCGCGAGTCGCATGGTGACAGCACGATCGCCGCCGCCTTCCGCACGATGAAATCCTTGATCTGATGAGCCTGTCGGCTGGGGTCCTTATCGGCACTGACAACGCTGGTGGAAAACTGCTGAGCCTCAGCCTCTGCGGTGATTGTGTCACCGATGACCTTGAAGAACGGATTGTCGAGGGTCAGCAGTGAAACGCCGATGAGTCCGCGGGAGGTCGGCGTGGCCGACGAGGAAGGCTGCGATTCACAACCGGTCAGCCCAGCCGCCAGCAGGCTGAGCAGTGCCATGCTTACCGCTGGGTGGCTCATCCAAGCGCCTTTTCGAGTGCGGCCCGCATCACCGCGACGAGGTCAGGCGAGTTGGCTGGTGTCAGATCTTCCCCGGTCCAGAAGCCGACCCCGAGCACCCCCTGGCCAACCAGCATGCCAAGGCCATCGATGGTCGGGCAGCTGGCCGCGGCCGCCGCCTTAAGCAGTTGGGTCTGCGGCGGGTTGGGGATGACATCGGCCACTACCAGATCCGACCGGAGCGAACCGGTCTCGATTGACACCATTGCCTCAGCATCACCGAGGCCGATACTCGTGCAGTTGACCAGCACGTCGATCGTGGACGGTACGGCCACGGGCTGGTCCCAGGCCTGCGTCTGAACTGGCAGGTCACGGGCTGCCCGGACAAGGCCAGCCACTTCGTCGGCCCGGGCGGGGCTGCGATTGACAATGGTCAATTCGGCCACGCCGGCCAGGACCAGTTCCACCGCGATCGCTCGGGCCGCCCCGCCTGCCCCCAGCAGCATGACGCGGGCCCCCTGTGGATCCCGCAGCGGAGTGAGGGACGACAGAAACCCCTTGCCATCGGTGTTCTCACCGGTCAGTCGGCCGTCCCGGTTCACCACGCAGTTGACCGCATTGATCAGCCGGGCACTCTCGCCGAGGCCGTCGAGTTGCTCGATCACTGCCACCTTGTGCGGCATCGACAGGTTGAAGCCCCGCCAGCCCATCGCCCGCCCGCCGGCCACCGCGGCGGCCAGCCCTGCAGGCTCGACCTTGGCGTTGATGTACCGCCAGTCGAGGCCAAGGTGCTGGTAGCCAGCCTCGAGCATGACCACAGTCGGGTTGTCATCACAGGGCGTGGAGAAGCAGCCGGTAAGTTCGGCGCGAAAACCGGGCATCAATCAAAGTCCTTTCGAAACAGAAGCAGGGGGTGACGCAGTTGGCCGGAAGCCTCCTCCGGGCTGCGTTCACTCAGGCGAGAATATCGTGCATCACATGGCCATGGACATCGGTCAGCCGCATGTCGCGGCCGCCATGCCGGAAGGTGAGGGCCTCGTGATCGAGCCCAAGACAGTGCAGCACGGTGGCCCAGAGGTCATAGAGGGTCACCGGCTGCTCCACAGCCCGGTACCCAAGTTCGTCAGTCGCCCCAAAGACAGTCCCCCCCCGCACGCCACCGCCAGCCATCCAGACACTGAAGCCATAGGGGTTATGGTCGCGGCCAGCCGTCCCCTGGGCAAAGGGCGTGCGGCCGAACTCACCGGCCCAGACCACCAGCGTGTCGTCGAGCAGGCCGCGGGCCTCAAGGTCGGCCAGCAGCGCGGCAATCGGCTGGTCAACCTGGGCGGCCATCTTGGCATGCCCCTGCTTGATCGCCCCGTGCTGATCCCAGGGGTTGGCCCGGTTGCCGCCGCCGATGTTGTAGGCAAGGCAGGAGAGTTCGATGAATCGCACGCCCCGCTCCGCAAGCCTGCGGGCCAGCAGGCACTGCCGGGCGTAGGCAGCCTGCTGCTTGTCGGCCGCGTCGAGGCCATAGGCAGTCTTTGTCGCTGCCGTTTCACCCGAAAGATCAGTCAGTTCAGGCACCGCGGCCTGCATCCGGAAGGCGGTCTCGTGGCTGCGGATCGCCGCCTCAATCGCCTCCTCGGCAGCCGACCGGGCTCCAAAGCGACGATTAAACGAGGCCAGAAAGTCGAGCTTGGCCCGCTGTATGGCCAGCGGATCGGCCGGTCTGATATCCCGCAGGGGTGGGTTGGCATCGATCTTCAGTACCGAGCCCTGATGATCGCTGGGCAGGTAGCCGTTGCCAAAACAGGGCAGCCCACCATGGGGCGGGCCGGCATCACCGCTTTGCAGCACGACGTAGCCGGGGAGTTCCTCGCAGGCTCGGCCCAGGCCATAGCTGATCCAGGCCCCGGCACTGGGATGCCCCAGGAAGGGAAACCCGGTGTGCATGAAGAGATTGCCCTGAGCGTGCTCGCTGAACTTGGCCGTCATCGACCGAATCACTGCCAGTTTATCCACCTGGGTGGCAATCTTTGGAAACAGCTCGCTCACCTCCGTGCCGCACTGGCCCCGCGGCTTAAAGGGCCAGATCGTCGGCATGATCGTGCCGTTCTGATTGAACTGGGTCCGCTCGACCGGCACCGGCATCGGCTGACCGGCCCGCCGGGCCAATTCCGGCTTGGGATCGAACGAATCGACATGGGAGACACCACCGCTCATGAAGAGAAAGATCACCCGCTGGGCACGAGGAGCCGCTGCGGCCTGCACACGGCCAGCAAGCAGCGCGGCGAGGGCCACGCCCCCAAACCCGGTGGAGCAGCGGCCAAGCAGGTCGCGGCGGGAGAAACCTGCTGGCCCTGGCTGTGATTCAGTTGACATGAATGAACTCCTCGAGGTTGAGCACGGCATGGGCAAGATCCTGCCAGAGTGGGACCGCGGCTGCTGCAGCGGACGGGTCGATGCCCCGCCGGCTGGCCTCACCGTCGAGCCAGGCGATGCTTGCTGCCAGTTCGTCAGCAGTCGGCGGCCGGCCCAGGCTCCTGAGAAACAGCCGTCGCACCCGGGCCTTCGCGTCAGGCAACTCAGCCTCGGCCAGCAGGCTGCGGGCGAGGGCCTCACTGCAGCGGCGAGCGAGATCGCCGTTGAGGAGCACCAGGGCCTGGGCCGGCACCTGGGAGATGTCCCGCCGCCCCTGGGTCGACTGCGTGCTCGGTGGATCGAAGACACTCAGAAAGGGCTCCTCAACATTGCGGAGGACCGGCACGTAGATGCTGCGCCGATTCGCCCGGTCACCAGCCGAGGGACCGTACTGCTTCCGGTCCAGTAGGCCTGAGACCGTGAGCAGCGAGTCGCGAATTGCCTCTCCCTCGAGCCGCCGCAGCTGCCAGTGCGAAACCAGCCGGTTGGTCGGATCAGCTTCAGCGGCCGAGGCGGTCGGCGGGGCGGCCAGCCGGAAGGCCCGGGAAGTCGCCAGCTGCCGGACCAGCTTTTTGAGCGACCAGCCCTCTACCCGGAACCGAGCAGCCAGAAAGTCGAGCAGATCCGGATGCGACGGCTGCTCGCCCATCGCGCCGAAGGTGTCGACCGAGGCAACGATGCCGCGGCCAAAGAGATGATGCCAAACCCGGTTCACAAACACCCGCGGCGTCAGCGGGTTGTCAGCCGCCACGATCGCCTCGGCCAGCTGCAGCCGACCACTGCTCCCGGCAGGAAACGGCGCTGGGTCGATCGCCTCAAGGAACCGCCGCGGCACGCGATCGGTCGGCTGGCGGTGGTCACCCCGCACGAAGAGCGGCTGATCATCGACCGTTCCCTCATGAACGCCAGGGGCCCGCACCGGCGGTGCAATCGACCGGTCGATCGTTCGGTACTGTGAGACGAGCGGAACAACCGGGGGAAGCTCGTCCATTCGGGCCGGCAATAGGTCGGCCTCCAGCAGGGCATTGATCAGCCGGACATCGGTGGCAGTCGCCTGCCCTCGCTGCCAGGCCTCGACTGCTCGTTGTGCGACTCCCGCGTAGCCGGCGGCAAGGTCTGCTCGATCGACTGTGGCTGCCGACAGCAGCGGATCATCAGCGGGCAGCAGGGTGAACAGCCCAGCCGGTGGCAGCGGTGGTGGGAGCGGTCCGTCGCCGCGATCGACCGCCGCCAGGCTGAACCATGACCGTTTGCCAGCGACAGTTTCGACGGGAATGTCCGCACCGGTTGCCAGCTCAAGGTGAGCCTCTTCACCGGTAAAGTAACTGTTTTGCAGCGTGATCCACTGGAACTGGTCGTCATTGAGCGAAGTCCTGAAATAGTTCAGCCCCAGCGCACGGGGATAGTTCCAGATGACAATCCGTCCTCGGGCTCCACCAGTACCAGCCACGAGCATGCGGATCGGCCTGCCATCGATGGCAAACTGTGGCGAGTGCAGCACGCCGCCGGCCGAACTGACCAACAGATTGGAGTGGATGCCAGCCGGCAGCAGGCCAGTGAGAACCCGTTCGCCCTCCGGCTCGACGCGAAACGCACCGTCAGCCGTCGCACCTGCCAAGCCATTCCCCGAGGCGTACCAGGTCTTCGGTGGTGGCAGCCCGCCACGATCTGCCTGGATGGTATTGCCTGTCGCCGCCGCCTCCTGCTGGAGGGACCGCCAGACCGCTTGTTGGTCGGGTGCGGCCGCATCGGCAAGCCGGTAGAAAACAGCCAGTGGATGGCCAGGCTCACGCCGGGCCCGACGCCGATCACGCAGTCGGTTGCGGTCCGCCTCCCACTTTTTCTTCCGCTCGGCCAACTTTTTCTTGTCGGCTGGGTCATCGGCCGCCTCGGGTGGTGACGCCTCCAGCTGTTCCAGTTCGTCGGCTTCGGCCTGGTCAGTGGCGAGTGCCCGATCGAAGCGGGGATAGAGGTCGTCGGTAGCGGCTCGCCAGCCGGCAGCCAGCTCGGCTTTGATTTGCTGCTTCAACTCGGCCAACTGCTCTCGCTTGCTGGCATCGCGGCCGGGGGCATCGGCCTGAATGACCGCCGGCCGGCAGCTTTCCAGCACCCCAAACAGAGCGTAGAAGTCAGCCTGTGAAATGGCATCAAATTTATGATTGTGACAGCGGGCGCAGGAGACGGTCATCCCCAGAAAGGCTTTGGAAAGCACATCGATCTGGTTGTCAGTAAAGGTCACCAGTTCATCGAGCGGGTCGGTCGGGTTGAAGCCGTGCGGCACCATTCGCAACTGGCCGATGCCGAGGGCGCTTTCGTTGATCTGCCGTTCGCGATCGATACGGGGGTTGGGCAGCAGGTCACCGGCGACCTGCTCACGGAAAAACTGGTCAATCGGCAGGTCCGAGTCGATCGCCCGGATGCACCAGTCGCGGAACTGCCAGGCATGGGGGATTGCCGGGTTGCCTTCACTGCCGTGGGTCTCGCAATAGCGGACGCAGTCGAGCCAGTGCCTCGCCCAGCGTTCAGCAAAGGCGGGCGAGTCGATCAGCCGGTCGATCAGGTGGGCCCAGCGATCGGGCTGCTGGTCTTCCAGAAAGGTTCGCCGCTGCTCAAGGGTCGGTGGCAGACCAGTCAGTACGAGTGTCGCCCGTCGCAGCAGGGTGTCGGGGTCAGCCTCACCAGCCGGCGTTACCCCCGCCTCGGCCATGCGATTGAACAGAAACCGGTCGACCGGGTGATCACTGCTGGCGAGCCAGCCGGACTGTTTGGGGGCAGCGGGCACCGCCGGGTCGGCCAACGGCTGCAGGCTCCACCAGCTCAGCCGCCGCTGGAAGGTCGTTTCCCAAGAAGTGGCTGCCGCCAGCTGCTCGCGGGTCGGCGGCTCCTGGCGGGGATCGGGAGCACCAAGCCGAATCCAGCGTTCGAACGCATTCACGATTGCCGCGGATGGCTTGGGCCCCCCCTTGGGCATCGGCAGGTCCTCTGCGTGGCGGAGCGCCAGCATGATGGCGCTCTGTTCGGGTTCGCCGGGCACCACGGCCGGACCGTAATAGCCCCCCTCCGCCAGACCGCCTGCCCAGTCGACGGCCAGACCGTTTTCCCGGGTGCCGTGGGTGGCATGGCAGCTGTAGCAGCGTTCCACCAGGTAGGGCCGGATGGTCCGTTCGAACAGCTCGTCGGCCTCACTTCCACCCGCCGCCTGGCCGATCACGCTCACGCAGAACGCAAGCCAGTACGGCAGCACCTGTGATCGAATCATTGTGCAGACTCCTGCCGAGGCACGGACCGCTCAACCGTTGACATAGCCTTCATAAGAATGCATTCTCATATGAGAGTCAACTGCTCGCGATCCGGCAACCCACGACGGTGAAAGATGCCTCATACCCCCACCCTCGCCCTGCACCGCCGCAGCAGCCCCCATCAGGCGGCCAACTTTGATGACCTGCCCTCACCCACCTGCGGGAAGGTGCTGGCGATCATGGAATTGCTCGCGGCACATCCAGATGGCATCACTGGTGCCGCTGCCGCCCGACTGAGCGGCATCACCGCCAACCTCGTCTTTCGCATCTTGAAGACCCTGGTTGCTCAGGGCTTCTGCCTCCAGCAGCCCGAGACCAAGGCCTATCGCCTGTCGAGCCGGCTGCTGGAGTTGGCCAGCCCCCAGGTCGGTGAGGCGAGCCTGGCGGTCGTGGCCTACGGCCCCCTCTGCCAGCTGCGTGACGCAACTGGTGAAACGGCCCAGTTGGTGATCGAGTCGGCCGGCAAGGCATTGGTGCTCGAGCAGGTGCGGGGCACCCAGCCGCTGCAGGTCTGTGGCCAGGTCGGGATGCGAACACCGCTTTATTCATCAGCACCGGGCAAGGCGATCCTGGCCTGGTGGGACGAGCCGCAGCGGGCCGCCTGGTTTCGCAGTCGCCGGCTCAAGCGGTTCACCGCCGCCACGCTCGCCGACCGGCCAAGCCTGCTGGCCGATCTGGCCCGCTCACGCGATCGTGGCTACACGGTCGATCTGGCTGAAGGCAACGAGGGCATCCACTGCGTCGCTGCGCCGATTCTTGATCCCTACGGCCAGCCGATCGCGGCCGTGACCATCATGGCCCCGGTCTCCCGGCTGGGCGATGAGACCATCCCCACCGCAGCGGTCGCCTGCAAGACTGCCGCCGCAGCCATCGAAGCAGCCCTGGCCGGCGGCTCGGCGCAGCGGTTGTAGCAGAATCTACCCCACCCTTGCCTGCCAGGCCGTCAGCCCGGCGGGCATTGTGCACAACTTTTCGGTGACGAATCAGAAGTGATTGAGGCAATCAGCCAACCGAAAACTGGGGCGGGGACCTCCAGTACCGTCAAGGCAGCGGCGGCGGGCCGGCCGGCTGGCCACTGGCTTTTTGCAGCGGATATTTCGGCTGCCAGCCTGGTGACTGCTGTCGCAGCCATTTGTCCAGCCGCTGCGCCATGGCCTTCAGGACCGCTGGCTCAGCGGCAGCCCGATCTTTTGCTTCGCCGACATCTGTGGTGAGGCAGTAAAGCAACCAGGCAGCCGACTCATAGTCATACCTGACCTTCCAGCGCTGGCCCGCAACCTCGTCGATCATCCAGACCCCGGGCTGGGCCCGGCTGTCGAGATATCCCGGAAAGAGAAAGCCTATTGGTCCTCGATCGGGGTCGGTCCCCGGGGCAAGGAGTTCAGTCGCGAACGATTCACCGTCGAGTGGGTGGGTCTCTTCGGCGGGCCGCCACCTGCCGCCGGCCAGTTCAAGGCAGGTTGGATAGTAGTCAACTGCGTGCACCATCCGCTGGCTCAGTGCCCCGGCGGGCACCCGCCCCGGCCAGGAGGCGATGAGCGGAACCCGGACCCCCCCCTCGGTGAACATGCCCTTTTCGCCACGCAGTGGCAGGTTGGCAGCGTGGGTGCCCCCGTTGTCTGAGGTGAAGAGCACCAGGGTGTTTTCACGAATGGAATCGGCAGCATCGCCATCGCCGTTGGGGTCATCCAGCACAGCCAGCAACCGTCCGATGTTTTCATCGACACCGGCAATGAAGCCAAGGTACTCCGCCTGCTGCCTGCCTTTCGCTCGTTTGGCTGCCACCGTGACCAGGTCAGGCCGGGCCCGCACCGGCCCGTGGACGGCATAGGTGTGAAACTGCAGATAGAACGGGCGGTCACCGGCAGCGAGGCTGCCGACCGTTTCGACCAGAGCGTCGCCCATGGCGTCACTGATGTGCTTCGATGTTCCGGCCAGCGAGGCCGGCAGCCCCCGCTGTGAAAGGTATTGTTCCTCGTATGGTGCGGCCCAACGATCGAAGTCACCCCGGCCGAGTCCTTTGAATCGCCAGCGGTCGGCCTGGCGGGAAGCAAAGCAGGTTGGCTGATGCCCCTGCTGACAGCCGCCGACGTTGATCTCAAAGCCTGCCTGCTCCGGCAAGGTTTCCGGCCCGGTGTGTCCGCCGACGTGGTACTTGCCGATGTGCGCCGTCCGGTAACCATTTTGCATCATCGCCTCGGCGATTGTGACTGCCGCTGCTGCCACATCTTCGTGCTGGGTCGGTCCCCGGAACTTGGCCTGCTGCTTGGTGATGCCGCCGTGGCCATGCCGGTTGAGGGTGCCAACCACATAGACATCGTTGTGAATGCGGGCCGGATACTGCCCTGTCAGCATCGCCGCCCGGGTCGGCGCACAGTTGGGCTGGGCATAGGCATACGGAAAGCTGACGCCGGCCGCCGCCAGCCGCTCAAGGTTTGGCGTCAGATAGACCGGGGCCGCCGTGCCGAGCGTCGGCCCGGCTGCACTGAGATGATTCCAGCCGAGGTCATCGACCATGAAGACGACGATGTTCGGTGACTGTCCTGCGGCAGCAGCCGTTCCCCAGCCGCTCACAGCAGCGACCAAGAACGCACCGAAAAGCACCCGTGCAATGCCGCTCATACCTGCTCCTTAAAAACCGCCATCAAGATCGCTCCGGTGGCCGCCGGCCGATCCGAACCTGAAGATCGAGCTGTTTCTCCTGCCTCCTGATCCGGATGGTCACCTCACTGCCGATCGGCAGCCGGGTAAGCATCAAGACGAGTGTGGCAGGACTGTCGATCAGCTCCCCGTCGATCGCCTCGATCTGATCACCGGGTTTGATGCCGGCGACCGCGCCGGGCGAACCCTCGGCCACGGCTGCCACCAGTACACCTCCGCCGGCCTGCTCCCGTAGCCGCAGACCGATGTGACCCCGTTCGACCTGCCCGTGCTGGCGAATCTCATCACAGATGCGGCGGGCGGTGTTGCTCGGAATGGCAAAACCGATTCCCCGAAAACTCCGACCGACGATGGCGGTGGTCAGGCCCATCACCCGGCCGTGGACATCGACCAGCGGCCCACCGGAGTTGCCCGGATTGATCGAGGCGTCAGTCTGCAAAAATTCCTCGTAGGGATTGCCGACCACCCCGCGACGGCCAACCCCGCTGATAATGCCGTAGGTCAGGGTACGGTCGAGGCCGTAGGGATTGCCGATCGCCCAAACCATTTCGCCCACTTCCAGGCTCTCGCTGTCGCCCCAGTCGGCAACGGGCAGATCGTCGGTGTCGATCTGCAGCACCGCCAGGTCAGTGGCGGCATCGGCCCCGACCAGCCGGGCCGGAAACCGGCGGTCATCGGCCAGCCGCACCTCGATCGCCTGACTCTGGGCCACCACGTGATAGTTGGTGGCGATGAAACCGTCAGCTGAAATGATCAGCCCCGAGCCGACTGACTCGTCAAACTGCCCGCCCGGCAAGCCACCGTGCAAGGCAGCGATTTCATCAATCAGCGTCTGGGTCCGCCGCACACTGGTGACGTTGACCACCGAGGGGCCGATCACCCGGGCCAGGGTGGTGAACAGTTTGCCGACCGAGGACAACTCAGCCACCATCGCTGCGTCCCGAATCGCCCGCAGCTCAGCCCGGGTCTGGGCATAGCGAATGCGGCCAGCAATCGATGGCCAGACGATCAGCCCAACCAGCACCACCAGGCCGAGGAACAGTACCACGGTCCGGCGGCTGACGCCGGCTGCCGACGCGGTCATCGGCCCACCCCAACGCCGGCGTTCGCCAGCAGCAGCCGCACCGTATCGAGGGCCGTCTTGGCTGCCCGGGCCAAGGCAATGTCACCGCCGCCAAGGAGGTGCTCAACGACCTGCTGCTCTCCGGCCCGGGCGATCGCGAGATCGACCGCCTGCCGCTGGCCAGCCGGCCGGACCGGACCGACTGCCAGGCCGATCGTGGCTCCCTGTCGGTCGGCAGCCTCAGCCGCCGCCGCGGCCAGCGCCGCCGGCTCACCCGACAACTCCGGCATCACGAGGCCGCCACGGAAGGCAGCCTGAGGCTGGCCCCGGCGGCTGGCCGCCTGGGCCATCAGGCTGACAACCCGCCCGTGCGTACCTGCCTCGATGCAGGCCAAGCTCGCGGCCGAACTGAGCAGTGCAGCGAGCGTCGCATCCTCCACCTCGTCATCCTCGACACCATACACGAGCCGACCGAGCGCTCCTCGAATCAGCGACTCGGTCCCGCCGATCTTGGCCTGGCAGCCAGCCTCATCGTCGGCCCAGGCCGAGATCCGCAGTGTGATGGTCGCCTCGTGGGCGGTAATCCCGACGGTCGGATCGCGGCCCCGTTCGATCAGGCCCGGCAGCATCGACTCGATCGCGCTTTCCCCAGCGCCGAAGCATTTCAGCCGGCGATGCCGCAGCACCCGGCGACTCCCGGCGACCGCCTCGAGCTGCGGGGCGACCGTCTCCCGCCACATCCGCCGCATCTCCGACGGCACCCCGGGTAGGGCGAACACCCGGCTCCCCTGCCCCCGGCCCCAGCCGGCTGCCGCCGACAACGACAGATCGATGCCTGGGGCCGTGCCGTCGGGGTTGGGAATCGGCTGGCTACCGGCGGGAAACATCGCCTGGCGGCGGTTGCTCTCCGGCATGTCCATGCCGCGGCGGGCAAACCGGGTTTCGACCGCCGCCAGCGATGCCTTGCAGCAGACCAGCTCAGCTCCCGCCACCGCCGCCAGCACATCCCGAGTCAGGTCATCGGCGGTGGGGCCCAGGCCTCCGGTCGAGAGCACCACCTGCGTCCGTCGGGCGGCCGCGGTGAAGGCCTCCACCCCAGCCTCAAGCGTGTCGCAGACCGTGGTGTGGTAGCCAGCGGGAATTCCCAGCAGGCCGAGTTCGCGGGAAAGCCACTGGCTGTTGGTGTCAAGCCGCTGCCCGCTGGTCAGTTCATCCCCAATGGCAATCACCTCGGCGAGCATGCAGCATCCCCTTCCCGGCGGCTTACGGTATCATCTGAGAGTGGCAGTTGGCAGGATCGTGATCCCGCCGCGGCGGCGAAGCCGCTGCCCGCACCAGTCACCCTGTTCTCACCGACACTGCGGCGGACGTCAACGTGGCCCGCCCCACCCCGCACGGCAGCAGATGAAACTCGGCCTTCTCGGCGGCGACCGGCAGACCCTTGCAGTGGCCGCCGCCGGCCTGGCGGCGGGGGATGTGATCGGCCCGGCAATCGGCCCGCCACCGGATCTGTCTGCTCCGGGTGCAGGCATCGACTGGCAGCCAGCAGAGCAGTGGCAGCTACTGCTGGAGGCCGACCGCTGCGACTCCGTGCTGGTGGCCGTCGACGGCTGGACCGATGAACGTGCCGAACAGGTCCGGACGCTGGTGCAAACCGGCCGCCCCCTACTCCTGAACCATCCGGCCTGTCTATCGATGCTCTGGGCTTACGAGCTCGACATGATCCTGGCCGATTCCCCCGCTGGCATCGTCCCCTTCCTGCCGGCCCGGCGACATCCCCTGGTCGGCACCCTCAGGCAGTTCATTGAACAGGCTATCGCCGGCGGCGGTCCCTTCGGCAGCCTCGAGACGCTGCAACTGGAACGCCGGCAAGCCGATCGCAGCCGCGACGCGGTGCTGGCCAGCCTCGCCCGTGATGCCGACCTCATCCGGGTGCTCGTCGGCGACCCTGCCCGGCTGATGACGCTCGGCAGCGGCGGGGATGCCGCCTGGCCCACCCTGGCCGTCGGCCTCACCGGCCCCGATCAACTGCCGGTTCGCTGGCAGGTTGCCAAGGCCGCAACGTCCCGATTAGTGATCGAATTAATCTGTGCAACTGGCAGGCTGCGAATTGAGGCACCGGGCGACCTCGCTGGTAGCTGGCAGCTTCACCAACTGCCCGATGCGTCCGGCCAGCCGCTGCCCCTCGACCATCCCGAGGACAGCCCGGCGTTTGATCCCGCCGCAGTCATGCTCGAAACGCTCCGTCAGCAGGTTGCGGGGACGTTCGAAGAAACAGCTGGCGACACGATCGCCGCAGCAACCTGGGCCGACGCCGCCCGCACGATCGAACTGGCCGAAACCGTTCCCCGCAGCCTCACCAAGGGGCGGGCGATCGACCTGCATCAGGAGGAGTTCAGTGAACTTGGCACCTTCCGGGGGACCATGGCCTCACTCGGCTGCGGGATCATCATGGCCGGTCTCCTGCTGCTGTTTCTGGCCACGCTTGTCGGCGGCGTGGCCCGGGCCGCCGGCTGGGAATTCGGTGAACGACTGGCGTCATTCTGGCCCTACGTCATCCTGCTGACCCTGCTGCTGTTTCTCACGTTGCAGCTGCTTCCACTGCTGCTGCCCAAGCCAGCCGGCCCGCCACCCGACGTCGATGAGCCGCCCCCCCAGCCTGATCCGCCCCCGGCTTGAATCGGCCACCAGCGGCCCGCAAACTCGGCCCGGCCGGTACGACCCTGATGCTCGCAGCCTGCCGCTGGCAAGGTGTGCGGGCGGCCTTCGCAGCATCAAAAAGTCTTTGACCCTCAGGCCGAACGTAGCCTTGTGGGCGGTTTGCTTGCCGCCACTGGCTGCCAACTGTCTGGAATCCCTCGATGCCCTCACTGCGGGTTTGCCTGCTGTTCACGCTGTCGCTGGCGTTGTTGGGCCTTTTCTGCCCCGCGCAGGCCGAAGACCTTCGGCGGACGGCGATTGTGCGGGCGATCGAGTCGTGCCGTGACAGCGTCGTGAACATCCATGGTGAGAAAGTCATCGCGGAGAACACTAAAGATGATGGTCGCCGGGTTAATGGGATGGGAACAGGTGTTGTCATCGATGCCCGCGGCTACGCCGTCACAAACTTCCATGTGGTCGATGGCGTGCAGGAGATCGAAGTGACGCTCGCCTCGGGCCGCACCGTGGCCGCCCGGCTGATCACCCACGACCGCCGCACCGATCTGGCAGTCATAAAAATTGACTCACTCACCCCTCTGCCGGTCATCCGACTGGGCACATCCAGTGATCTGCTGATTGGTGAGACAGTGCTTGCCCTCGGGAACGCCTACGGTTACGAGCACACAGTCACCCGGGGAATCGTCTCGGCCCTGCACCGCAACGTCGACGTCAGCCCCACCCAGCGGTATGAGGATCTCATCCAGACCGACGCCAGCATCAACCCGGGCAACTCGGGAGGGCCACTGCTCAACATCAACGGCGAGATGATCGGCATTAACGTTGCGGTCCGGGCAGGCGCGCAGGGCATCGGCTTTGCCATTCCCGTCGACAGCGTGCTGCGGGTGGTGACCAACCTGCTGTCGGTCGAGCGGGTCGACCACACCTGGCACGGCATCGTCTGCCGCAGTTGCTCCACCGGCGCTGTCGTCGAGACCATCCACCGGGAAAGCCCGGCCGAGACGGTCGGCATGCGTGCCGGTGACATCATCCTCCGGGTCGGCGACCAGTCAGTTGCCAGCCAGCTCGACATCGAGCGGGCACTGCTCGGCCGCAAGGCGGGCGAGATCGTTGCTGTCACCGTCACCCGGGAAGGTGGCGAAGAACAGCTGCAGCTGGCTCTCGCCGAAGCCCGGCAGCAGGTGGCCACTGCGGGTGAACGAGCCTGGGAGCAACTGGGGTTGCGGCTCGCGCCGGCGGTGACCGACGCGGTCAGGCAGTTGCAGCCACGGTACCGCGGCGGGCTACTGGTCCAGGAAGTCCGCTTCGGCAGCGCAGCTAGTGACAAGGGCATCCGGCCGGGCGACATCCTTGTCGGCCTGCATGTCTGGGAGACCATCACCCCAGACAACGTCAGCTATATTCTCGACCAAATTGAATCGAAACAGCTAGAGGCAGTAAAGTTCTACATTCTCCGGGGTCGTGACACCCTCTTCGGCCACATTGCCTCCGATACAATCCTGCGGTGAAGGTCTCCCTGTTGACCCCGGCAGGTTGTGGAGTGCGAGCGTGGAATCGGAATTCGTCAGCCGGCTGATCGGTCAGCTTCCCCGAGATCGGCGGCTCGAGGTGCCCCCGGGGGACGACGCGGCGGTGCTCCGCCCCGCTCCGAACAGCCGACCGGTGATCACGGTCGATCTGCTGACCGAAGGGGTCGATTTTTTGCTGGCCGGCCGGGGGCAGCCGGGGGCGTTCCCGCCGTTGGCGACCCCGCGACAGGTCGGCCACAAGGCGGTTGCTGTCAGCCTGAGTGATCTTGCCGCAATGGCGGCTCTGCCCGAGGCTGTGGTTGTCGCCGTCGCCCTGCCCGGCCGCGGCGGCCGGGCCATCGCCGAGGAACTCACCGCCGGCGTGACCGCGATCACAGCAGCTCAGGGCGTGACCCTGGCCGGTGGCGACACCAATGCCTGGGACGGCCCCCTGGTCATTAGTGTCACGGCCCTGGGCAGCGTGGCGGCTGGCCGGGCCTGGCGGCGGGACACCGCCCGGGTCGGTGATCTGATCGTGGTCACCGGGCCAGTCGGGGGCAGCCTGCTGGGCCGGCACCTGGCCGTCCAACCCCGTTGCCAGGAAGCGCTGGCGATCGCCCGCCGATTTGTGGTCCATGCCGCCATCGACATCAGTGACGGTCTGTCACTCGATCTCACGCGGCTGACAACCGCCAGTGGTGCCGGCGGACTGATCGACCTGGCGGCAGTGCCGGTGCATCCCGACGCCGAGCGACTGGCAGCCCTCCAGCCCAACGCCGGAAAAACCCCGCTCGACCACGCGCTCGGAGACGGCGAAGACTTTGAACTGCTGCTCGCCATGCCGGCCGCCGAGGCTGCCCGACTCGTCGCCACTGCTCCCGATGCCCTGGTGGCCGGGACGTCGATGCGGCCGACCATCATCGGCCAGGTTGTGGCAACTGCAGGTCTGCGGGGCCGCGCCGCCGATGGCAGCGAGCAGCCCCTGGCGGTGAAGGGCTTCGACCATGCCTTCGACTGAACCCTCCGTCCCCCAGCCTCCGATCAGAGTGAAAATTGCCGACCTTGCCGGCCTGGACCGCTTTGCCGGCCGCCTTGTTGCCTGCCTGCCCAGCACGGCGGTCGTTACCCTGGAAGGTGACCTCGGGGCCGGCAAAACAACACTCGTCAAGGCGATTGCCGCCGCGGCTGGCATCGACCCGGTCGAGGTGACAAGTCCGACCTTTGGCCTGATCCACCTCCATCAAGCCCGGAATGGCGGACTACAACTGGTCCATGCCGATATGTACCGGCTGGGGGATGCCACTGAACTCCGGGAACTCGGCTGGGAGGAGCTGCTTGAGCCGGCCGACGGCGGCCGCAGTTGGGTCTTCGTCGAATGGCCGCAACGGATCGCTGCTGCCCTGCCGGACAGGAGGCTGGCGATCGATATCAGCATCACCGGCGAGACGGCGCGGCAGCTAACCATCACCGGCTATGGTGCCGAATACGCTACGATCCTGTCCGTTCTCGCCCCGCGACCTGAGACTCCCTCCCACTCCACCCCCCGGCATTCATGCGACTGACTCCCGCCACTTCCGCCCTCTGTGTCGTCGACATTCAGGAACGGCTGCTGCCGACGCTTCCCCACGGTAACACCGTTGTCTCCGAGAGCTGCCGACTGGTCGATGCAGCCCGCCTCTTTGGCCTGCCGGTGCTGGCCACCGAGCAATACCCCAAGGGCCTCGGCGCGACGGTCGAGCCGCTCGCGGGGCGGCTTGCGGGGATTGCCGAAAAGCTGTCATTCAGCTGCTGTGGCAGCGCGGCTTTCACCCAGCAGTTGGAGGAGGTTGTCGAGACAGCCGTGCTCTGTGGCCTCGAGACCCATGTCTGCATCGCCCAGACCGCCCTCGACCTGTTGGCTGAGGGCATCGGCGTCTGCATCGCCGTCGACGCAGTGGCCAGCCGGCGGCAACTCGACCATGAGATCGCCCTACGGCGGCTCGAGTCGGCCGGGGTGATACTGTCAACCACCGAGGCGATTCTCTTTGAGTGGTGCCGCTCGGCCGACCATCCCGCCTTCCGGGAGATGCGAAACTTGCTTGCCTGACGAAGCCTTCGCGGTGCCATCCGATAACCAAGTCATGAGGAGCCGGAACGCAGGCCATGCCATCAGCCGGCAGGCTTGGAGAGGTCGGTGTCGGCCAGCGGCAGGCCGGCCTGATGGCGGTCGGCCAAGGCAGCAAGCCGGGCGATCTTGGCGGCAGCGGACGGCTCTCCGGGTCGCTCCCTGCCCGGAGCCCGGCCAAAGACGATCAGCAGATCGTCCGCCCCCAGCAGTTCCCACCAGACGCCGGTTTCTTCGACGTCTCGGGCGGGTACTGCCCGGCATTCGGTCAGGCCCAGGTTCCGCCACTCCGGTCCGATTGCGGCGGTCAATGCCGCTCCCGCGGCCACCGTCCGGTCCCCCCAGGCCGAACCCTCAGGCCCCCGCGGACTGGTGGTAATGCCTGTAATCAGCGGATATTCGGCCGCTGCCTCCGGCGTGAAGTCGATGCTTGGCAGAACTGTCGCCTCGGCATCGATGGCCAAGAGGCCGCCCTCAACCCGGACCATCGCCACCGGCACCCGGCAGCGGAGGGTCACCGTCGCGGCGGCAGGATGGCGGGTTTCCACCCCCTCGACATGGGCCACCCAAGGGTGCATGTCAAAGGCCCGCGCCAGCCGTCGCTCCAAACTGGGGTCATCCAGCGGCAGGGGCGTGTCGAGGCTGGCATTCCGCAACGCCTGCCATTTCAGATCGGTCGTGATCCAGTCTGGAATTCCCACCACCTCGATTGCGTCGCCGGTCAACAAGGAATCGGGACTGCGTTCCGGCGAGTCGTGCAATTCCCGCCAGGCCAGCCAACCGGCTCCGCAGGCCCCGGCCAGAATCGCCACCGCCCCAAGCAGTGATCGCCACCGCCAGAGCAGTCCCACCATGCCGCCCGGCGACTGACCAGAGGAGGAAGCGTCCACAAAGGGCCTCACCAGACCTGGATGCGGGGAGAGAGCTCAACACCAAGCTGGTCCCGCACGATTGTTCGCACCCGCTCAATCAGGCCACGGACATCACCACTTGAACAACCTGCCTCAGCCACAAGGTAATTAGCATGCGGCTTGTACACCGAGGCTCCCCCGACACAGAGATCACGGCAGCCGGCCTGCGCAATCAGTGATTCAGCCGTGGTGCCGACCGGGTCTTTGAACATCACGGCGACCGTCCGGGTACCGCTGGGCTGTTCGGCCCGCTCGACGATCCACTGTTTCTGCATTCGCTTGGTGAGCCGCTCGGGGTCATCGGCATCAAGATCGAAGCGGGCGGCCAGCACAGTGCTACCGTCAAGGCTGCTCCAGCCGGATGAAAAGGCGATGTCTTCCCGCGGCCGCTCCTCGGTACCGCCATCGGGCTGCATTACCGTGACACTCCGAATCCGCTGGCCGAGATTGCTGCCGTGGGCCGCGGCGTTACCGACCAAGCCGCCGCCAACAGTGCCGGGAATGCCGACCAGGTCCTCGAGGCCCGACAATCCGGCCTGCACCGTCGCTGAGACCAGGTGCACGAGCTTGGCACCCGCCCCGGCCCGCACGCTCTGGCCGTCGACCTCGATGCTGCAAAAAGCCGGTGCTGACAGGCGGATCACCATCGCGTCCAGACCCTCGGTCGGCGCCAGAATATTTGACCCACCCCCAACCACCCGCATGGCGATACCGCGTTCGTGGCAGCGGGCCACCACCGTAGCCAAGGCCGCCACACTGACCGGCTCGCAGAAATAACGGGCGGGGCCGCCGATCCCCAGCCAGGTGTGGCTGGCGAGCGGTTCGGCAACCTGGACCGTGACCACGAGGTCATCGAACGGACTACCGGCAGCGGGTGTATCGGACGGGGCTGTCATGGTCACAGGCTCAAACAGATCGGGAGGACTCTCGGCCATTTGGGCTTCAGCCCAAACGCCAGGCTTGATTGTGCCGCACAGAGGGTTTACCCGTCCAACCGGTGGCTAAAAAGCGTTACCCACGCAGCTACGCCACCCGGCGACCAGCCCAGTTGGTAGCCGAATCCTGCGCTAGTTCCAGCCAGCCATTGACAACCGCCTCGAGCGGCATGTGACCGTCATCGGGATCAATCGGCTGGGGAGTCAGCCGGGGTACGCGGCCCAGCACCAGCAGGCAGTCGCCCGCCCGCAGCCGTGCCAGCTGCCGATCGAGTCGGGCGTAGGCCGCCAGATCACGGCTGGTCGCCTGTTCGGCTGCAATGCCACGGGGAACAACCTGACTGGCGTCACACCAGCGGGCCGCCCGAGTGGGAAAGCGATCTCGCCCCCCCAGCCGCTCAGCCAGTGACTCTTCCACGAGAACGACCAGCCGGCCTGGGGTGAGCTGCCGCAGGCTTGCCAGGGTGCAGGCCAGGCTGTGTCCGCTGGTGGGTCGATCGACAAAGGTGGCAAATTCCTGGCCGCGATCGAGCCGGCCGATCCTGCCGACAATGCTGCCGGTCGCTTCAAGGCCGCGGGCAATCCGTTCAGCCGGCACCCCGTAGCGGGTGGCGATCGCCGCGGCTAGGACGGCATTGCGGGCGGTGGAAGTGACCGGCACATCAAGGCTGACGGGCATGACCACGCCAGCGCATCGCAGCAACAATGTCTGGCCATGCAGACTCCGCTCGACCGGCGTGGCGCTGACGGTCGCCGCGGTCCGCAGGCCGGCAGTCAGCAGGCGGCCGTCAGGAGTTTGCTGCTGATAACGGGCGATCATTCGACCGACGAGCGGATCATCGGTATTGGCGACGAGGCAGCCCTCAGTGGCCACCGTATCGAGAATCCGAGTTTTGACCGCATGGTAGGCCGCAGCAGTCCCGTGCAGATCGAGATGGGCCCGACCGAGGTTGGTGACCGCCACCGTGTCGCAATTGACACCGGCCAACGCGTGGGCGGCGAGCAGCCGACTCGAGACTTCGACCACGGCATGGCTGCAGCCACTCTGCTCAATCCGCCGCAGCCAGGCCGCCAGCTGCCGGGCATCGCTGATCGGCACCGCCCGTGGCTCGCTGGTGGTCGCATCGACACATCCCAGGTCCGAAATCACACCGACCCGCAGGCCAGCCTCTGACAGCATCGAGGCGGTCAACCAGGCGGTCGAGGTCTTGCCGCTGGTGCCGGTGATGGCAATCACCCGCAGCCGTGAGCCCTGCAGCCCCTCGACGGCGTGTGCCAGCCGGGCCCAGGCCGAGGCCGTGTCGGGGACCACGCATAGTGGCACACCGGCGGTCGGCACCATCCGCTCCGCCACGATACCACCGGCTCCGCGGGCGATGGCCACGGCGATCTGCTCATGCCCATCGTCGTCATCACCACAGCGGGCCACGAAAAGATCGCCCGGCCCACAGGCCTCGGAGCGATCGGTGAACCGGACAAAGCCGATGTCGTCGCAGGCGTAGAATCGGGCGTTGGAAAAGAGTTCTGAAAGCAGCCTCCGGCGGGTGGCAGCAGCAGAGCGGTGCCCACGGCCTTCGGCATCATCAACACGATCAATCATTCCAGCGGCCTCCTGCCAGCGTGGAGCTCGGCTGACCCCGTCCGCTACCTCCTTGCAGCGAACCAATCCGGGCCATCCGGCAGTCGCTCACCAATCGTGCCGTTCCCGGCACCGAGCGACAGGGCGGAATTGTCGGGAGCGTGTGAAGACCGTCAAGACGAGTTTTATTGCTCGCCCGCAGAGCAGGCCAAACTTCCCAGACCCCTCTTGCCGCCATGCTTTTGCAGTTGCCCCAGGCAGGCCTTTCCTGGCAGGATTTTGAAGTCGGCTCTTCAACACACCGACTGTTGTTTCCCCTCGTCTCAACGCGAGGCCCACTGATGCCACCCGCCTACCGTCTGCTCTGGATTGGCGACAGCCACGCTACGCTTGAGTTCCAACTGGCCGCTGAAGAAACAGCTGGGATCATCCCCATGCGGCAGATTCCGGATATCGCCGCGGCGAGTCGCCTACCGGCGGCTGACGAAAATTCGCTGCCACCGACATTTATCTGCCTTGCCGAACCGCGGCCGGGCCTAATCGGCTTTGCCGATGTCCTTGCTCTGTCCCGCCGCTGGCCGCTGGCACAAATCATCAGCATTTCCTCCTGCCTTGCCGATGGCTGCCGACGAAGTGGACCGGCACTGCCGGGCGTGACCTGCGTTGCCTGGCATGACTTCCCGGCCCGCTTGCAATGCTGGCTGGTCGAACTGGCCGCCGGACGGCCGGGAAGCCTCGGCCTGCCAGCGACGGCGCGTCGGGATGAACGCTGGCAGCATCCGGCTCGTGCGGCCGCTGTCGCCGGCGTGCGTTGGCGGCCGCAAGTGACGGTGGCCGGTGATTCGGCGGCCACTGCCGAGGCGGCGGCCGATCTGGTCAGGGTGGCTGGCGGCGAGGTGATCCATCAGGCAACCGGACGACCGCCCATTGCCGACGAGTCGGCCTGCATTGTCTGGGATCGCGGCGACCGGATCGATGGCGATCTCGGCTGGCTGGAATTGCTGGCCGGCCAGCGTCCGGGGCGGCTGATCGTTCTGCTCTGTTCGTTTCCGCGGGGTGACGCCGTCGCCGCAGCGAGGGCGGCGGGCGCCACTGCGGTGCTGGGCCGACCAGCCGATCGCGAAGCCCTCACCGGCATATTGCTGCGGGCCCGAATCGCCCTGTCAGCCGTATGAATTCATCGCTAGTCTCCCTGCAGTTCCAGAGTTCCCTGAGATTTTCCTGCGTGATTGCTTCAGCTCCCGCCTTGGCTCGCTTCGCCTGTCTGCCGCTTATGGTGGCGGTCGCCGGCTGCGCTCACACCATGGTCGCCCTGGACGCTGCCGGTCGGCCGACGTTGTGGCAACGATTTGACCAGCCAAACCTGGTCGCCGATGCCGTGGGACTGTCCGGTGTTTTTGCAGCGGCCGATCTACCCAAGCGAACCGAACGGCGGGTGGGGCAGTTACAGATTCACGCTGATTTTCCCCTGGCCGGACAGCATCGGCTGATCCGCGAACTCGACAATCTGCGGGTGACCATCAGCCAACAGCTCGACCTGCCAGTCTCGGACGAACCGATCCATCTCTATCTGTTCGCCGACCTGAAGGATTACCAGCGTTTCGTGCAGCGGCACTTCCCGCAGTTCCCAACGCGACGGGCCTGCTTCGTCGAGACCGACACCACACTGGCTGTCTTCGCCGCTTGGCAGGAACGGATTGCCGAGGACCTGCGGCACGAGACAACCCATGGCTACCTGCATGCTGTTGTCCCCGGCCTGCCGCTCTGGCTGGATGAGGGTCTGGCCGAGTTCTTCGAGCTACCGGAAGCGGCTGCCGGCCTGCACGACCGCCATGCCGCCCAGCTGGCCGGCCGGCTGCTTGAGGGCACCTGGCAGCCGCAACTGGAGCGGCTGGAGTCACTCGAGGACGCGGCGGCGATGTCGCAGGACCACTACGCCGAAGCCTGGTGCTGGGTCCACTGGCTGTTGCAGACGACACCAGAACGCCGGCGGCTGCTGGAGCGGTATCTAAGTGACCTCCGGCATGACCCTGCCACGGCCCCACTGTCGGTCCGGCTGCGGGAAGCCGAGGGCCCACCGACTGTCACCACGGCAGCCGTCCGATCACATGTTGAACAGATCGGCGAGTAGCCAGAGGCGATCAGCCCGAGGGCTTTTCAAAAATGCTGCCGTGTTCGGCAATGCCGAAGCCAAGCTTGTCAAACAGGCCGGCGGCCGGCCGGTTGGCATCGCTGGTGTGGGCCTCGACAAGCGCAACACCCTCCTGGGCCAGGTCGTGCATCGCCTCGGCAACCAGATACTGGGCCAATCCCTGTCGCCGCCGGGGGCCTTCAATGTCGACATGCAGCAGGCCGGCGGCAACCAGCCCCCAGGCCTGTGAGAGCGGCTGCATGTCCCAAAAGGTGGCACTGCCGAGCAGTTCGCGGGCCTTGGTCCGCAGCTCGTACCGCCGCAGTGCCACCCCGGTGGTGGTGGCTGCCTCCCACCAGTTGCGTCGCTCCGGCTCATCGATGACGTGCATCACGGTCGTCCGACGGACGGCGATGTGCAGGCGATTGACCGGCACTCGAAAACCATCGAGCGACCGGCGGTGGACGGCGATCCGCTCAAGGCTGCGGTAGCCGGCTCGGACAAAGACCTGCTGCATCGTTGGGGATGAGTCGAGGATGCCAGGCAGATCAGAGCCACCGTAAAGTCCGAGATAAAATCCCCGGAACCGGCCACTGCCACCCCCCCGCAGCTGCGTCGCTCCACGGGCGAGCAGGTACTGTTCGCTACGGTAGAGCAGCTCGTCTCCGATCTCCCGCTCCGCCGGGTGCGGCACGACGACCACCAGCAGGGTCGAGCCGACGCTCGTGTCGATCGACCGGCGGTCGGCCGCGGCCCCGAAGCCAGAATGGGCGAAGCCGACCACCCGGCCGTCAGCGACCGCCACCAGCAGCCCCTCCCGGTCGAAGTAGGGCTTGGAGAACACCCCCGCTTCGAGAATCGCGGTTGTCATCGGCTGCATCGCCGAGGGACCAAGCCGGGCGGCTCGCCAGGCATCGGCCAGCCGCGGCGGATCTTCGTTCCGGAAGCAGCGATACTCGATCACGCTGGCGGGACTCCCATGGCGTTGGTTGGCAGTTGCAGGGGCCGCACCAGAACCCGGCCGGCCTCACAGCGAACCTCGAAAACCTGCTGACGAACAGTCTGGGAATACCGATGGCGGCCGCTGGTGACATCGAACTGCCAGCCATGCCAAGGACAGGTCAGGATTGCCCCACAGAGAGTTCCCGTGCCGAGCGGTCCGCCCTGGTGAGGGCAAAGCCCGTCGATGGCATGGTACACGCCGTCAACATTTGCCAGCGCAACCATTCGATCACCGGCAACCCGTTCGATGCTGCTGCCCGGCGGGCAGTCGCTTTCTGCCGCGATGTCGAACCACTCCGCCATGCTGTCGATCGCGTCGGATCCCTGGGGACAGACGGCTCACGAACCACCGTCTCAGGCCACCGCTTTGGGCCTGTCGCGGGCCACCTTAGCTGCTCCGGCGAAACATCGCCATCGCCTGTGCACCCACCAGTACTGACCCGGGCGACGCCGAATGGCACCCTCAAGGAGGGTCGTGTACCACTGCGAAAGGGCGGCTGGTCCCGCCGCCTCGGGGCCATCGTTGTGGGGATCACTCACCCCTTCAACCCGCAGTTCGAAGCTGAACAGGCCGGCCCGGCGGGTTGCCGTACAGACGATTACCGGTGCCTCTGAGGAAAGCGCAAACACACCGATAGCCTTGTGGACACTTGCGGGCCGGCCGAAAAAATCGACCCGGCACCCCTTCGGCCCGGCCGCCTGATCGCCGAGCAGGCCGATCGCCCCCTGCTCTTCCAGCACAGCGGCCACATCCGGGGCGCTGCCCCGCTTCGGCAGAATCGTCTGGCCCCGAGACTCCCGGAAATCGGTGACGAATCGGTCCAGCAGCGGATTGTCAAGTTCCCGGGCGACCGAGAACAGTTGAAAGCCAAACACGCCGAAAAGGTAGGCGGCCAGTTCGAAGTTGCCATAGTGGCCCGAGAGCACCACCTTGGGCCGGTCGAGCCACATGGTGCGGACAAACTGCTCCATGCCGGTAACCTGCAGGTGCCGTCGCCAGGTCGTCTTGCGGATGACCCGCGGGGCATGGGCGATCTCGACCACCATCAAAAGAAGATGCTCCCACATCGCGCGGGCGGTGTCGCGGCACTGCTCGTCGGTCCAATCGGGAAAGGCCTGCCTGAGGTTGTCTCGGACAACAGTCCGGCGGATCTTGACCCGGTTGGCCAGAAAATCGGACCAGCCGTGGGCCTGCCGCTCGAGAAAGGGCCGCGGCAGGGCCTGAACAATGCAGATCGCCACCCGGACGGCGATGTACGCGAGCCAATCAATCGCATTGGTGGCCAAGGAGCGGTCTGCCATCGATGTTCGTAGTGCCTCCGCCGGAGACGGCCGCGGGGCCGCTTGCTGCCGGAGTGTCCCGCACGCCCGGCATTTTCACCAGATCGGTTTTTCACCGGCTTTCATTCAGCCCGGCGGCAGCGGTTCTGGCCGGGCAAGCAGCAGCAGACCGACGCTGACCGAGTTGAACAGGGCGTGGACGATAATGCAGGGAACGATGGTGCCCCGCTGGCGGGCGAGGTAGCCGGTTGCCAGGCCAAAACCGATCAGCGGCACCCAACCCAGCCCGTGGCCAACGTGGGCCAGGCCGAAGGCGACCGCCGAGACGCCCACGGCCCGATCGCCAAGCCGGCTTTCCAGCCAGCCCTGCAGCACCCGGCGGAAAAAGAACTCCTCAGCGATCGGCGCCGCAACAACCGCAGAGAGTAGCACCAGGCTGACCGCCACCCCGCTGGGATCGGCTGCCAGAAAGTCGATCACGGGGTGCCGGTAGGAGACGACGAACTGATCGAGAAAGGCGGCGACCGCCAGCAAGGGCGGCACGATGATCACCCAGGTGGCGACCGCCAGGCCCAGCCCCTCGACCGGCCGGGGATCCCGCAGGCCGAGGCTCACCGGTGTCGCCCCCCGCAGCCGCAGCAGCAGTGCAGCCAGCACGGTGAAAACGAGCATGGCAACGGCATTAGCGAGCAGTCGGAGACCGAGATCGGGCGTTGGGTCGATCGCGTCGGCGGTCGCTCCAACGCCAAGCACTTCACCAGCCGCTCCTTGGCAGAGCAGAAACAGCAGAAAGAGCCCCGCCACGTCGAGTCCCTGCCAGGGTACCGGATTCGCCGGCAGGGCCGGCACCAGCGGTTGGCCTGCCCGGGCCCGGCCAATCAACCGAATGACCCCCAGGCCGCTGGCCAGGCAGGCCGCGACTGCCAGCGGACCGAACAGCCAGGTCACTGTTGGGGCCTCAGGAGTGGGCGGGCGGCAAGAATGTATTCCACCCCGGACCAGATCGTTGTCAGCACCGCCAGCCAGGCAACCATCGCCGCCGCCTGATGCACGGTGACCCCGCCGGCGGCCAATTCGGGCCAGACCCGGCTACCCAACTCCAGCCCAATGGCCGCGCATTGAAGGACCATCTTGATCTTGCCCGACCAGCCAGCGGAAAAGTCGCGGCCGGACCGTTCCATCTCGGCCCGGATGGCGGTGACCACCAATTCACGAACGACGATCACCACCGCCATCCAGGGCAGCAATGCCGAACCGGTGCGGTCGGCCAGCAGCACAAAGGTGCCGCAGACAATCACCTTGTCGACCAGCGGGTCGAAGATTCGACCCAGCCGGCTGACCTGCTTGAACCGGCGGGCATACCAGCCATCGACCCAGTCGGTGGCGGCTGCCACCACAAAGAGGATCAGCGCCGCCAGCGGCTGCGGGCCAGCCACGCCCTCGATCACCGCGAACAGGATGATCGCCAACACCAATCGCGTCAGCGAAATGATGTTCGGGACAGTCCAGACGCGATCGAGAACTGATGACGGTTGCATGGGCACTGATGAAAGGAGTCTGAAAAGAACTGCCATTAACAATACCCGAGTGCCATCCCGGCTGGCTATCACGCAGGTTCGCGGCGGCAGGCAAACCCCGACAGGCTGGCGGTTCCCTCTCCGTGACTCCGTGCCTCTGTGAGAGTCAAAAAAGCCCAGACGGCCGCGTTGCCAGAGTAGTGACTGCCAGCTTTCTCAAGGAGCGGGACGGCGTGTTCGTTCACGGCTGCAAAAATTGCAAAAGTCAATCTCAGCCCACCGGCAGGTCGGCCACGATGATTCGGCCCCAGACAAATGGGTCGGACTCGCTCTGATAGAAAAGTTCAGCCGGCGCATCGGCGGCGATCTGCCAGAGAATCGTTGCCGCCTCAGTGCCGACGGCACTCACCCCGTCGGTATAGGCCGCCGCCGGGTCATAGCCCCCACCGGCCGTCTGGAGGTGAAGCGGGTGGCCAGCCGCATCGACAAGGAAACTGAACGTCGTGCCCCGGTGGACAGTCAGGGTGGGGTTGGGGGCAGCGAAGCCGGCCACGGCATAGGCATTGTCGGCAAAGGTCACCGCCACAGCATGGCTGCTGCCCCGGCTGAGCCGAGGAAGCTCGGCCGGCCTGAGGCTGGTGAGTGAATGAAACAGGCTGCTCACGGTCCAGGTTTCGTCGGCAAGCAGTCGGGCGTTGCCACCGCGACTGACCAGCAAATAGTTGTGGCCACCGCTCTGCTCAACACCGACGGCCTGCCAGCCGGCGATACTCGCTTGGGCATGCTGGCCATTGATCTGCACCGGCGTCGTACCGACATAAAGCCCATCGGCCTGAAAGCGGAGTGCAAGCGGTGGCTCTGCGGGTGGCTCACCCGCCTCCGCGATAACAAGCCGGAAGGTCTCGGCCGGAAATGTCTGAAAATAGCCCGGTGTCCGGGCCTCGCGAGGCGTCACCTCCAGCCACTCGTCGCCCTCGACACGGTCGTCGCCGACGATGGTGATCTCAACATAAGCCGTCGTCTGCCCCGCCGCAAAGACAACCTCTGAGGGAAAAGGTTCACTCAGCATGACGTCCCGGTACCACTCAGGACTGTCAGTCTGAGAGGCCCAATACAGTTCCGGGCCAAATTCCCAATCAAGCAAGACCAGCGCTTCGCTGCCGACGTAGCCAGCATATCGGGTGAGGGCGAGCCGCTTGATGACGGTGCCCGCACTGGGCTCACTGACAGCATCGCCGTTCTCAAAACTGACGGCCAACGAGGGCGTCTTCCAGGTCTGGCTGAGATCGTAGGGGCCCAGATCGAGAACCAGCTGCCCCTCGCCGGCAGTGGCGGTTGTGCCCGTCTCAGCGCCGTGAAGATGCACGAGTGCCTGCTCGTCGAGCCAGGTAAAGGCCGGGGAGCCGTCAGCATCGACCACCTGCACGTACGACATGACGGTGGTGTTGGTGTCGATGACGGCATCGACGTCACCATCATCAGCCTCATGCGGATGTTCCAGGGCGAGAGCATGACCGAGTTCGTGATAGGCAACCGACTTCCAGCCCGCCTCGAGCGAGTCGGCGAAGCGTATTGAGTGGCTGAAGGCACTCTGGGCCAGTTCAAGTCGGGCTTCGGAGGTTCGCTCCACCCTGCCGTCCTCCCAGACAGTGGCAGAGGGACCGATGTAGACACCAGCCGACCCAGCAGGCGTGGACTGCGTGCTGAGCTGATAGATCGTCAACTGCGACCGCGGGCTGCTGGCGGGGACAACGGCAAATTCTGGCTCAATCACCGCATCGACATCGGCCAATACCTCCAGCCACCACGCTTCAATCTCGACAGTGATGGTGGAATCGAACGAGACATAGATCACGCCATTGTCACTGTGCAGAAAGCCTGCCCGCATTTCGACATCGGTGGGTGCTGATCCGTTCGCCGTCACCACATCCCGCATGCTTACCAGGCTGGCGACCGTGGCTGTCGGTGGGCTCGTGACCGTGTCCGCCAGGCCCTGGGCATCGGTGTAGCTGGCCGACACGGTGATCACCGTCCCGACCTCGGCAGCGCTGAGCGTGAACTGCTCGGCAGTGGCCTCGGCGATCGGCACTCCATCGGCCTGCCACTGCCAGGTGATGCCACTGCCCCCGGTCGATCCAGTCAAATCATGAACCGCCCGCAACGTTGCCGCTTCGATCGCGACCCCTGAAATGGCGACTTCAGCAGCCGCCACGGCTGTCGGCGTCACTGTCGCGTCGCCAACTGCGTGGTCGCCCGCTGCCGCATGGAGCGTCAGCCGCGGTTCTAACGGCTCCAGCCGCAGGCCGGGTGACCGCCTGGCCTTACGGTGTGAATCTCGGTGACGGCTCATGACGTTCCTCGCGGCAGCGGACCGTGCTGACAAGTCACACCACTGAGCCCACGCGGGCTTGGTCACAGTATCAAGAATCCTTCCCGAGATCTCCGATCGCGTCAACCGACGATAACTGGCGGGCGGTCTGAAAACCTCCAGACATTTAGGAACCGGCCGCGGCTTTCACCCCACTGCACTGCGACAGCCCGCCAGTCGGAGCCAACGAATCAAGACGGCGTCTGAGCCTGTGGCTTCCGCCCGGCTACCGGAACTCAAGGCAGAAATAGGTGCGGCCACCCGCCTCGGCTGTGCCGACGCCCAGCTGCCGATGCCCCGCGGCACAGGCCCAGGACCGCCTTCCCCCACCCTGCATCAAGCTGCCGATGAACTGGCCCGCAAATTCGTTCACCGACAATCCTTCCGGGGTATCGACCGCAGCGACCAGGCAGGCAGATTTGTCAGCTGTTCCGCCCTGCCGCGACATCTCACGGGCATGCGCTGCCGCCGACCGATCGAGCTGTTCGTCGCGACGCAGCAGGTTCACCCCCTCGCGACGCCGGGCATCGTTGAGCTGCTGGACAATCTCATCGGCGAGGGTGGCGGCCGGCGGCGACTGCCGTTGCCCGCCGACGCGATAGTCGAGAATGCCCATGACCCCGCCAGTGGCGGCTCGAGGCCGAACGCCGATCCGCACAAAAGACCCGGCGGGGGTCACCTTTCCCTGAAACAGCCCCCCGCGCCGCTCAAGCGGTAACTGTGCCCCGCCATTATCGACGTAGACAGCGTCGCAGTCATCCGCCCGAATCTGAAAGGTGTAGGCCGTTCCCGCATCCAGTTCGCGGGCCAGCGGTGCGTCAAGCAGCTTGACCTTCACAGCCTCCGGCAGAACTGCCGGCACGAATTCACGCACCCCATCACCTGCCGCCTGCCGGAGCATGGCTGGCTGGGCAACCATCGAGAGCAGCGGGGGCAGCACCGGCGGAACGGCTGCGAACTCCCGCTGAGAAATGGGCTGCGGCAGCAGCTGCCACTTCGGCTGCTTCGGATAGTGGCTGAAGATGAACAGCTCGGGTGGGGGCAGAAAATAAAATGCCACCGGCTGGCCCACCCCCTGTCGGGCATTGCCGGCCCCAGCAGCCATATAGGTGATGTCGAGCAGCTGCCACCTGCCGCCGATGCGGACGGCGTTCCACTTGTGGCCGACGTCGTTGTAGCGGACGTTGCCACTCACCTCGGCCGCCTCAATTCCGATGGTGCGGCAGAGCGCAACGAACAGCGCCGCATACCCCGAGCAGACCGCCTTCCCGCGGCGCATCACCGCAGCAGGCTTGTTGGCCGCAATCGCCTTGAGGGGTGCCTGCCCCGCCTGCTGCTTGGGGAACTGGTTGCGGAACATGTCATGGTCATAGGCAATGTGGCTCGCCATCCACCAGGCAATCGCCCGTACCCGCTCGAGCGGAGTCCGCGCCGGTTTGATCAGCCGCTTCACAAACTCCGTGCTGTCGCCCTGTGTCGGTCGCTCAATGCCGGCAACGTGGGCATCGATCGCCGTAAAGTCCTGGCCGGCCGCAGCCGCCACGGCGGCCGGCAGTACCAGAGCGGGGAAGGCCACCAGGAGTGCCCTACGCAACCGCCGCCAGCGGCTGCCAGCGAAAGCCCCAGGCTGAATCTTCACGATTTGCCTCCGTTGAGTCACGGAAAAGCAAGCGATTCAGCTCCACTCATCCGTCATCATTGCACCGGTTGTCAGCGGCCTGTCACCCCGCGGGCAGGGCCATTCACCCCACGGCCGCACCGGCCAGATCATACCCGGCGGCGGCGACCATTTCGACCGGGATGATGCGACCCGCCAGCGGAGTCTGGGCGGTGGTGCCTGGCGCCGTGATGTAGACCACGCAGTCGATGTCGGGGGCATCGGCCCGGGTGCGGCCAATCCAGACGTCCTCCCGCTGGCCACTATGGCTATCGACGATGCAGTCGAGGGTCTTCCCGACCTGGTCTTGGGTGAAGGCATGGGCGATCTGCTGCTGCACGGCCATCAGTTCATCGCGGCGGGCTGCTTTGACTGCCTCCGGCAGATGGCCGTCGAGCCGGGCCGCCGGCGTGTCGGGCTCAAGGGAATAGGTGAACACGCCCAGTCGCTCAAACCGCCACCGCTGCACGAACTCGACCATTTCGGCGAACTGCTCATCGGTTTCGCCCGGAAAACCGGTGATCATCGTTGTCCGCAGGACTACCGCGGGCATGCGATCCCGGAGCTTGGCGAGCAGTTCTTCCGTCGGTCCTCGGGCCACCCGCCGCTGCATCCGTTTGAGCACCGGATCGCTGGCGTGCTGCAGCGGCATGTCGAGGTAGGGCAGGATTTTGTCACTGCCGGCAATGGTGTCGACGAGCCGGTCGCTGAAATACATCGGGTAAAGGTACATCAGCCGAATCCACTCGATGCCATCGACCCGCTCAAGAGCCTCGAGCAACTCGACCAGCCGAGGTTCGCCGTACAGATCGAGGCCGTAGTAGGTGGTGTCCTGAGCGACGATCACCAACTCTTTCAGCCCATCGGCCGCCAACTCAGTTGCCTCGGCCACCACCTGCTCCAGCGGCTTGGTGGCGTGCTTGCCCCGCATCTTCGGGATCGCGCAAAAAGTACAGGTGCGGTCACAGCCTTCCGAGATTTTCAGATAGGCCATATGCCGCGGTGTCACCCGCATCCGGTTGCCGTCATCGAGGGCCGTGGCCGGGGCCGGCTTAAAAACGCTTCGTTGCTCACCGAGGCTCCCGATCAGCCGATCCGCCGCTCGGGCCACCTCGTCCCGCGAAAAGACGCCGATCACCGCATCGACGCCGGGCCGCTCATCCAGCAGCGTCTCTTTCTGTCGCTCGGCCAGGCAGCCCGCCACGATCACCCCACGGGTGCCCCCGGCAGCCTTTAGCCCGACCATCTCATCAATCACGCCGTAGGACTCTGCCCGCGATGATTCGATGAAGGCACAGGTATTGATGATGACCAGATCGGAGCCCTCTGGCTCCGGCACGAACTGCCAGCCGTCATCCCGCAGCAGGCCGAGCATCCGCTCGCTATCGACCAGATTTTTGGGGCAGCCGAGGCTGACCAGCGAAAAGGTTCCACGGCGGCGGGCCGGGTCGATCGGCTCGATGCTGAGCCCGACGTTGGCCCCAGTGGCTGGCCCATCAGTACCGCAGGCCGCAGCCGGCGGGTCAAGAATTGGAAGCTGCTGCCTCATGCTATGCTCCCGCCGAACTGCCAGCCGCGGCGGCCCGGCCGGTAGTCAGCAAATCGAGTTCCTCCCGCAGCCGTGGCAGGATGGCGTCATAGGCAAACGCCCCCAGCGGTTCGCTTCCCTTCTTCAGGTTGACGTGCGTGGGACCGCACCAGAGGCCGAGGT
>Ga0180432_10000534_pt1 | contig 63008 bp, 47 predicted proteins | sample SS_ome_10_FD_132414 | JGI IMG/M metagenome (GOLD analysis project Ga0180432, IMG submission 132414) | Hypersaline lake sediment archaeal communities from the Salton Sea, California, USA - SS_1_MS_2 metaG | ecosystem: Environmental > Aquatic > Non-marine Saline and Alkaline > Hypersaline >... | reverse complement strand
CGTATCGCTCCTAAATCAGCTCAATCTAGCCTCCAGTCTAGCACATTTTGACCAATCTGAGGAGTCCCTAATTTCACTAGCCGCCAAAAAGCAGCAGCGTCAAGGATGCCTGTCGTCCAGGAAGGTGTTCTGTCTAGTCGCCTGATAGGAGGCCATCGGCGGCTGCGTTTCCTTCCTAATCAATAAAGAAATGTCTGAATCCCGAGCTACGCGATTGCGAGGGCGCTTTGCTGATAGCACAAGCTGGCAGAGGCAGAGCGCAATAGATCACGCAGCTACGGGTAGCGCCCCTTGTGATCTGCCGATAATCCCGACACCGACCCCGTACGGTCGCGCAGGTAAAACTGCGACGGTGGCGAAATTGTCTATGATACTGCTCAGTCCACAGCCAAGTTGCCTTCCAGTCCAGCAGCCGGCGCTTCGCCCATGAGATAGTACTTGGGAGCCGAACCGCGAGGTGAAGAAGATGGCGAACCAGAAACGAGTGTGCGCATCAGACCGCCTCCCGCCGCCGGTAGGCCCGTATTCCCAGGCCATAGCCTACGGCGACTTGCTGTTTTGCTCCGGCATCATAGCGATGGACCCGGAGACTAACAGCATCGTCGGCGATGATATCGAGACGCAGACCAGGCGCGTGCTGGACAATCTGAGCGCCCTGCTGGAGGACCTCGGCACCGGCCTAGACAATGTGCTGAAGACCACGGTGTTCTTGAGTAACATGGAAGACTTCAAGCGCTTTAACGCCGTCTATGAAAGCTATTTTGCCTCGGAGCCACCGGCGCGTAGCACCGTCGAGGTCGCGCGCCTACCCCTGGACGTACTGATCGAGGTGGAAGCCATTGTTGCCATGTCACAGCAGTAAGGTCTCGATGTCGGCTCTCAGCGGCGTCGCCGGTGTTGCGGCTGTAGTGCTGGGCTTGGCCGCGCTGGTGCCGGTGCAGGCGGATCGCGGCTACGTTCCCAGCGGCAATCTTATCGTCAACGGCAGCTTTGAGATGGTAGGCGTGGAAGAGGCCCCGGATGCGTGGGTACTCAAATCGTGGCAGGGACCGGGATTGGCCAGCGGCAAGGTTGATGGCGGCGGACGCCTGGGGCGGCGACTACTCCGGCTCAAATCTACTACTATGGGCGCGCTGTACGGGTGCTATACTCAGCCGATCGAGGTCAGCCAGTACGCCGGGCAAACCGTGCTGCTGAGTCTCTACTACCGCACCAGTTCCTCCCAGTACGGCGACGCCATGTTGGTCAGCTTTGCAGAGGATTTCACCGAGGCTGAATGGGATACACCAGCGCTGAGCCGCCAGGCTGTGGCCTTGCGGTCGTCCCGCAACTGGGCCCTGGTCTCACGGCACATCGAACTGCCCCCGAATGCCCGGCACGCAGTGGTGCTGATTCGCATTGCCGGCCAGGGCGACTTGTACGTTGACGGGGTCTCGATGCGCTCACTACCCGCGGAAGTCGGCTGCGAGATCGAGAGCGCCGGCTTAGTCATCAACCCGGGCAGACGGAGAACCAAGCTCAACGTCACCAACAATACCAGAGGCCAGATTGCCGCCAAGATCAAAATCGAGGTCTGGGACGGCGATAGCCGTAAGGGAAACCTGGAAAAGTCGGTGCGGCTGGCAGTGGCACAGACTCAGCCACTCGCGATGGACTACGGCTATGACTTCCGCAAGCCCCACGAGCTGCGCATTACCACCTTCGGCAGTCAAGGGCATGAGGTGTATGACGATACTCGCATCGCAGTCCCGGGGTTGATTGACGCCCACGTCTCCGTACCGGCGTTTCGTTCCAGTATCCTCAACGACATTCCGATGGAGGCCATCGTCGTCAGCGGGCGGATCCACGCCCTGGCAGAACTCGTGCGCGCCACCCAGTTGTCCGCACGGATCGTCGGCGGCGGCCAAGAGATCGGTGAAGGCCAGCGCCTAGCGATTGATGAGCAAGGCAATTTCACCACCCGTCTGCTCCCGGCCAGTATCGTCAGCGGCCAGTATCTGGTACAGTTGCGGGCGGATGTCAAGGACTGGACGCTCGACCTGGAGTTGCCATTCAGCAAAGCCGCACCGGAGCCCAATCAAGTCGGTTATGATCAACGTGGCCGGCTCTGGGCCAATGGCAAGGCCACCTTCCCTATCGGGATGGGCTACGTGTTAGAGCCTGGCGACGTGCCGGCCATGGCTGCAGCCGGGTTCAACTTCATGATTACGCCCGCCAAGCTAGCCTCGGACGCCTTCATGGACGAAGCGGCCGCTGCCGGCTTGGGAGTGTTCGTGTCTTCGGCAAGCGTCGAGCCGGATTTCTGGTCGAATATGGCGGACAAGCACCGGCCCCGCGCGGAGTTCTGGGGCTGGTACATCCTCGAAAAGCCGGAAACCCACACTCCCCCGATCGAGCCGGAGCTTCTACAGGAACTGTACGCCGACCTGCGAAAGCTGAGCCCCAGCCGGCCGGTGCTGTGTTCGCTGTCATCGCAATCGGGCCTGGAGGACTATGGGGCCGCCAATGACATAGTGATCGCCTGGACGGAGCCGCGGCCGCCGGGCGAGTTGTCTGAGATGGCCAAGCACCTGCACCAGGCTCACTCGATTATCGCGCCACAGAAGCCGATCTGGGCGCTGGTGCCGATAGCAGGGGCCGGGCATATCCGCGACAAGCGCCTGGACGCTGCGGGGGCGGGCCGAGCACCAACTGCGGCTGAATATCGCGCTATGGTCTATCTCGCGATCGTCTGTGGTGCCCAAGGCATCGTCTCGTACACCTACCGAATACCCGGTGACGCCCAGCGCCGAGATTACCTAATCACCCGGGATGCTCCCGAGCTCTGGGAGCAGGTGGCCGCCGTCAACCGGGAGCTGTCCGCCATCGGACTATCAATTCTCAGCGGTCAACGGCAACCGCATCCCTTCGACTACAGCGCGCCGGTGCTGTGGGGGGTGTGGGAGTATGAAAGACAGGCGATCGTCGTGATCGTCAACACGACCGGCCGGCAGCAGATTGCCTCGCTGAGGGTTGATAATCTGACCCGGCCTGTGCTGCAGTCAATCGCCGGCCCCCAGCAGCTCGAGGGCACCGCCGCAGGGCTCTTCGGCAAGCCGCTGGCTCCCTACGAAGCCGGCGTTTATGTGGGACGGCTCGATTGAACACTGTGACGGGTCCGAGTCGCGCGCTCCATCATCAGGCCTTTTGCCCCTGGAGATGTCGCCATTTTCCCTTGCGCTGCTCTTGCTTGAGCGGCGCAATTGCGTTAGTATAGTAGTAGTACATCAGAGCATCACAGGGGGACAGCCGCTGGCTGTTGCCAGCTAGTGTGATGCTTAGTCGTAGGAGATGATTCGAATGGCAGACATTTCAACATGGCGCAACAAAGTCGGCCTGGCAGAGATGCTGCGCGGCGGCGTGATCATGGACGTGACCAACGCCGAGCAGGCCAAGATCGCCGAGGATGCCGGGGCGGTATCGGTGATGGCCCTGGAACGGGTGCCCGCCGACATCCGCGCAGAGGGCGGCGTCGCGCGCATGGCCGATCTCAACATCATCGAGGAGATTATGCACTCCGTGACCATACCGGTCATGGCCAAGGCCCGCATCGGGCATTTCGCCGAAGCCCAGGTGCTCCAAGCCATCGGAGTGGACTTCATTGACGAAAGCGAAGTGCTCACCCCCGCTGACGAGCAGTTCCACATTGATAAGCACGTCTTTGACGTGCCGTTTGTATGCGGCTGTACCGACCTGGCCGAGGCCCTGCGCCGCATCGGTGAGGGCGCGGCCATGATCCGCACCAAGGGTGAGGCCGGCTCCGGCAATATCGTCGAGGCCACCCGCCACATGCGCAACGTTATGACCGGCATCAAGCACCTGACCGGCTTGCGGGATGACGAACTGATGACCGAGGCCAAGAACCTCGGCGCGCCCTATCACCTGGTCAAGGAGGTCGCCCACAGCGGCGGACTGCCAGTGCCCAACTTCTCGGCAGGCGGCATCGCCACCCCCGCCGACGCGGCCCTGATGATGCAACTGGGAGCTGAATCGGTATTCGTCGGCAGCGGGATCTTCAAATCCGAAGACCCTGAGGCCCGCGCTCTGGCGATCGTGCATGCCACGACCTACTATGATGACCCGGTCGAGGTGGCGAAGGCTTGTCGCGGCCTCCAAGGCGCGGCCATGCCCGGCATTGATGTGCGCACCCTCGAGGAATCCGAGCGCCTCGCCACCCGTGGCTGGTAGCAGCGGCATGAATAACCTGTCTGTTTGAGTCCAAGGGGACCCGCTGGCGGGTTCCCTTTGCTTACGGGCAAGCGAAAGGAAGCAATTGCCGTGGTTTACCGTATCGGCGTTCTGTCGGTCCAGGGCGATTTCGCCGAGCATATCGCAGCGATGAATGATTTGGATGAAGTGGAGGCCTGCGCGGTCAAGACTAAAGCGGCAATCGAAAGCTGCGACGGTCTGGTCATACCCGGCGGAGAAAGCACCACCATCGGCAAGCTCTGCGACCGCTTCGGCCTGGGCGAGGCCATCGGCAAGCTCCACGCCGCCCCCAAGCCGATCTGGGGCACCTGCGCCGGCCTGATCCTGCTGGCTAAAGAGATCGTGGGCTCGGAGCAGTGGCGTCTCGGCTACATGGACATCGAGGTCAAGCGCAATGCCTTCGGGCGACAAGTGGATAGCTTCGAGGCCGATCTGCCGGTCAAGGGTGTCGAGGGCGGCCATAGCCGAGCAGTGTTCATCCGCGCGCCCGCTGTCACCAGGGTCAAGGACAACGTCGAGGTTCTAGCCCGCTTCAACGACCTGATCGTCATGGTGCGCCAGGGCCATCTGCTGGGCACCGCCTTTCATCCGGAGTTGACCGAGGACCGCCGCGTGCAGCAGTACTTCCTGGATATGGTCAAGGCCGCTAAGGGCTGAGCCAAGAGCTACCAGCCGAGCTCCGAAAGCCAACGGGGCCGGCCTAAAAAGACCGACCTAGGCGGTCGCGGCCAAGGTGAACCGGGGCAGTCCGGCGAAATTAGATGCCGACAGGGAAAAATGGCTGGCGCTGAGGAGCATGGGACGATGAAGGGCGTAATCCTGGTAGGCGGCCTGGGTACACGGCTGGAGCCGATGACCCGCATCACTAACAAGCACCTGCTGCCGGTGTGGCGCTACCCGATGGTGTATTACCCACTCTATACCCTCGTGGAAGCCGGCATCAAGGACATCCTGATCGTGACCGGCGGCAACAACCCCGGCGGCTTTCTCGAACTGCTCCACGACGGCAGCGAGTTCGGCCTCGAGCACCTCTACTATACCTACCAGTCGGCACCCCAAGGTATCGCCGATGCGTTGCGGCTGGCGAACCACTTCGTGGACCAAGAGCCGTTCGTGGTGATGCTGGGGGACAATATCGTCAACGGTAGCATCAGGCCTTATGTGCAAACCTTCCGGGATGAGCCGGTCGGGGCACGGATACTGCTGGCGCAGGTGTCTGACCCAAGTCGCTTCGGTGTTCCGGTTTTCGACGAGCAGGCCGCAATCACCCGCATCATCGAGAAGCCGACCGACCCGCCGACCTCCTACGCCGTGACTGGCATATATATGTACGACCGGCAAATCTGGGACATACTGCCGACACTTCAGCTCTCAGACCGCGGTCAGTACGAAATCACCGATGTCAACAACGCCTACCTGGAGCGAGGCGCGCTCGACTACGACATTCTTCCCTGCGAGTGGACCGACGCCGGTACTCCCGAAAGCCTGCGCCATGCTGTGGAACTGGCCCGCACCAGCCCGTTCTTGTCCGATCTCCCCATCGGCGGACAGGGCTAGCCATGCCATGTCTCGGCATCCGGGCAGCAGGGCCGCAATTGTGGTACTCACCTTGGGCTCCTGGCCCTGTTACTCGATCCGGTCAGTCAGCAGTTCCTCGGGATATATGATATCCAGCACCGCCATCGCCTCAACGGGCACCGGTATCATACCATAGAGCGTGCCTTCGGTCTGTGCCGCCCAAGCTATGCGGTTGCCTGCCGGCGATATCTTGTGTGATTCAGCAAGGCCGGGGATTTCCCTGAATTGGCCGTCTCTTGCGGACAACACGCCCGGGCCGGCACATTCGGTGTCGGGGTCGAAGTCCGGCTCGAAGTCCGATGAAGCGGATGCGCCTGCGATCTTGGGGCCGTCGCAGGGGACGAGTACGACGGCCCGGCCGCCAAGTATCTCGCCGGTGCAACCCCATGCTCCGGGCAGGTCCCGGCGCAGCCAGCGCACTCTCCCGCTAGCCAGCTCGACGGCACCGATCCGGGTGAAAACCTCGCCCTTATCATTCTTCCAGCGCTTGGTAAAGCCGCGCTCAACCGGGGACAGCGGCCCCAGCTTCTGCACCTTGCCGTGAAGGCTAATCCGCTTGCTTTCCCCATCAGCCAGGCGAACGTAGCGGACCTCCCAGGGGAATGGTCTGCTGTCATCTTCGACACCTATTCTGAGATATACGCCGGTGCAAACACCAGCGGCCATTTCCCAGCCCCAGATATGGTACGCCGCTTCAGTCAGACGGCGATTGCCGGCGCCGTCAGCAGCGACTAGGTACCGCGCCTGCCGCTTGTTCTCCTCAGCCCGCCGATAGGTAATCCAGCGCCCGTCCGGTGACCATTCGGGCCAACTGCCGGGGCCCAACTTGATCCACTCCTCCGCATCCCCCGGTGAGCCCAGATAGAGCGTGGCCTCGACATCGGTATCGGCCATCTCCAGGACCATGTCCACGGGCACTAGCCCGACCACGACCTTGTCGCCCTGAGGGCTCCAGGCCGGCCCACCGCAACCCTCTGTAACCGTATTCTCGGGCATATCGACAACGGCGGTCTCAGCGGCTCGGCCGAAGTCGTACTGGCGGATGGGGTTGTTGAGGAATATGGCAGCCATCTCAATGCTGTGCTTCTTCATCTTCTCTTCGTCCCAGAAGGGCACGACCATGCCCGGCTGGGACATAGCCATCATCTCGGCAATGCTGGGCATCTTCATCGCCATGTATGTCAGCCTGTCATTGTCACGCCACGCCAGGGCTTCCAGCTCCATGCAACCTTCGGCCATGAGGTTGCAGCGCAGAACGCCGCCGGGCACGCGCCTCAAAGCCTCCGCCATGCCGGCTTTGCGTTTTACTTCTTGGGCGGCACTGATCTCCCGAATCGCCACCCGCACCCCGACAGCTCCGAGGATGACAGCGGCCAGCACTACCACGCTGCAGCCCAGGCAGCCCCATATTAAGGGATGTAGCGGCTTGCTACGGCCCGGTTGTTGGCTTCTCACGTGGACTCCCCATCACACCTGCGTTTTACGCTGCTGAACCTTTCGCCGCCGGTGGGCTATTGCCCTACCTCAGCCCTGCCGCCGCTGCTGGGAGATGCGCAACTTCCGGCGCGAGTCGCTGTCTGAAATAGGTGCATCAATCGCATGGTAGTTACCCGGTCTCGGAAGCGAAAGAAGGGGCTGTGGTGCGCGGAAGCTCTAGTTTCAAGATCATCCTGGTACTTGCTGCCATAGTGCTTGGCAGCTACGGCCGGCAAAGCTGGGCCAATCCCTCAGCGGTGCCGCCGGCGACGGTCCTTCTAAGCCGCACCGAGCGCATCCTGGTGCCGCCCGGCTGGAATGCCCCGGAAATGCTCTACCCGCGCGGGCGGATTGACTACGGTCAGGTCGCGCACCTACTGGCAGCGGCGATCAGACCGTTTACCGGCTGCGATGATCCGCTGAAGAACCCTTGGCGCGAAATCGCTACCCCTCAGGACAAGGTCGCCATTCAGGTGGACCTGGGCAGGCCGCCGGTCGCTACTGAGACCATCAATGCCATCATTGACGCTCTGGTCAACAGCGGCGTGTCGCCGGACAACATCATCGTCTATGCCGGCAGCGAGGGCGACCTGTTTCGGGCCGGTATCTCGGTGAATCCCAAGGGCCGCGGGATCCGCACCATGGGCAGTGAATCGGAGGGCTTCCGCGGCGGGCTGAGCCGTATCGTGCTTGATTACTGCACGGTGATCGTCAATGTCGCGCGGCTGCGCGCCGACAAGGACCTGGGGATGCGCGGCTGTGTGACCAACTGCCTAGCGACGGTGCCTCACGTTGACCGAATCCGGCTGCTGGCTCACCCCGCCGAGCTGCCTCGGGCCGCCGCTGACCCCGTCGTGCGCAGGAAGACGCGGCTGCACGTTCTCGAGGCCTATCAGCCAATCCTGGAAGATACCGGCCAGGACTTCCCCCCTGTATGGGAGTATCGCGGGCTGCTGATGTCATCTGACCCGGTCGCCACCGACCTGATCGGCCTGCGCATCCTGGCCGCCAAGCAGGCCGCGACCCGTAGCAACGCTGAGAGCGAGGCGGCTCCGGCAGAGGCGGCGCTGCAGTACCTGGAGCCGGCCGGCAGCAACCGCCTCCGCGCCGGGCAGTCCAACCCGGACAAGATCACGCTGAAGATCATCGGCACCACTAAAGATATACTCGTTGGGACCGCGCCGGGCTAGAAGAGCAGTCATACAGGTTTCTGCTCTGTGCCGCACCGAAATACAAAGGCAGGGCCATCATCGGCCCTGCCTGCGGTTCGTGTCAGTAGGTTGTGGCGGCGGTTACTGTGCCAGGAGCTTGGCAACTCGGTCGCCGGTTTCATAACTGCCCGTGGTCTGGTAACGCTCGACACAGGAGTTATAAACGGCTTCCAGATAGGTATGGGTCTCGACGTTGGTGCCGCAGACCTTCTTATCGCCCGCCTCGACCTTCTCGCCGGCGTCGGCGAAGTGCTTAGCCCTGGCGATGCTGCCGGCGACCAGGAAGGCGGTGTTGACATTGGTCTTGCCGACCAGCCCGCGCGCGACCTCGGCAGCGCCGGTGCCGCCGTGCTGGGCATAGGCCGCATAGACGCCGGTATTCTCGATGATGGTGCGCTGCACCGTTTCCAGCTTGTTTTCGTCGGCCGGGTGCTTCTCGTCGGCTTTGGCCGCGTGCTTCATGCCGATGTCATAGGCGATGCCTTCAGCGCCCGTATAGTCAACAAAGGCAGCCGCCAGAGCCGCGAACTCATCCAGCTCAGCGCCTGTCATCGGCTCGTAGGCAATGTCGTCACCTGAAGTACCGGTAGCGCCGAGCTCGGCCTCCAGCATCATATGCGAATTGCCGAGACCGATGCGCACCCCTGTCGCGAAGTCCCGGGTGATCGCGAAGTCGAGAACGAAGGGAATGCCCTCCGTATCAATCATCCCCCAGGCCGGGTCCATGATTGACACCGTGTCCATGAAGTCGGCGCGGAAGCCCTGGTACTCGGTGCTGGCGAGGTAATCCACGTAGGACTGGAAGGCGGCGTCATCCACCTCATCAACAATCCGGTCCAGACCCTTGTCCCTGAGGAAATCCATGGCCTCGACCACCTGCCCCGCATAGTCGAAGGGCGTGGCGTTGGTCCGGTACTGCTTGTCCGGTTCGTATTCCGGAACCTTGAAGTGGTCCAGCGATACGGCGACATAGTCAGCGCCCCAGGCCTCGGCCTCCATAGCAATCCAGTCGGCATTGGCCTTAGCCCCATTGACAACCGCGTTGGCTCCGTAGCAAATGCCCTCCGGAACCCAGATAGTGTTAGGGTCACCGCCGATTTTGATATTGGAGTTGTAGGAGAACTGGACGATTACCGGGGACTGCTTGCCCATTGAGGCAGCCATCACAAAGGCGCGCGTCTCCCACCAATTGTTGGAGTTGGCGGCCAGGATGGTTACCTGCTGGTCCTCCGGCTTCAGTTGCAGGCTCTCGTCGAAAGGACAAAAGCCGTCGAAAACCTTTCTCAGTTGTCTGCCGTCCAAAAGCTTGCCTATTTTGGGTCACCTCCAGGTTTATATTACGCAAAGCGACATTAGATTAGCCCGGCGCGGTCGCAAGTGCGCCGGGCTAATATGCTCATCACATGCTACGCAATTCTCTAGCGCGTATATGCGTCGGCCTGCATTACCTCACAGACAGCGTTGGCCAATTCCAGGCCTTCGTCAATCGGCACGCCCCAGAGGTTTCTGCCAATTATTCGCCCTTCCCCACCGGCCTCCATTATGTATTCCGTTGAGGTTCGCAGGGCAGTTTCGGCGTCGCCCTTGATCTTTGCGCCGCCCGAATAGATTACAAACGTTCGCGTTCCAGCCCCAGTAACAATCCCGGCCCTCTCAATGTGCTGTTCCCTGCTCAGCAGCGAGTCGTAGTTGGGCTTCTCTCCCTCCTTGAGTGAATCAGTGTACTCCTGTAGCTGTTCAGTGGAGGGCTCCAGCTCGAGGTAGCGTGTGGCTTCGGGTATCTTGCTAACGTATTCGCCGAGTAGGAAATCTTCGTAAGCAGCCCGCTTGGATAGAGGAACAACAGTGGGGAACTTGGTTTTAACGATGTCAGCGCCGAGTGATTCGGCGGCCGACACTGCGTAATGACACCACATCAGGCTGTCTGCCTGAGTAGCGTCGGGGACGGGGCCGCGCGGATAAGACCAAACCACAAGTGGCAGCCCATTCGCGTGAGCCGCTTCCCTGAGGCGGCCAATTCTTTCGACATCATCCCCAGTTTTCTCATTCCCCAGATAGAACGTCGCACCGATGGCGTCGGCTCCGATCTCGATTGCGCCCTCAACCGAGCCGAAATTAGTGTGATACGGGTAAGTGCTGTTTGTAGCCTTGCCCGTGTAGAAGTGACCATCGAGCTTGAGAATAAGCGGAATGTCAACGTCTTTGTGATACTTCTCCGCCTGTCCTACCGAGAGTACTAGCGCTGAAAACGGCCCCCGGTTGCCCAATTCGATCACCGACGCCGGCTTCGCTGAGCCCTCCCATTTAAATTCATGTCCAGGTCCGTGTTCGACGAGCTGATCGAACGGCAGGCCAAGAAATGCCCCATTGGCCGGCCCGTGTTCGTAGAGCATTGCGTGTAGCGTTCTGCCAATACGCTTGTCGATGTAGTCAAGATCAGCAAGATTGGGTCTTGACGCAGTCATCTCAGTACCCTCCTTGAGGGATATGTTGTTTTTTGTGCATCCGCCTTGGGCGTAGATGATACACGCCGATACTGATAATAGTACACAGTTCTTCTGAGTGCAAAAAAAATCGCCACAACAGCTCTTTCGGTTCTGCCAAACCCCCAGCCTCTAACTGCGCTTGCTTCACCAAACCACACAATGCAATACGCGCCACGATCTACGCTTGATCTATCAATCTTGAAGGCGCTCGGCGAACCACGCCAGCGTCTGTTCCAGCCCGTCTTCCAGCGCTACCTGCGGCTCCCAGTCGAGCACCTGCTGCGCGCGGGAGATGTCCGGTCGGCGCCGCTTCGGATCATCCGCGTGTAAGGCCGGCACCACCTGCAGTTCCGAACTGCTGCCGGTCAACTCAATGATAATTTCGGCAAGCTCCCGCATTGATATCTCTGAGGGATTGCCCAGGTTGCACGGCTCAGGATAATCTGATAGCAGCAGCCGGTAAAGGCCTTCTATCAGGTCGCTGCAGTAACAGAAGCTGCGGGTCTGTTCGCCGCCCCCGTAGAGCGTCAAAGGCTCGTCGGAAAGGGCCTGGATACAGAAATTCGACACCACTCGGCCATCGTCGGGGCGCATTCGCGGCCCGTAGGTATTGAAGATGCGGGCAATCCGCACGTCCACATCGTAATGGCGATGGTAGGTGTGGCAGAGTGTCTCGGCATAGCGCTTGCCTTCGTCATAAACCGCCCGCGGCCCGGCAATATTGACGTTGCCACAGTAGTCCTCGCGCTGGGGATGGACCTCCGGGTCACCGTACACCTCGGAGGTCGAGGCCTGCAAGAAGGTGGCCTGGTGCGCCCGGCTCAGCTCCAGCAGCATATTCGTGCCGACGGAGCAGGTGCGCATGATCTCCAGCGGCAAGCGGTCGAAATCCACCGGGCTGGCCGGGCAGGCGAGATTAAGCACGTAGTCAATATCGCCCGCGATGTGCAGCGGCTCGCAGATGTCGTGGACGATGATCTCGGCGCCTGCTTGGGTCAGCTCGCGCGTGTTGCGACGGGTGCCGGTCTCATAGTTGTCAACTACATAGACCTCGAAGCCCTCATCGAGGAGGCGCTTGCTGAGGTGGTATCCGAGGAAGCCGGCACCACCAGCTACCACAGCTCTTGGTTTCACCGCATTCTCACCTGCTACTCAGATGCGTCCGTTTAGGTTTAGCGCTACTAATGCTCATTATAGCATACCTTGAGCGCCAGCGCCGGATCGTTGCTCACTATATTGCCCACACGCATCCGGCTGAGTTTCGCAAGCCGCTCGGGGTCATCCACCGTCCACACCCACAGCCCGACGCCGCATTGGCGGCATCTGACGACCAACTCCGGCGTTACATCGGCGTGGGTCACGCTCAAGGCCTGCAGGTTGCCGACCAGAGCCAGGTTGACGAGTTCCTTGGGTGGCTTGGGGCTTGCACCTCCGGCGTATATCAGTGCAACCGGCAGTTCCGGTCTCAGCTTGCGCGCCTCCACACACACCTCATAGCTGAAACTGCATGGCGCGACCCACTCGCGCGCCTCGCACCGGTCAATCACCTCTAGCACCCGCCGGGTGCACTGGTAGTCCTTGATCTCTATGTACAGCATGGCGCGGCCGATATGCGTCTCCAGCACTTCCGCCAGCAGCGGCACTTTCTCACCGGCGAATTCGGCGCCCTTCCAACTGCCGGCATCGAGCGCTCGGACCTGCTCCAGCGTCATCTGGCCGATCGCGCCGGTCCCATCGGTCGTGCGGTCCACGGTCGCATCATGGATGACGACGATCTCGCCGTCGGCGGTGGCGTGGACATCGCACTCGCAGCCGTCAGCACCGATCTCCAGGGCCTGCTCGAAAGCCACCAGCGTGTTCTCCGGTGCAAAGGCCGAGTTGCCCCGGTGCGCCATCACCAGCGAGCGATGGAACTGCTCTGAAAAAGTATCCGCATGTGTAGTTGCGCTCATGGCCAAGCTGCCTCCGTCTCAATGCAGAGTGCCCTGGCCTCGGTCAAACGACCTCCAGGATCGAGCCGGCGATGTGCCGCGTCCCGTCGTCCAGGTTGAAGTAGTACACGACCAAGATGCGGTCATCCGCCATGCGCACCGCCCAGGGATAGCCGAGGTCAGTGCTGCCGCCATCGTCACGAATGACCAGCTCCTCCGCTTTGTTCAGGTCCTCGCACTCCGGCTCAAGCAACCGACAGCGGACGCCGAACGGCTCGCGGCGATAGCCGTACGCCAGCAGTACCCGACCATCCGGCACCGTGGCGGTGGTGAAGGGATGCCCCCATACCTCAGTGCATTCCCATTGTGAAAAGCTCTCGCCGCCGTCGAACGAATGAGCCACCGCCAGATAACCGTCCATGTTGGCGGTGCGCATGAAGGCCATCAGCTTCCCGCCCGCCGTCATATGCAGGGTCGGCTCGCCGAACCTGACGGTTTCATCAGCGGCTATCTCGCTGAAGTAGTGCCAGCTCTCGCCGCGGTCATCGGAGCGGTAGAGTATCGCCGACCGCAGCGGCCCGGGCTCGGGCGTGCAGTACGCCGGCAGCAGCACCGTGCCGTCATCCAGCTCGCACATCCGCCCGCGCGTGTAGGCACGGTTGGGCGCGCCGGCGAACCACTCCGGATAGCTGGGCACCGGATCGAGCTCCACCGGTCCCGACCAGCTCTCTCCTCCGTTACAAGAGCGCACGACCTTGCCGCCCAGGCACATCATCCACCAGCCCGTTGGCGATGTCCTAGGCCCCTCGAGTTCGTGCTCCGCCACACCCTCACACAGCAATTCCCAGGAGAAGGTCGAGCACAGCAACGTCCCATCTGCCAGTTGCATCAGGCAGGGGTCCTGATTGCCGGCGCGAGGGTGGATGAAGATCGGCTGCGGGTCCTGGCTCCACGTCTCCGCGTTATCATCAGAGACGACCTGCACAAGCCAGCTATTGGGGTCCGAGTGCGTGACCACGCCGCCGGGCCGGCTGCGACGCTCCGGAGCCCGCCGGAAAGCGAGTACCAGACGCCCATCCGGCCGGCAGATGACCGAGGGGAATGATGAGTAATACTCCTCATCGCTGTATATGACCAGGTCCTTGACCTTGCGCAAATCCATACCGTTCACTCCCAGTGTGGACGACACTTGTCGGCCTTGGCCGTTCATCAGCCGACCCAAGGAATCGGCGCAATCTTCATGATCTCCAGCTCCGGGACCTCGGTCAGGTCACCGGCTTGGGCCTGCTCGCGCACCTCGGCGAGCGCATCATTGAGTTCCACCAGGAAGCTTCGCAGCAGCGTCATCTCCCGCAGCATGTGCGGAACCTGATAGCTTTCGCGATGCGTCTCGATATACTCGAACAACTCGTCCATCTGGGCTACCGCGCCCTGCAGAGCCTCGTCGCTGCTTGCCAACGTCTCAACGGCGGCCTCGATCTCTTCCGGCCCGGCGCCGGCCTCGATATTGCGATAGGCCTTGATTATCCCCGCCGCGGTGTTGAAGCCGGCGACCATGGTCTTGATGCGCTTGAGTTCGACGGCGTAGATGTGCTGCAGCGCTTCATCCTGCCACGGCAGTGCGGCGAATATGTCCAGCGCGCGATCCGCCTCGGTGATCGCGCTGGTCAGCAGGTTTGTGGTCATGTGCGCGGGCTTGCCGGCCATGTGCTCAAGCTGGGGGCGGGGATAATTGTCGCGCGCAGTCGCTTGCTCGCGGGTCTGTCCATAGTCGTAGTTGTAACGGAATAGGCTGGAGAGCATCCCCAAGCAGGGCGGGCTGTCAACCAGGCTACCGAATATCCGCAGGCCCTCCAGGCCCTCCTGCCAGTTTTCACCGAACAGGCTCTTGGCATATTTCTTCAGGAAGTCCTCGATTTCGCCGCCGCCATCATGGTTCCAGCTCCATTCACTCTGGGCCGCAAAATGGCGGTGGAAGGCCGGATCAAAAACCCCATAGCTCTCCACACCTTCGGCAGCCTCGGCATGGCCTAGGCGCATAGCCAGGAAGATATTGTCCAGATGCCCTCGGTAGCACATCTGATAGTAATAGCCGGTCATCGGGACGACCCAGCGGCGGAAACCCAACTCCGGCATCGTGGTGTCGAAAAAGCTGCGATAGCGCCACCATTCGAGGATGATATTGTCATGCACGCCGGCAGCCTCGAAGTTGGCGGTCAGCTCCTCATTCATACTGCCGCCACGGACAAGCTGGTCGTACCACATACTGATGTCCTCAATGCCATTTTCCTTGAGGCGCTTGACTATTGCGGTGATGTACTTGACGTAAAGCTCGGCTTCCGTAAACTTGCTGCACGTCGGGCACTGACACCAGGGGCTGATCCGCTCATAGGGGTGGTCGGGGTGCATCCCTGACAAGGGATAGACCTCGTCGGCGGCAATGTGATAGGACCGCGAGCCGTTGGGTATCAGATACTTCTGGCAGATTTCGTCAATGATCTCGAACATCACCTCATAGGTCCGGGGATTGGTCAGGCACAAGCCGTAGCCGGTGGGATCGCCCTCGGCATCCAGGGCCGAGATTTCAGGAATGGTGCGGGGTATCAGAGAGTTGTGGCCGGGCGTGTTGAAGTGTGGGCGGATCATCATCCCCAGCGAGCTGCCATAGGCCACCAGCTCGCCGAAGAAGTCCTCTTCAGCCATGCGCGGGATATAGTCCAGCACCCGCTCCTGACCCTGGCTGGCGGAGTAGTACTCAATATGCTGCGGGCTCTGCAGCTCAGGATGGCTGTCGAGCTTGAGCATCATCCATTCGGAGACCTGGCCGTGATACTGCATCGGCCAGCAGTTGTAAACCCCGACGGTCAGGACGTTGTACTTCATGTCCACGAGATAGTTCACGGCGTCTTTCCAGTCCTGCAGCGACATCAGGTCCTGGCCCCAGCGGGATTCCGCAAAAAGCCCGCGCCATTTGCGGTCCGGCCAGTCGCGAAGCGTCACCCCCTCTGCTCCCAAAGCTCCATCACGCTTCTTGATCAGGGCGGCCAGAGTGACGGCGCCCCACAGCAGGCCGGGGCCTGCCGAGGCGGTTAGCGTCGCCCGTCCATTGGCGATGGTCAGCTCATAGGCCTGATCGGGGTTGGCATCGGCAAAGCCCGTGGCCGCCGCCTCGAGAGCCAATGTGATAGCAGCCTGGCCCTCGCCGATACGGCCACCGGCTGCCTCGACGGCGCGCCTGATGCGGGCGACCGCCGCCTCGGCTAATTCACCGTCACCGTCCGGGGCCGTGATCCCCACTACCCCGTGACCATCGCCCAGAGTAACAAAAATGTCGCTCCACTCTATCTGCTTGGGTTCCGGAAAGATCACTGGTCTGTCCATATCGGTTCCCCTCTTCTCTGGCTGGCTCAATAGCCACAAAGGCCGGCAGCGACCGGCTAACGGAACTGCCTCCGTAAAAACAGTCTATTCGTCTGCGATCAGTCGATTCCCTCCTGCAGACCACCTATGACAGCGTAAAGCCGGACGCGTCTGCGTCCGGCTTTGTCACTTGCTTACTTCAGGTGTGGAGGCTGCTAGAAACCCATCTGGTATCGTAACTGGCCGGTCACGTTACCTTCCTCGGTTGGCATGCCATGCGGAGCGGTCTCGCGATCCACCGTCAGGCTCAATCGGCCGCGCACGCCCCACTGCCGGGAGTAACTAAGCTTGAACACCGACCGCGGCAAGCTGTCGCTGCCTTTGGGGCCGGACACAAACTCACCGGACAGATATGACAAGGCTACCTTGCCGCCTCGGTCCTCCCGGCCTCCGCTCAATCTCATGTCGTAATGATGTTCGACCAGTTCCTCCTCGATGTAGTCGCAGTAGCGCACCCCGAGCTTGAGGTTGACATCGCCGCCGAGTATCTCACGGTCCAAGACCGCGTCGTAAACATCCGCTCGGCGGACGTTTTTGCCATCCGGCCCTAAAGAGTTCTGTCCGTAGCCTAGCTGCATATTCCCGCCCAGGGCGCCAAAGGCGAGGCGGATTGCGCGTTCGGCGTCAGCGCGGCCCTGTTGGTCCTGATACCTAAACTGCACCGACCTGTCCTTGTCCGAACTGTGCCGCAGTATGAACTCGACGAAGGGATGCTCGTCGTAGCGGTCCAGCTTCTTGCGATCGTCAAATTCGCTGTACTTGGCATCGAGGCGGAGGTCGCCTTCCTTACCTACACCGACCTTGACCAAGGCTGCGGACGGGATTGTTTCGCCGTCAACTCCGCGCCCGACATAGCCGACGCTGACACCGACCCCTGCTGCCTTCTTTGGCGTTCTCTCCAGCTCAAGGTGACGCAGCACCGTCGGGCTTTTGTCAGGCACTTCCTGTTCACTGAAATGGTATTTAAGTGCTAGGTCGCGGCTGAAGTCCCACGAGGTATTAAGGTTGCGGCTTTTGACGGCCATCTCAGGGCTCGCATCTGTCAACTGCCATTTTGCGGCCATCTCAAGCGGGTCGCAGGGGTGCATATCGAGGGCGAAGTCAGTCACCCTGAGGCTGTCTTCCCCAACGGTGTCAGTGGTAGTGCGCGAGGCCTTGAACTGCCCGATATTGCCGATCCGGAAGCTCGGCGTCTTCACCACCATCCGGCGCTGCTCCCACTCGCCGTCCTCACCGTCGGGCTTGGTCTTGACCTGGCGCTGCAAGATAGCGTTGCCGCCGCTGATCGGCACCCGCAATTCCGTCTCGAAAGTGTCGGTGCCGACCCCGTCAATGTCTTCGCTGATCAGTGTCTCTTTGTGGCCGATGGTTCTGCCACTAATCCGGAACGGCATACAGAGCACCGTGGTCTTTTTCTCAGTAAGCGTTGAGGCTTTGAGCTTCTCCTCGATTTTGTGCTCCAACGAGCCGCTTTCCCCCATTAGCTTCAGGGGGCTGAAGAAGCGGGTCAAGCGGGTGTGCTTCTCGCTGGCCGATGAGTTATGGCTGGTATGGTGCTCGGCCACCGCCTGTCCCCCGCTGACGGAAAACGGGGCAACCATATCCACCCTTTGCGTCTTGCCCTCGCTGCCGTCCGCCAGCGTCCGTGAGGCCGTAAACCCCAGGCTGCCGGTGCCGCCGGACAGCGGAACCGCCAGGCTGCCGGAAAAATCCCTATTCCAGTACCCGCCCGGCTTGTTGGCCTCGCTGTCGCACAGCTTCATGCTCAGGTCCCAGTCATCGGCCAACTCGGAAGCGAGCGTGTATTGCCACTGCGTCAACTTCTCTTCCCGGGTCAAGCCTGCGCGTCTGGAGGTGACCTTGCGAGTGAAGCCGAAGGTGGTGGCGGAACTGCCGCTGCCCAACTCCTGCTGGAACCCCATGGTGCTGACCTCGGTCGAGCTGATCAGCATCTCCTGGAAGTCCGTGATGGTGGTGCTGCTGGTGGCGAAGTTGAGATGCGTTCCCGCGAAAGGATCCCAATCCAGCGTTGACGAGGTGGTCTCATTGATAGCTACGGCCAGCGGCAGCGCATCGTGCTGGACCGCCTGGCGCGTGAAATTGCGCGTCAAGGCGAAGCTGTCGAAGGGTTCGAACTCAAGCTCATAGTGATGAGGGTCCGGGCCCGCCACACCATCAGCCGACATGCGTGTGAGGTCGCCGCCCAGTTGCTGATGTGCCGGCCACAGTGCCTCGAGGAAGATCGGGTCGGCATCCTGCCCCGGCACCGCCGCTGTCAGCCCTGCAATTGCTACAACAACTACAATCAATCGCATTAGCCTAGTCAGCACACTTCATTCCTTGCATCTGGAATTGCGCAAAGAATCCGCCTACCCCGGTAGGTCCCTACACTGTTTCTAGAACTTACTCTACACCCTACCGCACCAGTTGTCAAGGGCTTTCAGCCCTGCTGCGGCCGCCTGCAGCCCCGAGGACTGTGACAATGATCCGCCTCAGGTGCCTAGCTGTCCTCCTCGGCTAACTTATCCCCAATCTACGCAGCTCGACGCACTCCTAAACACGCCAGCGGACACAGGCTGAGAAACCGCCGGCCATTTCCTGTCGCGCTGTGGCAGCTAGTGTCACCATGTCCACAGTAACCTTCGTCCTCTTGCGCGGATTCTTGAGTCCATGCCTCTGCCTCGGCCTTGGGCCAAAAGTTTCGGCCGTGTTACAACGGGCACTTGGGTGAAGTGGGCACATCCTGCAGGGATCGGCGGACAAAGCGAAAAAAACTGCGCGTGCGCCTTGACAGCATTAGTGTGAATTGATATAATGCTTGACAGCTCTAGGCTAAAGGTTCATACTGGCCTTTATCGCAAGGTGTGCACCTTTAGACCAATTATTTTGACCAGGAGGTATATCTGATGTCCATGATACGATGGCGACGCAGACAGGATTTACCCAGCCTTTTGGAGCGTATGCAGACCATGCTCGGCGACTTGGGACGGGAAGGCACCAATCTGATGCCGTTCTGGCCCGAAGCCGAAAGCGCGGCAGTCCCGGCTGTTGACATGTACGAAACCGACACCGAGGTTGTCATCCGCGCCGAACTTCCCGGCGTCAAGCGTGAAGACATCCAAGTGAATGCCGAGAAGAACCTCATCACGATCCGCGGTGAGAGCAAATTCGAAGCAGAGACCGAAGAGACCGGCTATTACCGCCGCGAACTCCGCTACGGCAGCTTCTCGCGCAGCCTGCCCACACCTACTGACATTGACCACGAGCATGTTGCCGCCAAATTCGATGACGGCATCCTGACGATTCGCGCTCCCAAGACGGAGGAAGAGCCGACCGGACGCAGCGTGGAAATCAGCTAGCCGGCAACGCTCCCAGCTCGTATCCTTGAGCAGAAGGCCACGGCGAAATCGCCGTGGCCTTGCTGCTTTATCTGTGGTCCGACTAGCTGCCAGCGCGCCGGCCTCGCCCCCGCGCCTGGCACAGCGGGCAGAAGTAGGTGCTGCGCTGGCCGAGTTCGCACCTGCGGATTATCCCGACACAGCCCGGCACCGCGCACCTTTTCCCGGCGTTCCCGTACACCCGCAAGCGTCGTTGGTAGCCGCCGGTCTCCCCCAGGCCGGTCCGGTACTGCGCATCGGTCAGAGTGGTGCCCCGTGCCTCGATTGCTTCCTGGAAAACCTGGCGGGTTGCATCGAGGATCTCCCCCATCTCCTCGCTGGTGACACGATTGGCTGGCGTCGCCGGATGCAGTCCGACCCGATGCAGGATCTCGCTGGCGTAGATGTTGCCGATGCCGGCAAGGTGGCTCTGGTCCAGCAGGAACTGCTTGATGGCTACGCTGTGGCCCGCAGCCGCTGCGCGCAACTCGCTAGCTGAGAGCTCCTGTGAGAGCGCATCCGGCCCCATGTTCTGCAGGATAGTCGCTGCATCCAGCCGCGCCAGGTCCAGCAGCTCCAGACGCCCGAAGCGGCGCGGATCAACATAGATGAGCCGACCGCCGCCACCAAGCTCGGCTAGCATGTGGGTGTGAGGCGGCAGTTCGTGCCTCTTCTCCACCAACAGCAGCCGGCCGGTCATGCGCAGATGGACACCTAGCGCGATGTCGTCCTCCAGGCACAGCCACATGGCCTTACCGTGCCGGCCGGTGTCGCTCACCTGGCTGCCGCTGACGGCCGACAGGAACGCGCCCGGGTCGCCGCAGACGATGTCCGGGCGCTTCAGCGTAACCTTGCGGAGCCTGTCGCCGACGAGATGCTGATGGAGGTCGCGGCGGATGGTTTCGACTTCGGGGAGTTCCGGCATAATCGTCTCTAGCCTGGTGAGAGGGCCCGGCTTTGTTCAGTCACGGTCGTTATCTTCCTCCGGGGGGCCCATGAACGGCAGCGGCGCGCTCGGCGATGAAGGCTGCTGTTTTTCGCCTGGCTTGGTATCAGGCGGCTGCGTGAGGCGCTGGCCCTTCATCATCCGCTCGCTGTACTCGAAGCCCGCCTGCATGGCGCGGAACCGCCGCAGCAGTATCACCACCAGCACCACCGGTGCCAGGTAATATATCAGGATATGGTACCAGAGCGGGTCATAGCCGAGGAAGATGCGCGGCCACCAGCCGATGATGATCAGCAGTATCAGAAGCCACTCGGCCAGTTCTCTTCTACTCATGATCTAGATCCCTGCCTCTCCGCTCGGTTCGAGCTGGCGGATAGCTATCAGCGTTTCATAGATGCTGAGGCGCAGGCAGTCATCCAGCGGCAGGTCCTCCAGCGGACATCGCGGCTGCAGCAGTTCGGGGTCAACCTCGCCGCTGGGCCAGTTGTGGTCCTCGCAGGCTGCCGGTGAGCCGAACCGTGCCCTAAACCTCTCGATGCGTGTGAGCAGGGCTTCGGCTTCCCTCTCCAGATTCTGGTCCTGCAAGGCCACCGGATTGGGGGCAGGAGGCTTGCGACGGACACGGTCCAGCCAGGTGTCATGGCGCTGGTCCACCAGATAGCGCTGGGCCGTCAAGCCGATACCGACATAGTTGCGCAGGTCCGAGTATATGCAGCCGCGCTCCCAGAAGCTCATCTCCTGCCGCATGGCCTTGAGAGCATTCTCGAGCAAGTCATCCAGGCCGACCCACACATCCTCTTCGGTGACACCGGCCGCGCCCGTCGCTTCTGCTTTCTTAGCCCGCTTCTTGTATATCATTTCAAAGGCGACGTTGAAACTGTCGCATAGCGGGCTGCTGGGGAAGCTCTGCAGTTGGCGCATGTGCAGTTCCCAAGCCTTGTGCGGGAAAGGCGGCATGAAGCTGGCCTCGCGCGGCACCAGGCGGAACTTGATGCAGCCGCTCTCATAGAGCTGAATCAGCGTGGCATAGACGATCTGTTGGGCGAAATCGCGCGGGTCCAGCTCGGCTCCGCTGAGCAGATCAAAGGCGCGGTCGCGCGGGATCGAACCGAGCGCGCGCCGTCCCGCCGGCTTCACAAACTTGCCGGCAAACATATACACCAGACCATCGTTGGCGATTTCGCCGTCCGGCTCCACCGGCTCAATATGCGCCCTCTCAGTCTCCGCGACCCCAGCCGCACGCGGCTTGCTGAGGGCCTGCAAGAACTTCAGCAACAGCCAGAACCCCCACAGCCCGATGGCCCCTAAGACTACACCAATGACTGCCTGCAGCATCTAGATATCACCGTATTTCGCGTAGGCACACGCTGAATGATTGTGTATCGATTCGAAGCTCTCGCATTCGACGGAACAGCCGACAACTTGCGGGCGTTCCTTCAACGCGATTATCGCATCCCGCACTACATCCTCGACGAATTTGGGGTTATCATACGCCGCTTCGGTGACCACCTTCTCGTCGGCGCGCTTGAGCAGCGGGAACATCTCGAAGCTACCTTGCGCCTCCAGCAGGGGGATCAGGTCCTCCAGCCACAGAACTGTACCGGCCCGGCAATTGACGCGCGCCGACAGCATTGCCCGCTGGCTGTGAGCGCCCCGGTCGGCAATCTCCTTGGAGCAGGGGCACAGGGTGATAATTGGCACAATCGCGCCTACCAAGAACCGGAAAACTCCAGCCTCGATGGCGGCTCTGAAGCTGCAGTCATAGTCAAGCTGGCTGACGTATCCCGAAGCCGGCGCAGTTTTGGGCAAGAAGTACTTAAACTCGAGCAGCACCCGGGCCGCCGGTGCCGCAAACTCATCCAGCATCCGCCGCAGCGTCGCCTCCATCTCGACCATTGACACTGCTTGCTTGCTCCAGGACGAGAGCAGGTCCACGAAGCGGCTCATGTGGGTGCCGCGCTGGATATCCGGCAGTGCTACACTCGCCTCCACCTGCCCTACTACCCGCGCGTAGCCACCGTCCTTCGCCTTGATCTGCACCGGCAAGTGCAGGTCTCTGATGCCCACCTGGTCAATGCTAATGCCCCGGTTATCAACCTCTGCCGCTACATCTTTCATCAGTTGCCTCGTACTCTGCGTAGAATCGTCCGTCTCACAACGGGTCGGTTACCTCGACCCATGCCTCCTTAGCGACGCTTTGCCTTACCGCCTCATCTACCGCCTGGGTCCTGGCCCCATCATAGAGGGTGGCCGTGCCCAGCCGGTTCTCGCTCAGAGCCGCCAGGAAGTCAAAGAGGCTCTGGAGATGGAAGCGCATCCAGCCGACCGGAAGCTTGGGCGAGGGCAAGGCCGACGGCTTCGGGTAGCGCTGTACGCACTCGATCTGCTTGTAGCCGCGACTGCCGCCCAGCTCGCCCTCCTCATCACGCATATCGTAGGCATACAAGAAGTTCGGGTCCATCATGTTGAACTTCAGGGAGCCGTTCTCGCCGTATATCTCATAGGTGAAGCCGTCCTGGGTGCCGGTGGCGAAACGCGAGGCCTCGATGAATCCGCGCCCGCCACCAGCCATCTCCGCCTCCAGGCACACATAATCGTCCACTTCGACCGGGCTCATCGCGCTCGAACCCGCCGCGACCGGCCGCTGCTTGATATAGGTCTGCATCGAGCTGCGCACTCTGGCAATGTCACCCAGCAGATACTGCATCATGTCAATGATGTGGCTGCCCAGATCGCTCAGCGCCCCTCCGCCGGCTGCCTTCTGCAGCCGCCACGACAGCGGCCGCGATGGGTCGGTATAGCCGGCGTGATAATAGGTGGCGCGGAAATGGTAGAGCCGGCCCAGGAAGCCGTCGGCGATCATCTGGCGCGCGCGCATACAGGCCGGAATGAAGCGGCAGTGGAAGGCCATGCCGTGGTACTGGTCCGGTCGCCGGCGCGCTGCGGCCACGATCCGTTCAGCCGACGCCAAATCCACCGTCAGCGGCTTGTCGCAATAGACATGCTTGCCGGCCTCCAGAGCCGCGATGATTTGGGCCTCGTGCAGATGGTTCGGCGTGCAGATGTCAATAACGTCAATGTCATCGCGCTGGAGTAGGTCCTCAAGCTCTGTAGTGGCGAAGCTGAAGCCGCCCTGCTCAGCGGCCCGCTCGGCCGTCTCCCGGCGACTGGTGCAGACGCCCACCAGTTCGGCCCGCACCGGGCACGGCTGGAAGAATAGAGGCAAGCTCCGGTAGCTATGGGTATGGACCTTGCCGATGAACCCAAAGCCGACCAGGCCGATGCCGATGCGCTTGCTCATTACGCTGCTCACCCATGTTTGCGTTCTATGCGGTACGTCCGCCCCGCATCACTGACAACATCTAGTTCGCCGGCGGGCCGCTCATGCCTGCCGGCAAGTACCGGAAACCGTACAGGCGGAGCCGGTCAACACTCCGCCTGCCAGACCTGTTGAACCGGCGATCCCCTACTTCCGGCTGCGGTAATAGTCGGCCACCTTGCTGATGCCCTTGGCGATTATCTCGGCGTGTTCGGTGGTATGGCCCTCGGTCCAGCCGGAGGCGAAGATGTTCTGCTGGCCCCAGAGCGCGCCCGGATACTCGTTGACATCGTACTCCGGATCCCGACCATAGGGCGGCTCCCACGGGAACTCCGAATCGCCGTAGGCGACATGATTGGCGATACACGGGGTGGCCACCATCGGTGTGCCGCCGCCATAGCCGGTCGCGAAAGGCATACCCTCCGCACTGATAGCTTCGGCGAAGGTCTGCCGTTCCACGCCCAGGACCTCCTCATCAATGGTGAAGGAGAATCGCCACCAGGAATGTCCGGTGGTCTTCGGATACATATACGGCGGATTGACCCCCTCGATCTCCTCCAGCAGACGGACCAGATGCTCCGCCGAGGCGCGCCGCCGCTCCAGGATACTGGGGAGCTTGCGGGCCTGGGCCAAAGCCACCGCACCGGTGACCTCATTCATGCGGTAGTTGATACCGATGCGCTGGACGATCCGCCCCTCGGTGCGGCCGGTGCGGTCGTAGAACTTGTCGTGGAAATCGCGCGCCCGGGCGTAGAGCTCCTCATCATTGGTGGCCAACATGCCTCCGTCGCCGGCGGTAATCTGCTTGCTCTGCTGCAGTGAGAAGCAGCCGATATCGCCGAAGGTGCCCACCGCCTGCCCGTCGTAGCTGGCTCCGTGAGCCTGAGCGCAATCCTCGATTACATACAGGTCGTGGCGGTTGGCAATCTCCATGATCTCGTCCATGCGGCAGGGCTGGCCGAACAAGTGCACCACCAGGAGGGCGCGCGTGCGGTCGGTTATCCGCTCCTCGATTGCTTCCGGATTCAGATTGAGCGTAAGCGGGTCCAGATCGGCGAAAATCGGGAGGCAGCAGCACTGCACGATACCGATGTAGGTGCCCATGTCGGTGACCGGACTGGTGATAATCTCATCGCCGGGGTCCAACTGCAAGGCCGCCACCGCCGTATGCAGCGAGGCACTACCGGAGGTCACCGCCTGCACATGCTTGATGCCGAGGAATTCGGCGTACTCCCGCTCGAACTGCTCCACCATCGTCCCGGAATAGCGGAACATCCTGCCGCTGCGAATTACCTCCGTCACCAAGGCGATCTCTTCATCGCCCAGGTCACGCCCGCTGGCATTACCGGTTGAGGGGAAGCCCTCCGTCGCTGTTTTCGGACCGCCATTGATCGCAAGTTCTTCGTCCATCTCGAAACCTCCGTCTATGTTATTGCCTAACAGTGTTGCCTATGAGCTACGCCTAGGCGCAAGTCTCAGCTATTCGCCGCGCCAGGGCCTGATTGTCGGCATGGCCGGTGCGGTATGCCAGCACCTGCGCCTGCAACGGCCTGCCCAGCAGATAGAGGTCCCCCAGCAGGTCCAGCAGCTTGTGCCGAGCCAGCGCATTGCCGGCAAAAAGCGGCTCCGAATAGCCGTCATCATAGATGATCAGGCAATTGTCTTCGGTGCCTGCCCGTACCAGCCCCTGCTGCTGAAGCTGGCGCAACTCCTGCTCAGTGGCAAAGGTGCGGGCGGGCGCGATCTCTGCGCCGAAATCATCGCTGATCGGGTCGAAATCCGCAAACTGGTGGCCGATGAGCGGGTGCTCATGAACCAGCGAGTAGGAGAACCTCGCCGCCTCCGCAGGCAGCACAATCAGGGCCTTATCCTCGCCGAGGTGAAAAATCGGTTCATCCGGAGCAATCGGGGCATGTTCAGCCGCGAGTACCTGCTGTCCCGCTGCCCCGACCGCCTGATACAAGGGCATGGCACTGCCATCGAACAACGGAAGTTCCGGCCCATCAACCACTATCTGCGCATCACTGACGCCGGCGGCCCACAGTACCGCCATCAGGTGCTCCAGGAAATCAACCCGACCCCGCTCATCACCAATGGAGGTGCCATTCGGCACGGGGAGCGTGTGGTCGAGGTCAACCGGCCAGGTGATATCGAGGTCGGTGCGCCTCAGTATAAGGCCATGACCCGCGTCCGCCGGCAGCAGCCGCACCGTGATCTGCTTGCCGCTGCGCACGCCCAGGCCGGCGACCTCTACCTCGTCTCGTATGGTTTTGCGCGCTACGGTGTTCATGCCTCTGGTCGGGGCCACTCAGTAGCTCGCCTGCACGAGGTGCATCAGGTCCTTGCGGGTGACCTCGCCGGGGGTCTTGGCGATGGCATGGTGCATGTAACGCTGCGCATCATCAACAATGACCTCCAGCATCTCCTCCTCCACGCCCAAGTCGCGCAGTCTCACGTCCATGTTGACGCTGCCCAGGAAGGCCCTGAGGGCGGCGCCGGTGCGGCAGGCAGCCTCCTGATCGTCCGGGTCGTCAACGCCAAAGATGCGCGCGATGCGGGCGAACTTCTCCGGCGCTCGCTGCCAGCTCATTGCGGCCCACGTCACCAGCACCGTTGCCAGAGCCGCGCCATGCGGGATTTCGGGGTAGCGCCCGCTAATCGGGTGCCCGACACCGTGCATCATATTGGTGCCGTTCTGGGAAAGCACATAGCCGGCAAAGACATTCGCCAGCATCATCCCGCGCCGGGCTCCCGGGTCCTCGCCATCGGCGACTGCGGCCGGCAGGTGCGCCGCCACTAGCTCGATGGCTCTTACTGCCCAGAGGTCGGTTATCGGATTGGCGACCGTGGAGATGTAGCCTTCGGCGGCGTGGCCGATCACGTCCACACCGGTGCCGGCAGTTACCTCCGGCGGCATGCTGTAGGTAAGCTCCGGATCATCAATCGCGACCCGGGCGTACAGGGTGTCCCCCGTGACCGAAGTCTTCTCCCGCGAGTCCGGCACGGTCACCACCGCGAACGGGGTCAATTCGGAGGAGGTGCCGGCGGTTGAAGTCACCGCGATGATAGGTAGAGTGGCCTCGGTCGGAGGCTTCTTCTTACCGGCCTCATTGGGGAGCAGGAACTCGGTTAGGGAGTCGTGGGTGGCGGCCACGGCGATATTCTTGGCGCTGTCCATAGCACTACCGCCGCCGAGGCCGACCAGGACATCACAGCCCGCCTCTCTGGCGATCTGCCCGCCCTCGCTGATAACGTCAAGCTGGGGGTTGGGCGGAATCTTGTTGAATACAGTTACCTCCAGACCTGCTGCTTCGAGTAGCTCCTGGGCCTTCTGGAGGTGACCGGCTTTCTCCATGGCCGAGCGGCCGGTGACCAGCATTGCATGGCGGCCCCAGGGGGCAGTCACCTTCCCCAATCGCGCGAAGGTACCGTCTCCGAAGATGAGTCGTGTCGGGTTGTAGTAGGAGAATTCCATCTAGCTATTGCTCCTCTTCTGTTTCAGCCAGCTTGGCGGCTTCCCTCATCATCTCGAGGGCCTCCGGCGAACCGGCGATAGGTACGCGGAAGGTAATAGTTGTGCCCTCGCCCTGGACGCTTTCGGCCCAGACCGTCCCGCCGTGAACGTCCACGACGTTCTTGACGATCTTGGTGCCCAGGCCTGTCCCCATCGGCTTGGTGCTCACCGCATCATCGGTAAACAGCTTGCGGCGCACCTCTTCGGGCATCCCCTCACCGGTGTCCTCGACTGCGACTTCGAGGTAGGCGCCATCGGGGAACTCGCCCTCGGGGACAGTGCGACTGTGGACGATGATGTTAGCGCCCTCGGGGCACGCCTGCAGGGCGTTATTGACCAGGTTGTAGATGGCGTTGTACATCTGCTTGACGTCCATCACCGCCAAGTCAATGTCCTCAGGCACATCCTTCTCCACCGTCACCTTCTCTTTTTCGGCGACTATCTTCAGCATCGGCACGACCTGGTCAATGACCATATTGACGTCTTCTTCGTGGAAGCTGGGTTCGGTGACCATGCCCTTGACCGCGGCGGAGACCTCGGCCATACGCACCTGCACCGCGTCACAGCCGCTCTTCATCATCTCGGTCATTTCGGGCAGCAATTCGCGCAAGCTGATGACCGCGTCCGCAACGGCCTCGCCGCCGCCGTTGCCCAGGCCTTCACAAGCCCCGTCGAATTCCGTCCATGTATCCTCGGCCACAAACTCCAGAGTCTCGGCGGCGGTCTGGACCGGGGTCATCATGTTCTTGACATCATGGCTCATGTTGCCGATGAAGCGCACGACCTCGGCCAGCCGCGCCTCTTCATTGAGCCGGGCGGTTTCCAGAGCGGCTGCGATCTGCGAGGCCAGGATGTCGAGGATTGCTATATCGGCCTGGTCGAAGACGCCGTCGGTCTTGTTGAGAACCTGCATGACGCCGATCGCCCGGCCCTCGACGCTCATCAGCGGGACGGTGACCATGTTCTTGGTTATGTAGTCAACCTGTTCTCCCACCCGCCGGTCATGCTTGGCGCTGGCGGTGACGTCATCGCTGACATCAATCTCGCCGCTCTGGAACACGGCCCCGGCCAGTCCCTGGTCCGTCTCCAACTCCATGCCGGTCAGCTCCTCGGCGGCTTCGCCGACCACATACTTGAATACCAGCTTATCCTTCTCCGGATTATGCAGAATGACCGAACCAGCCTCCGCCCCGACACACTCCAGCGACACATCCAAGGCCCTCTCAACCAGCTCGTTGACCTTGGTGACCTGGCAAAGCGCGGCACTGATGGCCCGCACCGCCTCCATCTGGGCATTGCGCTCCGCAAGTTCACGCGCTAGCGCTTCCCCTTGCATCCCGCTCTGCTCGCTCATCGGCTGATGACCTCCTCTACAGGTATTGAATGATCGCAGATCTGTCGCAGCGGCACTCCGGAGACCGTCAACGGCGTCTCCGGGCCTTGCGAACCGGCTCAGTGGCCGGTCGCCTGCAGCACTCTACAACGGCAGCGTCATACCGGTGTTTTGGGCCACCGCCCGGTCATAGATGAGTTGGGCTGTGACCGCGTCGTCCACTGCAATACCCATAAGTATGGACATGGTGCGCTCTTCGGGACTCTCGCGACCGGGCTTGTCGCCGGCGACGATTTCGCCCAGGTCAGCGTATGGCTTGGGAACATCCCGAAAATAGCCCTTGGAGCGGTAGTAGTCCATCTGGGCATGGTCATCCGTTATCAGCTTGTCAACCTTTGCGGCTAGTTCGCCCTCCCATGCGCCCATGTAGTCAACCGGTGCGGCCATCGCTCCCGGCTGGAGCCATTCCTCTTTCAGATAGGGCGTCGGCTCTTTGGGGCTGGCCCCGGCCGTAACCACCACGTCCGCACCTACCACTGCGGCTTGGGGTCCGGCGACGGGCACAATCTCAAAATCGTACGTCTGCCTGGCCTCCTCGACAAAGGCGTCCAGGGCTGCCTGAGAGGCATCGTAGCAGCGCAGTTGGGCAATTCCCGGGTAGTGAGTGTGCATGGCCAGCAGGTTGCTGCGGCCTTGCACGCCGCAGCCGATGATTGCCACAGTCGCGGCGCGCTGCGGGCCCAGGTACTTCATCGCCACCGCATTGGCCGCTCCGGTGCGCATGGCTGTCACCCAGCTTGCGTCCATGATGCAGACGGGGAACATGGTTTCCGGATCGTTGAGAATAATCAGGCCGGAGATGCTGGGCAGACCCCGCGCCCGGTTGTTATCATTACCGCCGACCCACTTGATGGCCGCGATGTCCAGGCCTGCAATGTAGGCGGGCATCGCGTGCAGAAAGGTCTCGCCACCACGCGGTTTAACCGCGGTTTTGGCCGGCATCTGGGTCTGGCCCATGCCTTTGCGGCGGAAGCCCTCCTCCACGACCTCGATGACCTCGGCCATCGAGATACTCAAGCTCTCGACATCAGACCTAGTCAAGTACCTGAGGTTCAAGGTGTTCAACCGCCCTCTGCACTGAAGTCGTCTTGGCCTTGAGGGCCTACGCGCGGCGCGAACTGCGCAGCGGTCTGGCGCGCCTTGTTGGCCTTCTCATGTTCGCCCATGTCATCCAGGATTTCGCCCAGCCGCATCCATATCCGATAGTTCTGCGGATGGTCCTCCGCCGCCTTCGCCATTTCCCGAAGGGCCTCGACTTTCTTATCTTGGAGGAAAAGCGCCCAGGCCGCCGCCGAGGCTGCGGTCCCGTCTCCGGCGTCAATACTGTCCGATTTCAGCGCCCAGGTCCGCGCCTGATCCAGGTTCTTCTTCTGCACGATGTACAGGTCGGCGAGCCGTCGGTAGCAGACAGCATGTTCCGGATTCTTGCGAATCGCGGCACGATACTGCTGTTCTGCCAGGGCCAGCTTGTCATCAATTACGTATATGTCACCCAGAGCGAAATGGGGGGTAGCGCCCTTCGGGTCGGCCTTAATGGCGTTCTTGGCGGCCTCGGCGGCCTTCGCCAGATCGCCCGATATTCGATAAGCCGCCGACAGGTTGAGCCAAGCCAAAGCATGGTCGGGATGCTTCGCGACCGTGCGCTGCAGCGCCCCGATGGCGGCTTTGGTCTTACCCAGCCGCAGATACAACCTGCCCTTCAGCTCCATAGCCTCCGCCGATTCCGGGCGCAGCTTTAGCGCGAGGCTAATCCAGTCAAGAGCCTCCACCTCGTTGTGCAACTCGGTGTCCGCCTGTGCCATGCCCCAGGCGATGTCGTAATCATCGCTCACCAGTTCAGAGGCTCGCTTGAACGCCACAAAGGCGTCGTTGTACTCCCCGGCCTCCAGATGCGCCTGCCCGCGCTGCTTGAGCAGAGCTGCCTGCTCCGCCGCTGTCGCCCCTGTAGAGCTACTCGTCTCTGTTGAGGCCGATCCCGATCGCCCTCGGCAGCCGCCTAGCCCCACGCTAGCTACCAAAACCGCGCTGACAACCACAAGCCATCCCGAGTATCGCATTGCTACTGAATCCGCTCTCTTGATTAGTGACTGCTTACATTACCGTCGGTAACCGCAGGGCCGCCTAGCTACCCCAGCGCCCCTTGCTCTGCCGCACAGTACTCGCACAAATGCCGAAAGTCACAGTCTCCGCACGCCCACTGGCTCGGTCGTGGGTCAAACCGTCTGTAGCCTATATTCAGCAGCGCCTCCCTGGCCTCACACAAGGCCCTCCCTGCTATCTCCTCAACTGGCGGCATTGGCAGGGGTTCGGGAATCTCGGCGCTCAGATAGATCAACATCGCAGATGCCGGCAACTCCCCGAACGTCTTGCCAACCGCCTCAGAGTACAGCCCGATCTGGAACTGATACTGCGATAGTCCATCGGCGTCGGGTGGCCGGCCGGTTTTGTAGTCCAGAACGTGCACGCCGCCGTCAGCCATCTCAGCCAGGGCGTCAATCTTGCCTCCACCATCACGCCGTCCACGCCAAATACCACCGGCACTTCCGAGCGCAGGTAGTCGGCCTGTCTTATAATTGTAGCATAGGTTGGCGTCTGCAAGTAAGTCTCAATCCAATTTCTGACATTCCGCATCTGCCTTGAGTTGAGCCGCCCGCCGACTTCGGGCGACCTGCCAGCGGTCGCCATCGCCTCATCTAGGGCCGCGCTTCCCTCCCGGCCCACCATCTCCACCACCAGGTGGGCGAAGCTGCCGACGAGCGCGCCTGAGGCGCGGCCCTCCAGCCGCCCAAGGCCCCAGGTTTCGTCTAGCCCCGCTGCGTCCTCGATGAATCGCAGCTTGAACGCAAGCGGGCACCGGCGGTACTGCGACAGGCCCGTCACCGTTATTGCCTCCAGAGCTGCCGTCGCGATCGGGACCTCGGCGACCTGTCGGCGCAACTGCGGGCCTGGAGTTGCGTCGCCGATGGTCCGGGCGGACCGGAACGCAACCTGATGCCGCTCAGCCAGCGATTTGTCGGGCGCAGACATCGGTGGAAGCTCCGAAGGCGGGGGCATCCGTACCGGCATCTGCCAGGAACCTTCTCCAAGGTCCTGACAGTCGGCAGCGGCGAGGTCCCAGCCGCTGACCTCCGCCAGCCAGCTTAGCCAGCTATCCGCTGGATAGCTCTTCTTATCTTGCGAATCGAGGCCTGCCGAAACGATTAGGTAGTCCCTGGCACGAGTAGCGGCCACGTACAGGACGCGACGCAGTTCTGCGAGTTCCCTTTGCCACTTGGCCTGTCCGATTAGCTTCCCGATGCCGCACTGCACGTTGTTACCCTTGTCATCTTGGCCGCTGCGGGCACAGATGCCGTACTCGGTTGAAATTACCAGCGCCTTGTCGCCATTGTGGAAACTCCGCCCAAAGTCCGGTATCACCACCACCGGCCACTCCAGGCCCTTGGCCTGATGGATGGTAAGTAATTGCACGGCCTCACCGGCCGCCTTCTCCAGCGGCGCTTCCCCCTCGCGGTCTTCCATTTCACTGAGGGTCTGGACGTAGGCGACGAACTCCCCCAGGGTGTAATTGCCCTCCCGCTCGAAGCCACGCGAGACCTCAATCAGCTTCTCGATATTCCCAAGCATCCGCCGGCCGGCGAATTGCGCCGCCATCGCCGCCGAATAACCGGTCCCGTCCACAATCCGCCGCAGCAGCACCGATAGCGGCACCGCTCTAGAAAGACTGCGGAATTGCTCCAGCTTGGCGCAGGCCCATCGCGCCTTCTCAACCGTCGCGGTGGGAGTCGTCGGGTCACCAGCACCTGCGGCCAAAGCCGACAAGCCCTCGAACAGGCTATCCCCGGCCTGCGCCACGCGGTATAGCTCATTGTCATCAAAGCCGAACATAGGCGAGCGTAGTACGCCGGCCAGCGCAATCCCATCATGGCGGTTGTCCAGGACGCGCACCATATTGAGGATGTCGCTGACTTCGGGGCGCCACCAGAAGCCGCGCCCAACCACCGTATAGAACGGAATATCATGGTGCCGCAACGCCCGCTCGTAGAGGTTAATGTTGGTCGTAGCGCGGAACAGCAGGGCGATGTCTCCGGGCTTGATCGGGCGCGATTCTCCGTTTTTGTCACAAACGGTAAAGCCCTGGTCAAGCATCTCCCGCAGCCGCTTGGCGATATTAGCGGCCTCCGCTTCGCGGCGCCGCTCTGTGGTCGCAACTTCAGGGCCGTTGTCGTTATCTTCGCCGCCGTCTGTATCGGTAATTAGCACTTCACCGGCCAGGCCGTCATCTCGCGCCTGGCGCTGAGTCCGGACCGGCTCGAAGCGGGCGGCATAGTCCGGCTTCTCGCCGGTCCCCATTACCGCTTCGTGCGCAAAGAGCCAGTTGTGGAAACCGTTTAGATTGCTGGTGCTGCGGAAGCTGGCTTCAAGCAGCAGCTCATCCACACCCTCGCCACCTGCGGCGAAGCTATCTCGGGTGCGCCGGAAAACCGTCACATCGGCGTTGCGGAAGCCGTAGATTGACTGCTTGGCATCGCCGACCAGAAACAGGCGCGGCCCCGAGCGGTCCGCGTTCTGGCTGTCGAAGCCGGTGATCGCAGCGACGATCTGCCATTGTGATTGATTCGTGTCCTGGAACTCATCCACCATCACCTGCTGATAGCGCTGCCGACAGCGCCGGCGCACCTGCGGGTTGTCAGCCAGGAGCCGCGCCGCCTGCAACTGCAAATCGGTAAAATCCAGCGCCGACTGCTGAGCCTTGGCTGCTTGGTAGGCCCGCGAACATGCCGCCGCCTCCGCCCACAAAGCAGCGGTATTGGCAGCCGCCAAGGCAACCTGGTCTTCGTCGTCAGACTTTGCAAGCGCGTCGCAGATTCCGCCCAGGACCTTCTTGACCCGGTTGAGTGCGTCCTTAACCAGTTGGAAGCGTTCCTTCCCTCCCCAGTCATCGGCCTTGCCGCCGCGTTTGGGCACGCCTGCGGCAGCGTATGCGTTCGTGACGGCCGTGATGCGGTAGTCAACATCCGTTGCGGCTTGGGCTTGCGTCACACTGGCGATGACGCTGTCGCGTTGCTCGGCGAACTTCGCGTCCACTGCAACCGGCGGGTTATGCTCAAGGATCTCCACAGCTTCATGCAACTCGACGGCCTCCAGCACCTCAGCCAGGCTCTGCTCAATGAGTTCCGACCTGATTTCGGCCCAGTATTCCAGCACCTGCTCTGTGGTCGGCGGCTGGTTGAGCCAGCCTACGTAGTGCTCGCGTGCTCCCAGAATGTCATGCAGCAGTGTTTCCGCGCGGTTGCGACCATATTCGCCGATCACTACAACACAGCTTTCTTCCCCTGCCGCCAAGCGGGCCAGGAGCGTCTCCTTCACGATCCTGCGCTGCAGCAGCCATGCCGGACGCTCTTCCATGACCGTGTAATGGGGATCAAGGCCCGCCGCAATGGCGAAGTCTCGCAGCAGTGCGCCGCAGAAGCTGTGGATGGTCGCAATCGGCGCGGTCTCCAACTCGGCGGCAAGGCGTCGCCAGTGCCGCGCCTGTTCGGGATCAGCCGCGAGGGTCTGCTTGTGACACTCCTCGCGCAGGCGTTGGCGCATCTCAGCCGCGGCCTTGACCGTGAAGGTGATGGCGACGATCTCATGCGGCGATATTCCGGCCTTGAGCGCGGCCATATAGCGGCTCACCAGCACCGTGGTCTTGCCGGTCCCGGCACCGGCTGCCAGGAACACGTCGTGGTCCAGGTCAAGCGCCTGGTTGCGTATGCTCTGGTCGGGAGGCGGCTTAGGCATTTGGCGCCTCCCTCAGCTTGTCACGGCAGCGCCACTGCACATACCGGCATGCCGTCCTGAAATCGCAATAGCGACATGACTGCGCGCCGCCGGGTGCCACCGGAAAGCGCCCGGACCGGATTGCCGCGACAAAGTCGAGCACATGGCCTCGTGCCGCGCTCAGCAGCGTGTCGCGGTTCAGCCCTTCACTGCCGGGCTTGATCTGAATTGCGCGGCGTGCTCTGCCATTGCGGATCTGATAGTACGAGGCCAGGGCGCACCCAAGCGCCTCGTCGGCCAGCAGCATCCCCCCGGCCATTATGTAGATGGGTAGCTGCAGGTCCTCGCCTCGGAACATCGCCGGGCCGCCAGGCAATGAGCTGCCGGTCTTATAGTCGAACACCGCAAAGCCGATAGCATTGTTCTCAGCCTCGAGAACCTTGTCGAGCCGGTCAATCCGCCCCCCGAGTTTGACGCTTTGTTCTTCGCTCGCGATCACCAACGGCGCGTTGCCCCCGTATCCGTACACTGCTTCCAGCATTAGTGGCACATACTGCTCGCCCTTGTGGTTCGCGTCCGCTTCGGCCTTCGGTAAGGCCATCACGTCCGCGCAAAGCTCCTGTTTCACCATCTCCCACAGCCGCTTGTGGGCCACCAGATTGCTGCGCTCGTGCCGTGCGAGCACTTCCTCGGCAATTTCCCGCAGCACCGCCTCTGCCTGCGCCAAGTTCTGCTCCAGTACGGCCGGCGGGTGGCTGTCGTCGGTTGTCCACTCGGTCAGAAACCGGGCCAGGATTCGATGCACCAGCGTTCCCCGCGCGGCCCGGTCAATCTCCTCCTCCGGCTCCGCGACACTCTCCAGCCCCAGGACCCGCTGCATGAAGAACTTAAAGGGGCACGAGCCGTATGCCGAAAGCTGGCTGGCGCTGTAGAGGTGCTCCGGTCCCCAATCAGTCGCCAGTTGGGCGATGAGTCGCTCATCATCCAGCACCCCATCATAGCAGTCGAACGGCTCGCGGCTATAGCGTTGCCGCTCAGCCAGCGCTGAGCCGGCGGCCCGTCGCAGCACCGGTCCGTCAATCTCGCAAAGCAGGTTGTAGGCCGCCAGTACGTCATCTTCATCGGCTTGTGCTAGACTGCCGGCAAACATGCCGCCGAAAGCGTATTCCCGTAGCTGACGAACCCCAAAAGATTCCGCCGCTCGCTCCACTGCCGGCGTCTGGTGCTGCTCGGGCCCGTCGCTTTCTGGCTGGAGTAGCCGCTTGACTTCCTCGAAGTATTGCGAGGGCAGAATTGGGTTGCCGTCGCTGCCGGTGTCAGTGTAACTCAGATAGAGGCGCGCGGTGGCTGCAGACACCGCCTCATGGAACAGGAACGCTTCCGCGGTCTCATTATTGGGGCGGGTGCGCAGGTCAAGATCAGCCTGTTCCGACAGTCGCCTGCGCTCGGCCTCCGTGTAGAAGACATCCTCACGGAAGACCAGCGGGAACGAGCTCTGGGCTAGGTCGGCCAATAACAGATATGGCACTCGCGCCTGGCGCAAATCATGGACATCAACCACCCGCACCCGGCCCTGGGGCTGGCGGTCGGGACTGAACCGAAGCTGTCTGACCAGAGCGTTCAGCTCGCTGACGAACTCGGCGACGCTGATGATGACCTCTGACGCGCCCAGCCGTTCCGCCTCCTGGTACTGCCGCAGAGCTTCACAGAAGCCGTCAAAGGCGCGGAGGTTGTCGCGATTGTGCAGCGCCGCCGCTGACCGGTCCGCCAATCGCTCAGCCGACAGGCCGAAGCGCTCCATCAGCCTATGCAGGGCGGCGATATGCTCCGCCATCGTGCCGGTTTCCGGCAGCCTATCCAGCTCGGTGAATAGAGCTGAAAGCAGGCTCTGCACCGCCTCCACCTGGCTCAGCTCAGCGCTCAACTCCTCGGCATCGGTTGGCAGCTCCGCTTCATCGTCCGCTTCCTCGACAACGCCGCGCTCTCTGATCAGGGCCAACTGGTGCTCCAAGCGGCGCGCGCGAAGGCCCAATGCCTCAACCCACTGCTCGCGCCCACCCACTATGCCCACCTGACACGCCACGGTATAGACCGTATCGCTGTCCGGTTCGCCGGCCTCGTTTTGCAGGCACGAGAGGTCAATCAAATCGCTGCGCAGGAAGTTGACGACATCCTCGCGCCGGAAATCGCCGGCGACGATATTGAGCAGGCTCATCACCACCTGCACCAGGGGCTGGCCGGAGATACCGTCTTTGGCGGAGAAGTGATGCGGCACGCCGTATTCATCGAAGGTCTGGCTTACCAGGTCCCGCCATCTCTCCGGCTGCCGGAAGACCACACAGATATTCGCCGCCGGGACCTCCTCCAGCAGCAGGCGTTTGACTTCTGCGGCAATTCCCGAGACCTCGGCACGGGCGCTTTCAGCAACATTCAGCCGAATCTGCTGGCTGTAACCATCCACTGGTGTCGGATTGATGGCGAAAAGTTGCCGGCGCAACCAGGCCAGCGCGTCATCCGGGCTCTCGGCATTTGCGGCGGCCTCGCATTCCGCCTCGGGCATCAGTTTCTGGAGGCGCTGCAAGGTCCGCGCGGGCAGTAGTCTGACTTCCTCGCGGGCCTCGTCCGGCTGATAGGGAAATGTGATGACGGTCTCTGCGGCGAATGAGGCAAGCTCGGCCAGCACCTGTATCTGGGTGGTGGTCAAGTCGGCGAACCCGTCAACGAATAGCCGCTTGGTGCGCTGCAGGGGCGCGAGCTTGCCTGCCCTGAGCAGATCGCGCGCCTCCCAAAACTTGCCGGCGGCATCGTAGAGCCGGTTGTCGCTGAGGAGCTGCTGGTAGCGGTGATAGATAGCACATAGCTCGCGGTCGAGAGGTCGGTCCAGGTCGACCTGCTGCAACCGGGCAGCGAAATCATCCGGTCCGACGGCAGCCCGTTTGAGCTCGTCAATGAAGCCGAGCAGCGCCGGCACCAGGCCCGAGGTCTGGGCCGAACCGGCCAGCGCGTCCAGGCCCTGGTCCGCGTCCACCTCCCTGAGCACCTGCCGCATCAGCAGCTCCTGTTGCAGACCCGTAATCTCAGGCGCTTGCGCGTGGTTAGCCCGCAGCAGCTCTTCCGCCAAATCGGGGAAGGTGAATATCCGGGCATCAGCCAGCCCGCTCAGCAGACCTTTTTTCAGAAGCCGGCGCGATGTTTCACGTGAAACATTGGCAGTGGGCAGGATCAGCACTGCCGAATCGCATCCGGCCTGCTGTACCTGTGCCACGTAGCGGCTGAGGACCTCTTCACTTTTGCCGCAGCCCGGTGGGCCGCAGAGCAGCGTTACCTTGCCCATCTGTTCTCCGGCGGTCTTACCATTCCACGGCGTTAGTGCGCAGTTCGTGCGAGCCGTCGGGCCGCGTCCACTCATAGAAGAAGTGCAGGCGGGTCTCCGTCGGCACCACCTCGATATAGCGTATCGTCCGGGTCGCGTGTGGTGACAGCACGAAGGGACCGTCAACCGTGATCCGCTCCCAGTGGCGCAGATCGTGGCTGACACAGATGCCGGCCTTTTCCTCGTAATTCTCCTCGACGCCGGCACTGCCGTCGTAGAAGCCGATATACACCGGCGGCCTGTAGAGCACCGAGTTCAGGCGCGTGCAGTACTGGTCCCAGCCGCTGGCCGGTGGGGCCAAAACATCGCCCTGCCAGACCCAATCAATCCCGTTGCCGCTGGTGGCCAGCCCGCTGTGCGATTTGACGATGCCGGTGTTGAAAACATCGCCGTTGCCGTGCATCTTCTCTGCCATGCCGGCTTCAGCCGCTTGGGGATTCGGAGCATAGCTGACGATCATGTGCAGTAGGCCGCCGATATCGTAGATGACCGGGTCCTTGACGCCCTCTGCCCCGCAGTCGTCGGCACTGAGTATCGGGACGCGGTTGGTGGCGTCGAAGCCGTCCGGGGCCGCGGCCTCGGTCATCTGTATGCACCAGCGGCCGTCGTGATCCACGAATGACAGATACAATCGCCACAGATCGTCGCCGGCCTTGAACAGACAGGCTTTTTCCATTGATTGGGTGTCAATAGCTTCTTTGGTGGCATGCCAGATGTCCTCAAAGTGGTAACCGTCATCGCTGACAGCGACGCGGCAGTCCACTCCGCGTCCTAGCTCCCGAGGCTTGCGCAGCCGATAGTACAGATAGAATCGGGAGGCAGCCGCGTCATACATGGCGCTGCAACCGCCGGCCCACCAGCCGCAACCTTCTCCGAGCGGCTCTTTGACTGTGCGGCCCTCGGCGGGGTCAAAAAGTGGGATCTGGGCCATGCAGCGGGCGCTGGGATTCCGCCAATGCTTGTCGCCGGTCGCCATTGTCACCTAATCTCCTCTGAGGCGATGGCAGGGCTTTGAGGCCAGGGCGCCGAACCGAGATTCACTTTGCCCCTTGTCAGCGTCTGCCATCACGTTTATAATTCAGTCGTGATACTATTTTGTCAGCCCACGCCTGAATTCCTCCGTACTGGGAAGGTAAATTGCGGGCTGTGGAGAAGGATTTCTGCGCCATGCCAGGGAAGTTGCCTGGGTCGCTGTTGGCAAGTCTCCCCGACGGCGCTAGTGTGGCGTGTCTCAGTATTGCGGTCCATTAGTTCTGTCGGCCGCCACAGGGCCCTGACATAACCGCCTTTCCGAGGAGTTGACATCATTGGACGAGAGCACCAGACGGCAGATAGACTGGATAATAGTTATTGGGGCGATTGCCTGCTTGATCGTCTGGGGTATCGGCCGCAGCCAGCGGATGGCCCGCTTGCAGGACCAGCTCGCCAACGGCACGCCGGACCAACAGATCGCGGCGGCCGAGCAGCTTATTGATGGTCGCATTCTCGCTGACGCGCTCAAGGACCAGCCGCGCTGGGTGCAGGAGCGGGCCGTTTCGGCGGTCGCTCAGATCGCCACCGCCCAGGCCTGGTACCAACTGCTGGCGGCGTGGTATCTGTTCGACGCCCCGGTACAGGCGCGCGCCACCGAGCTGCTCACCAACGCCGGCACCACCGCGATCCCGACACTTGTCGAAGCCCTCAGAGACAAGGACGCCAATACCCGCAAAGGCGTCAATCCCGTTCTGGTCGCGATTGGTGAGCCGGTTATCCCCTACCTGTTACCCCTGATGGACGCCTGGGATGACTACGTCCGCGCAGGCGTCAGCGCCGTGCTTGGCGGCATCGGAGAGCCCGCCATAGATGAAGTCATCGCGGTGGTCAAGAAGACCGCTCCGGGCGCCGATCAAGATTCGGAGGAGTACCTACGCGAGCGGGCCGCCGCTCAAGCTGCCCTCAAGATAATGAAGGCGACCGCCTTCGACGCAATCGTCAAGCACTTGCTCACTGACCCCAATACCGATACCCGTGGCATCGGTGTAACCTTGCTGGGGGCCATCGCCGATCAGTCTCTGGCAGGCCCCATTCCTCCTGAGGAGGCAGTCAGGGTGCTGCCTCCGCTGCTGGACCGTCTGCAGAATGACAAGAGCTATGCGGTACGCCGCAAGGCCGCCCTGGCGCTCGGGCTGCTGGGCGCGGTCGGGCGCGACAATGGTGCCGGTGCGCCCCTGATAACCAGCTTGCAGAACCCCGGCGAGAACCCTGACGTGCGAGCCGCGGCTGCCGAGGCTTTGGGCAAACTTGCCGACCCCGCCGCCGCCGGACCGCTCGTAGAGGTCCTGATCAACAGCCGCCAGGGCATCGCCGACGAGTTGGTGCGGGCGCTGGAGAGGATCGGCCCCGCCGCAGTACCAGCCTTGGCGCAAGCGGTGGCGCATCCCTCCGCCGAAGTCGAGCTGCTGGCGGTGCGGGCGCTGTCGAATATTGGTGGGCCTAAGCCGGTCGTTTCGCTCGCTACGGCGCTTGCTACGGCTGCGGCCCCGACGGTTCGTCGGGCTGCCGCCGAGGCCCTGCGCGCCTGTGCTGCGGGCGACCTGTCCACTCATGTCGGCGCCATCGTGGGGCCTTTGACCGAGGCGCTTTCCGATTCGGACTGGCACGTGTACTATGCGGCGCGCGACGCTTTGAGTAAATGCGGACCGGCGGTCGTCCCCGCCCTAGTTCCGGTACTCGGCGGCAGTCACGTGCGCGCGGCCCACATGGCTCAGCAGGCTCTGGTACACGTCGGCAAACCGGCCATCAGCGCGCTGATCGGCGGGCTTAAGCAGGCCGATACCAACGCGCGTCTGGCCAGGTGGGCTGCCATCGCGTTGGGCGAGCTCGGTCACGAGGCCGTCAAGCCGATCTCGCGGGTTCTCGAAGATGCTACGCAACCCACCGCGGTTCGCGAGGCGGCGATCGTTGCTCTCGGCCGGACTCGCAGCAAGGCAGCGCTGCCGGTTCTGCAGCAGGCGTATTCCGGCTGTCAGCCGCTTGTCGCCGAAGCCATTCTCGAGGCGGTCGGTAAGATCGGTTCGGAAGATGGTGTCAAGCTCCTGCTCGACGGCCTCGAGGCCGCCTCACCCGCTGTCCGTGACACCGCCATGGAGACCCTCAACGAGTGGCGTTTGGGCAAGCCGGAGGAGGAGCTCAAACAGCTGTTGCAGGCGCCGGACAAGGACCTCCAGTATCGCGCCGCGGCCGTCCTGGTACTGGGCGTGTCGGCGCGGACCGATGTTGCCTCCTTTATCGAGATGGGGGGCATCAGGGAGGTCCAACTGGCTTCCGACGTGCGCGACAAGGTCGGTGCCCTGCTCTCCGCGGCGGCCGCCGACACTAGCGCCACTCCGACGGTGCGCCACTGTGCCATCGAAGCCCTCGGACAGATGGGTTACAGCGAAGGCCTTGCGGTTCTGGGCGAACTGCTCAAGTCGGGTGGCCAATACGCCGCCGATGCCGGCCAGTCGGTGGCCTGGATCGGGATCAAAGCTGCCGAAGCCGCACCCGAGGAAGAAACCGGCCAACTGACGGAAGCAGGGAAGCTGCTCATCGGTCTGCTGACTGATCCCGACAGCGCCGACAGTATCAGAGTCCAGGCCGCCGTCGCGCTGGCAATGATGCGCACCGGTCCGATCGCGGCGATTATTGAGCAGCTTGAGGACGCCCCCGATGCTATCAAACCGTGGTTGGCGGCCACCTTGGGCGCGGCCGGCAAGTATGCGACAGAGGCCGTCTATCAAGCCTATCAGCGCGCCCGGGATGCGGAATACCGCGTGTGGCTGGCGGTGACCATGCAGTGCATCGCGGACGACAAGTCCCTCAAGACGCTCAAGCAGATACCTGAGCAGGAACAGCCGGACGCGGCGAAGAGCGCTGCGGCACTGGCGCTGACCGAGAGAATCCGCCTGCAGAAGAAGTAGCTACACCGCCGTTGCTAGTATCTCAGAATCGGCCGTTGGAGCTCCCACGGCCCACGCAAGGGTTGATTGCCGGTGAATGCACGTAGCGTAATGGTGGTAGTTGTCATCCTGGTGATTCTAGGCGCCATTTATGGGGTCACTCTCTACCAGAGGGGCGTCAAGATTCAGGACTACGTGGTCGGGCTCGACAGTGACGATACCGCCGTCGTGCTCAAGGCGATGGATGGGCTCAGTTCCTGCGGGCGCAGTATTGTAGGCCGTGTGGACTTCTATCTCAACAACGTCTCTCCTCAGGTCCGTTCGCGCGCCGTTATGGTAATCGGTGCCTGCGGTGCCAGTGCGGACAGTGCTATCCTCCTGCCGCTTCTCGAGCGCGACGAGGACGCCTTCGTTCGCCGCGATGCCGCTATCGCCATCGGCAAGCTGGGCGGCGACGGCGCAATAGCTGCTCTCACCAAGCAGCTAGCAGACGATACTGAGGATGTATTGGTTCGGGCCGCCGCCGCCAGGTCCCTGGGCCTACTCGACGCAACTGCAAGCGTCCCCGCCTTGGCCGAGGCTCTCGGCAACCGCCCTGCTATCCCTCAGCCCAGCCCTGAGCCAGAAGCTGAAGAAGCTGAAGCGCCCGAGGACGCCACCCTCCCGCTGCGGCTGGCCGCGGCAGAAGCCCTCGGCCATCTGGGAACTGAGGCAGGCATCAGGGCCCTCGCTGAAGCTGCAGTGGAAAGCACCGAACCCAGCGAGCGGGTCCGCGCCGCGGTGGCTTACGCACTCGGCGACGCAGCAATCAACAATCACGACGAGAAAGAAATCAGTGAGCTGCTCGACGGCCTGCTCGCCGCCAGCGGCGATAGCGTCGGCGATGTGCGAATTGCCGCGGTTCAGTCGCTGGGGAAGACTGCGCTGATACCCGATGCCCTCCGCGCCCAGCTTGACCAGGCCCTGAACGACGCAGCGGCAGATGAGCACTACTGGGTGCGCGAGGCTGCCAAGCAGGCGCGGCGCGAACTTGGGGCACTTGCCGCCTAGCCGCCGATGCCCGTGCCGCCTTGTACATTCTACTTATGTTGCGGAGGAAGACTGATGCGCCTCGATCTTAGAACTGCGGCTTTTATGTTGGCCCTGGTAGCACTATTCATGGCTGGCGGCTGCGCGCTTGACCCGATGGAGCAGCTTGGCAACCAGATACAGTCTCAGGATGTGGGCGAAAGGACTAAGGCCATCATCGGCCTTGCTAACCTCAACGATCAGCGCGCGACCGAGGAGCTACTGGGCGTACTCGAAAAAGACGACGAGCTTCTTGGCCTGGCAGCCGTAGCCCTGGTCAAGAAGGGCCGCGAGATCGAGCAGCAAGACCATCGTGCGACGAACCGGATCGTCGAAGATGTGGGCAAGATTCTCAGCAATGCCCATCTGGCCGAACGCTTCCGAGCTCAGGCCGCCTGGACGCTGGGTGAGATCGGTAGCCGCGAGGCGGTCCCAGTGTTGCTCGGTGGCACCTCGGCAAAGGTAGGAGCGGCCGCCGCCGCCCTAGTCCGCGAGTACAGCAAGCAGGCCCTCGAGAAGCTCGGCTACTACTCCGAGGGCCGCGCCTATGAAGTCCCTATGGGAACACTTGTCGGGGAGCTCGACCTGCTTCCCGAACCCGAGCCGCTGGCTCTGCCCGAGGCCGAATAGGCTTGCTGCATACTCAGTTTCATCGCCGCACTGGATTCTGCCGTATCGGGCTTGCGCAGACGGGCGCGGTGTGCTGTTGTCAGATCTCGGCCCTGAGCCCAGGCCACCGATTGAGTACCTCCATTGAAACGCACTGCCACGCATAGTCGCGCGACACGCTCCGGCCCTACGCAGACGGCGGTGTTGTGCTTGGCCGTAGCGGCCCTCTGCTTGTCCGCCCAGCCTTGCCACGCGGCTGACTGCGGCAGCCACGCCTTCCCCGTAGTCGGCGCCGACCTCGCGGCCCAGGCCCAGGACGACTTCTCACTCGGCCTGGCCTATGACCCCTACGCCAAGGTCGCCTTAGCGCCTTGCGATCTGCTGGAGGAGATCAAGCGCCCTGACGCGCCCGGCCGCTGGGGGCTGCCGATTGCCCGGCGCCTGCCCCAAGGCGTCAGCATGTCGGCTCCGCTTGACCTGGCGCTGCAGTACCGCGTCCCCTTGGAGTTCTGCCCCGACTACTGGCCTCAGCACCAGCCTGGCAAGAGCCTTGCTGAGTTCTGCGAAGATGAGTACCTCACTTACTGGCCGCTGGCGCAGAACCTGACACACAATCCCTTCGCCATCGCCAAGCAGCAGGTGGCATCACTCAACGACGACCGGTCTGCTGCCCAACGCCGCCTGGGTGCAGCGCTGGCCCACTGGTGGCTCAACGGCCACACCGCCGACGCTGTCGCCAGTACCGTGTTGGGGGCTCTCGCCGCTGAAAACCGGCTCCGCAATGATATAGCCGTCGAGATCGCCAAGGACCTGCTGCTGAAGATCGGCCCCGAGAGCCTCTGGGAGGTGGTGGAGGACGAAGCCTCGCTGGCTGTTGATCTGCGGGCAAGCTCATCGCTGTCTTACGACACCGCCGTCAGCACCTCGCGACTGCTGCAGTTGGCGGCCCAACGCGGCCTCAACGCCGTGGTGATAGCCGACCGCGGCCACATCGCGGGTGCCCAGGAAGCGGCCCGCACCGCGCAGCAACTCAAGTCCCGGGGCCTACTGCCCAGAGACTTCCAGGTCGTGACCGGCGAGCATATCAACTGCCTCGGTGGCGGCCTCACCGCTGTCGGCATGAAGTATCGTATCCCCGAGGGGATGACCTTCGAGCGGACTATCCAGGAGATTCACGCTCAAGGCGGGGTGGCTCTGCTCAATCATCCCGGGGCGCTGGGGGGAAGCGACCTGCTGCGACGTCTGGAGGTGGACGGCTACTTCATTCAGCCCTCCCTGTTCGAGCTGTTCCGCACACTGAACCTGCTCTACGATCCCCAACTCGCCGACAAGCCGGCGTTGTATGGGAGTCACACGCGCCACGCCCAGGGCGTGGGCCTGCCCTATTCGGCAGTCATCACGCAGATCCCCACGCCGGAAGCGATCGCCGCAGCCTTGGCGCGCGGCGACGCCTACCCCGCCAGTAACCTGTACTTCCCACTGATGGGCCTGCTGGTCATCAAACCGATTGCCGCTTTCGAGAAAACTCTCAACAGATGTCTGGTCGCTCACGACTGGCTCACCACCCGCACCCGCAGGTTGCTCGGTGCCGACCACGTCATCATAACCACCACCTGGGATGAGAGCGTGCAGCGGTTGATGAGCCTTGATGATACATTGAAGGAGATACATGCCATTTCCGACGGCAAATCGCCGCTGCGACATGCGCCCAGAATCAGCTCTGTCGCTGCCCAGTACGGACTTGTGCAGATAGAGTACTCCCGGCGAACTGAGGAGGTCTGGTTAAGGACCAGGCTCAGCTTCTGAAGCGCGTGGGGATCAAGCCCTATCATAGCGGCGGGGAGCGCCGCGTACGGACGGCGCCTCCAGTCTAATGGGGAACTGCAGCGGGCGCGGTAGCCCAACGACTGTGGGCTAGGCGCGATAGGTACTGACAAAGAGCCACAGCGCCAGCAGCAAGTGCCCGGCGCCATTGGCCCAGCAGGCGGCGCTGCGGAGCGCGCCCAGGTCCAGCAGCATTGTCATGGGCACGACTAGGGTCACCCCAACCTCCGCGGCCACGGCCAGGCCGATTGCGCCAATACTGCTCCAGACCAGCACCCGCTTGACACCCGCCGTTGCTTGCTGGCCCAAGAAGCCCACCAATAGCGCGATCAGCAGGTAACTGCCCAAACCGGTCCGCAGCACCTCTTTCACGGCGTAGTGCAGCAGCGGTAGCGATACATCATTGGTGCTGCCCAGCCACACCCCGATGCCGGCGATGATCGTTACGGCTCCCAGCATGCTCACCATAGCCGCAAAACTGGCGACTTTGGCCAAAACCCGGCGCCCATCTTTGACGCGGGCGCCGAGGTAATTGAGCGCACTCATGTCCCTGAGCATGTAGGCCGTGACACCGGCCAAGCCCAACCCGGTGAGGGTCAGCGGCAGACGCACCCAGGTGTACGGATACGCTAGACACCACGACTCGCCAAATACCCATAGCACCAGCAGCACGTTGTAGGCCACTATGCTACTGACGGCGCGCTGACGCGGCTGCGGTATACCCAAGAAGCGCGGCATTATCGTGGACAGCAACCACAGCCCCGTATTGGCGACGAAGCCCAGAGCGAAGCCCTGGTACACGGCATCAGAAGAACGCAGATAGACGAGGCTGCCGTATTCCATCGCAGCGGCGACGTTGTGGGTGAAATGTACAGCCACTCCCCCCAGCAACCACAGCGTTCCCGCCTGCAACAGGATGTCGCGCACGGACGGGTGCAAGGAGCGCCATATGTCTTGCCACGTCGCCCACAAATAGACCACGGCGCCACCCAACTGCATCGCCGAGCCGAACACCGCCAAGCCGTTCCCGATCACTGGGCCGGTCAGAACCGTGCGCCCCGCCGCATCAACCAAATACCCTACCACTAGTAACCAGAAGCAGAGCCTGCCGCGGGTCCCGGCTTTGTCTTGGACCTCCTTGAGCTGCGGCACCACTCCCATGCTGACACCGATCAGCACAAACGCAGGCCAAGCCATGAATGACAGCCAATCCAGTACGCGACTGTCAACAACAACCACCATGTACTCGCTGAAACTGCCGGTGCCGTTCTCGCCCAGCAGCTTGAATGCCAGCATGTCGGCAGCCAGCAGCAGGGCGCCGGTGCACCCGAACAGCCTCAGAACCGACTTTCTCGAGCTCCTATCACTCATCCGGTCAGCGCCCAGCCATTTCCGGCCTCAGACCTGGTGAAATAGCAGGCCGGTACACCGCCGCCTGCTATAGTCGGATTCGTCACCAAACTGCACTTGTGCCTTAGCATAACTTACGATATACTTTTCAGCAAGGCCTGCACCGCAGATTGTCCGGTGCCGAACCGATCCAGCCAGACCCTAGCAGCCCGGGAGGCAGCGCTATGGCAGCTCGTCAACTGCTCCCAGTTTTGGTCCTAGTATGCCTGGTAGTCGCCGTGCCGATGCCCCGGCCGGCTCGGGCCGTCACACCCGAGGTCAACTGGCACCCTAGCTTCAGCGCCGCACAGACCCAGTCGGCCCAGAGCGGCAAGCCGATGCTGGTGCTCGGCTACAGTCTGGATGACCGGCATTGTGAGACCTTCATCACCGCGATACTCCGGCACCCGGATGTTGTTACACAACTCGGCAAGTTTGAGCTGTTTGCCGTCAATGCCGACGACCCGGCGCTTAAGCAGTTCTGCAGCACCTTCGGCATCGGGACTGTGGACCAGACTGAGACCTGGCTAACCCAATTTCCGGTCCTGCCGGTGCTGCTATTCCTGGAGAGCAATGGCCACGAGTACTTCCGCCATTACGGTTACACTCCCGCCAGACCCGGCAGTGAACGCGAGCGGGACCTCGCCATCGCCGGTGCCGCCTTCGCCCTGCGGCTGCAAAAGATTCTGCAGTTAGTCGGCGGCTTGCGGCAAATCGCTACCGCGCCCACTGCGACTGCGCACGCCGAGGTCGGCCATCTCCTCACCGAGCTGGAACATTTCGAGGAGGCGCGCCCCCATCTCCAGAAGGCCGTGCAGCTTGACCCCACTAACGAGGCCGGCGCCTTCGCTGATGCCTATCTCGACCTGATTATGCTCGATATTGCCGAGCAGCCGGGCCGCGTGCTCCAGCAGCTTGACGATTACAAGGCCCGCTTCGGTGACAGCGACCGCCTGCTGGAGGTCCGCTATTATAGAGCCATTTGCTTCATCGCCTTGGAGGACTACAAGCAGGCCCGCACCGTCCTCCGCACCTTCGAGACCGCCGACCGCGACGCCCCCGAGTTCGACTCCCCGTGGACGCCTCAGGCCTTGGGCCTGCTCAAGCAGTTGGATGAGCTCAAGCTCGGCCTCTAGAACCGTATTACGCACAAACCGGCGCCGTCCCGGCACCGGCTTGCGGCCCACATCGCTCACTTCGCGCCCGGCTCACCGCAACTGCCGCAACAAGAAGACGCCCAGCACTTTGACACAGCGCATCAGGGCTGCCAGGTCAATGTACTCATTGTCCGTGTGCGGGGCATCGCCGGCCCCCGGACCGTACAGGAGCGTCGGGATGTGGGCATAGGCCGACGGCCAGCAGGCATCGGTCCAGGCCACCATCCGGTCAACCGCGGGGCGCTGTCCCGTGACGCTCTCAAAAGCCTCCGCCATCTCCCGCACCAGCGGCTGATTCTCGTCCTCGCTGAAGGGCACCAGGTCCTTGATCCAGGTAATCTCGCAGGGGTGCTGGCGCAGCCATTGGTCTTGCTGCTGGGCGGCACGCAGGTATGTTCCGTACTCCTCCCTGACCACGGCACCGCCCCAGATCCCGGTCTGCTCCTGGCTGGTCTGCGCTTCATCCAGCTCATAGACGATGTTCATTTCCAGCCGCGCCTCGGCGGGTACGACAGCCGGGTGAACGCCGCCGCGGAATACGCCCAGATTCAGCCGCGCCTCGGGCCGCTGCGCCTCGCGATCGCGCTTGAATCTGTAGATCGCCTCCTGGATGATTACACCTTTCTCGATAGCGTTGACGCCGGTGCCACGGGCCGCGTGTCCGGCCTGGCCTGGCACGTCCACCGCAGCGGTCAGGCACCCGTTGCAGCCGACGGTGATGGTATCATCCTTGCCATCCACAAACACCGCCATGTCGCCGCCGTAGCCGGCCTCGATGCAGGCCAAGGTGCCGGCCCCACTGCCGTTGCATTCCTCATCAACAACGCTTTCGAATATCAGCTTCCCGCTCAGGTCCTCCGCGACGTCCAGCAGGCCCTTGATGGCGCTTACGCCCGCGGTGACGCCACCCTTGCAGTCACTGGTACCACGGCCCAGCATCTTCCCATCGGCGATGCGCGCGCTGAGCGGATCGCCATCGCAGGTGTCAATGCCGACTGTGTCCATGTGGCCGTTGACGATAACGGTCGGCCCCTCGCCGCCAAAGTCCCAGGTGGCGACCAAGTTGGGTCTGTCTTTGAAGTTACGGTTTCGCGGGCCGATCACATTGGCGCGCTCGTAGATGTCGTCGGGGCAGTCGAACATATCTATCTCCGCGCCCATTTGCTCCAGTAGCGGCCGCAAGTACTCCTGGCCGGGCTTTTCACCCGCCGGATTCGCATCTCCCGAATACGGATTGGTGGTTTCGATCCGCACCAGGTCCTGCAGCAACGCAAATATCTCCGGGCTGCGCTCGTCAATCAGCGCAGTCAGCCTCTGTTCCATTCAGCTAGCTCCTTCTGGCCTCGCAGGCCACAGCATCTCAGGCACGAGTTATTCGGAGTGCCTTAGGGCCCCGCGTCGGGAAAGACCTCAGACGACGGCTTGCCACCTACACCCCAATTGGCCTTGGGATGCTCCTGTACCAGCACCGTCACATACTCCGGCTCTACCTCGATACTCTCGGCCACTGCCGCGGTCACTTTGGCGATGACCTTGGCTTTCTGCTCGGCGCTTCGGCCTTCCCACATCTGCACCGTCACAAAGGGCATGGTGTCACCTCCTTGATGGCCTAGCTCTCGTCAGGGTAGCTTCTATTTGGCACCGCACACGACCTGCCAGGCAGGTGAAGGCGGCTTATCGGCAGAAACAAATACCAAGCAGAAGGCACCCTAACAGCCCAGAGTGATACGAATGCATGACATAATCAGTGTTGGCAGCGCCACCGAGGACGTTTTCGTAGGCACCAGAGATATGAAGCTGATTTCCGTCCAGGACATCAACGCGGAAGTCGCCTACATCGCCTTCGAGCACGGGGCCAAGGTCCCGGTGGACGACATCTTCGTCGCCACCGGTGGTGGGGCAACCAATTCAGCGGCGGCTTTCTCGCGGCTGGGCTTGCAGGCCGGTATCATATCAAAGGTCGGTGATGACGACGCCGCCGAGCGCATCATCGCCAAGCTGCAGCGCGAAAACGTTGACATCAGCGGCATAGTCAAGACGTCCGACCACTCTACCGGCTATTCCGTGATACTGACGTGCTTCACCGGCGACCGCACCGTCCTGGTGCATCGCGGAGCCAGCACCCAGTTGGCCGCGAGCGACATTGACTGGGAGGTCTTGGCCTCGGCCCGGTGGATCTATCTGTCATCAATGGCCGGTGACAGCGCCCCGCTGTTCGAGCAAGTGGCCGTACATGCTCGGGACCACAACGTCAAGCTGGCGCTGAACCCGGGCGGGACCCAGTTGCAGGCAGGCCTCGAGGCTCTGGCTCCGGCGCTTGACGCCGCCCACGTCATCTTCGTCAACAAAGCGGAGGCATACTCGCTGGCCGGCGTGGAGCCGAGGCGCGGGCATGCTGACGAACTGCAGGCGCTCCGGACGCTGCATGATACCGGCTGTGACATTGTGGTGATGACTGCCGGGCTGGAAGGCGCCGAGGCCTATGACGGTCAAACGCACTATACGGTCCCGGCAGTGGAAGTGAAAAAGAAATCAACTCTGGGCGCGGGTGATGCTTTTGCTGCAGCCTGTGTAGCGGCCTTGTTCCACGGTCTGGACCTCCGCGAGGCGCTGCGGGCCGGCGCTATCAATGCCGCTAATGTCGTTCGCTACCTAGGGGCCAAGCGAGGCCTGCTGACGCGAGAGGCCCTGGAACGCCAATTGGCCGATTACCGACACAGCTAGGGGGCCAGCTAGCGCCTCACCGGCGAGATCACCAGGACGCGGTCCCGGCCTTCGCCCTCACTGTAGGTCTTTACCTCGGGGTCATCGCGCAGCGCCATGTGAACTACCCGCCGCTCATACGCCTTGAGGTCGGGAATCACAACCTCTTCCCCCTTAGCCTTGACCTCTTGAGCGTATGATTGTGCCATGCTCTCCAGTGTCTCAAGATGCCGCTGGCGGTAGTTCTCGGTGTCCAGGATCACTCGCACGCCGTCTTCGAAGCCCTTGTTGGCACCGATGGCTACAATCAATTGGAGAGCATCGAGGGTCTCGCCGTGGCGGCCGATAAGCAGTCCGGCATTGTCTGCCTGGATCTCAAGGGCCACCTCTCGGTCGCTCGTGTCCGTGATGATAACTTCGGCGTTCTCGATACCGATGAAGCGGACCAGATCGGTAGCGATCTGCTGGGCGCGCTCGGCTATCTCCTGGCATACCTGGGCTCGCGCCCCGCTCGGCTGTGTCTCCGGCTCCTCTATCGCTTCAGGAGCCTGCGCTGGCTCTGCGGCTTCCGGCGCAGTCTCGGCGATGGCTGCGACCTCTTCGCCCTTGGCCTCTGCAGTGACGGTCGCTCTCAGGCGGTACTCCCCGCCGCCGAACAGCCCGGCTACAGCGCCGGGACGTTTCAGCACCTCGAACTCAACTTCGGCTTCAGCGACGCCAAGTTGCTCCAGCGCAGCCTGCTTGGCCTCCTCGATGCTCTTGCCTGCTACCTCGATGGATTTCATCTCAGACTTCCTCTTCGCTCTGGTATGTTAAGTAGCCTGCGCGCCAGTGCTGCGGCGCGCGCCGCTACTTGCGATTCCTTTGCTTGTTCTTGCCGGACTTGCTGGTTTTCTTGCCCTTCTTGGCGGCTTTGACCTCGGCGTAGCTCTTGCGCTGCCCGCGTTCCTCGCCATCCTCTTGCGCCGGCGGGCTCTTGGCCGAAAGCATATTGACCATGCTGGCGACAAATCCGCCGCCGGGCTTCTCGGTGGCCTTGGGCTTCGCTTCATCGGTGGCGCTCGGCTTGCCGTGGCTGTGGATATACTGCTCGCCGAAGTAAATCATATTGCTGGCCAGCCAGTAGAGTATGAATGCAGCCGGAAAGCTCTGGAAGAAGAAGAAAAACATGATCGGCATCAAATAGGTCATCATCTGCTGCTGTTGGGCCTGCTGGGGGTTCATGGCTGCAGCCGGCTGCATCTTCTGGGTCGCCTTCTGGAACATCACCATACTGATGGTGTAGGCGACCAGCAGGATCATATCGGGCCCGGCCAGATTGCTGACCCACAAAAAGCCCGCGCCATCGAAGTGCCAGATGTAAGCGCGAATCCCCCGATATAGCATAATCAGAATCGGCAACTGGACTAGCATCGGCAAGCAGCCGCCTAGGGGGTTGACGCCGTGGCTCTGGCATAGCTTCCAGAACTCCTCCTGGAATTTCTGCTTGTCGTCAACGTGCTTCTCCTGCAGCGCCTTGATCTGCGGCTGCAGGTCCTGCATGGCCCGGGCTGACTCCAACTGCTTGCGCGTCAGGGGCCAGATCATCAGGCGCACGACTATCGCCATCAGAATGACGCCCAGCGCCGGGCTGTTGCCCGCAATCCGCACGAAGCCGTCAACGATGCGATACCAGAAGCTTTTCTGGTTGAGTTCGTCCAGCACCGGCCCGACGGTATTGCGCAGCGGCTTCTCCTGCCACTCACCCTCCGCCGGCTGCCAGATCGCGTAAGGACATTGGCCGTTGCCGTCGAGAGTCGCGCAGTGATTCCAGGCATTGTTGTAGAGCTTTAGCGCAAGTGCGTGGTCGCCAAGCTCTGAGTCGGCCAATTCCGCCGCCCTTACCATCGCATGGCCGCTGAACAGCGAATTGGCCTGCTGCGCCAGCGTGCCTGACTTGTCATAGGCGTCAACCGCCTGCTGGTATTCGCCCTGCATCTCGGCGATGCGGGCCACCCGCATGGCGGCAAGCCAGTCGCAAGGCACGATCTTGGTCGCATGAATTGCCGGCTGGGGCCGGGGCGAAGCGCTGACGCTCTCAGCCAGGCCCGTCACTGTCGCCGGCAAACCGATTATGGCACCCTCGCCGAAGCCGCGCGGACTCACGCCGCCACCTAAGGAGATTACTACCTCTCCCCCGCTGGCGCGCAATACGCCGCCGCCTTCTGCGGCGGTATAGAGACCGACGATGCTGAGCTTCTCGCCCTGAAGGTCCCCGAGGTGCTCTTGCAGGTCTGGGACTGTGAGTTGCGCCGGCTCATCCGAAGCCACAAAGAGCTTCTTGATGCCGCCGAGCAAGCCGGCCTTGGGGCGCGGCTCGTGCTCGGCCACCCATTCGCCCATCGCCTCCAGGCGCGCGGCTTGCTCGTCCAGCGCCAGGCCGGTATCAATCACCAACTCCGGCGGCAAGCCGTCCTGGAAGCGGATGCCTTCAGCCGCACCGGCGGCTGCAACCGGCATCGCAACCGTGCAACACAACAGAACCAACACTAGCGGTACTACTCTGAAGCTGTGGATGCTATGCGTGTGAATCACTATGTCTCCGTTGGTTCACTTCCGTCATTGTGCGGACCGGTTCCGGACTCGGCAGGGTCGCCCGGAACCGGATCGTAGCCGCCTGGGTTGAACGGGTTGCACCGACAAACGCGGCAGACCCCGAGCAGGGCCCCGCGCCAGAAGCCATGTATCTGTAGGGCCTTAATCGTGTACTCGGAGCACGAGGGCGTAAACCGACACGTATTTGGCAGCAGACGCGAGATGGTGCGCTGATAGAGCCGTATCAGCCAGACTAGCGCTCGTGCGAACATGGGTCCTTACCGCTATCAGCCTCCCGGACGCCGGCCCTAGTCAGCAGCTCGGCCAGTTGCGCGTACAGGGCCTGATACCCGACTGCCTCGGCCCCCGGTTTGGCGATCACGATGATGTCGCGATCCTCGCAGCGGTCGCCGAGCAGATGCCGCGCGGCCTCCCGCAGCCGCCTTCTTACCTTATTGCGCCGCACCGCTTTGCCTAGCTTCTTGCTCACCACAAACGCCACCCGCGTCACGCTCGGCTCGCCGGCCGACGCCACGATCACCGTCAGATGCCGGCTCGGGAACCTGCGCCCTTTCGCGAATATGCGACGGAAGTCCTTCTGGAGGCGGATAGTGGGGAGCTTCCTCACGACGCGCACCATCGGCACCGACTTGCCCACGAGTAACCGCACAAGTATAGCATACTGACACCGCTTCAGCAAACCTCTACGAGGCGCCGCCGGGCTCACCGGTCCCCATCATTGCCCTCACATACACCGAGGAGATGATGAGCTGCATCATGATATTCAGCACCAGTACCCCCAGCGCCTTCAAAAAGCCGGTGCGGTAGATCAGCTTAATCGCTACAATGGACAGAACTATCGCGACACCTGCAGCTATCGCGATCCCGACTTGTGAAAGCCTGCCCAGGATCGCCCCGGTAGCGGCGGTGATGATTGAGAGCGCCATCGCCGCCAGAAACGCCCGCCCCAGGCTGTTTGCCTTGATATTGACGATCGTGGCCGCCAGCCACATCAGCAGTACGCCCAGAGCCACAGCCACAAACCCCATCACCACTATCGCAACAGGCCCGATCTGAGCTGTGGTTTCTTCCAAAGCCATCACTTCTATCTTTCACTGGAAACCAGCGCCGCCGGCCGCTTTCTTGCAAGCCGCAAGCAGGACTGACCTGCTCAACATCGAAATTGCTCAACAATGGTGGCTATTATTGCACGCCACCAGCAGGTTGGCAAGTCGCCAGGAGGCTACCAGATGAGCATTTCACAGTTTGCCGCCATTTCCTGTGGTCTAACGATTATCCTAGCGGCGCTGCCCACCTACGCCCAGCAGCACCCGGTCTATGACCCCGGCACCCCCTCCACCACCTACATCAGCTATGCGGATGAGTGCCTCAAGTTCTCCGAGGCCGAGGTCCGTGAGATGATCACCGAGAAGGCCGGGTTCTACGAGATCCAGTGCCCCAACTGCACTGGAGGGCACCAGGGGGATCAACTGAGTTGGGACCCGGCCCACCCCGCTCAGGTCAAGTGCAAGTACTGTGGGATGGTCTTCCCCAACGACAAGTACCCCATGGACAAAGTCTATGAGCACCAGGCCCCGACCGGCGAGATGCAGCAGTACCCCTATTATGAGCGCGCAGACGGCTTCCATCACTTTTTCCAGGCCAAGATTGACTATCACGCCCGCTACTGGCTGGCCGATAGGGCCTATTACTGCGCCCTGGCTTACTGGCTGACCAAAGACACCAAATACGCGCGGCGGGCCGTGGTCATACTCCACCGCATGGCCGAGGTCTATCCCCACCTGCCCATCCACGGCCTCGACGGCTACACCTTCCGCCGGCCGATGTGGGCCGACAATGAGCCACCGCACCCCTATCTGTCCCAGAAGCTTGGCTCTACCTGGTTTTATGGCGAGATTCACACCGGCATGGTCCGCGCCTACGACATCCTCTACGACAGTGGGGAGTTCGAGAAGCTCGCAGCGGAAGTGGGCGTGGATGTCAAGCAGATGGTCGCGAAGGACCTGATTGAGGCCATGGCCGACTTCACCCTGACCTTCGACCGCTGGATCGGCAACATGACGCCGAGCTGGTGTAACAAGCTGATTGTGGCCGGACGCATCGTCGCCAAGCCCAACTACGTCCACGAGGCTGTCAACATGTTGCGCAAGACCCTCAATGAGCAGTTCTTCGCCGACGGTACGTGGAAAGAGGGCGCGGTCTCATACCACTTGCAGACCGCCGGTGGCCTGCGCAGTGCGTTCAGTGTGGCGGTAGGATACTCCGATCCGGAGGGTTATAGCTTCCCCGCGACGGGCGAACGCTTCGATGACTACGATCCCTTCGCCGCCGAAGCCTTCCTGCAGAAGGTCACCGTCGGCATGGCGCCGGTTGCGTATCCGGATGGCATGTACTGCTGCGTACACGACACCTGGGCAGGCTCGAAGACCGAGCCGGCTGCGAAGGCCAAGTCCACCTTGCTATGGAGCATGGGCCATGCCTGCCTAGAATCGGGAACCGGTCCGCTGGCGGCCGAAGCGCAACTGCACTTCTCCGGCGCCCACGGTCACGCTCACGCCGACCCGCTCAATCTTACCTACTGGGCCTACGGCCACGAGCTGGTCTCGGACCTGGGCTATACCCACACCATCTACCGCAGCTATGCCGGCTCGGCGGCCGCCCACAATCTCGTCATCGTTGACGAAACACCGCCTGCGACGGGAGCGCGCGCCATCCCCTGGGCCGGCGAGCTGCGCCTCTGGCATCCTCATGGCGACCTCGCCAAGGCGATTAGTGTGAACGTGCCGCAGGCGTACGCTAATTGCGATCTCTACCAGCGCACCGTGGTGCTGATTGACCGGCCCGCTGCGCCGGCGTATCTGGTGGACTTCTGCGACGTGCGCGGCGGCTCGCAGCACGACTGGCTGATGCGGGGCAGCGCCGATCACGACCAGACCGCCTCGGCAAACGTGCCGCTGGACAAGCTCGACTATACGCTGCTGGGACCGGACCGCAAGCTGGTGCCCTATATCAATGAGGGCGGCTATCGGCTGGTCGCCGTAGGAGCCGAGTGCGCCAACGACAAGCCGCAAGAGGGTGCTGAGCTGCAATACAACCCCTACGGCCTGATTCGCGACCTGCAGCGTGCCGAGACCGCCGGCAACTTCGTCGCTACCTTCGAGTATATCGAGCCTGACAAGCCGCGCATGGCCTTACATCTGCTAGCTCATGCCGACAGCGAGTATTATCTTGCCACCGCGCCCAGCATCAAGCGCTCGAACCAGGACTCGACAACCGTTGACGAAGTCCGCCAGCCGCTGGTGGTGGCCCGGCGCCAGGGCGCAGCGGGCCTGGAAAGCCGCTTTTGCGCGTTGCTTTGGCCCTATCTGCAGGAGGCCGGCCTCAGCTCATTCGCCGCCTTGACAGCCGACGGTCAAGTAGTAGGTACCGAGGTCCGCTTCGGCGGCTACACCGACCTGATCGTCGCGCCGCCGCAGAAGCCGGAGCAGCCGATCACGATAGCCGAGCACGAGCTCACGACCGATGCGGCTTTTTGCCTGGTGCGGCTGCAGGGCGGCAAGCTAATTGCAGCCGAACTCAACAATGGTACGCTGCTGCAGTTCGGCGGGTTCAAGATCGCCACTGAGAGGCCCCTGACCGGCGAGATCGTCGAGGCGAGCGGCGGCGCCACGGTACTGAAGGTCGCCAACCTGAGCGGCAACCACAAGCCGACACCCGGAGCTCCGGTTTACGTCCAGCACGCCGATGCGGCGTTCTCGCTGCTGGAACTGAAAAGCGTGGAGAGCAGAGATGGGAACACTTATCTGCACGTGGCCGAGCCGCCGGATTTCAGTGTCCAGGGCGAAAAGACCCAATTCCACTTCTATCCGATCCGCACCATCGAGGGCCGCCCGCAGTTCAGAATCGACCCCTGCACCACCTGGCAGCTTCGCGACTGAGCACAATAATATCGAAACACGTTGTCAGTTCTTGCCATTTTTGCTATACTAATTGGAAATTGCCGGCAGCGCATAAGGCGATGAAAGGGACTAGTAGGATCGGCGACTGCTCTACAGAGAGCCCGGTTGCTGAGAACGGGTGAGCTAGGCCGGCCCGAAAATCTCCCTGGAGCCGCGAACCGAACCGACTAGCGCCCTGCCCTAGCACAGGGCCAGTCCTAGTAGGCTTCGCCGGAGCTTCGACCGTTATCCCGAAGACGCCATCGGCTCGCATCGGCCTGTGGCGACTAAGAGGTTCCCGCAAGGGAGCAAACAGGGTGGTACCGCGGATAGATCCGTCTCTGAGCAGAGGCGGTTTTTTTGCCATTTAGCGGTGCCCCAATCTAGTCCGTCACTATGCGCCCGGCCAGGAGGGGTCCGCGATGCACAAAATCGCGATCTATGATACGACACTGCGCGACGGATGTCAGGCCGAGGGCGTCGCCTTCAGCGTGGAAGACAAGCTGCGGATCGCGCGACGGCTGGACCAGATCGGCGTAGCCTATATCGAGGGCGGCTGGCCGAATCAGACCAGCCCCCGCGACCGGGAGTTCTTTCAGCGCGCCGCCGACATGCAATGGCAGACAGCAACCATTACCGCCTTCGGCAGCACCTGTCGCGCCAAGACTGCGCCGGAAGACGACCGCCAACTCCGGGACCTGATCGCCGCCAAGACCTCGACAATCACCATCTTTGGTAAGAGCTGGACCTTCCACGCGACCGACGTCTTGCGCGTCAGCCTGGATGAGAACCTGCGGATGATCGAGGACACCATCGCCTATATCAAGCAGCAGTGCGAGGAGGTCATCTTCGACGCCGAGCACTTCTTCGACGGCTACCGGGCCGATGCTGAGTATGCTCTGGAAACGCTGCGGGCGGCCGCTCGTGCCGGGGCTGATGCCCTGGTCCTGTGCGATACCAACGGCGGGTCGTTGCCTGATGACATCCGCCAGATGGTGGCGACGGTCAAAGCCGAGTTTGATACGCCGCTGGGGATCCATTGCCACGATGATGCCGGCCTGGCAGTCGCCAACAGCCTCGCAGCGCTGCAAGCCGGTTGCAGCCAAGTGCAGGGCACCATCAACGGCTACGGTGAGCGCACCGGCAATGCCAACCTGTGCGTTGTCATCCCCAACCTCGAACTGAAGTTGGGCATGCAGTGTCTGCCCGAGGGCAAGCTGGCCGACCTTACCGAGCTATCCCGCTTCACCAGCGAAATGGCTAACCTGCCGCCGGACAATCGCCAGCCCTATGTGGGGATGTCCGCCTTCGCCCACAAAGGCGGCATGCACGTCAACGCGGTGCTGAAAGAGCCGCGCTCGTTCGAGCACATCGAGCCGGAAACGGTCGGCAACGAGCGCCGCATTTTGGTTTCCGATGCCTCCGGCAGCTCCACCATAGTTCACAAGCTGCGCGAGATTTGGCCGGATCTGCGGCGCGATGATCCGCTGGTCCGCGAGATGCTCGACCGCGTCAAGCACCTGGAGAAAGACGGTTACGAGTTCGAGGCCGCCGAGGCCTCATTCGAGCTATTGGCAAAGCGGCTCAAGGAGGGTCTGACTCCGCCGTTCAACTTACACGGCTACCGTGTTACCATCCACAAGGCCGACGAGAACAGCGAGCCGTACTCCGAGGCTACCGTCAAAGTCGGTGTCGGCGACCGGGATGTCCATACCGCCGGCGAAGGCACCGGTCCCGTCAATGCCCTGGATAACGCCCTGCGCAAGGCCCTGACCGAGCTTTTCCCCAAGCTCGGCGACCTCAGCCTCACCGACTACAAGGTGCGTGTGCTGCGCGCCGATGAGGGCACGGCAGCGGCGGTCCGCGTGCTGGTCGAGACCACCAACGGCGAAGAGAGCTGGGGCACCGTCGGCGTACACGAGAACATCATCGAGGCAAGCTGGCAAGCTATCATCGACTCGCTCGTCTATGGCCTGATCAACGGCGATTGATCGCCGTCGCCGAACCGGCCAGGCTCTATGGGGCGAACAACTATGAAATGGACGCGGTACTGTCCTGGTTGCGGCTATGCGATGTCGCAGTTAGACACAGTGTGCCCGCGCTGTGGCTCGGCACCGGAGATCCCTGAGCACACCGAGACCGCCGGGCCGGAGCCGTCCTCACACCAATCCTCCGCTAAACCGAAGACGCCGTCGCAACCGCCGCGTAAACTGACGCCGCTGCTAGTCGGGGCCTTGCTGGTGCTAGCGATCCTCGGCAGTGGCGTGGTCTGCTATCTGCTGACACGCGGCCAGGTGCAACCGCAGCCGGCTGGGCAACTCGGCCCCGGAGCCGTAACTGAGGCCTTACCTGACTACCCGCGTGGCCCTGCACTGCCGGCTGCCAGTTCGGGCCCGTCCTTGCCGCTGCCTTCCGGGATCGGGACGCTGTTCGAGGCCCAGCCCAGCCCTCACGTCACCCCGACCATCGTGATGGCGAACCACTCGGACGAGACTATACATGTGAACTTCCACGGCCCGGCAGAGGTCGCCAAGACGATGCCGCCACACGATACTATCGAGTTCCAGCTTCCCCGAGGCACCTACTCGCTGGCGATGTGGTCTTACAGCGTCCTGCAGCAGCAGGGCACGGCGGTATTCAAGGCGCGGACGCGCTACACCAGCGAATGGGACATCATCCAGGTGGCTCCCTGGGAGGCCGGCGCGCCGCTGCGTATGGGCGATATTGAATAGACCATCCGCACTATTCCACAAGAAAGGCAAACAATGGCTAGAGACCTCGATATCCAGCAAGCTTTGGAGCTAACCACCGAACTGGTCAGCGAAGCCGGACGACTGGCGCACGACCGATTCGGCCGGGCTCAAGCGCAGTTGAAGGCCGATGGCACTCCGGTCACCGGTGCCGACCTGATGATCGAGCGCACTATCCGGCAGCGCTTGCAGCGGAACTACCCCGACCACGCCATCTATGGGGAGGAGGACGGACTGACCGGGCCGCCGGATGCCCCGTTTTTGTGGCTGATTGACCCGATTGATGGCACCAACAATTACGTCCACTCGGTCCCGCTATGGGGTGTCTCGCTCGGCCTGTTCCACCAGGGCCTGCCGTGCCTGGGCGTCCTTGACATGCCCTGCCTGCAGCAGACCTTCTGGGCCGCGCAGGGCATGGGCGCCCACTGTAACGGCCACTCGATCGCGGTCGCCCGAGGCACCGAACTGGCCCCCAATGATCTGCTGCTCACCTCCGCTCCCAACCTCCCCCACTGGGACTATTCGGTTGCAGTGAAGTACCGCAACGTCGGCTCCGCTGCGTATGGGATGGCGCTGGTGGCTGCCGGAAGCGCCATCGGCTTCATCAACGGTCACTGGCATCTATGGGATGCGGGGGCGACCTTGTGTCTGCTCAAAGAGGCCGGCGCGGTTGTGACCGACGTGACGGGCGAATCGCTGTATAACATCAGCGATTGTGACTATGCGGCGCAGTGCCCGTGCATGATCGCCGCCTCGCCGGAGTACCACAAGCTGTTGATGGGGTACGTAAGGCCAACCGCCTAGAGCCCCTCTTTCCGAGGGCCTCTCGTTGCGGAATCAGAGGGACACTCTAAGGGCAAAGACGCTATCTCCTTCCAGCCATGGACCACGAGGAATTAGCCCAAGACATCCTGAGCAAGGTCACAGGGCTTGAAGCTCTGGGGCCGATTGCGGCGAGCGTAGGCTTCTTCGCCCTGATGGGCTTGCTGTCGTTACGTGCGCTCAGGCAGTTGCCCGACTTCGAGCACAAGGCAGAAATGGTGTGGGGTGCTAAGTGGTACTGGACTGTGTGGTCGGCCATCTGTGGCGCAGTTTACGGTGTGCTCTACTATGGCCTGACGGCGACACCTTACTTGCTCACTACTATGATGACCACACCGGTTCTGTTATCCCTGCTGACCTGGTTGTCCACACGCTACCTGGAGCACCAGAGCACCGGCGCTTTCTTCTGCATGAGCCTGTTCAACGCGCGAGTCCGGGGAAAGAAGTTCGACTTTGGCGAGTGGCAGCAACGCCAGCGTCAATTACCGCGCAAGGAACGCATTGTCCGAGCCATCGTCGCGGTCGTCCATGTCGTAATCGCGGGATTCTATCTGTACATTGTGCTTTCATTCTGCTATCCACTGGACTGTTTACTGGCCGAAATCCACCGCGTTGACACCTTCGGTCAGCATCTCAAGGTGCAACTACGCTCCGAACGCATAGAGGAGCTTCACGCCTTTGCGCCCGTCCCCAGTTGGGGGCATCTGCTTTCCACAGCCGGCGGGCAGCGGGCCTGGCTGTCATTGAGCGAGATACTGGGCCTAGGGACCAAGGCACCCGGGCCGCTTGACCGAGACCTCGACTATCACCACATCTTCATCAAGGTAACGCCGGGGACTAGCCACGGCGAGGCTGAGGGCCTGCTCGCGCGCACACAACAGGCACTAAGCGACGCCGGCGAGGACAACTACTGGAGGATTATCATCTGGAGCCGCGACAAGGCTGTGTCGGTGCGGGGCGTGTGGCCTGAACAGCCTCACTAGGCCAAGCCAGACGCCTAGCCTACTGATGCGTGCCCCCGGCCACGAGCGCCTCAAACACCTGGCGAGAAGGAGTTGAGGTATTCGCCCAGGAAGCTAAGCATAGCCAAGGACCTACACATGGCGCTCAAAGCATTCGGACTGTGCCCGAAACCAACTCCGCCAACGGAACCTTTGCACATTTGCCCGGCTCGATAAGGAGAGAGCAACGATGCCAGTCAAGACCAAGCCCGGGCCCGGCCCTACCTGCCTCGGAGTGGTCAAGCATCCGGCCACCGGTATCCGCATACCCGAGCTGTTCCTGCCCGGCATCCTGGCCGCCTACAAGGAGCGCAATGTAGCCGGCGGCCTGATGCTGTCATTTGGGCGCGAGACCGCCCCGGAAAAGGTAATCGGGGCCAAGCCGGGCGTTTGGGAGATAACTCGCGGCCATACCGGCACCTCGATCAAGCAGTACATGACCCTGGGGGCCCGCGAGGCGACCAAGGCCGGCGTTACCGTGGAGATCGAAGCCGACCACCTGATCGTCATCGGCTCAGCCACGGCGGCGGTGCAGCGCATCGCCGGCTACCATGCTGAGTCTCATATCAGCCCACAGCAACTGCAGAAATCGCTGGAGTACAACCAGATGGCGGTTGACGAGGCCGCAGCGACCGGTGTGGTCGGCTGTTTCACCACCGACACCTCGGACCTCTTCTGGCTGGAGGCCGACCGGCTCAGTCCCGACCGGGTGCGGCGGCTTTTCGCCGAGCGCTTCAGGCCCGAGGCGGCCAGGAAGCTACTGGGACGCTACCGCAGGAAGCGCAAGTTCCGCGCCCCAGACGGCAGAACGGTCAGCGTGACCATCGGCCCGCTGCAAGCCATGCGCCTGGCGCTCAAGTTCCAGGACAGCCTCAAGATCAACGCTGAAATCTACCGCTACTGCAAGCGCAAGCTCGGCCGCAAGCCGTTCAGCTTCGAGATCTCTCTGGATGAAACAGCAGATATGACCAGTCCCCGCGAGACGCGGTTCTATCTGACCGAGTGGCGGGCGATGGGTCTGCCCTGTCACTACTTCGCACCCAATATCGGGTTCGAGAAGCGCGCTGACTATAGGGGCGATATGGCGGAGCTGGAGCAACGCACGCGCCAGCATCATGCCATCGCCCAGGGCGTGTCCGGTGCCCTGCTTTCCATCCATTCCGGCTCAGGCACTACGCCTTACAGCGGCAAGGGCAAGGG
>Ga0180432_10000532_pt1 | contig 63042 bp, 46 predicted proteins | sample SS_ome_10_FD_132414 | JGI IMG/M metagenome (GOLD analysis project Ga0180432, IMG submission 132414) | Hypersaline lake sediment archaeal communities from the Salton Sea, California, USA - SS_1_MS_2 metaG | ecosystem: Environmental > Aquatic > Non-marine Saline and Alkaline > Hypersaline >... | reverse complement strand
TTATCCATGTCTTACTGGCTGTCGCGGGCGGCTTGCGGCTTCGGAGAACATGAACCGATACCGAACCCGTTTGAGCCGTCGATGAGTTGTATGACTGGATTTTTCCCATCGTGTCTGGTATGAATGGAAGATACGTTTTCAAGGAGGACGGTATGGACAAGCGGATCGAAAACATCACGACGGAGATCCTGGTGGTCGGCGGCGGGCCCGCCGGAATGACGGCCGGAATCTACGGTGCCCGTTCAGGAAAAAAAACGACGATTTTGGAAGGGAAATCATCACGATTGTCGATCGGTTACGACCTTGAGAATTACCCGGGATTCATTAAGATCGACAGCCGGGAGCTTCTGGGTAAATTCCGCGAGCACGCCCTGTATTTCGGGGCGGAGATCTTGAAGGGGGATGCTCTTGACTTCAACCTGGCCTCTGACCCCAAGTTCGTTACCATGCGCGACACCCTGATTCAGGCTCGTGCGGTCATCCTTGCCTCGGGACGCCCGATCTCGAAATCTCGGCTGATACCGGGGGAAGAGCGACTGCTCGGCATGGGCGTCAGCTACTGCGCCACCTGTGACGGTCCCTTATACCGAAACAGGATGGTCCTTGCCGTGGGGAATACGGATGAAGCGGCCGAAGACGTTTTGGCTCTGGATCAGATGGGTTGTTCCGTTCTCTGGGTGAGCGGTGATGATAAGGATTGGCAGGTGAAGAGGGAGCTGATGGAGAAGATCGAACGGACGAAGGTTGTTCCGCAACCGAAAACGCGTGTGCGGGAGATCGTGGGGGAGCAGAAGGTGGAGAAGGTCGAGGTGGAGGTTTCGGGGGAGATCCGGGAACTCGAACCGGCCGGCGTATTCGTGTTCCGTGATATCCCTACGGATTCTTTTTACACGAAAAGCGGTTTGGAGCTGGATCATCGCCGGTGTGTTTCGGTCGACCGTTTTCAGCGCACCAATCTGGAGGGGGTGTTCGCCTCGGGCGATATCACATGCGGGGGGATGCAGGTCATCAGCGCCGCCGGCGAAGGCTGCGTGGCGGCGATGCGGGCCGTCTCCTACCTGAGGAAAAAGGGATGATCAGGGAAACGTGCTTTTTTCCTTCGATCCTCATGTGTCGCGGAGCTTGATCGATTCTTCACCGAAGCGGTCTTTGATCTTGTCCAAAGCCTGATGAAGGCGTTCCTTTTTTTGATCGACGGTTGATTCCTCACCGAAAAGCGAAAGCTGATCCTTCGTGTCGGCGAGGTTCGATACCTTCACTCCCAGAAGACGAACGGGATTTTGTCCCGGATCGAAGGCCTTTGCCATCCGGGCCGCATGGGAGAAGATCTCTTCGATAAAATTTGTGGGATCCGGAAGGGTGAAAGCCCGCGTATGGGTTTTAAAATCATGGAACCGGATCTTCAAGGTTATGGTCCGGCCTTTGAGTCCCGCCTTTCGCATCCGTCTCGACACTTTTTCGCTCAAGGCCATCAGGATCGTTCTGATTTGGGCGGGATCGGATTCATCTTGATCGAAAGTATGCTCGTTGCTTACCGATTTGACGCCGGCAACGGTCTTGACCTCTCTGGGATCGATGCCGTTGGCCAACATCCAGGCGTGTTCTCCGGACTTTCCGAAGCGCCGCGCGATATCTTCAGGTTCGCGTAAGGCCAGGTCCCCGATATTCAGGATCCCGATTTTTTTGAACGTATCGCGGGTTTGCCGCCCCACCCCCCAGAGCTTTTCCACCGGGAGCGGGTGGAGAAAATCCCGCAGATTATCAGGGTTGACGATCACCAATCCGTCCGGCTTTTTGAGATCGGAGGCTATCTTGGCCGTCGTTTTATTGGGCGCCATCCCGACGGATGCGGTCAATCCCGTTTCCTTAAGGATGGCGTGTTTCAACCGCAGGCAGGTTCCTTCCGGGGTGCCGAAAAGGTGATGGCTGGCGGTGATGTCCAGAAAAGCTTCATCGATACTGATCGGCTCGATATCCGGAGTGAAGCGCAGCATGACGGTGAAGATGCGCCGCGATTCGCGGGAGTAGACATGCATGCGGGGACGAAGGAAAACCGCGTGAGGGCAGCGCCGGTATGCCTGGGATATCGGCATGGCGGAATGAATGCCGAAAACACGGGCCTCATAAGAACAGGTTGAAACCACGCCCCGCCCCCGTCCTTGCTTGGGATCGGCGCCCACGACGACCGGTTTTCCCTTCAAAGCGGGCCGGTCACGCTGTTCGACGGCGGCGAAAAAGGCGTCCATATCCACATGGACGATGAAGCGGTCTCCTTCCATGCGATCATTCTACCGCAGGGATGGTGGCGTGACAATCCGCGATCGAAACCGGCGGGATCCGCGTTTCAGTAGCGCCAGCTCTTCAGGTCCGCCCCCTGGGGCGCGCTTTCCATGATCCGTTTGACGATCTTGGGGGCGAACATCTGCTGATAGCGCAGCCGGGAGACGGCGTTGGGCTGATCGTGATCTCCGTTCCAGCAGTGTTCGAAGCGGTCCCCGTAATCGATCTCGCCGTTGTAATAGGGATCCTGCGTGCTTTCCAGAAACTCTTCCACGAGATAAACGGGATTGTTGAGGTAGGCGTTGTCCATGTCGCCGACATAGATGTGGATCTTGCCTTCGAGTTTGGGGCCGATGACGTCCCAATCACGACGGAGGATGTGACCGAGATCGTAGTTTTCTTTCCAATAGGCGGCGACTTCGGGATCGATCTCGCCCGTCATTTTGTCCCATATGGGTTTGACGTAGCCGTCTTTATCGGTGGGACCGAAAACCGCCTGCCAGATATCCCACTGGCCTCCCGAGCGGGCCTTGGTTCCCAGCACCCGTTCCAAATGGTTCGCTTCGGCCATGGTGGCTTTGACTTCACCCAGGTAGTTGCGGGTTTCCGGGATGGGCGTTTTCTTCCATTTGCTGTCGAGAAAATAGGCGTTTCTGTCCTCGTAGATGTTCACCAGCTGGTAGGCCTGGAAATCGATGGGGTCCGGGCAGGCGGCGAAACATCCGTTATAGAAATCGGGATACATCACCTGAACGCCGATGGCTTCCCAGCCGCCGGTGGAGCCGCCGTAGGTGAAGCGGGCCCAGCCTTCTCCCAGGCCGCGGTATTTCTCTTCGATATAGGGGATCAGTTCCTGGTTGATGGCATCCCCGTAGGGCCCCAGGTTGGCGGAATTGACGGCATAGGAATCGTCGAAATAGGGATTGGGATGCTGGATGGTGATCATGATCATCCGGGGCGTGTCCGGAGCGATCCAGTATTTGTAGAATTTATATGCGTATTCCTGGACGGTGCGGTTGTACCCTTCCCAATCGAAACGGGCGCTGTATTCGGGCTCGAGGGCGGGATCGGGAGGCGTTTCGCGGAAGATATCGAACATGTAGGGGTTGCGGAAGTGCCCGTGATTGATCACCAGCGGATAATGCGCATTGGGATGTTCGTCGAAACCCGCCGGCAGCAGAACGTGAGCTCCTAGAAACATGGGACGCCCCCAGAAATCGCTCAAAAGCGCGCTTTGTATTTTTTCCACCTTGATGAACTTCGTGCTCTGCGGTTCCGGGATGGGGGGGATGACTTGGTCCAGGGAGATCGCGATCGTCTCGTCTTTACCGGGATCGATGGCCACCTTGCGCGGAGTGCTGTAGAGGTTCCCCGGCGCCTGGTTCCACTGCTGGCCTTCGCCTCGATCCATGGGGAGTTTGACCGTATGCCCGTCCGATCGTTGGAACGTTTCGTAGCGGTGAAGCAGCGCCTGAACCCAGTATTCTCCCGCCGGGATATCGGCGATGCTTGGAAGCGGGAAGCCGAAGTCCCCGGCGTCGATGAAGGCGGATTCTTCCGGAGCCAGGTTTTCGACGTCCGATCCGAAGATGAGCTGGGTCGCATGACCGTTGCTGATCTGAAAGCGGGGCTCGGCGGAAGGATCGGTCGACACCATGAGCAGCAGGCGTCCGTCCAGGGCTTCAGAGCTCTGCTCGGCGGAAAAAGAGATGCCGAAGCGAAGCGGAGAATCCGGCGCGGCGGCTTCCGTGCCGCAGGATGTCGCCGACAATACCAGAAGACACAATGCCGCGAGGGCGAAAAGACAAACCTTTGGTGATGAATTTTTCATGAGCGATTCCTCTGTGGAGATGGGGATGCGGGAGCGCCTGCGGTGAAAGCGGCGTAAAGCGAATGCGATGTCGTCAATCCCGGGCGGCTCCTTTCGCTAAAATGTATAGCACAGAGGGGGGGGTGAAATCAATCAAAGGGAGGAACGGCTGTAAGGAGTCGCCTCTTAGACGCGATTTTTAACGTCGTGAAAATTGGACTTACCTCGGTGCTTGCGTAACTCACTCCTTCGGAGTTCAGACATACTCAGCGTCCTCCTTCGTCGGATTCCCTCGTCCAGCCCGATTTTCAGACTAAATCGCGTATGGCGCGGCTCCTCCCCACAGCCTTTTCCTGGCTTTGGTGCTGAGAGCCGTCTTTTCACTTACGAGATTTAGCCTGAAAATACCTTTATATCGGATGGTCCTATATCTCAGCCAGATATTTGAAGGCGATGCGCACGATTGTTTCCATAATATCAGGGCGGGTTGGCTTGGGGAATCGGCGAAGGGGGATCAGGGGATTCGGATGGGGCTGGAATATGCGGTCTCGTGTCCTGCCGCGTCCACGGCCCGTGCCTGGTAGATGTATTCTCCCTCGGCGTCCGGCGTCACATCATAGTAGGGGGTGGCGTCTGCCGTCAGGGAATCCATTTCCGAGACGAGCGTCCAGGAGGGATCGGGAGCGACCGGTTTTCTCAGGAGCTGGATCCTCATCGGTCCATGTTCCGCCGTCCACACAGGATCACACCGGATCGTCACGGCATTCAGTCTGCGGGTCTGAAGCAGAGATCTCTCGATGACTTTTTCGCCTTCGATCCGCAGGGGAAGGTTCGATCCCGGCATGCGGTTGTAATAGATATCTCCATAATCGGCGTTTTCTCTGAAATCCACCCAGACCGCGTGAACCGCGGTGTATGAAACTCCCGCGGTGGGAGAATTACTTGCGCCCGCTCCGGCATTGTCTCCGGTATCGAGTCGGGCAGGCGTGCCGCAGCCCCCTCCCCACGCTTGATTGCAATAAATATCCGAAAGGCCGTTGCGGCGGTCTATCCATACGATGCGGCATGTGCCGTCCTGCATGGCGGGGACGGGAGAGGAGGCATGATGATCTCCCGGAGGATCGCCGATGTTGACCCGGAAATCTTGTCCCATCCAGGTTTCGCCTCCGTCGTCGGAGGTGTTGGCGAAGATGTCGTCCTTGTTGTTGTACCAGTATTCATCCTGATTCGGGTCGTTCCGATTGTCCCTCCAGACGACGCAGATGTTGTCGCCGGATGCGGCGATACGGGGCTCGTAGCAGAAGGCGCTGCCGGCCGCCGAGCCGAGATTGAGGCGGAGTCCTCCCGATTCCCATGTGCGTCCGTCATCGAGCGAGCGTGTGTGATAGACGTTTTCTGCACGGTCGCGGGCATCCAGCCAGGCAAGATGAATGATGCCGCCGGAGACCTCGATCTGCGGGGATGCCGCGTTGAACCATTCGAGTCCATCGGCTCTGATGCGTTGCGGCGCATCCCACGTGCCGCCGCGGTCGGGGGAGCGGATGAAATAGATATCTCCCATGAACGAGATATGGTAGTATTCCTCCCAGGCGACATAGATGGAATCTCCCGCCGCGGCGAGGGCGGGATTGTGCGTGTTGTGGTAGAGACCGGCATAGGGATCATCGATCTGAAGATCTTCCGGCTGCCAGTCTCCTCCCCGGTTGTGGGAAACGTTGATGAACAGATCGGCGTTGACGACGGAGTAGGATCCGAACAGCTGCTCCCACAGCACGTAAACCGCATCGCCGACGGCGGCGATGCGGGGGGTGGTATTCCCGCGGTTTTCCGAACGGTTCACCCTGAAATCGAGGGGCTGCCAGGTTCGTCCCCGGTCGCTCGAGCAATTCATATAAATGTCTCCCGGGAAGGAGTCTAATGTTTTATTCTTGTCGCGCTTCCTGCGATCATCCCGCCAGACGACGTAAACGGTGTTCCCGCTGATCGCTATTTGGGGATGGAGAGATGCGCTGGAGCCCGGCACTGTCCCCACATCCAGACGGATATCATCGTTGAGCCAGGTTTTTCCTCCATCCGGGGAAGAGTTGTAATAGATGTCTTTCAGTCCGTTGCGCCGATCTTCCCATACGACATGGATCGTGTCTCCGTCGCATATGATCTGCGGGGAATCCGATATATGCGTTCCCGCAAGATCCCGGTTGATCATGATATCGGGAAAAAGCTGTGCCGATGCGGTTGTCCGAAAGAAGCCCAAGGACAGCAGCAGAACGGCAGTGAAAGATCCGAAGGAGATGCGGTTCCTTTTTTTATTCATGTGTCATATTCCTCAGTCGGTTGGTGCGGCCGTTTAAACGATGGGGCTTTGTTGCGGCGCTCCCTGTTCGCCCGCTGTATTCACAATTGAAATGAATCCTCACGGGAAACGGCGGACTTTCGGAGGGCTTTCATATCAAGCGATGTCTCCGACCTCAAACAAACACAATAAGAATAAGCCCGAAATCTGTCAAGTGGGGCGGAGGAGAGGGAAAAGGAATCAGGGGAAGGGGTGTTTTGCACCGACGCCGTCATATCCGGCGAACGGGCCTTCTGATATCATCTCAAACAGAAGCTCGTTTCAGCGATATCAAGGCTCTTGAGTGAGCTTTGTGCCCCCGCCATCTTTTTTATGCCAGTAAATCAAGGATTTTTCTGGAGCTTGATAAGATCCAGCCGGAGTTGGAAGGGACCGAGTTCCGATGAGCTGCCTATAAATATACCCTGTATATCGAAACCCTCTATGCCGAAATCTTCGAAGGGGAACATGAATTCCTCCCATTCTTGCCCCGGTTTGAATTCAACCATGGCGGGTATGAATCCCAAGCTCTGTGCGAAGATCATGACGGAATAGGTTTTTCCGTCTCCCCGGGCCCAAAAGCTCAAGGCATTTTTCGCGGAAAGGTTGGCGGGCTGCATCATGGTTTCACCGGGAGTGAAGAAAGCGCCCGCCCAGCGGTTCGGAGCTCCCTCATTGATTTCCCCGGTCACCAGCAGCGCTCCCCGGCTGTCTTGGGCGCCGCTTTCAACAAGCTTGTATTCCGCCTTGGATTTTCCGCCCATTATCGTGTCCGATGAAATGCTCCAGCCCGCTCCGTATTCGGATGTGATCCGATCGCCTTCAAAATCGCTGATCAGGCCCGATTGAGAATTTTTCGGCGCCGGAGCATTCCGTTGATTCTTCCGGGCTTCCCTTTCTTCAGCCGCGGCCGCGCGATATTTTTCCCGGTCGATTTTCCGTCCGCCCTTCCAAACATCGATGATGTGGCGGGTCCGTCGGATATCGTTGGTCGGATCGCCTTCCACCAGGACCAGGTCGGCGGTCATTCCGAGCTGTATGCGGCCGCGGTCTTTAAGCCCGAATATCTCAGCCGGAAGCGATGTCGCGGCTCGCAGAGCATCAACGGGGGGGAGCCCGGCACGGACTAAAAGTTCCAACTCCCTGTGGATGCTGGCTCCGTATGTGGTGCCGGGGTTCGGCGCATCCGTCCCCGCCAGGATAGGAACACCAGCATCAAGGAGCTGTTTGAGAGCCGTTTCCGCCGCCTCATAGGATCCTTCCTCGGTCGAAAGGGGAGAGTGCATCTCAAGCATCTGAATGTCGGTCGGATTTAGGAGTGGATGCAGATTTGGGTCTTTGATCCAGGAGTCCGGATTTCCAATCCCGTGCATGCCTTCCAATACCGCTAAGGTGGGAATGATAAAAGCATTCTTTTCCGCCGCCAAACGGCCGAATTCTGGATCATGGGCATTGTTGAAAAAAAGGTGAGCCAGGCCGTCCACACCGGCGTCCAGGGCAAAACGGCACTGTTCCAAGGAGGCGGCATGGATAATCACCATTTTGTCTATGGCGTGCGCTTCTTTTATGACGGCGGCCACGGTATCCCCATCCAGGGTCGGTTGTTTCATTTTGTATGTACCGCCGTCGTCCCAAATGATCTTTATGAAGTCAGAGCCTTCCTCCGCTCTTGCTTTTACCCAGGGACCGGCATCCTCCGGTTTTATCAACGTCGGGATAGGCATCCCGTATTGAGTGCCGTGCCCCCCCGGCGCCGTCGCCAGTATACCGGATGAAATCAGCCAGGCCATGTTTTTCGCACGCCCTGAAGACTGTGCTTTTTTTATGCTGTTCATGGTTTTCGTGTCCATAAACATATCCACAACGGTCGTGACTCCGAATATGGCGGCTTGTTTCAGATTATCCGCATGCCAGATATGAACATGGCAGTCAAACAGCCCGGGAAGCAGAGTTTTTCCACTGCCGTCGATAATTTCAGCATCGGTTGGGATGGCGATCTCAATCCCCAAGGACTTAACGGTTTCATCTTGAATAAGCACCATGCGGGATGGAAGCAGCTCTTTTCCATCGAACACGCGGACATTTTTTATTGCGGTGACGGAATGAGGTTTCTGATCCGCATTTAATCCCCTTCCAAACAGAAGATGGAAACCGCAGACGAAAAGCACTAAACAAATCCGTAAATAAGTTCTTTTCAAGAATGGTTTCATTTTCTTATCCTTTTCCAGAGGAGGTTGATCACTGTCGATCTTCTTTCCCATGGATAATATGGTCTAAAGCCTTTACATGGCGTGAAAAGGCATCTCTGCCCTTGACCGTAACCGCGCACGTCGTCAATGGCTTTTTGCCTTGAAAGCTTTTTTTAACCTTGATATACCCCGCCTTCTCAAGCTTGGACAGGCTGATGCTCAGGTTTCCATCCGTAGCTCCGACGGCTGTTTTGAGATAAATGAAGCTGGCGTTTTTGACGGAAACCAGGATGGACATAACAGCCAGTCTGACTTTGGAGTGAATGACCGGATCCAGCTGAGAAAGGGCCTCAAGCGGCATTTTGCTCTCTTTGTTTTCGAACCATCCTTCGGAGAAGCATGGCCGGTGTAATGTAACCGATCAGGATAAGCGGGATAAACAGAAGCGCACGGTAGTGCTCATGAACAAAAGCCATCCCCAGCCCCCCAAACCACCATAAAATTCCACACCCTTTGAGAAAGCTCCATTCCAATATTCCACCAAGCGTAAAGGTGTAGATTCCCGTGATCAAGGCTATGAGGATGGGAATCAATCCCCAGGCATAAAGATCGAGCATCGGAAATATGAAGCCCGCCAGAAAAAACCCCGCCCCGCAAGCGATGACGAGGTGGCCAATGGCAACCTGAGAGTACGTTTTTGCTCCTGTCGATCGCTCGAAATTTCGGGCATAAACAACCGATACCAGGACGCCGGCAAGCATAAAAACGGTCCAGTTGATCCAGATCCATTCTGGTTTTCCCAGACCGATCAACACATACATGCCGGAAACGGCCAGGATGATCGCTGTTCCCCATATTAAAAAAAACACCCAGGAACCGGCGGCGATTTCCCTTGTCCGGTCGATCATGTCCTTGATAAGACGAATATCTCCTTGAGCGTCCGATTTATTCATTGATCCTCCTTGGAGAACATAAAGTACTTTAAATTATAAAGTAAATATAACCGCCTTATCCTTAACTGTCAAGCAAAGAATTACTAAAATGTTTCTGAATCCCGAAGGAGCCGGGTGGTGTCAGCTCAGCAATACCCGCAGGATGACGATGCATCCGGACAGCGCCGATGCGATCAGCACGGCCGGGCGGATGAAGCCGCGGTCGAGAAAACGCGCGGTTTTTCGGGACATTATAAATCCCAGCAGGGTGCCGGGGAGCAGAACCAGGGCCAGCAGCAGTTCCCGAAGGCCGAAGCGGTGGGCCAGGACGAGCGAGGTCAGAGAGATGATGGTCCCGAAGATGAAGATGCTGGAAAGGGATCCGCGCAGCCGGGGACCTTCCTGGTGTTGGTAGACCAAAGCCATGGGGGCGCCGCCTATGGCCGAAGTGGTTCCCATGACTCCGGATACGGTTCCGGCTCCCAGGAGATTGAACGGCTTGAGGGAAAGCTTCCATCCGGAGATGCTGATCAAAACCGCCAACAGGACCATCGATCCGAAAAAAAGAGAGAGTCCGTTTTCCGAGATGAGGCTTAAAAGGCACACTCCGATCACCGCACCCAGGATGCGGCCGGCTACAGCCCAAGTGATTTCCCTGAAATTGATCGCCCGGTGTTCACGATGGGAGATCAGCGTCGTCAGGCACAGCGCAACCAGCAGAACCGGACCCGGGACGAAAACCGGATCCAGCATGACCAAAAGCGGAACGCCGATCAATCCCAGACCGAAGCCGATCGATCCTTGCAGCGTTGCTCCCAAGGCAGTAATGGAGAACGCCAGCATCGCGGTCAAAAGATCCACGGGAAAATTCATTTGCGGCGCCCCGCACGGAGATCGAGAAGCGGTGCCGTTTTTTTCTTCAGGATTTCGATTTTCATGATCTTATGTGCTTCGTCCTCGGATTCCATCGAATCGAACCTGCATCTTAAGGATTCCGCCGCACAAATGTCAACCGTCCGAGTGAAACCGGACCGGACGGTCTTATGGTGTTTGGGAGGATTTTAAATGGTTTGGTGGCATATGCCCGGGCTCTCGTCAAGATGAAAGTGGAGAGAGCGGCCACCCGGAATCGGAGGATCGGCGCGCTTTTGGATTCCGGGGAGGAATCCCCACCGGGCGGGCGATAAAAAATCCGCTGTCCAAAAAAAACGGATAAGGTTAAGATAGATGGTTCGTACGGACCGCGATAACCGGAAACCGTGCCGCCCGGATCGGGGGCGAGTGGACACGAACGATTTATGGTGAGGAGGCGCTATGCATGTTTTTCGGATTTTGGGATGGATATTTTGTTTATGTACCTTGGGACTGATGTTGATCGGATGCAGTCCGCCGGAATCCGGTCCCTCCGGTTTTCGGTTTGCGGTTTCCTTTCCGGGTGAGGTCCATTCCGAAGCGATCACAGGCAGGGTATATGTTATCCTATCCCGGGATTACGATCGGGAACCGCGCTTTCAAACCGGTTTTACGGGCGTTCCTATCTGGGGAAAAAACGTATCCGCATTGAATCCGGGAGAAGAGATTTTCATCGATGACCGCGCCGTCGGCTATCCTCTGCGGAATGTCACGGAGCTGCCGGCGGGAGATTATTATGTTCAGGCTTTCGTCAATGTCTATTCCGAGTTCAAACGCGCGGACGGACACACGATCTGGCTGCATGATGATCAATGGGAAGGGCAGCGTTGGAACATGTCACCGGGAAATCTCTACAGCGATGTGAAAAAAATTCGTCTGAATCCCGCCCGGCGCCAGACGATCCATATTCCGTGCGGGAACGTGATCCCTCCCGTCGAAGTTCCGCCTGATACGGAGTGGGTGCAGCGGATCAAATTCAAGAGCCGTTTGCTGTCGGAATTTTGGGGCCGGCCGATCTATCTTGGCGCCACCGTGTTGCTTCCGAAAGGGTACCACGATCATCCCGAGGTTTCTTATCCGGTCGATTACATTCAAGGACATTTCTCTCTGCGGGCGCCCAACGGATTCCGCACCGATGATCCGGGACCGGATAATCCGAGGGCCCAGCGCGGCTACGAATTCTATAAATACTGGATTTCCGATTGCTGTCCGCGTATGATCCTCGTTACCTTCCAGCATCCCTGTCCCTATTTCGACGATTCCTATGCCGTCAATTCCGCCAACGTCGGTCCTTACGGCGATGCCCTGATGCAGGAGCTGATCCCGGCCGTGGAAGAGCGGTTTCGCATCATACGCAAGCCTTATGCGCGGATGCTTTCGGGCGGTTCCACCGGAGGGTGGGAGAGTCTGGCCCTGCAGATTTTCCATCCGGAATTTTTTGGGGGGACCTTTTCGACCTGCCCGGATCCGGTGGACTTCCGCTATTACCAGATCGTCAATATCTATGAAGATGAAAACGCATATTTTACCGATTACGATTGGAAACGGGTCGAGCGTCCCTATGCGCGTACTCCGGACGGAGGGATTTTGTATATGATGAAGGACCGCCAGCATTACGAACTCGTCATCGGCGATAAGAACCGCTCCGGCGGACAGATGGCGATCTGGGAGGCGGTGTATTCTCCAGTAGGAGAAGACGGCTATCCGCGCCAGGTCTGGGACTGGGAGACGGGAGAGATCGATCATGAAACGGCTGAATTGTGGAGACCTTACGATCTTCGCCACTATCTGGAAGAGAACTGGTCGCGGATCGGCTCCCAACTGGAGGGGAAACTCCATATTTACACGGGGGATATGGACACCTATTACCTCAACTGCGCCGTGGTCCTGTTGGAAGAATTCCTGGAAAACACCTCGGATCCTTATTATGCCGGAGAGGTAAAATACGGCGACCGCGCTCCGCACTGCTGGGGGATTCGGGGCCGTGAGCTGATGGAAGCCATGGCCCGACAGATCATGAAGAACGCTCCGTCCGGGGAGGACTCCTCAGCCTGGAATTATCGCTGAAGACGATCCGAAAGAAACCGCGCCCTCAGCTCTTTTCCTCATCCGGCTTCTTCTCGGTTTCCCTTTCCCAAGGCACCCAGTCCGATCCGAGAACGTGTTTCTGCATCCACCTGATCTCCTCGATATCGCGCATCCGTTGATGGCGCGGCTCTCGGAATCCATGCGGTTCGCGCGGGACGCGCAGGTAGCGGACGGGAGCTTTTCCGATATCCTTGACCGCCGTGAAAAAAAGCATGCTCTGGGCCTCGGTATCGGTGGTGTCGTTCATGCCGTGGATGAGCAGGGTGGGAGTTACGACGTCGGCGACGTGGGTGAAAGCCGATTGGGCGCGGTAGGCCCGCGGATTGTCCCACGGGGTTCCTCCGATGTGCCAGAACCGGACGTCGTAATTGAATCCGGGACCGTATTCCGAAGCCCAGTCGTATACCCCCGCTCCGATGGAAGCGGCCCGGAAGCGGTCGGTCCGGGTCAATGTCCATCCTCCCAAAATCCCTCCATAGCTCCATCCCTTGAGGGCCATTCGTTCGGGATCCGCGACTCCCGATTTGATGACGTGGTTCACTCCGTTCATGAGGTCATCGTAGTCGCCGTATCCGATGCCGTCGCCGCCCTGGATGGAGTTGCCTTCCCGAAGCTTATCCGTATACCCGCTGCTGCCGCGGACATTCGGGGATAGCGAGGCGTATCCCAGTCCGGCGTATACGTGATAGGAGGCCCGGAAACTGTTGGTAAAACAACCGGCGGGGCCTCCATGGATATTGAGGATAAGCGGATGTCTTCGGCCGGGTGCATGATCCGCCGGCAGGTGGAGCAGCCCTTCGATCTCGAAGTTCTTTTTGCTTTTCCATTTTATCAGCGTCATTGACGCCAGAGCGATTTCCTCCGCCACCCAGGGATTTGCGTCGGTCAGTCTTACGGGATTGAATGCATCCACCGGAGAAGCATAAATGTCGGGGGGAGAATCGAAGTCGGTAAAGGTGTAAACCATCGTTTTCCGGTCCCGTGAGAAACCATGGACGCGAAGCGTTCCTTCGATAGAGGTGAGCTTGCGGGTTTCACCGGATACGGCGTCGACGCGAAACAGGTTGGTATCGGTTCCCTGCTGTCCGTTGAACAGGATGGAACGGCTGTCCGGCGTCCAGAAAAGACCGCGGATGCCGCCCTCAAAATCCGTCGATAGGAGGCGGGATGTCTTTGTCCGGGGGTCGAGCAGAAATATCTTCGGGTTTCGGTTCAGAAAATCATGGGCATCGGCCGCGGTGAAGGCGATCGTTTCGCCGTCGGGGGCCCATGTAAGGGAGCTTTCCGGCGCCCGGTTGTCCGTAAGCCGTACGATCTTTTTATCCGTGATGTCGAATAGATATATTTCGCTCAAACGCCCGTCGTTGCGGCGGTTGGAGCGTCGGGCTGAAAACGCCAACCTATCGCCCCGCGGATCCATGGCGAATTCACCGATGATGAGATTTTCATCGGTGAGGCGCCGGATCTCCCCATCTTCGATGTCCACCGTCCAGAGATTTCGCCAGCGGGCTTCGGTTTGACCGTTGGGGCCCTCATCCACGAAGAAAGCGTCATTTCCAGCCTTATGCTCTTTCTCTTCCTCCTTACTCCGGGGCTCAGGGGCAGCGAAGATAATCTTTCGGGAATCCGGAGCCCATATGAAAGCTCCGATTTCGGTTTCGTGCTTGGTCAGGACAATGCCTTCGCCGCCGCTGTTGGGCATGAGAAAAATCTGGTTTTTTTTATCGATTTTTCTTTTGAAGGCCAAATAATTTCCGTCCGGGGAAAACCGGAATCCGCTCCCGCCCGATTCACCGATGTATTGAAAAGCATTCCCGCCGACGGCGGGGATCATGAAGTATTTCACGTCCCGCTTGTTCTTTTCCCAGTTCAATGTCGAGCGCGAGAAAAAAACCTGATTCCCGTCGGGAGAGATCAATACGTCGCCCACCCGGGCCAAATTCAAGGCGTCATCCGTTGTCATCGGCCTGAGATCGGTCTGCAGAGCCGGAAGACACGGAGATATGAGCAGAATGCAAGACAACATCCATACGATCTTTTTCATGGACGGCTCCTTGTGTTGATATTCCCTCCTGGAGGAATAGTCATCATATTATTTTGACAGATGGGCTGCAAGCCGGAAAAAGTGCTGTCAAGGGATGATTTGTCGTCCGTCGGCATGGAATTCATGTGTTCCCGGGAATTATAGGCTGTCCTCCGTTTCCTGAATTATGAGGGCGGGGGGGGAATACCGCCGAAAAATTTAGAGGGGGGCTTGAATTTGATCGTCATTTGGTTTAGGTTCTATTTCGTTGGATGATGATGTTATCTCCGTTGTCTGAAATCCCAAATCGGGGAGGAATTGGAAATGAGCAATCATGAAGATGCATGTGAACGGGTCATCGATGCGCTCCAGGAAGCGGTTTTTGCTCTGGAACGGGGAAAAGAAGAATGCATGGCCGAAGATTGGGAAATGTTTCCTCCGGAGGAAATAGACGAAATCATCGAAATGATCGCTGCCATTATCGATAAACTGAAATAAATTTTCCGTTTTTTCGCGGAGAGGTTACCGTTTCTTGATTCGGATGCCTCCTCCCGATGTTCGCAGAAAAAGCAGTGGGCCTCCTCGATTGAGTTGAGCCTTCAGCTCATTTCTTTTGATTTCGCCCCGCAGCGTAACGGGGAATTCCGTCGATACTCTTCCTCCCGAAGCGTGGGCGTCCACATCCATGCTCACTTCGGGCGTCATATTCACCGTAATGGACCCCCCCGAAGTTCTCAGGTTGCATTCGCCGCTTGGTTGCGAAATGAGGGTCGCGGTGATGGAGCCTCCCGAAGTACGGGCTCTGACCGCATCTTCCGCCTCATCAATGGTGATGCTTCCTCCCGATGTGTCGGCGTCCACGATGCCTCTGACGCGTGCGATGACGATACGTCCTCCAGACGTGTCCGCTTTGATATCGTTTTCAATATCCCGGGCTTGGATGCCTCCTCCCGACGTTTTAACAACCACAGGTCCGGCCGCCGAGTCGATTTCGATCCGGCCGCCGGATGTTCTGCCGTTGATAGGGCCGGCGATCTCCCTAAAATAAAGGCCTCCTCCTGAAGTCCTGGCGGTGACGCTGCCTTCGATCCCCTCGATTTCGATTTTCCCTCCGCGGGTGTACAGATCGCAGTTGTACATTTCGGGAACCGTGATTTCGAACTTCACGCGCAGAGAATTTGTGATGTTTCGCCAAAATCGCTGCCAGGGATCATTGGGGAAATCACCTTGGATGATAACATCGTCTCCCTTTTGGTCGAAAGCAACATGGAAATCCTTAAGAATTTCCTCGGCCCGGCGGCGGTTCATGGTTCGTACTTCCCGCTTTACGGTCACTTCCACTCGTTCGCTCATGTGGGTCCGTATGGCTATGGAACCGATATCGCTTTCCAGTCTGAGGGTTCCGTTAGGGGCGACATCGAAAGATTCCCGGATAATTTCCTGAGGGCCGGCAGCCGCGATTTCCGCTCCCGCCGTCAGCATCAGGATGGACAACAATATCCCGAGGCCTCTTTTCTCGTCAATCTTCATCATTTCCTCCTGTCAGGATCCGATATCTTTTCGACCGGCCGGTGTTGCGGCTCTTGTCAAGGGGATCGATAATTCGGTCCGTGTTTTACTAGTTAAGACGAAAAAAAAACGAAAAGGTTCGCTTTGGACCTCATCGGATTTATTTTCATTCAGGAGAGGCACGTTCGCATCCTTTATTTCGGCGCCCGGAGTGAACGTCTTTTTCGATTTATTCCGGTTGACTTTTGGCGATGATCGTCCGAGTATTAGAAGCTCAGCGGGGAAACCTAGGAACCGAAAGGATTAAATGGCAGGTGGTTGACTTTATGAACACGACGCTACAGGATTATCCGGCGGCAATATTCGACCTCGACGGCACTTTGATCGATTCATTGGAAGACATCGCCGATTCCATGAACGCCGTGCTGAGCTCACACGGTTTTGCCGCCCATCCCCTCGATTCCTATAGATATTTCGTGGGCGATGGGATCGCGACCCTGGTTCGGCGTGCGCTTCCGGAAAATGACTCTCCGGAAGAGACGATACGGCAGTGCGTGCATGAGATGCGGGAGGAATATCGGCTTCGCTGGCGGGAGAAGACGCATCCCTATGACGGGATTTCAGGGATTCTGGAAGAGCTGTACCGGCGGGGGATCAAACTGAACGTTTTTTCCAACAAACCCGAAGATTTCACGCGTCTGACCGTCGATGAGTTTTTCGGCAGAGAGAGATTCCAGGAGGTTCTCGGCGTGGGGCCTTCCGTCCCTGCCAAACCCGATCCCGCCGGCGCCCTCCGGATTGCCGAAGTCCTCGAATTTCCTCCCGAACGATTCCTGTTTTTCGGCGATACGAATGTCGATATGAAAACCGCCCGCGGGGCCGGAATGAATCCGGTGGGGGTGCTCTGGGGATTTCGCTCCGCGGAAGAACTGACGGCCGCCGGGGCGATGAAAGTTCTGCGGCATCCGGAAGAGATCCTCAGCTGTTTTCCGGAAAGAAATTGATAAACATGCGCGTGATCCACCGGATGTCTTCTTGATCCTGGACTCGGGGAAAAAAATCCCCCTTATCCATTCATCACGGGCGTGCCGGAGGAGATCCCATGCTCTTGACCCGCGGCAGGTCCATGCGATGATATTATGCGGGCGTCGACATCTCAGCGTGGGGAGGAAAGGCTGGCTGTTTTGGGATTGAGCAAAAAGGGGGGTTTTTATGATGGGATGAGCCTGCCCAGCCAGCGCGACAGACAAACAGGTTCATTATAGCATAAAACCTATAAAAAAAATATAATATATAATATTTATAGGAAAAATAAATTGATCTTAGGGGTTTGGGGATATATCGAAGGGTGTTTCCCGCCGTTTCTCGAAAACATGCTTGACCATGGAACGCTCCTGAATAATAATGACAGGCTCTGGCAGGTTTTTATTTGTGAAGGAGCGCTGAATATTCGGCTCTCCGTTTATTAAGGAGGACTTATGAACATCGGATCGTTTCGCGGCAAACCCGCTGTCCGGGCTGGGATCGTTTTAGCCGTTTTCAGCCTTCAGCTTTCGGTCTTCGCCGCTCCCAAAGCACGCAAGGAAAAAAAGCTGATCCTCAACTGGCTCAGCCAATCCGAAGTGGTGGAAAAGTTCGGAAAGATCTCGGACAGCATTTGGTCCTACGCCGAACTCGGCATGCAGGAGTATAAGTCTTCGAAGCTGCTGGCCGATACATTGGAAGAGGCGGGTTTTACGGTTGAGAGAGGATTGGCGGGGATGCCGACATGTTTTGTCGCTTCCTACGGCTCAGGGCATCCCGTTATCGGAATATTGGGGGAATTTGACGCCCTGCCGATGATTTCGCAAAAGGGGCGGACGCCCAAACAGGATCCCGTGGTCAAGGGCGCCCCGGGTCATGGTTGCGGTCACAATACCATGTGTACGGCCGCGGCCGCGGCCGCCATCGCCGTCAAACAGGCTATGGACGAATTCGGTTTTCAGGGCACCATCAAAGTTTTTGGATCCCCCGCCGAGGAAACCCTCATCAGCCGCCCGTATATGGTGCGCGCGGGATTGTTCGAGGGAGTGGATGCGGTTATCGACAATCACAGCAGCAGCGGTTTTTCAACCAGCTACGGCATAAGCGGAAACGCGATGTTCTCGACGATCTTTTCTTTCAAGGGGAAGACCGCCCATGGGGCTTCTCCCTGGGGTGGGCGCAGTGCCCTGGATGCCGTCGACCTCATGAATATCGCCACGAATTACCTGCGCGAACACCTTTTCTATACACACCGTCTGCATTATGTGATCACCGAAGGCGGAGAGGCTCCCAATGTGGTTCCCGATCACGCGAGTGTTTGGTACTATGTCAGAAACAGCAACGAACGGGTCGAAGAGATGTACCAGCGGGTCATCAATTGCGCGAAGGCCGCGGCGCTGGCCACGGATACGGAGCTGGAAAAGATCCGCTGTCTTTCCGCCATCCATCAGAGAAACGGGAACAAGGCGATGGCCGAGATCATCCAGGCGAATATCGATATCGTCGGGATGCCGGAGTGGACCGAGGAAGAGCATGCTTTCGCCAAAGATCTTCAGAAGGAGTTGGGTAAGCCCGAGGAAGGGATGCCTACCGAGGTCGGAAAACTCGAACACCGTGAGAAGACTTTCGTCGGGGGCGGATCATCGGATGCCGCCGAGGTCTCATGTGTCTGTCCTTCCGCGTCGGTTCGTTTTCCCGGAACGGTTCCGGGAGCCATCGGACACCATTGGTCGCTGGTGGCCTGCACCTACGGCTCCACGGCCTGGAAAGGACTCAATGCGGGCGCGAAAGTCATGGCCGCCACAGCGGTCGACCTCATGCTTGACGCCAAGGCCATGGAGAAAGCGCGGGCGGAATTCGCAGCCTACAGTGAAAAAAATCCGTATAAATCGTTTTTACCCGATGACGCCGAACCTCCGGTCGAGTTGAATAAGGATCTCATGGAAAAATGGCTTCCGCTTTTGGAGAAAGCTCAGACACGGCCCTAAGCTTCAAAAGCTGATCGGAGCGGCCTTCCTGTCCGCTTGATGGATTTCAGGTTTCCGAGGCGTCCGGCATGCAAGAGGGAGCCGGTGGCGCCATCGTCGCCTCCGCGCTGAAAGCGAAGATGGAGATCCCCGATCTTGAGCGTTTCACCAAGGAAGGGACGAATCTTGACAGACCGCTTTCTTTTGCCAAAAATAAAAATATGTTGATCAGAAAAAAGGCTTCGTGGAGGATTGTCGGATTGTCACTGGGATTGCTGCTGCTTTTCGGATGCCGCAAGGGGGAAGACTCGCCCCGGAACATCATTCTGATGATAGCGGACGGTTGCGGATACAGCTGCGTGGAAGCCGCCAGTCTGTACCAGTTCGGCGAATCCGATGCTCAAGTTTATCAAAAATTTCCCGTGCAAGCGGCCGTTAGCACTTTTTCTCTGGATACGGAAGGCTATGATCCCCGGAAAGCTTGGTCGGATTTCGATTACGTGACCCGGGACCCCACGGATTCGGCGTCGGCGGCGACGGCTTTCGCCACGGGATACAAAACCCGCAACCGTTTTGTCGGAGTGAACGCTTACCGGATTCGTCTGAAAACGGTTTGCGAACAGGCCAAAAAGAAGGGAAAAGCCGCCGGAACGGTAACCAGCGTGCCGTTCAGCCACGCAACGCCCGCCGGGTTTTGGGCTCATCACCCGCGGCGGAATGATTACCATCGGATCGGGGACCAGCTGCTTTTTGAAAGCCGGGCGGATGTCATCATGGGATGCGGGCATCCCGATTTCGATGACGAGGGAAACCGGTTGGTGGAACCGAACTACCGTTATATCAGCGGAGAGGAGAATTGGCGCCGGCTTCGGAATCCGCATTTGGGCATCAGCCCGGGGGATGAGGTCTCTTCCCAGCCTTGGTTCTTGGTGGATGAGCGGGCGGATTTTCAGGCATTGGCCGAAGGTCCGGTCCCGCCGCGGATTTTCGGGTTGGCCCCGGCCCATTCGACTCTTCAGCAGAATCGAGGAGGTGATGGATTCGCCGCTCCCTTTGTTGTTCCGGCAAACGAAAATTTGCCCACCCTGGTGGAAATGACCCGGGCTGCTCTGAATGTCCTGGATGATGATCCCCAGGGCTTTTTCCTCATGGTCGAGGGAGGGGCTGTGGATTGGGCCGCCGAGGACAATCAATCCGGTCGCTTGATCGAGGAAATGGTGGATTTCAATCGGTCCGTGGAGGCGGTTTCGGACTGGATCGAGAGCCACGGGGGATGGGAGGAGAGTTTGCTGATCGTGACATCGGACCATGAAACGGGGGGAATCACGGGCCCGGCGGAAGATGGAAGGAATATTCCGGTCGAGTTCAGCGGTGGGCTGCTGCGGCCGCTGATCAATAACGGGCGTGGGAACCTGCCCGGCATGGAATGGCGTGTCGATTATCATACGAACATGCTGGTGCCCTTGTTTGCTTGCGGCCGCGCCTCCGAGCGCTTGCGTGCGCGTGCCGTTAGGGTGGATCCGGTGTACGGCCGGTATTTGGACAATACCGATATCGCCCGGGTGATTTTTGGACTCCTGGACTGACCCGCGGGAATACGAAATGATCGAATCCCTTTCTATTGACAACGTTTCAAACGCGTAATAGAGTAGATTTCCGGGATGAAGGCGCTTGTCCGGAGGATATGGGTTCCGGAAGGGCCGTTCGTACCGATACGAAATTATTTTAAGGAGTGTGACATGCGGAGATTATCGGCCGTCTTGATTTTGATTCTGGGAGTGTTCCTTACCGTGTACGCCGCGGAGGATAAAAACGTTCGTCTGCTGGACACCGCGACTTATCTGGAGATGGAAACCATAGGCGCCCCTCAAATTTCCCCAGACGGAAAAAACGTCCTGTTTGTCAGAGGTGGAGTGGATAAGATGAAGGACAGGACCCGAAGCAGCCTCTGGATCGTCGATATCGAAGGGAACCGGGCGCGGGAACTCACGCACGGCGACTGGTCCGATTTTTCTCCCGTGTGGTCTCCCGATGGAGAAAAGGTCGCTTTTCTCTCAGACCGGGACGGGAGTGTTCAACTCCATGTCATGTGGTTGAAAACCCGGGAAGTGGCCCAACTCACGCACCTGGAGCACCGCCCCGTGGGGATTCGTTGGGCTCCGGATGGAAGAACCCTGGTTTTCGGAATGTTTCTTCCGGATACCGAATCACCGCTTCCGGTGAAGCTGCCGAAATTTCCCGCGGGCGCCGAACTCGCCGAACCCGCCAAGGTCGTCGACCGCATCATCTGGGCCTATGACGGAATGGGCTATCTGCCCAAAGGGCATATGCATATGTTCACCCTGGATGCGGCCATCGGAGGAACCCCTCGGCAGATCACTTCCGGGGATTTCACGTTCAATGATCCCCGAAGATTTCAAGCCTGTGATCCTCAGTGGTCCCGGGACGGGAAGAAGATCTATTTCGCCGCGCTTCTAAAACCGGATCATGAGGTCGAGATGGAAATCAATGAATGTGAAATCCATTCCCTGGACCTGAAATCGGGCAGGATCGAAATATTGACCGACAGGGAAGGCCCTGACCGGGGCATGCGTATTTCCCCTGACGGGAAGTGGATCGCATACACGGGATTCGACAATCAGAATTATGCCGACGGCAATATCTCCAGCCTTTATCTGATGGATATAAACGGTGGGGGGAAACGGATGCTGGCGGGAGATCTTCCCGGTTCCCCTTCGAGTATCACCTGGGCTTCGGACAGCAGCGGCGTTTTCTACCTGATGGGTGAAAAAGGCGAGTCCAATCTGTACTTCGTCTCCAGAAAGGGAGCGGTGCGCAAGGTCACTTCGGGGGCGCATTATCTCTCCTCGCTTTCACTCGCTAAAAACGGACAAGCCGTGGCGTTGCGTTCGACGCCTTCTCAACCGAATGTTTTGGTGGCTTTTTCCGTGGATAAGCCGGAGACCTTCAAAACCCTGGTGGACGTCAACGCCGATGTGCTGGCCGATGTGAAGCTGGGTGAGGTGGAGGAAATGTGGTTCACTTCCCCCGACGGCCTGGATCTGCAGGGATGGCTGATCAAACCCGCCGATTTTGAGCCCGGAAAAAAATATCCTCTCGTGCTCTGGATCCACGGCGGCCCTTATTCCATGTATTCGGTCCGTTGGAATTGGGCTTTCCAGAATTTTGCCGCGGAAGGTTATGCGGTGCTGTATATGAACCCCCGAGGGAGCACGGGTTATGGAAAAGCTTTTGTCGACGGTATCAAGCATTCCTATCCCGGAAAGGATTTCGATGATCTGATGGCGGGAGTGGATGCCGCCCTTGCCAAGGGATTTGTCGATTCGGAGAACCTTTTCGTCTGCGGAGGCAGCGGCGGAGGGATCCTGACCTCTTATATCGTAGGTCATACGGATCGATTCCGGGCCGCCTGCGCCATGCGTCCGATCGTCAATTATATCTCAGCGGCGGGGACGGCCGATGATCCCACCGACAAATACAGCTGGTTTATCAAGCCCCACTGGGAAGATCCGTTGGATTGGTACCAACGTTCTCCCATCGCCTCGGTGGGGAACGTCAATACTCCGCTGATGCTCATGACGGGGGAGATCGACCTGCGGACCCCCATGGGACAGAGCGAGGAATTTTTCCGGGCTTTGAAGATGCAGAAAAAAGAGACGCTGCTGGTTCGGATGCCGGGTGAATTTCACGGCTGGCGGCGGCCTTCGCACCGCATTCTCAACCAGCTCTATCTGATCGCCTGGTTCGAAAAATACCGAACGCGGTAATCCGGAAACAGCGATGAAAATACGTTCTGGACACCGTTACGGCACTTGTGATATGAGATCGAAATGATGGGGAATCGAAATATTCCCGGGGATTCGTCCGATCAATTCCTTATGACTTCCCGGGGGCTGCGTTTGGCGGTGCGAAGCTGGCATCCCGAAGGAGAGGCACGGGCGGTGATCGTCATCCTCCACGGAATCGCCGAACACTGCGGCCGATACGCAGCATTCGCCGAGTCGCTGACGAAGCTCGGTTTCGCCGTGGAAAGCTTCGATTTTCACGGACACGGAAAATCGGAAGGCCCGCGTGCCTATACCCGTTTCTTTGAAGACTGGTTGATGGATGTGGACCTTCTCCTGGACCGGGTCCGCGGCCGGTATGACAGCACCCCGGTTTTTATCTTCGGCCACAGCCAGGGAGGATCGATCGCCCTGCTTTACGCCATCTCCCGGCAGCCCCGGATCCGCGGCTTGATCCTGTCGGCCCCGACCGTTATGGTGAGTACGCTGGTTCCCGTCTTTCTTCAAAAGCTTTCCGTGCTGGCGGCTGTTCTGCTTCCCAAACTGCCGGTGCTCAGGCTCGACAGCACGGCCTTGTCGCGTGATCCCGAAGTCGTTCGGGATTACGAACAGGACCCGTTGGTTTTCCGCGGCCGTCTGCGTATGAGAACCGGAGCTGAGATCTTTAGAGCTACCGGGCTGATCCGCCGGCATATGGAAAAAATCGAGCTTCCGATGCTTATCCTCCATGGGAGCGATGACCGGGTCGTCGATTCCGAAGGAAGTCGGCTTCTTGTCGAGAGCGTGGCATCGCGCGATAAAACGTACAAGCTGTATCCGGGATTCTACCATGAGCTTTTGAATGAAAAGGAGAAGGATGTCGTGATCCGCGATATCCTGGAGTGGCTCGGACAGCGCTGCCGCTGAGTGCCGGGAGAAATCTTTATCTGTCCCTGGAAGATCTTAGTCTGCCGCCGTCGGACTAAATGGAATATTCGATATGCATATACTCGTTGTCGATCAGGGAACGACCGGCACCACGACCGTTCTTTTTGACTCCCGCTTCCGGATGGTGGATCGCGCGTACCGTGAGCTGCCCCAGATTTACCCGAAGCCAGGTTGGGTGGAACATGACCCCTTGGAGATCTGGCGAACGGTTCGGGAAACGGTTCGGGAGATCATGGGAAGGTTCTCCGGCAAGGTCGTCGCCCTGGGGATATCCAATCAGCGGGAAACCACGATGGTGTGGGAGCGGGAGAAAGGAACCCCGCTCTCTAATGCGATTGTCTGGCAGTGCCGGCGCACCGCCGATGCCTGTGAGCGGTTGAAAACGCACGAAGATCTGATCCGCCGCAAAACCGGCCTGCCGTTGGATGCCTATTTCAGCGGGACCAAGATCCGATGGATACTGGATCGGTTTATGGACCGGGATCCGGGATCGCTGTGTTTCGGCAATGTGGATGCCTGGCTCATCTGGAACCTGACCGGAGGAGCCGTGCATGCCACGGACCCCACCAACGCATCCAGGACCATGCTCTACGATATCCACGCGCAGGACTGGGATGAAGGATTGTGCCGTTTGCTCGACGTCCCCCTCGAAATCCTTCCCGAGGTTCGGAATTCCTCCGGAAGCTTCGGCACGGTCCGTGCCATACGCGAAATCCGGGGGATCCCGATTTTAGGAGTCGCCGGTGATCAACAGGCCGCTCTTTTCGGTCAGGCCTGTTTTTTCCCGGGAGAAACCAAAAACACTTACGGGACCGGCTGTTTCGCGGTCATGAACACCGGAGAGACACCCGTTTTTTCTTCCCGAGGATTGATCACGACGCCGGCCGTATCCATGAATGATCGTCCCTGCTATGCTCTGGAAGGATCGATCTTCATCGCCGGCGCCGCCATCCAGTGGCTGCGGGATGAACTGGGACTTCTGAAGCAGGCGGCGGAAAGCGAGGCCCTCGCCCGATCCGTGAAGGATACCCAGGGAGCGTATCTGGTGCCGGCTTTTGTGGGATTGGGAGCGCCCTATTGGGACATGAAGGCCCGCGGCGCCCTTGTCGGTTTGACGCGGGGGACGAATCGCGCTCATATCGTCCGTGCGGCTTTGGAGTCGATGGCCTTCCAATCGGCGGACGTGATACGGGCCATGGAGCAGGACAGCGGGCTGCGAATCGAAAAATTGACCGTGGACGGGGGGGCATCCGCCAATGATTTCTTGATGCAGTTTCAAGCCGACCTTCTCAACCGTCCCGTGCTGCGGCCGTCGGTGATCGAATCCACGGCTTTGGGGGGGGCTCTTCTTGCCGGTCTGCAGGCGGGTGTCTGGAAGGATATGCGGGACCTGAAGGCAAGAAAAAACATCGCAGCGGAGTTCAGGCCCCGGATGCCTGAATCCGTAAGACGGCGGCGGCTTGCCGGCTGGCGGCAAGCGGTCCGGCAGGTCATGACGCGGTGAATCTGGAAAATTCCGCCGGGTGCTCATCGGATTTCGCTGATCCGTATAGAGGTATGTTTTCGACCCGGACGGAGCTTCCCTGCAATGGAAAACTTGAAGGCCGAGGGTCGTTTTGTGTAAGCTAATGCCGATGTCCACCGTGCTTCCGATCTATATGTATCATTACATCCGTCCCTTTTCCGATCCCTTCTATGAGTCTCATCTGAGTCTGCCTCCGAAGGTCCTGGGGACTCAGATCCGATGGTTCAAATCCGCTGGCTTTGCCTTTCTTACACTCGGCCAGTCATGGAGCCGCATCGTCGGCGGGGAATCGCATCCGAAGGCCGTGTGTTTGACCTTCGATGACGTCGACCAGGAATTCATGCGGAATGCTCTGCCGGTACTGGAAGAGGAAAAAGTTCCGGCAACCCTGTTCGTCATCGCCGGCACCCTGTCCGGCGTCGAACTTTTCAACGTCTCCGAGAGAATGAAGCCGCTGCCTCCCTGTCGGCTCCGGGACATGGTGGAAAAAGGGCATGAAATAGGATGTCACGGGATGACGCACCGGGAGCTGTCGGGTCTGCCGGAAGCGGATCTGCAGCATGAATTGGTTGACAGCCGCCGCTTGCTGATGAAGGTGACCGGCAGCGCCGTCGACAGTTTTGCCTATCCTAGAGGCGGATTCGACGACGGCGTCATGGAAGCGGCGAAAGAAGCGGGATACACGTGTGCGTGCACCACCCTGAGGGGAAATACGCAAGACCCGACGGATCGATACCGGCTGCACCGTATACGTCTGGGGAAACGTCATACAGGGGCGCGTCTGCGGTATACGACGACCCCGCTTTACCATCGATGCAAACAGAGGCGCCGACGGCGGGACCGGTTGCGGATGGCAGGAAGGGAGGCGGAGGGATGAGAATCCTATTCGCGCTCGATAAGTATCGAAAGCGGGCCGGAGGAGCAGACCGCAGCGCCCGCGGCATCGTAAAGGCGCTCTCCGACGCCGGACACCGGGTGCGCGTCATGGAAGTGGGACGGCGGCGGGAAGAGCTGCGCAACGGAGGAGCCGACTTATTCGCGATTCCGCTCAAGGATCTGCGCTTTATCCGTGACGGTGAGCTTACCATGCTCATCTGGAACCGGCAGTGGGAGCTTCTGGTGCGCGGCGAGATCGAACGATTCCGTCCCGACTTGGTGCTGACCCAGAACGTGCTGACTCCCGGCACGATCGCCGCGGCCCGGAAAGCGGGAGTCCGGAGCGCCGTCTTGTTCCGGGGATATCGATGTATGTCGCCGACCTTTTTCATGGGTCAGGATGCGCTGACGGCTCCGCCCGTCGGGGCTCGTTCCCTTGATTGGCGCCGGCGTTTAAAATGGCGTTTGGTGCACAAGTCCCTGGATCTCTATGCCGAGGCCTACCGGGATGCGGATATTGTGGTTGCCAACAGCCGGTATACCGCTCGGGTCATCGAACGCTTCTTTCACCGCGGCGCCGAAGTCCTTTATCCCGTTATCGATCTTAAAGCCGTCTATCCCGGGAATTCGAAGCCCGACAGGGACCTCGTCCTGTTTGTCAAACCCTATCGGGTAAAAGGCGTTCACGTCATGATGCAGATCGCGCGAGCGCTGCCTCATCTTCGTTTTGTGGCCGTGGGAGTGACTTCACGGAGAACCAGATGGGCCATGGCCGGGATCCGGAATCTCATATATCGCGGTTGGGTGGATGATATGCCCGCGCTTTACCGAAGAGCCGCCGTGCTTCTCGGACCCTCTCAGATCCCGGAACCCTTCGGCCGGGTTTTCGTGGAAGCCGCGCTCTACGGTGTTCCCAGCGTAGCCAGCCGGGCCGGAGGCATCCCCGAAGCCGTGGGAGAAGGAGGAATTCTGGTCGATCCCCGTGGTTCGATCCGAACGTGGGTGGAAGCCGTGGAAAAAGCGATGGAACCGGAATATCGTGAACGGGTCGGGAAAACGGCACTGGAGAGTGCGAGTGCGCTTTTGGCGCGGCACGATGCGGAGCGTCTGCTGCACATTTTGGAACTTGAATGATTTTCTTCGTCTGGAAAAGAGTGCGTGTTCCAAAGCGTCGATTTGGGAATGACCGGAGGAATACCATATCATGCGGCCGATTTCCCGCCCGGATTTTCGCGGCGGATTGATGAATATTTTGGAGGAGGATTTATTATGAGTGAAATGGCATACAAATTCCACGGAAGGCGCCGGACATGGATCGTATTTCTGATTCTGGGGCTGGGAGCGGTTCCTCTTGTCGCGCAGCGCACGCAAAAGCCGGTTCTTCACGGTCGGCATTGGGTGGCGATCACGGGGAAACCGCTCGGTGCAACGGCGGGATCCATGATTTTCGAGCGAGGAGGAAATGCGGTGGATGCGGCCTGCGCCATGCTGGGAGCGGTTTGCACCATGTACGACGTGTTGAGCTGGGGAGGGGAAACTCAGGCTCTTATATATAATCCCGATACCGGAAAGGTGATCGGTATCAACGCACTGGGCGTCGCCCCTACCGGGGCGACCCCTGAATTCTTCCAGTCCCGCGATTTGGAATTTCCTCCTCGATACGGGCCGTTGGCCGCGGTGACTCCGGGAACCCCCGGCGGGTTGATGGTCATGTTGGCCGAGTACGGAAGGTTGAGTTTGAAAGAAGTCCTGGCTCCCTGCATGCAGATGGCGGAAGGCTATCCGATGGAAGCGTCGCTTTCCCGCAGCATCGAAAGGAACAAGGATGAAATCAAGGAATGGCCTTATTCCGCAAAGGTGCTGCTGCCGCACCCGGGAGAGGATATAGAAGCTCCGCATCCCGGGGAAATCTTCAGGCAGCCGGATTTGCTGGAAACCTTGAAAAAGTTGGTGGAGGCCGAACAGGCGGCTCTGAAGGCGGGGAAAAATCGCAAGCAGGCCATTTATGCGGCTTACGATCGGTTTTACAGGGGCGATATCGCTTCGGAGTTCGTGCGCGGCTGTCGGGAACAGGGAGGCTTGATTACGGCCGAGGACCTGGATGCTTGGAAGGTTTATATCGAAGAACCGGTCATGACCACCTACAAGGACATCGAAGTTTACAAGCTGACCAGTTGGGTGCAGGGCCCGGTGATGCTTCAGGCCTTGAACCTGCTCGAGCATTTCGATCTCCAAAGCATGGGATTCAATACGGCCCGCTACATACACACCCTCTATCAAGTCATGAATCTGGCCTTTGCGGATCGTGATTTCTATTACGGCGATCCCTATTTCCCCCCCGAAGAACCGATCAAAGGACTGCTTTCAAAAGAGTATGCCGCCGAGCGGGTCAAGTTCATCGATCCGGAACGAAACGACGCCGACGCCAAGCCCGGAGATCCTTATCCCTATGAGGGCAAAGTCAATCCCTTTAAGGATCTTCTGGAGAAATGGTCCAATGTGGGAGCCGAAGATTCCGAAACCCGAAAGCGGGGAGCCCAACTGGAAGGATTCACGGCCGGGACAACTTCCATTCAGGCGGCCGATGCTTCGGGCTGGGTGGTTTCGATAACCCCCAGCGGCGGGTGGATCCCCGCCTGCATCGCCGGGAATACCGGGGTGGGCATGAGTCAACGCATGCAGAGCTTCGTGCTGGACGCGGGAAAGAATCCTTTCAACGTCGTTGCTCCGGGGAAGCGCCCGCGGGCCACTTTAACCCCGGGAATTGCCCTGAAAAAGGGAAAGCCCTACCTCTCGTTCGCCGTGCAGGGCGGAGACACCCAGGATCAGAATCTGCTTCAATTCTTCCTGAATATGGTTGAATTCGAGATGAATGTCCAACAGGCATGTGAAGCGCCGAATATCGTCAGCTATCAGATGCAAAGCTCTTTTGACGACCATGTCGCCGTACCCGGACGGCTGACGCTGCAGTCCGCTGTTCCTCCCTGGGTCAGGGATACCTTATCGGAAATGGGATACCGGATCACCCTGAGGGAGCGAACCTCGGGTCCGATCAACGCGATATTTTTCGATCGGGAGCACGGGACCTTTTGGGGCGGTTCCAGCAACCATGGAGAGGATTACGGGATCGCCTGGTGACGCCTTCTCCCGAAAACAACGGGGAAGAACAGAGGATTAGAGCCGGCGGGGCCCTCCGCTTTTTCTGATATGCGGAGGATGTGAAAGCCTTCTAATATGAAAAAAGGATATCGATTCCATGCCGGACAAGGCAGGCCTCTTGGGATTCGGAGCTCAGAACCGTGCCCCGCCGTACAGGACTTTCAAACTTCTTTTCAATGCGATATATTATAGCGTGGGGGGGCGAACAAGCCGAGAAGCGATTGGCGACATTCCGGATAAACGAAGCGTATTCTCAAAGGAGACAAACATGCGCCCGATAACCAAGGTCATATGCATCGGACTGGTTTTTTTCATGTCGACGTTTTTAGCGTCTTTCGAGGCGCCGGGCACGGCCCCTGTAAAGGGCAGCCGTGGTATGGTCGTTTCAGTGGACTCGTATGCCACGCGGGTGGGGCTGGATATCCTGAAGCGCGGCGGGAACGCGGTGGATGCCGCCGTCGCCGTGGGATTGGCTTTGGCCGTGACCTATCCCGCGGCGGGAAATATCGGCGGCGGGGGTTTCATGATGATCCGGATGCCCGATACCGGAGAAAGCATCGCCTTGGATTTTCGTGAAAAAGCCCCCGGAAGGGCAACCCCGGATATGTACTTGGATGGAAAAGGCCGAGTGGTTCGGAATCGGAGTTATTTCGGCCATTTGGCCGTGGGGGTTCCGGGAACGGTTCGCGGCTTCGAGGCGGCGCTGAAAAAATACGGCTGTCTGGATTGGAAAGAAGTCATGATGCCTGCCGTCCGTTTGGCTGAAGAGGGATTTCAGCTCAGCGCGGCCCGGGCCGAATCCTTCAACCGCCTGAAAAAAAGATTTAAAGGGAACCGGGAATTTTTCAAGGTCTTTTCCAAGGCCGACGGCTCTTCCTTCAAGGCGGGTGATGTCTTCACGCAGCCGGATCTCGGCCGTTCGCTTCGGATTTTGGCCGATGAGGGGCCGGATGCTTTCTACAAGGGGGAGATCGCTGACATGATCGTGGCGGACATGCAAAAACACGGCGGTCTGATCAGCCGAGAAGACCTGAATCTGTATCGAGCCCGGGAGAGAGAGCCGGTTTTCGGCAGCTACCGCGGATTTGAAATCATCTCCATGCCGCCTCCCAGTTCAGGCGGATCGATTTTAATCGAAATGCTGAACATCCTGGAAGGCTACCGACTCGACCGAATGGAACGCACCGCGGCGGATACACTTCATTTGATGGGGGAAATCATGAAATTCGCCTATCTCGACCGGGCTCGTTTCATGGGGGATGCCGATTTTGAAGAGATTCCCGTGAAGAAATTGATATCCAAGGCGCACGCGCGGGAGATACGCGAGAAGATCGACCTGAATCGTGCGGCCCCCTCCGCAAAGATCGGTGAGGACATCCTGGTCCTGGACGAGGCGGCGGAGACCACGCACTATTCGGTCATCGATAAGAGCGGCTTGGCGGTTGCGACCACCTATACGCTGAACGGGGGCTTCGGTTCCGGAGTGGTGGCGGAAGGAACCGGGATCCTGCTCAATAACGAGATGGCGGATTTCAACATGAAACCCGGATATACCAATGAAACCGGATTGATCGGTACGGCCCCGAACACCATCCGGCCGCATAAGCGCATGCTCAGCTCCATGTGTCCGACGTTCGTCGTGAAAGACGGGTGGATCTGGCTGATCACGGGAAGCCCGGGAGGGCGGACCATCATCAACACCGTGTTCTGCGTGATCGTTCAGATGATCGATTTCAAACTGGATGTGCAGGCGGCCGTGGATGCGCCCCGCATGCACCATCCGTGGATGCCGGACATCCTGGGCATGGAAAAAGGGGACATCCCGGAAAAAACTTTTACGATGCTCAAGTCGATGGGACATGATGTTCGTAATATCGCGGGGGGACAGGGAGATGCTCACAGTATTTGGATCGATCCCGCAACCGGCGCGTATCACGGAGCCGCGGACAAGCGCTCTCAAGGTACCGCCGCAGGTTACTGACCAAGGAGGTCATGATGAGAAGCTTTAAGAGCGGACGGCATGTGTCCCTTATACTGCTTATGCTGCTTCTGTCCGTCGGGAGGGGAGTGGGGCAAGAGATGGAAAGCGAGATCGTCATCCCCCGTGCGGTGGAAGGCGATGGGATCTATTCCCATCTTCTGGCTTTGATCGTCGACGGACGGATCGCTGAATCCGGAAGCGTCCGGGACGGCGATGCCTGTGTCTTTTGGGATGATGCCGCGACCTCTTTTACGATCGATCTGGGAAGGCCGTTTTCGGTTACGGGCCTGCTCGTTCAGGTGGATGGAGATGACGATTACCGTATCGACGTTTCCCGGGAGGGAAATGAGTTCGGACTCTTGCTGCGGATCGACGGCGCATGGGGTAGCGATGAGACCGGCATGGAGACCTGGAGTTCGGGGGAAGTCGATCCGGCTTACGATGCAGGGATGGTTTTCGAACCGGTGGAAGCCAGGTACCTGCGGATCCAGGGAGCCGGAAGCGATTCGGGTTATGCGCTGGCGGAGTTTCAAGTCATGGGACATGCGATCGCCGGAGAGGAAAAGACCGGTGAAGAATCCCCGGCTGCGCTCCTGCGTCCGGTCTCCGTGGATCCGGGTGAGGGTGTGGAAATCGAAGCGGAAAAGATCATAGACGGAGTCATCCCCCCGGAAGGAAGCGATGCCCGGTCCGCCAAGGTGGTTTTTTGGGAAGCCGGAGATACTATCTTTACCGTGGACCTGGGAATGGAATGCGAGATCAGCGGGATACGGATACAGGTCGATCATGACGACGACTATCATATCGACACGTCGATCGACGGTGTGGAATTTTTCCCCCTGGTGGAGATCACCGGAGATGACGGAGAGATGGCCTACGGCATGGATACCATGAACTCGGCGGGGGATGATCCCGAGTTCATTCCCGGGTTGGCTTTTTTCCCGGTCGCCGCCAGGTTTATCCGGATATACGGGGTTCGCGGCGACGTCTTCGCGCTTTCGGAGATCCAGTTTTTCGGGCGTCCTCTATCGGAGCCCAAAAACTGAAATTCCCGGCCTGCGATACCGGTTTTTCAGCCTTCGGTTGACTTTGAATTTTCCCATGTGATATAGGTTAGCATTCAAATGTTTTCTCCACGACGATGGCACGTCAATTTCTTTTCCGGCGGCTTGTTGCTAACGCCGCCGAGCCACGGTGATTTTCATCAATATCATGAGAGGATGATCGATTATGCCCTTTAAAGCTAAAAAAACCGTCTGTTGTGCGCTCACCGCGCTTTTGATTTGGCTCGGCTTTGCGGTAGGAGTCCATGCCCAACACGTACCGACCCCCGAAGAATATTTGGGATTCGAGATCGGTGACGATTACCACTTGGCCACATACCAACAGGCCCTTGAATATTTTCGGATTCTGGATGAAGCGTCCCCGCGCATGAAACTGACGGATCTGGGAAAGACCTCTATGGGGCGGGATATGATCTGCGCCGTCATCTCTTCGGAAGAGAACATGGAGCGTCTCGACCGATACCGGGGGATATCCGGCCGTTTGGCCCAAGCGAAAGGTTTGAACGATGAAAGCGCGCGGCGTCTGGCTGAAGAAGGGCGGGCGGTGGTCTACATCGACGGCGGGCTGCATGCCAGCGAATGCGCTCCCGCCCAGCATAACTTCAATCTCGCCTATGAAATGCTGACTTCGGAAGATCCGGACGTTCGATTGATACGGGATAACGTTATCCTGCTGCTGGTTTTCGCCAATCCCGACGGCATGGACATGCTGGCGGAGTGGTATCATCCGAATGTGGGAACGCCTTATGAAACCAGTCCCATGCCCTGGCTCTATCATAAATATGCGGGCCATGACAATAATCGCGATTCTTTCATGAACAATCTTCTGGAAACCCGTCACATCACCCGGTTGACCGGCCGGGAATGGCACCCTCAGATTCTCTTCAATCAACATCAGACCGCCCCTTTCCCGGCCCGGATATGGGTTCCGCCCCATGCCGATCCTTTTAATCCCAACATGCATCCGCTCATGATCCGATGGCAGAACTTGATCGGAACCGCGATGGGGACACGTTTCGACAGTGAAGGCAAACCGGGCGCCATCTCCCGGATCGGTTTCGACAGCTGGTTCCCCGGGTATGTGACCCATTCGGTGGATTCGCGCAATATGATCTCCATCCTCACGGAGACCGCCCTCTATCGTTATGCCACGCCCCACCATTATACCGTGGAGGACTTTCCCGAAGCCTATCGGGATCTGACGCTGGGAGCCTTTTATCCCAGTCCCTGGAAGGGGGGCTGGTGGAGGCTTAAGGATGCCGTCGACTACTGCACGACGGCTTCGATCGCGGTGCTTCACACCGCGGCGGTCTACCGGGAAAAAATGCTTTACGACCGATATCAGATGGGGCGGGATGTTATCGCCCGTTTTCGCAAGGAAGCACCCTATGCCTGGATCATACCGCGGAAACAGAGGGATCCGTCGTCGGCGGTTCAGCTGCTCGAAAGCATGATCCTGATGGGAGTGAATGTGTTTGAAACCTCGGCCCCGTTTCGGAGCGATTCCGTGGAGTACCCCGCGGGAACCTGGGTGATTCCCATGGACCAGGCCTTCGGTCTTTTCGTGAAAAATCTGTTCGAGGAACAGAGATTTCCGGATATGACGAAATACCCCGCATTGTGGCAGGGGATCTCCCGCCCTCAGAAATTTTCCGGAGCATACCTGCCGCCTTACGATATGGCCGGATGGACGCTGCCTTATCAGATGGGAGTCGATGTCGTCGGTGCGCAGTCTCCCCTGAACGCCGAACTGGCTCCCGTTAAAGAAGTCGATGTGGCGGAAGGCGCGATCGCTTCCGGATCGGGAACTTTTTATGTGTTGGGCACGAAGAGCAATGCCGATTTTACGGCCGTCAATCGTATCCTCAAGCAGGGAGGGATGGTACGACGAACCCGAGCTCCTCTGGAGTTGGCCGGCAAAACCTGCGAGCCCGGAACATTCCTGATCTCGGCGCGTTCCGTGAAGCCCGCCTTCATGAAATCTCTGGCCCGGGATCTGAATCTGCGGATAGAAAAAACATCGGAGCGGTCGATCGGGAAAGCGTTTTCGCTGAAAACCCCGCGCGTGGCTTTGTACAAATCCTGGACCGCCAACATGGATGAAGGATGGACGCGTTTCCTGCTTGAAAAATATGAGTTTCCTTTCACCGGAGTGGAAGATGCGCGTATCCGGGCCGGCGCTCTGCGCGATGATTTCGACGTTCTTATTATCCCCGCAATGTCCAGCAGCGCCATTATCGAGGGGCACAAGAAAGGAACGGTTCCGCCGCAATACGCGGGGGGAATCGGCCTGGCCGGGGTCAGGAACATCAAAAAATTCATCGACTCCGGCGGGATGCTGGTGACTTTGAATTCGGGATGCGCGTTCGCCCTGGAAACCCTGGAGCTTCCCGTCCGGAACGCGCTTGAAAATCTTCAAGTCCCCGGTCGCTCCGGATCCGCTTCCCCGGCGGAATTCGTTTGCCCCGGATCACTGCTCAAAATGAAATTCGACGTCAGCCATCCGGTGGCCTTCGGCATGCCGGAAGAGGCGGCCGGACTCTTCAGCCGCAGCCCGGTTTTTACCCTTCTCCCCGCTTTTCAGGACGAGGTCGGTCCCGACGTCATTGCGCGGTATGCGAAGACCGATTTGTTGATGAGCGGCTATTTGAAGGGAGAAAAATACCTGACAGGTAAAACGGCGGCCGTCGAAGTGCCGTTGGGGGCGGGAAAGGTCATCCTGTTGGGATTCGGTGTGCAGAGCCGCGCTCAACCTCATGCGACGTTTAAGCTGCTGTTCAATTCCCTGTATTATGCGGCGTCAAAGCCTATCTGATTCCGTTTCACTCTCTATATCGCGTTGGAAAAGAGAAGGATAAACGGCGATCCGTGCAGGATAAAGCAAGGAGATTAATCCGTGGAATTTCTTGAAAAAATCATCAATGCCCTTACCGGCCTTCTCTGGGGACCTTTTATGCTCACTCTATTGGTGGGAGGCGGCCTGTTTCTGTCCTTCCGCACCGGTTTCGTCCAGTTTCGGCGGTTCGGCTATATCTGGAGCCAGACCGTCGGATCTCTTTTCCGGCGCAAGAGTGATAAAGACGTTCGCAAAGGGACCATCACTCCTTTTCAAGCCGTGACCGCCGAATTGGGCTCCACAGTCGGGGCCTCCAATATCATCGGGGTTTCGGTGGCGATTTTCTTCGGGGGGCCGGGCGCGATCTTTTGGATGTGGGTGACGTCGTTCGTGGGGATGGCGACAAAGTTCTCCGAGATCGTTCTCAGCCAGCTCACCCGGGAAAAGAACGAACAGGGTGAGTTCGTCGGCGGTCCCATGTTCTATCTCAAAAAAGCATTGAAATCCCCGTTTCTGGCCAATGTGTTCGCCTTCGTCTTCATGCTGGAGATCTTTTCCAGCATCATGGTGCAGGCGAATTCGGCCGCGGGATCGGCTCGGACCCTGGGCATTGATCCGGTTATCTCCGGACTCGTGATCATGTTTTTTATCGGAATCATCGTTTTCGGCGGCGTGCGGCGCGTCGGAAAGGTCTCGGAGAAGTTCGTGCCCTTCATGTCGGGATTGTATCTTCTGGGATGTCTGGTCATCATTTTGAGCCGCCTGAATGCCGTTCCCGGCGTATTTGCGCTGATATTCAGGGATGCTTTCTCAGGAAAAGCCGCATTGGGCGGGACCGCGGGAGGCTCCATTATGCTGGCGCTGCGTTGGGGAATGGCCCGTGGGTTGTATTCCAATGAAGCCGGAATGGGGAGCGCTCCCATCGTTCATGCCGCAGCCATCACGGATCATCCGGTGCGCCAGGGATTCTGGGGTGTGATCAGTGTGTTTTTCGATACCGTGGTCATCGGGACCATCACCGCACTCGTGCTCCTGGTGAGTGGAATTTGGCAGCGTTCCGGGCTGGAGGCGGCGGCCATGCCGGCCCGGGCGTTTTCCGAGTTCTATGGAACCGCCGGCGGCGTTTTGGTGAGCTTGTCGCTGCTTCTTTTCGTGATCTCCACGATTTACGTTATCGCCTTTTACGGAGAAAAGCTCGCGATGTATCTGTTCGGATATCGGTTTTCGATGGTGATGCGGGGAGTGTATATCGCCGCCTGCCTGATCGGGGCCGTAGGAGGTTTGAAAGTACTTTGGCTGTTTCTGGATCTGTTGTTGGCTCTGGTGGTGATTCCGAATCTCATCGGGGTATTGGGCCTGTCCCCCCGGGTAGCGGCCGCGACAAGGGAATTTTTCACCGAACCCGAATACTACGCCAGGGATCGGAAAGAGCGGAAGAAAAGACGAAGCCGCGGGTGAATCCGCGCCGAAACCCAACCCCCCTATCGGGGGGATAATATAAGAGGCGCTGCCTCAATCGCTAAAGGAGGTTATCATGAAGGGGAAAATCATTGCATGGGGTACGATCTTTCTGATCGTCTCGGTACTCGGCTGCGGTTTCCTGTCGGGAGGGGAAGAATCCTTCCGCGTGCTGAAAAAGGAGCTTTTCCTTGAGATGGAATCCGTCGGCGGCCCGAGCATTTCGCCGGATGGGCGGCAGGTCCTGTTTTCGAGAAGATGGATCGATAAGGCGAACGACCGTTACCGCAGCAACATCTGGATCGCCGATACGGCGGGGCGCCGGGTGCGGGAATTGACCCATGGAGATTGGCAGGACTCTTCGCCCGTCTGGTCGCCTGACGGGGAAAAGATCGCGTTCCTTTCGGACCGCGACGGTTCCACACAGATCCACGTGCTTTGGCCAGATACGCATGAGGTGGCTCAGCTGACCCGCATGGAGCGGACTCCCGGCGATTTTGTTTGGTCTCCCGATGGAAAGCAGCTGGCGTTTTCCTGTTTCCTTCCGGACACCCGGCCTATCCTGGATGTGAAACTACCCGCATTTCCCCGGGGCGCGAAACTGGCGAAGCCCGCCGTTATCGTGGACCGTCTGACCTGGGCTCGGGATGGGCGGGGGCCTGTTCCCAAGGGATACAGTCATATCTTCGTCATTGACGCCGCATTGGGAGGAACCCCCCGGCAGGTGACTTCCGGCGACTACTCTCACAGTGATCCTCAGTGGGCGCGGGACGGGAAGCGAATCCTTTTCAGCGCCATCCGCAAACCGGACGCGGAATATCTGCGGGGAGACACGGAGATCTACGCCGTTGATCTTGAGACGCTTGACGTCGAGGCCTTGACGGACCGTAAAGGGCCGGACCGGGGGGCGCAAATGTCTCCCGATGGGAAATGGATCGCGTACACGGGATACGACGACAAAAATTACACCAGCCATCTTTCCAGCTTGTACCTGATGGATTCAAGCGGCGGCAAGCAACGGATTTTGGCCGGAGACCTTCCCAATTCACCGAATTCCGTCACTTGGGCGGCGGACAACTCCGGGGTCTATTTCCTGCTGGCGGAAAAAGGGGAGTCCAATCTCAACTTCGTCGATCTCAACGGTCGGCGGAAGAAGGTCACGGAAGGCGTGCATTACCTTTCGGGATTGACGCTTTCCCATAACGGCCGGGCCGCCACGACGCGGGCTACCTTTCATCGTCCCGGAGTTCTCGTGACCTTCGATCTCGACCAACCCGGGAAGATGAGCGAGTTGGTGGATGTCAACCGCGACGTATTGGCGGGAATCCGGTTGGGAGAGGTGGAGGAGCTGCGCTTTAGAGCTCCCGACGGTCTGGATCTGCAGGGATGGTTGATCAAGCCGGCCGCCTTCGAACCGGGAAAAAAATATCCCCTGCTGCTCTGGATCCACGGCGGGCCCTGGTCCATGTACTCGGTGCGGTTCAATTGGGCCTGGCAGAATTTCGCCGCCGAAGGATATGCCGTTCTATTTATGAATCCCCGCGGCAGTACGGGATACGGACAGGACTTCGTCAACGGCATTCAGTATTCTTACCCCGGCAAGGACGGCGAAGACCTGTTGGCAGGGATTGATGCCGCCTTGGCCCGGGGATTTATCGATGAGAGAAATCTTTTCGTATGCGGCGGCAGCGGCGGAGGCGTGCTCACGGCCTGGCTGGTGGGACACAGCCGGCGTTTTACCGCCGCCGTATCCATGCGTCCGGTGATAAACTGGCACTCCTTCGTGGGGAACACAGACGGCCCGGCCTGGTATAGACAGTTCAAAAAATATCCTTGGGAAGATCCCATGGAATATGCGGTTCGTTCCCCGCTTCATTATGTTGCGAACGTAACCACTCCGACCATGGTGATGACCGGCGAATCCGATCTGCGCACGCCGATTACCCAGAGTGAGGAATACTATCGGGCATTGAAAGTATTGAAAAAGGAAACGCTGTTGGTGAGGATGCCGAATGAATATCACGGCTGGCGTCGCCCTTCCCACCAGCTCCTGCAGCAACTTTATCTGATGGCTTGGTTTGAAAAGTACATGAAGCCCTGATCGCGGATCCGGGGAAAAATCCCCGTATATTCCGGTCGCTGCGCTCTCTGAGGGATACGCCTTATTCAGCGGCGGGCGCCGCCTTTTTTCCTGAATTTCGTCACTTTGCAGAGGGCCCAGCCGTCCGGATCGATCCGAACATCCGAAGGGATTTCCGAAAGCGGAAAGGAGAAGGTCTCCGTCTTTTCGTCCACCCACACGGTTTCGGTTCGGCTGCCGGATGGGAGCTCGAATCGGATATCCAGAGGCATGCTGAATGTCTGATTGTTTTGATCCTGGTTGATGACAACCTGAGTGACGCCGTTCCGCGATGCCCATCCCACAAGAAATTGCGGGAAACCGTATCCGTAAATCCACTGGTCGAAGAATCCCTTCAGATCTTTTCCGGTGATCTTTTCGCAGACGGTCCTGAAATCTTCCGTATCGGCGGCGGCATAGGCGAATTCTTCTCCCCAGGTGCGCAGGATTTCCCAGAAATCCTGTTCGCCCGTCAGGCGTCTGAGCATGTGCAGGACCCAAGCGGCTTTTTTGTATTCGATAAGGCAGAAAAGGTGACCTTCCGGGGGATCGTAGATCGGGTGCTCGTTTCCCTGATGACCGTGAAAGTATCGCTCCTTGAAATCAGCCATCGTTATTCGCAGCCCCGGGAAGCCGTACAGATGTTCTTCCCAAAGAGCTTCGGAGTAGGACGCGAAACCTTCGTTCAGCCAGATGTCCGCCCATTGCTTGGGGGAGACCAGGTCTCCCCACCACTGGTGAGCGAGCTCGTGGGCGATGATATGATCGTACGCGTGGGTTCCCAATACGAGTTGATCGGCTAGGGACGTGCAGGTTTGGTGTTCCATGGATGTGCGTCCCGGGATCTCGGCCATTCCGTATTTTTCATTGAAAAAAGGATAATCCCCGAATAAATCCGAGAAATATTCGATCATGGAAACCGTGATCGAAAAATCTTCCCGGGCTGCATCTATGTGCTCGGGATAGACGAAGAAACAAAGCGGCATGGAGTCGCCGTATCGGGTGTAGGTGTCGGTCAGGATCTGATAGTCGGTGGCCGCCACGAAGATCAGGTATGTGGCTATGGGATATTCCTCCCGCCAGATGTAAGTGACGGTGTCCCCCGGATTGACGAGGATGCTGGTGAGGTTCCCGTTGGAGGCCGCTACCATGGAGGCAGGCACGGTGATGCGGATATCCGCCGTGGCTTTATCCGAGGGGAAATCATAACAGGGAAACCAATAGCGCGCATCGGCGGGTTCGTCCAGGCTCCAGATGATGGGTGATGTTTCATGCGTGGAGAAGTTGAGTCCCGCTCGGGGGTGGCCGTGATAATCGACGGTGACTTCGAAAAGGCCGTTCTCCGGGACGGCTCGGGGAAGGTTGATGGTGAGTTGTCTGCCGGCATGGGTGAAGCCGAGGGCCTGCGTGCCGCTTCTGATGGCCGTGACGGTCATGTTGTGGTCGAGGTGAAGGACGATGGACCGCAGTTCGGGCTTCATGCTCCGGGCTTCGACCGTAACCCGCCCCCGGATGTGGCGTCCGGCGTGATCCAGGTCCCAGTCGAAGCGATAGTGAAGCACGTCGTAGGTGTGCGGCGGCTCGTTTTCCAAAAGACCCCGGATATCCGTTTTCCCCTGCCGCCGAAGGGGATTTTGAGCGGTCAGAGTCGGGGATAAAAGTCCCAGCACGATGATCCATATAAATGATCTATTGATGATTCTTTTCATATATGAAACCTCTCGGCATAATATATGCAAAATTCATACCGTACGGATCCCGGCTTCGGAGAGGCCGGCGGAAGGTCCTTTGGGATACCGGAAGCATCATGGACGATTCTCAGGGAAAGGCAATGGGAATAACGGTGTGGGGAACCCGGGATAGCCGGCTTTCCGAAAAAAACTTTGGATATGCCGTTCGGGTTTTTGTGATCACGAAGCAGGGGGGGAATGTTTCGAGTCCGGGTGTAAACCTGTAAATCTTTGCGCGAGGAGAAAAGAATACGGGGAAATTTTTCCGGTTTGCAATCGGTGCGGGAAAATCCTAGAATAAATTTCGAAGGGATGAATACCTCTCCACCGGGGATTGTCCGTGCCGACGGTGAGATATTTCCACCTGACCGGCGGAAAAATTCGGCATGCAGCATTTCCGTTTTCCCGGGGAAGGATATCCGTATTGAGGAGGGATGCAATGAAAAAGCTCTTCTGTGCCGCGGGAGTGTTGTGGTTGGCGTTCGGCGCCCTGGCGTTCGGCGCCCGGAGCCGTCATGTCGTCGATTACCGGATCCAGGCTCAACTGGTTCCCGAAAAAAGAGCCGTGAGCGGGATCGAGGCCTTGAGCTGGTTGAACGACAGCGATGTTCCGATATCCGAACTGCAGTTTCACCTCTATCTGAACGCTTTCAAGAACAATCGATCCACCTTTATGCTGGAGAGTGGAGGTCGAAATCGAGCATTCAAGCATGACGATAGTCATTGGGGATACACCCAGATTCACGGAATCCAGGTCCGCGGCGGTGCCGATCTGACCGGATCCATCGAGTATATCCAGCCTGATGACGACAATCCCGATGATCAGACGGTGATGCGAGTTCTTCTTCCGGAACCCGTTCCTCCTCAGGAGTGGATTACGCTTGAAATAGAATTTACCGCCAAACTGCCGAAGGTTTTTTCCCGCTCCGGATTCCACGGAGACTTTTATATGGTGGCGCAGTGGTTTCCCAAGATCGGGGTTCTTCAAGATGGAGAATGGAACTGTCATCAATATCACAGTAATTCCGAATTTTTTGCTGATTTCGGCGTCTACAGGGTTGAGATCACGACGCCGGAAGACTATGTGGTGGGGGCGACGGGGGAGCGGATCGATGTCGTCGACAATTCCGACGGCACCAAGACCGCCACCTACTATCAGGAGGATGTTCACGATTTCGCCTGGACCGCCTGCCCGGATTTTGTGGAATTCAGGGAAGAGTATCATCTTGACGATCCTGAGGTGAATACGGAGATCATCCTGTTGGTTCACCGCGAGCACCTCAAGTTCAAGTCCCGCTACCTGAGCGCGTTGAAGAACGGCCTCGAATTCTACAGCCGGAACTATGGTCCGTACCCGTATGCCGCGATCACGCTTGTCGATCCGGCTCCCGGCGCCATGGGGGCGGGGGGCATGGAATACCCCACTCTCTTCACATCCATGACCATGGTAGGCATTCCGGCGGGACTCCGAATGCCGGAGATGGTGACCATCCATGAGTTCGGCCACAACTACTGGTACGGCATGATCGGATCCAATGAATTCGAGGAAGCATGGCTGGATGAGGGATTCAACACCTACTCCGAGATCAAGGCCATGGCGGAATATTATGGAGACGAAGCGTCTCTCATCCATCTCGGCCGGATCAAGATCAGCGATTTCGCCTTCCAGCGCTTTCAATTGGCGGCATCCGGAAATCTGGATCCCGTGCTGAAAAACAGCTGGGATTATTTCAACGGTGGGAGTTACAGTCTCAATTCTTATGGCAAGGGCGCATTCGTACTCCTGATGCTGGAAAATGTATTGGGAGAGGACGTGATGTCCCGGGTGATGAAAACCTATTTCGAACGCTGGCGGTTCAAACACCCGAAGACGGGGGATTTCATCGCGGTGGCGGAGGAAATCAGTGGACGGGACCTGGATTGGTTTTTCGGACCGTTGTTGAACAGTACGGGCAAACTGGATTACGGGATCGGCGGACTCCGCTGCCGGGAGATACCGGTGCGGCGGGGGTTCTTCGGAGAACCCGCAGAAGGGCTGGCTGCCGCTGCCGCCGAGGAGGAAAAAGTCTTTCGCAGTGCAGTATCGGTGGTGCGGAGGGGAGAGATCGTCTTTCCCCAGCGGATCAAGGTCGTGTTCGAAAATGGAGAGGAGATCATCGAAAGTTGGGAGGGTAGGGAGCGCTGGAAGCGATTCGTCTACCGCCTTCCCTCGCGTGTCGTGTCCGCGCAGATCGATCCTGAAAACAAGGTGGTGCTCGATGGAAATCTGCTCAACAATTCGCGCACCATCAAAGAGAACAAGGCTCCGGGATTCAAATACGGGCTGGGACTGATGTTCACTTTTCAGGAACTGCTTTCGTTCTTTTCATTTTGAAGCAGGAGGTACCCGTGAAAATATTGAAAAGTTATGCTTTCGGTATAGGAAAAGCCACGCGCGCATCGAAAATGGTATCCCTCTTGTGGCTGGTAAATATCTTATTCGGATCGATTGTCTATTTTCTGACTTCGCGCATGATTACGGGGGCCGTCGGACGAACCGTGCTGGCGGAGGATCTGGTCGCGTCTTTTGATTTCCGCGTCCTGTCCGATGTGCTGGTTCATCAAGGACAAGAAGTGAGGACGATCGTCTTCGCCGCGGGATTGGTCCTTTCGGCTTTCAGCGTCATCGCGCTTTTTCTTAAGGGGGGGATCCTTTTTACGCTGATGCAGCCGGCAAATACGGAAGCGGAGCGCGCCGGTTTCGCTGGGACTTTCTTTCAGGGGGGAGGCAAGTTTTTCTGCCGGTTTTTTCGGTTGTGCGTTTATTCGCTTTTGCCGTGGCTGGTGTTTTTGCTGCTGAACGCTCTTTTTCACCCCCTGGGGAAGATCGTGACCGCCGGGGGGGCCAGAGAAGGACTGGCGGTGACCGTTCTGTGGGTGCGGATAGGGATCGGGGTGTTCCTGTTTTTGCTGCTGCGCATGATCCTGGACTACGCTCGGATCCGCATCGTCGTCTCGGATACGGGACACGTGTTCAAATCGCTCTGGTGGGCCGTCGGCTTCGTCTTCCGCCGCTTCGGAAAGACCCTCGTCCTATACTACCTGGTTCTGATCACGGGGGCGGCGATCTGTGGATTTCTTTATATTTTAAAAACCATCCTGCCCGCTGAATCCTTGCCGGTCGTCATGATGGCATTCATCGTCGGGCAGATTCTTATTGCAGCCCGGGGTTGGGTGCTCATCTTTTTGCAGGCAGCCCAGCTGAAGTTCTATTCGCCGGAAAGTCTCGGAACCTAACAGCGAAAATCACCGGCGGCGGCGCGGTTTGTCGTTATCTCCGACGGTATGCGTCGCGTTAACTAACGGGCCAGGATATATCCGACCAGGAAGTTGAGCTTCATTCCGGCAAATACGGGCTCTATATTGGCGAATTCGTCCGGAAGGTCGCGTTTCCCTCCCCGCTGTCCGCCGACGCTGATGGAGGGAATGTTCCGGTTGATCCCCACATTCATATTGGACGAGCCGCGATTGGAAAGACTGGGAGAATATCCCATAATTTTGACGGTTTCTTCCGCAATCCTTACCAGGGGGGAGTCGCGATGGCCGGGGATCTGGCCGGCGGGCGATTCCGAATACGTCTCCAACTCCCATTCGAGGTCCTCTTCGACGGCGACCTCTTCGACGATGGAAAAAATTCCCCTTTTGGTTTCGAGGAGCGTGGGATTGTCGATGGAACGCAGATCGACGGAAAACCAACCATCGTCGGGTTTGTGGTTGTATACACGGCCGGCGTTCATCATGGCGATATTGAGGAAGGTTTGGGTTTCCTTGGTTTCAGACACGGGTAAATCGGAGATTCGGGAAACGGCTTTGGCGATCCCACGGGTGACGTTGGGGAACCTTTGACGGAGGGTATGTCCTCGAGGTCCTTTGAAATGGATCTTGAACCAGTGAATGCCGATCGCGCCGTAGCTGATATGTCCGATGCCGGCGGTGGCATCGATCACATAATCGATCTCTCCCGGGTGATCGTCCAGGAAGCCTTTGATTCCCGTCAAGCCTGTCTCTTCCTGAACCACTCCCACAAGATAGATCGTTCCCCGGAGATGGATCCCGGGCGCCGTAAAAAGGTGGGCGAGTCCCAGAAGGTTGACGCTGGAGGCGCTGCTGTTGGTCCCCGGGCCCAGCAGCCGTCCCTCTTTTACGGCTGGAAGCGCGTTCCTCTCTTTTACCATATCCGCCACGGTCGCCAGGTCGTCCATTGTGCCCAGAAAAGCGGCGGCGGGTCCGCTTCCGTTCCCTTTAATGATGCCGACGGCATTGCCCGTGCGGTCTATGGATGCGAGCGGCACCCCGATCTCCCGCATGCGTTCCACGAGATAACGGGCGCGGGGCTCTTCCTGCCCCGAAGGAGCGAACGTTCCCGCCAGGGTTCTCCAATCAGAAAGCAGTTCATCCCGGTGTGCGCCGAAATCGGAAAGCAAGGCCGATATCCTGGGAGAGTGAAAAGTATCCGCGACCTGTTTTTCATAGTCCTGAGCGGCGGCCGGAAGGAGAAGAGAGAAAAAAGCCAGGTGGCAAGCAAGGATTTGAAAATGTTTTTTCACGTTTGAATGACTCCTGAATTCATATGGGTTGTACTTATCAAATTCCGCACGGGATTGCAATATTCGGAGCCTTTATTCTATAGGCAAAAAGCAATAGGGGGAATTATTTGGGACGAAAAGGGAGGTTGTGATATGATGTCGGGAGCACGAGGTCTTACATGAAAATTCTTGCAAGATGGAGCCTTGTTTTCTTTTGGTCGGGATTGGCGGCTTCCGGGATTTTCGCTCAGTCTGATGATATAACGCGTATCCTGAATCAGGCTTCGGCCCGGCTCGAAGCTTTCCCCGAACTTGATTTTTGGCAGGCGCTGGTGACGTCTTCTCAGATTCAGATGGACAGGCGATGGGAGCCCAAGAAACAGCTGGTCGTACGGAAGCATATCCGGATCTCCGGTGAGAGCCGCCGGGAAGAAATCCTCGAAGCTCTGGAAACCGAAAAAGGAAGCACTCGGGACGTCACCGTGGAATATCGCGAACGCGCAAGGAAAGAGGAGTCCGATGCCGAAGCGGAGTCCCGGAGTGACTCGGGTCGTGATCATCGAAAAGGAAACCGCCGTTTTACATTGACGGATGAGAACCTGTTTCCGTTCTCCGAGGAAGCCAGGAAAAATTATGAGTTCACCCGGAAGCAGGACTCCGATTTGCAGGGGATCCCCGTCCTGGTGCTTGAAAGTCGTGCCGTAACGCCGAAAAGAGAACGGCTGGAAGGTCGTTATTACCTGGACCGAGAGAATCTGGTGGTATTACGAGCGGAATTGAAGCCTTCCAAGGTCCCCCGGGTTCTTAAAACGATAGAGATGGATTTTTGGTTCGATGTGCTGCCCGAAGGCTATCTGGTATTAAAAAAAACCCGCATAAAACTCGATGCCGCGGTCGTCGTCAAAAGAATCCGGATGCTGACGGAAGAAGAATACTCGGATTACCACGTGTTGGATAAATAGCGGAAAGAGCATGAGGCATGAACGCCGTCATGTTTATGAATCGGCGGCGAGGGGTCTCATTAAAAAGGAGGATGCATGAAAGCGGGAAAACGGGTGGTATGGGTATCGGCCTTGATCTTTCTTTTCGGTTGCGCGAAGGAAGCGAGTCTGGAAATGAAGAAAGGATCCGTTGAAGAGCCGGCTCAGGCTCCTTCCGGTATGATCAGCTCCGCTCATCCCCTGGCCACCGAGGCCGGGCTGGATATTCTTCAGTCGGGGGGAAATGCTTTCGATGCGGCGGTCGCCGTGGCCGCGGCTTTGAATGTCGTCGAACCCATGTCGTCGGGGATGGGAGGGTATGGAACCATTATGGTTTATGACGCGGAAAGCCGCCGGGCGCGCTATCTGGACTCCAGTGGAAGGATCCCGACCGCCGTCGATTCGGATGCTTTCCGCCCACCTACGCCCGGCTATCTGGAAAACCGCAAGGGAGCCAAGGCGGTATCGACTCCCGGCAATGTCAATGCGTGGGAAGCGATGTCCCGGGAGTACGGAAGACTTCCCTGGGCCCGGCTGTTCGATTTCGCCGTGAGGCTGGCGGAAGAGGGCTTTCCGTTGGATGAGCGCACCGCCGATTCGATCGCCTATGCTTATGACGCGTTCCCTCCTCATGCTCAGGAGATTTATGGCGTTTCCGGTGGCGCGCCCGCCGTCGGGGACCTCCTGGTTCAATCCAACCTGGCACGGACCTTCCACCTCATTGCCGAGCAGGGAGCCGAGGTCTTTTATCGCGGCGAGATCGGCTCCGCGATCGACCGTGAGATGAAGGAAGGCGGAGGTTTTCTCTCGCTCGAGGATCTCAAGCGTGACCGGGCCGAATGGTGGGAACCGATCGGAATCGAATACAGAGGATATGTCGTCATGACCGCCTCTCCGCCTTCGACGGCGTTCCCTTCCCTGATCCGCTTGGGCTTGATGAGTCAATGGGATCCCGCCGAAACCGGGCATAACAGCGCTCCATACCTCCATCGGTTCGCCGAAGCCACCAAGCACGCTTTCTGGTGCCGATTGGCTTACGCGGGGGATCCCGATATCGCTCCGCCTCCGTTGGAGATACTGCTCTCTCCCGAATATTGGGCGCAAACCACATCCCAAATGGATATGAACGAGGCTTCGGTATTCGTCCCGCCGAAGCAGAGGATGAGTTCGGGGACCGACACCACACATTTTGTTGCGGCCGATCGGTGGGGAAACATCGTTTGTGCCACCCAAACACTCGGGAATTCGTTCGGAAGCCGGATCCTGGTGCGGGATGCGGGAATATGGATGAATAATTCCCTGGCTTACTGCACGTTCGAGCCCAAGGGGAATCCTATGGATGCGCATGCCGGGCACCGGAAGCTGTCGGGAGACTGCCCCACCTTGATCTTCAAGGACGACCGGCCCTGGGTGGCTTTGGGCACTCCGGGCGGGCACACCATCGGTCAGACCGTGCCCCAAATGGTCATGAACATCATCGATTTCGGGATGGACATCCAGCAAGCGCTGACGGCTCCGCGGATCTCTTTTATCGAGCCCGACCGGATTGTTTTGGAAGAGGGGATTACGCGGGAAGTGGAGGAAGAGCTGATACGGATGGGGCATCACGTCGTGAGGGGAGGGAGATTGGGCAATGCGCATGGTTTGACTCTCGTCTATGACGAAAAAGGCCGTCTCAAGGGATTCGAGGGGGGGGCGGATCCGCGGGGCGTAGGTCTAGCCCAAGGCTACTAAAATATGGAATTGGTGTATTTACGGGCCAATCTCACCACGTCGGCTGCACCGCGTCCCGTTCGACGTACCATAAATTGATTATTCATGAAGTCAGCCGATACAAAATGTAAAAGACAAGTTTTGTTTCGGTAGAATAAAAAAAGAGCAGAAAGAGGTTATAATTCTACAGTTCCGGCAATTATTTCAGTTTAATTATCGGCGGACTTCCCCCTTCGGGCGGGCCATTCTCACCATGTCGGCTGTACAAAGGGCGTATCGGCGTACCTATAAGTACGCCTCCCCGTCCTTTGCTTACCGCCACGGCAATCTTGACCCGTAAATACATCAATTTATCTTGCCCAGAAGGATGTATCGTGATGTATTTCCAATCTTTATAATGTAAATCCGCAATCTTGACCCGTAAATACACCCATTTCCCGTGCCGTACATGATGAGCGTGCTGTATGTTTTATCATAAATACCAGGATGGGTTGGCACCAGGGTCGTCCCTCCCTCGTATTCAGGTATTTTCAGACTAAATCCCATCAGTGAATAGATACCTATAAGCATCAAGTCCGGATAAGGCGGTGTGAGATGAGGAGTGCCATATGAGATTTAGCCTGATAATGGCGGTGAATGAGGGAAGCCGCGGAAGCGGCCGCTGAGTATGTCTGAGCTCCGAAGGAGCGAGTTACGCAAGCGCCGAAGGAATCACAATTTTCACGGCGTCAAAAATCTCATCTAAACGACGACCTCACACCGCCGTTCTCTTGTTTCGGGAGGGAACTTATTTCTATACGTTTCGTATTCTTATATGAACGAAGGAGTCTGAATTATTCGGATATTAGAGGAGGGTATCAATGAAAAGAGAATTCATCTGTTTTGCTTTCACCATGATGCTGATAGGTTTTATCTCCATATCGGTTTTATACGCCGAACAGGGTATCCAGGGAACATGGGTGGGAACGACCATGGTTCCGGATATGGGGGAAGACGAACTGAAGCTGGTGATCGAGAAAACCGATGACGTTTTGACGGGGAGAATATCCGATTCTACGGGGATCCTGAATGATACCGAATTAAACGATATCGTTTTTTCCGGAAATAAGCTGACCTTCAATTTTTTGTTTGATGATGGGTACGGGGTCACTGTGGTTGACATGGTCCTGACCCTGGAGGGAAATAAGCTGACGGGATACTGGGCGGTGGATTCCGACTCGGACTCCGTGGAATTGGCAAGAAAAATCTGACCGAATTCCTTCCGTCTTTTCAATTACGCAGGATTGACAATCCAGCTCCCGCTTCTATATTTAGTAATGAAGGAGGGGAATTGGATACTCAACAAAAGGATAGGTTTTTATCCGAGATTTATGAGTCACAGCGTCTGGTCGAGCTCATCGAAAACAGCGCCGACGAGTTGACCAGGCGCTTCATTCGCGAGATTCGGGCATCCGATGACACGCCCAAGTATCACACCTGGGATGAAGATGAGCTGTACCGCCGGGCCTACAATGTGTACAGTCAGCTGGGGAAATGGATTTCAAGGGAAACCACCAAGGCCGACATCGCCAAACACTATATGGCTCTCGGAGCCCAGCGTCGTGAGGAAGGATTTCTGCTTTCTGAAGTGGTGGAAGCCCTGGCCATGACACGCCGATTCCTGTGGCGGAAGGTGCTGTCGGAAGGTTTGCTGGACACCGTTCTCGATCTGACGCAAGCGCTGAAGCTCAATCACCGGGTCATCCTTTTTTTTGACCGTGCGATCTACTACACGGTTATGGGTTATGAAAAGGGGAAATAGCGGAGATCCGCGGGAAATAAGCCTTCATCCGATCCGGCCGATCATCGGATTGTTTCGATAGCGATTGACGGCCTGCCGGAGCGGGGCCTGGATTCTCGTTGAGAATTTCAGCTTGACGCCGCATTCGAAGCAGGGTATTTTCCTTGTTGATGAGACTATCGGCGTCAAATCCGCCCCGCTGTATTCATCTTCTCTCCATATGGATATTTATCTGCATGTTTCTGCCTTCCGCATGGGGGCAGCGGCTCCCTTTCGCTAAACCTTCGGATGTCGGTATGTCCCAGGAACGACTGGATCGGCTCACCGATCTGGTCCAGACGGCGGTGGATGCCCGGGATTTTCCGGGCGCCGTTCTCCTCGTCGGGCGGCAGGGAAGGATCGTATACCGGAAGGCGTTCGGTCTCAGTCAGCGGCAGCCCGAACCCCGTCCCATGCAGCCGGAGATGATCTTCGATATCGCGTCAATGACGAAACCGGTTGCCACCGCCACCGCCGTTATGCTGTTGGTGGAGCAGGGAAAGCTTCGCCTGGAAGACAAAGTTTCGGATTTCATCCCTGAATTCAAGCCCTACAGGAAACGTGGAGCGAACAGCAATGGGGATATTCGTCTTTGGCACCTGCTGACGCATACTTCAGGACTCCCTCCCTACGTTCCCGCCCCACGGATCGAAGAAAAGCTGGGAAGCCCCTGTTCGCTTGATGCGCTGACCGCCGCCATCGCTGTAATCCCAAGAAACGGACCGCCCGGTGAAGCTTTTGATTACAGTTGTCTCGGCTACATCACGCTGGCGCGGATCGTGCGGGAAGCTTCCGGGAAAGACCTTAACGAGTACTGCCGGGAGCATATCTTCATGCCGCTCCAAATGAACGATACCATGTTCCGGCCGCCTGAGAATCTGCGTTCCCGCTGTGTTCCGACCGCTTTTTATCGGGGCTCTTTGCTTAGAGGTGTCGTCCACGATCCATTGGCATACCTGCTGGGGGGGCTTTCCGGTAACGCCGGTCTGTTTTCCACCGGGGATGATCTGGCGGTGTTTGCGCAGATGCTGTTGAATGAAGGCATTTTTAAAGGAATCAGAATCCTCAGCCCTCTGACCGTGGAACGGATGCGGTCCGTATACCCACGCACCGAATTTTCCGGGCGGGGATTGGGTTGGGACCTCCATTCTCCCTACGCCAGCAGTGGGGGCGATCTTTTCGGCCCTGCGGCTTTCGGCCACACCGGATATACCGGAACGTCGATGTGGCTGGATCCCGACACCGGCACGTTCATCATCTTTCTGACCAATCGGGTTCATCCCGATGACAAGGGGGAGGTCATCTCCTGGAGGAGTAAGGTGGCGAATGTTGTGGCGGCATCCATCATCGACAAATAAATTGTTTATTTATGCCTGAATGAGCCATGAAGAATGTCGATAAGAGTTAATTAAAACCATTTTATTAATAATCGACATTCTTCCCCCTCCGGGCGAAGCAATCTCACGGCATCAACGTCGTTGAGGCCCGATCGGCGTACCTTAGTACGCCTCACGAGCCGCTTCCTTGTCGCTACCATAATCTTGCTCCGTGGCTCATCCAGGCATGTGCTGGGCCCTTGGATATTGCTTTTTCCTTAATATGAGGGTGGGTGGGAGGAACGGCGGTGTGAGATCGTCGTTTAGACGCGATTTTTAACGCCGTGAAAATCACAGCTATCTCAGCGTCTGCGTAACTCGTCCCTACGGGACTCAAACATACTCGACCGCCTCCTTAGGAGGCTTCCTTCGAAAACAGCGATTTTCAGGCTAAATCTCTTATGGCACTCCTCATCTCACACCGCCTAAAAAATATGGAGCCTTGATACGTTTAATGAATGGTATGGCTTCAATACGGGATTTGGCTGAAAATACCTTAATACGAGGGCGGTTCCCTGTGTCATCCATCTCAGCTTACTTGATAAAAACGTCATTGGCTGATCCGGATATACAAAGGATGTTTTTTCCCTGCAGAAAAGATTGGATTATTCACACGTCAAGGTTGCCGTGGCAACAAGGAAGTGGCTCGTGAGGCGTAGTTCTCTACTTCGATCGGGCCACAACGCAGTTGACATGGTGAGATTGGCGTGCCCGGAGGGTGGCCGACCCGCCCCACCCTCGTATTAAGAAAAAAGCAGTATTTTATGGATATATTCTTCATACGTATCGGCATATTTCATGAATAATTCAATCAAGGGTGTTTGGTTTTTTGTTGGAAATAAGTATAATATTCCGTAACAAAGAATCAAAGCATCAATACCGGAAATATCGTGAGGTCGGCATATTCGCGAGCAAACGTCAATTTGAAAGATTTTAAGCGATTATTTCATCTGCTGCTGTTTGTTCTGATGTCCGTCGTGCTGTTGGGGACGGCGCCGTTCGGCATCTCTCAGACGGTTACACTGGTCCATTCCAATGATATGCACGGGATCTATAAGCCCTATAAATGGAACACCAACGGGGATATGAGGTTGGTGGGGGGAATGGAAGCCCTCAGCCATTACGTGAATCATCTGCGCGCCCGGGAAGAACACATGCTTCTGCTCGATTGTGGAGACATCATGACGGGTACCATCGCCGCGCGCATCGATTACCGCGGAGTTGCGGGCGGGATCATGGTGGAATTTCTGAACAGAATCGGATATGACCTGTGGGCTTATGGAAATCATGCTTTTGATCAAGGGACTTCAAATCTGCGCAAGCTTACGGCTTTGGCTGATTTTCCCGTCATTATGGCAAATATCGTGGAAAAGGAGTCAGGCAAACGCTTTGCGGAAAAAGCCTATCATATCTTCGAACGAGGCGGGCTCCGTATCGGCGTTGTCGCCGTTATGGAAGAAAATTTTCTGATCGAAGTTCATACGCCGCGCATTGAGGGTCTTGACGTTGTCCCGATTATCCCCTCCCTGCAGTCGTTGGTTGCGGAAATGGATGACCGAACGGATTTGATCGTGGTCCTGCTGCATTCGAAATTTAATGTGGGTGAAAAGGTGGCTCGGGAGGTTTCGGGTATCGATGTCGTTCTTACGGCGTCCGAGGAAGGACGCTTCAAGAATGTCGGTGGAGTTTTGGTTCAATCCACCTTCGGGCACCAGAAAACATTGGGCTGTCTGCGGGTTGAGGTTAAGGATGATAAAGTCGTCGATTTCGACAGCAACCTGATTTGGCTGTGGGCCGATGAAGAGCTTCAACCTTCCGAATCCGTAAGTGAACTGGTGGAGGAGCTTCAGAAATCCGTCAGCGATGAGTTCAACCGTGTGGTCGGCAAGGCCGAATGGGATCAACATCGAAAAGGCCGCCCGGTGGAATGCCCTCTGGGAAATTGGATCACGGATGCCATGCGCTGGGAAACCGGGGCTAAGATCGCGTTTCAGAATTCAGGCGGTATTCGCTCCGACATCCTGGCCGGACCGATCACGAAAGGAGATGTCTATAAGGTCTCTCCATTCGACAATACACTGATAACGTTTAAAATAAGCGGACAGCAGGTCAAGGATGTTCTGGAACATGATATCGAACGCGGGTGGGATCGGCTGCAGATGTCGGGTATTCATTATGCCTATTATCCGAAATCGGAAAGGCCTCGGGGACAACGGGTTCAAGCCGTGGTCGTCAACGATGAAATTCTGGTCAAGGAAGGCGAAGTGCTTCACCCGGATGCGATTTACACCGCCGTCAGCAACAGCTATGTGACGGGGCATGCGGAAGATAAGTATTTCGGTTTCCCGATATCCGGGACCACGGATACGAATCGTCCTCTCAAACAGGTTCTGCTGGAATGGTTGGATAAATTCGGCCGTCTCGATTATGATGGAGAAAACCGCATCGTCGAGATCCACGCCAGAAATCCCTGACCCCGGGAATGTAATCCGCTCTTCTTTTTCCTTAATGTCGATCTTTTTACGTGGCGGGCTTCAACCGGTTTTCGTGTCTTCAAAGAAACGAAAGGTTCGACTGAAACGGGAGGGGGAATCCGGCCGGCGCGGCTCATTCGCGCCGACCGGATTCCAACGGTCTTCCCTCCGAAGTTCACACTAATGCCCTCCTTTCGATTTGGGAGTGGAAAGGAGTGCGTTCATCGATCATAGGCATTGATGTCCATGAAACCGTGGCCCGATAGATTGAAAAGGATCACGCGCTCGATCCCTTCCCGCTTTGCGGCGAGAGCTTCATCGATGACGGAGGCAATGGCGTGAGATGATTCAGGCGCAGGCAGTATCCCTTCGGCCTTGAGAAAGAGCCGGGCTGCGTCAAAAACTTTTTCCTGGCCGTAGGCGCGTCCTTCGACGATACCGGAGCGAACCAAGTGACTGACGAGCGGCGCCATCCCGTGGTAGCGAAGACCTCCGGCGTGGATGGGAGGGGGAATGAAGTCCATGCCCAGGGTATGCATGTAGAGAAGAGGCGTCAGGCCGACGCTGTCGCCGTGATCATATTTCAAATTGCCGTTCGTCAGGGTCGGGCAGACTTCCGGTTCCACCGCGATGAAGCGGGTGGAGCGTCCCTCGGTGAGATTATCCCGGATAAAGGGAAAGGACAGTCCTGAGAAATTAGATCCGCCGCCCACACAGCCCACCACGACGTCCGGCTCCGCTCCCAGCTCCCGCATTTGAGATCGGGCTTCCTGTCCGATAACGGTTTGATGCAGCATGACGGCGTCTAAAACCGATCCGAGCGAATATTTGACATCGTCGTTTTGAGCCGCCATTTCAACGGCTTCCGAGATGGCGATCCCCAGGCTTCCCGGGTGATCGGGATCTTGCCGAAAGTAACGCCGTCCTGATTCCGTGAGGTCGCTGGGGCTTTCCATGACATTCCCTCCGAACATCTGGATCATGATCCGGCGTCCCGGCTTCTGGCGGTAGCTGATACGGACCATGAAGACTTTGACATCCAAACCGAAAATCGAACCGGCATGGGATAGAGCTGAACCCCATTGGCCGGCCCCGGTTTCAGTCGTGAGTCTTTTTATGCCTTCTTTTGCGGCCAGGTAGGCTTGAACGATGGCGGTGTTGCTTTTATGACTTCCTGTAGGCCCCGCTCCTTCGTATTTATAGAAGATATGAGCCGGGGTATCCAACTGCCGTTTGAGCTCCGAGGCGTAAATCAGCGGAGTGGGGCGGAAGGCGGAAAAGGCTTCCCGGACCTTGTCCGGGATCGGCACGAAGCGTTCCCGGCTGATTTCATGACGGATGAATCCCCGTGGAAACAGCGGAGCCAGATCTTCCGGCTTCAGGGGCTCCCGTGTTGCCGGGTGAAGCGGTGGTTTGGGGAGCTCCGGGAGGTCCGCCTTGATATTGTAAAAATTCTGCGGCAGGTAATCGCTGCTGCGGGTGGCAAATCGTTGCATGAGAAATTCTCCTTGCTGCGTTTCATTTATCTCTAAATGGATTGATATGGGAAAATATTCACATGCCGGAATAGAACACCGGATGTGAATAAGATTCAAAAAACGGCAGGGGAAGACGGATTAAAGGGCGGAAGGACCCGCCCACCACAGAAAAGAGGTGAGGTAAGCGCTGAGGCTTTTGCGGCGTGTTTCCATCTTAGACATCCGGGGCATTATAGCGGAGGGGAATCAGGATTGTCAATGAACATTATGAAATTGTTTACGTCGGCGAATAAAAGCTTTGACAATTCCATTGAACCTTTGCAATATATCTTGAGGGATTGCGATACAGGATTCAATTTAGACGTTCACTTGAAAAAGCATTTCGTGGTCGGAGTGTTTCCTGATTTCCCGCAGGCCCTAAAAACGAAATTTATCTGAAGGAGGATTCGTGGTGGAGCATAAAAAGATTCATCGTGCCGGACAGGCCGTTCTCTTTTTCATCCTGGCCATCCTGTCGGCCGGCGTTGGAACCTCGGCTGCAATTCAAGAGCAGCGGGCGGAAATTATGGTTCCCCGGGCGCGGATACGACTGAAACCCGATCTGAACAGCGACATCATACGGGTTCTGGACAAAGGGACCATTCTCACGATCAAAGGGGAATCCGGAGATTGGTACAACGTGACGCTTCCCCGGGATGAGAGCGGTTTTATCATATCCGGGTATATCCATAAACAGTTGGTCAAACTCGTGAGCGGCGCCGCCATGACGCCGGCGGCTCCTGCTCTCCCCGAACGGATTCGGGTGATCAGGGAAAATGCCGTGGTTCGATCGGCACCTGACGGAAATGCGCGGCTTATCCGTGAGCTCCCTTCCGGAATGGTCCTGCGCTGTCAATCCCAATCCGGGGATTGGTACGAGGTCTTGCTGCCGTCAGCGGCGGGCGGCCGAGCTTCCAGCGCCTATATACACCGGGATGCCGTGGAGCCTTTAGGGGCGACCGGAACGGCGCCGGTAACCCCCGCCGTTCAGGATAAGCGGCGTTCTCAGAGAAGAGCCCGGCCTGTCGCCCCCACTCCGAAAGCTCCACACCCGCAGTCCGCTTCCGGGGGGAAGCTTCAGGCGGGGATTCGAGCGGGGTACTCCATGATGACGGATGCCCAGTTCGGGGGAGGGCTTGCATTCGGTGCAGTCCTCGGGTATGCGCTGTCGTCCAAACTCGGCGTCGAGGTCAGCGGCATCCTGTATCAGAGTGAAGTCACGGGAGATCCCGACGGACTCAGTGACGGAAAATTGGGGGTGACAGCGCTTCAGTTGAGCCTTAAGGGAAGCTTCCCCCTAAACGACAAGATGACGCCCTATGCGGTGGGAGGCGTGAATTATCACCTCAATTCGTTTTCTTTGGATGACGGTCCGGCCGCCGAATGGGAAGCCTTGGGCTTTTCAGTTGAAGAGTCGGTGGACAGCGGTATCGGTTTTCATGCCGGGCTCGGATTGGATTACTCTCTCCAGCCCCAACTGATCGTCAATCTGGATGTCCGCTATATTCTGGCGACGGGGACGGGAACATGGAAGCTTACGGAAGCGGTCACGGGAACACAAACCGGAGAAGATCTCGATGATCTCGGTTTAAGCGCCGTGGTGGCTACGGTGGGTTTGAAGTATTGTTTTTAAGGCGTTAGGAGATACCGATGAAAATAAACACAAAGAAAAAAGTGATTCCGGGAACGGCTGTCATTCTCCTGGCTGCTTCCCTGATATTTGTTCCGCGGATGGTTTCTCAACAGAATTCATCGCTGGAAATCACCGACCTTGAGCCTTTGCAGATCGACCAGCGGGAGGGACATCCCAAGATGGAACATCTCCTGTTCAAATTGATGGAAAAAGCCGAGCGGGACGGGATTCCCGCCGCGCGGAATTTTGCGTTTCAGCGGGAAATCGACATGGACGGAGACGATATCCGCGTGGTGCTTGAAGCGGACTATCAGGGTCTCGCGGGTCAGGCGCGTACGGCGGCCGGATTGGTCAAGCGTCAGGTCGAAAGCCTCGGCGGGCGTGTGGAAACATCCCATAACCATAAGGTTCAGAGCATGGTGCCGCTGTCGTCGCTGATGAATTTCGTGCTGCTGCCGACCGTGAAATATGTGCGGCTTCCCATCAAGCCCATGACTTTTGATGTGACCAGCGAAGGCGTCGCCGTGACCGGCGCCGATCAGTGGCATGCGCTGTCCGGCTACCGGTCGCCGAATCCCGCCAAGATCTGCATCCTCGACGCCGGCTTCAAGGACTATGAAGCCCTGCTGGGGACCGACCTGCCGGCTTCGGTCACCGCCCGCTCTTTCCGGGCCGACGGTAATATCTACGCCTCTAAACACGGGACCGCATGCGCCGAGATCGTCCACGACATGGCCCCGGATGCCCAATTGTGGCTGGTCAACTCCGGCACGCTGGTGGAAATGGAAAACGCCATCGACTGGATCATCGACCAGGGTGTTCAGATCATCTCCTATTCCATGGGCTCATACATTGACGGGGCCGGCGACGGGACCGGACCGTTCTGTGAGCTTGTCAAAAAAGCGGCCGATGCCGGATTGACGTACGTGATCTCCGCCGGAAACGGAGCCAGCGACCACTGGCGCGGCACCTTCAACGATCCCGACAACGACGGCTGGCACAATTTTTCCGGGGGCGACGAGATCCTCAATTTCAACGTTTCGGCCTATTACATCGTTTCCGCTCAGATGAAGTGGAACGACTGGGGAACCTGGACCGGAGTGAACTACACCGGCTCCAACCAGGACTTCGATCTTTACCTCTACATAAGAAGCGGTTCCTCGTGGTTGAATGTCGCAAGATCCTCGAACTCCCAGACAGGATCTCAGCGCCCGAATGAATACATCAGCGGCTGGTACAGCAGCGCGACGCGGGATTGGGGAATTGCCATCAAGAAAAAGAAGGCCAATAAAAAAGTGATCTTCGATGTGTGGATCCCCACTCATAATGGAAACCTGCAGTACCGCTCCATGTCCCGGAGTCTGGCGACCCCGGCGGATTCGCCGCGGGGTGTGACGGTGGCGGCGGTTCACTGGCAGAGCGATATCCTCGAATCCTACAGCTCCCAGGGACCGACCGTCGACAACCGGATCAAACCCGACATCGCGGCGCCCTCCGTGGTTTCCTGCAACGCCTACGGAAGCCAGGGCTTCAACGGGACCTCGGCCGCCTGCCCGCATGTGGCCGGAGCCTTCGGACTGTTGATGGGGAAAACGCCCTACACCCTCGATCAGATAAAGACGATCCTCGAAGGCAGGGTGAAAGAATTGGGGCCGTCCGGAAAGGATAATCAGTTCGGAAAGGGGCGTTTGAAACTGACACGGTGATCTCCTTATAACGGATCAGTAGGCGGAATCCCGCAGCACCTCCTCACCCAGACAGCCGGGAACCGGGATCGGTTTGTTGGTGGAGTTGGGGGCCCGCAGGATGCGGATGCCGCGGCAGCCGGCGGCTTGCGCGGCGGCGATATCGGAATCGGCGTCTCCGTAAAAAATATCGATCTTATGCCGGCGGAGCGGCGCGATCTTGAGGTTTTCTCCCGGCCGGAAGCCCGCAAAGATTACGGGATTCGGATCGGTGAGATCGAAAACCCGGGCCAGAAGAGCCGTGACGGTTTCATACTCGCTGGGCATGCGCCCGGTGATGAAATGGATGTCGTCGCCGCGTTCCCGGTGGAATCGAAGAAGCCGAAAGCCGATGTCCTTCGGCAGGCTGAATCGATCCAATCCGTTGTTCATCTCCATCCAGAAAGCGGGATCGTACTGGTAATCGTCGCTGCCGGGAGAATACTTCACGTTCCCGTAATAATACCCCGGACTGGAAAAGAGCAGGGTATCATCTATGTCGAATGCGACGGAAAGTCGGGCCTCGTTTCCCAAACTGTGAGTCAGGTCTTCGAAATCGAGCCAACGGATGTCGTCGCCGGCCGGTCGGCATCCCCATAACATGATGATCAAAAAGAAAACGAACCAGACGGTATGTTTTTTCATGTTGGCCTCCTCAGCGGCTTTCCCGGGATAGATCCTAAGCAGAGTGTATGTTCGAATTCCGACGGGGTCAAGGATTTCATTTTCGTCGATGGAAGAGAAATCATTCGATTGCTTTGACTTGCATTTTTTCGCTATGATGAAAATAAATACCCGTCCAAGAGGTTGGATTACGGATTCAGATCGCGGGGCGGCGGCATGGAAGGAGATTATGAGCAAACCGATATTTTCGATTGTGGATGTTTTTGCGGAGCGGCGTTATGCGGGCAATCAGCTTGCGGTGTTCCGGCATACCGAGGGGTTGTCGGATGAGGAGATGCAGTCCATCGCAAAGGAAACGAACTTTTCCGAGACCACCTTCATCCTTTCCGATAAGCAGCGGAACGGCGGCTATGATGTGCGGATATTCACTCCCGCCCGGGAGGTCCCTTTCGCGGGGCACCCGACGCTGGGAACCGCATTCGTTTTGCAACGGGACGTCGTCGGTCGGTCGGTCGGCGAAATTCGGCTGAATCTTGCGGTGGGGCGGATACCGGTTTCCATTCATTATGTGGAAGGGCGGGTGGATCGGCTGCAGATGAAGCAGAAGGCCCCTGATTTCGGTGAGGTGTTTCCACCGGAGAAGGTGGCGGAATTTTTGAGTCTGGCGCCGGATGAGCTCGATGCGCATTATCCTGTTCAGGATGTTTCCACCGGTCTTCCCTTCATGATCGTTCCCGTACAGAGACTGGCGTCCATGCGAAAAGCGCGGGTGGTACGGGATGCCTTCTTCCGGATGGTGGAAAACAGCCGGGCGAAAGCTCCTCTGCTTTTCTGCCCCGAGACCTATCATGAAGAAAACGATCTCAACGTTCGGGTTTTCGTGGATTACTACGATATTCCCGAAGATCCGGCGACGGGCAGTGGAAACGGATGCCTGGCCGGCTATCTGGTGAAGCACCGCTATTTCGAGGGAGATGAAGTGAAGGTGCGGGTCGAGCAGGGATATGAGATCGGAAGGCCTTCGCTCCTTTTCCTCGATGCATCGGGCAAAGGTGAAAAGATCGAAGTGCGGGTAGGCGGCCGGGTGGTCCCGGTGGCCGAAGGGGAGTGGGGGTGAGATGATGCGCCCGGTTTGCACCATCATTTCGGGTGCGCTGTGATCCCGTATAGATCGGAGGATCTGTAATCGGATGGTCGTCTTCCATTTTCTGGATTGGTTCTGGCTGGTGGTCTTTATCGCCTTCATGGTTGTCTGCGGAGTGCTTTTCTACCGTCTGGGCAAGAGATCCCTGTCGGATTTTTTTCTGGCCGGCCGGGGGCTTCCCTGGTGGCTTCCGGCGGCATCGGTATATGCCACCCATTCGGCCACAGACACTCCGATGTGGATCAGCGGGGTTATTTACAAATACGGGATGCGAGGCATCTGGTACACATTCTTTTCGGCCTGGTGCGCCATCTCGGCCTTCGCCTCGACGCGCATTTTCCGGCGGTCGCTGGCCTATACCCAGGCGGAATGGCAGACACTGCGTTTTTCGGGGTTGGGCGCCGAGCTCCTGCGTGGCTGGATCGCGGGCTGGCAGGTCTTCATGAACATGTTTATCTTGGGATGGGTGGGCATCGCCATGGGGAAGCTGTGCCTGTATCTCTTCGGGTGGCCGGAATGGGTGGGCTTGATCCTGTTTTCCTCGCTGTGCGCGGTCTATGTGCTTGCCGCCGGGTATTGGGGAGTCATCATGGCCGATTTCCAGCAGGGAGTGATCGCGTTCGCGGTGATCGTGCTGGTTTCGGTATGGGGGATTATCGCGGCCGGGGGGCCTCGTGCCATCACGGCGAAACTGGGAGCTCTGGGGGAGAGCTGGCGGCTGAATCCCTTCGCTTTTTCCGGGGTGACGACCGGTGAATTTCCTCTGGTGTGGTTTCTCACCATGCTGGTGATCGCCGTGATCGGCGGGTTCGGCATGGGAACCGCCATCGACTGGTATCCGGAGGCTCAGCGAATCCAGTCCGCGAAAACCGTACGCGACGCCAGCTACGGTATCTGGGCCGGTTCCGCGCTGATCGTGGTCCGCAATTCTTTGTGGGCCGTCGCCATCCTGGCATTCTTCAGCATGTATCCGAAGATACAGGCGACGGCGGAATACGAGATGGCTTGGTACCGCCTCGGTTTCGAATACCTGCCTGTAGGATTGGTCGGATTTTTCTTCGCTGCTATCGTGGCCATCCACCTCTCGACCGTTTCCACTCACCTCAACCTGGGGGCGTCTTACGCCACCCGGGACCTCTACCAGCACTACATCAAACCTAAAGCCGGGGAGAAAGAGTTGATCTGGGTGGGACGGATGTCCACCTTGATCCTGCTTTTAGGATCGTTTGTTTACGGATTGATGATGCAGGAAATCACGCAGTGGCTTATTTTCGCGCTCTGGATCATGGCCGCCGGGATCTGGCTTCCTTCCATCCTGCAGGTGGTGTGGTGGAGGTTCAATGCCTGGGGCTATCTGTCGTCCTGGATCGCGAACCTGGGCTTGAGCTGGCTGGTCGTCTGGGTGATGCCGGAATTTCACCTCATACCCGACCTGCCCGATTACCTTCAATTCTGGATCATGATGGTGCTGGGAGCGGCGATCTACATCCCCATCACTTTTTTAACCAAGCCCGAGGACATGGATCGTCTCGTCCGCTACTACGTTATGTCCCGCCCCTTGGGATGGTGGAAACCGGTCTGGGAGGAAGCCCAGCGCCGGGGATTGATCGCCGGGGAGGAAGCACGATGAAAGGAATCCAAACCAAGTGGACGGCGGCTGAAGCCGAGCAATGGACGAAAGAGGATTATATGACATTCGTGCTGTCGCCGCTGATCTATTTTCTGCTGGCCCTCGGCGTGGCGCTGAGCCTTTTGCTGTTCTGGTATGGATGGGTGATACTGGGAATCAGCCTGCTTCTATTGTGGCTGATGATTCGGATCATCGATCCCAAATTGAAAGCGATCTCCCGGGAATATGAAAAAAAGCAAGCGGTATACCTTGAAGAGATTGAAAAGATCTCGCGTTGGGAGGAGTAAATGAAACAGAGCTTCGCCGTTGTCATCGGAATGACGATCGCTTACCTCTTTTCCTTTCTGGGGCTGCTCCTGGCTTACATCGCGTACCGAAAAAAGCAGAAGCGGGACAGGGGGGAGTCATGATTCTAGGAATCGTTATCCCGGCGGGGATCCTTCTGATCTCATTTATTGCTACCTACTTTCTTTACCGCCATTTCACCAAGGGGCCTGAATGATCCATGAAGTATGTCGAAAAGGGTTTTTCAAAAGATTTTTAATTTAGTTTTCGACATACTTCACCCTTCGGGCGAAGCAATCTCACCACGTTAACTTCGTTACGGCCCGATCGGCGTACCTATAAATTGATTATTCATGAAGTCAGCCGATACAAAATGGAAAAGACACGTTTTGTTAGCATAATGCAAAAGAGCAGATAGAGGTTATGATTCTGCAGTACCCGTAGTTATTTAAGTTAAATTATCGGCAGACTTCACCCTACGGGCGGGCCAATCTCACCATGTCGGCTGTACAAAGGGCGTATCGGCGTACCTTTAAGTACGCCTAACCGTCCTTTGCTTGCCGCCACGGCAATCTTGACCCGTAAATACCTCAATTTATCTTTCTAAGAAGGATGCATCGTGCTGTTTTTCTTGTCGTTATATTTATAAAGCGGCAATCTTGCTCCGTGGCTCATCCAGGCACGTGCTGGGCCCTGAGTATGGTTTTTACCTTAATATGAGGGTGGGGCGGGTCGGAAGGAACGGTGGTGTGAGATCGTCGTTTAGACGCGATTTTTAACGCCGTGAAAATTGGCCTTACCTCGGCGCTTGCGTAACTCGCTCCTTCGGAGCTCAGACATACTCAGCGTCCTCCTTCGTCGGATACCCTCGTCCAGACCGATTTTCAGGCTAAATCACGTATGGCACTCCTCATCTCACACCGCCTTATCCTGGCTTTGGTGCTGAGAGCCGTCATATTGTTGAAGGTGTTTATTTTGAGGGATTTGGCCTGAAAATACCTTAATACGAGGG
>Ga0180432_10000531_pt1 | contig 63062 bp, 50 predicted proteins | sample SS_ome_10_FD_132414 | JGI IMG/M metagenome (GOLD analysis project Ga0180432, IMG submission 132414) | Hypersaline lake sediment archaeal communities from the Salton Sea, California, USA - SS_1_MS_2 metaG | ecosystem: Environmental > Aquatic > Non-marine Saline and Alkaline > Hypersaline >... | reverse complement strand
GCCACCGTCGGCTCGCAGACGAAGCAGGAGGTGCGGTTGTGGGCCGGGGCGGACGAGCGGTTCCAGCTCTGGCTCAACGGCGAGATGGTGCGCGACGGGTGGGGGACGCTGCGCTCGCGCGACCACGGCCGGCTCGTCGAGAAGGTGACCTACACGACGCTCGAGGCGGGCGTCAACACGCTGGTGGTGGTGGTGCCGAACGTGGATGAGAAGTCGAAGGACCTTGTCGAGTTCCGCGTGCGGTTTTGCAGGCCGGACGGCTCGGGCGACCTTCCCGAGGGGGTCACGTACAACCCCGCGGGCGCGGCGGGCAAGATCGTGCCGCTCAAGGATCCGGTCGTGCATGACTTCAAGAACCCCACGCTCTACACGTGGGCCGACGTGGGCGACGACCCGTGGCTGAAGCTGCCGCGGCTCGACGAGGCGGCGCTGCGCGAGCTGACGGGCATTGAGACGCTCACGATCAAGACGGACGGCGTGCCGTACACGGTGACGGCGAAGGACAAGGACGGCAACGACACCGAAAAGGAGATCACGCCGAAGCAGCACCTGTTTCTCGACGTGCCGGAAGGGGCGGTGGCGTCGCCACGGGTGACGGAGCTGGTGGAGAACGCCGAGGCGCTCGACAACGACCTCGATTACAACTGGGAGTCGCTCGCGTGGCTGCGCGTGCCGAAGCGCGCGGGCAAGGCGAAGGACGTGGTGCTGGTGCGCTTCGACGTGGCCGAGCCCGTGCTGCACCTTTTGAAGACGAAGGGGCGGCCGGCGAACGAGAGCCTCGTCGGGTACGTGCTCGTGGATTTCAAGATCGCCTACGTGGCGCTGGTGGAGCTCGACGGCGCGCCGACGCGCGAGCTGGAGGCACTGAGCCGGCAGCCTAACTAGGAAATGTCACGCAAAGGCGCATAGGATGCGAAGGCGCAAAGGCGCAAAGGCGCCAAGACGCGCCCGGCGGGGCCAAGAGGCCCCGCCGGTTTTCTGTGCGGGCGTTGCGGCGCCTTCGGCAGGCTCGGGGCAGGCTTTGCATGATGGAATCTTAGCCCGCATTTCGCACGGAGAGCCAGCGCTGCGATGCGCAACGAGCCTCACCGCAAGGGGCGACAGGCCAGGAACAGGCAGGTTGTTGTGGACGACGCCGTGGCAAACGAAAAAATGGGGACAGGCACCTATTCTTCTGCGCCAAGGTGTGTCAAATGTGTCCGGCATCTACGGAACAATAGGTGCCAGTCCCCATTTTTCCGCGCCTTGCGCGCTGTGAGAGATGCGGACTAGGGCTCGATCGCCGGCTGGTGCGTCCAGGCGAGGAGGCGCGGGGCGACGAGCTGGGCGGGGACGCAGTAGTCGGCGGCGGCGCGGCGGTGGCCGGCGGTGTTCGTGCTGACCTGCTCGTAGGCCGTCCATGTTTGCGGCGTGGTGTGGCCGGCGAGGTGCGAGTAGAGCACGCGCCGCACGTCGTCGGGCCTTCCCATGTGCAGAAGCCCGCGGGCGTATTCGGCGATGGGCCAGTTGTCGGCGCGGTCGTAAAACGCCGTCATGCCGGCGATCTCGCCGCCGTGGGCGCGGCGGTACTCGACGATGGCGTTGATCTGTTTTTTTGAAAGGAGGCCGCTCGAGAGCAGCTCGGGCCAGTAGCGGTAATTGGTGTAGCTGGCGAGGCGGCTCTCGGTCATGGTCTGAAACGGCCTTGTCGTTCGTGCGACGGGCGGGATGAAGGCCGGCGCGACGCTTCGGTCGGTGACGGCGGCGATCGCGTCGAGGATGATTCCTCGCCACGCGTCGCAGCGCTTCTCGTCGTCGGGGCGATTGAGGACGGCGGAGATGTCGCGCAGGCCGCGGCAGACCCAGGCGTTGTTGTGGAAGTAGACGTCCACGTCGGCGCGGGTGTCGGCCTCGGGCACGCCGGCGATGAGGTTTTTTGGGGACTTCTCGTGTTCCGTCCAGAGCCACTCGACGATGCGGTGGCACTTCTCGCGGACCGCATCGAGCCATTCAGAGTCGTCCGTGATGTGTGCGAGCCTGCTGACGAGCGAGAGCATCCGGCCGTACTCGGCGAGCGAGGGGCCGTAGTAGTCGAAGCGGCCTGTTGCGGTCACGAAGCGGTCGAAGTAGTGCAGGAGGTAGTCGCGGGCGAGTTCGACGTGGCCCCAGTCGATCAGGCAGTCCACGAGTGAGATGATGGCGGGTGGGAAGCCTGCGTCGTGCGCGGCGGCATAGGCGCGGACGCCGTAGCGCGGGTGTTTGCCGGTGAAGGTGATGAGCGCGCGGACGAGGGAGGCCTTGCACGCGTTGAGCAGGGCGAGATCGGCGGCGGGAAACCGTGCGCCGTCGTCGAAGAACCGCGTCCAGCGGTTGCGGAGCGTGTCGAGAGCGGCGTCGAAGGCGGCGGGGTCAATCGGGGCGTGGTCGCGCAGGCGGACGCAGCGCGTCGTCTCGCCGGCTCCGTCGCGCTCGATGAGGCGGATGTAGAGATGGATGGCGCGCGGCGGGTGGCGGTCGGCGGCGAAGGCCGTCGTCTCGCAGGTGCGGTTCGACGCCGGGTCGCGGTAGGTGTAGGCGACGGCGGGCAGGTAGCCGTCAACGAGCGCCCACTCGAAGGATTCGGCTTCAATCGCTCTTGCGATCCAAGGCACGTGGTCGGCGGGGTCGAACCAGAGGGCGATCTCGCCGTGGGCATGGACGATGGGTTTCTCGACGGAGTGCTCCGTGCCGAGGAACGAGTAGTCGCGCACGGGCGGGAGCTCGTGCTGAAACGAAGAGAAGTGAGCCATCGCTGTCTCTCGTCACTGTGGGAGTGGCTTGTTCGACCTCGGCCGCATCGTAGCACAGGTGCCGGTTGTCTGCGTGCTCTGCGGCTCTGCGAGAGGGAAAAAGAATGTCTCGCAGAGGCGCAGAGCGCGCAGAGCAGGGGAGGACTAGTCGCGGGGGCCGTACGTGCCGATCGGCTGGCCGGTTTCGGCGTCGTGGGTGTCCCTGAGGCGCTTGGTGATGGGCACGTCGTCGGTCTCGGTGATCCAGCGGTCGAGCTCGGCGCGCAGGTGCTCGAGGGTCTTGCGGTGCGCGGGGTCCTCGACGAGGTTGACGAACTCGTAGGGGTCGGCGGCGGTGTCGTAGAGTTCCTCGCGCGGGCGCGGCGTGCGGAACTGGAGCATCTGCTCGGGGGTGAGCTTGCCGGCGTCGCGCAGGGTGCGCATGGCCTGGTAGGTGGGGCAGCGGACGAGGTCGGCGCCGTAGCCGAGGCGCTCGTCGGGGTAGTAGTTGCGGATGTACTTGAAGCGCTCGGTGCGCGCGGCGCGGATGTGGTCGTCAATGCAGTGCCAGTTGCGCTCGGCGAAGATGACGCGGTTGGGGCGCGCCGTCGGGTCGGCGAGCATCGGGAGCAGGTTGCGGCCGCGCATCGCGTCGGGCACGTCGAGGCCGGTGGCGGTCAGCATGCTCGGGGCGAAGTCTATCGTGCTGACGAGGCCGCTGCGGACGGCGCCCCTGGGCGCGCGGCCCGGCCAGCGCAGGATGAACGGGGTGCCGATGCCGCTGTCGTAGAGCGTGGTTTTGGCGCGTGGGAAGGGCATGCCGTTGTCGCTGACGAAGAGAACGAGGGTGTTGTCGGCGAGGCCGTCGGCGTCGAGCCGTTCGAGGATGCGGCCGACGGCGAGGTCCATCCGGCCGATCTCGTCGCAGTAGAGGGCAAGCTCGCGGCGCACCTCGGGCAGGTCGGGCAGGTAGGGGGGCACGACGACGCTCGCGGGGTCGGTCGGCGGGTCGAGGGCGCCGGGCGCGTAGGGGCGGTGGGCGTCGTGGAAGGCGACGGTGAGGAAGAAGGGACGGTCCTTGGGGCGCTGGTCGAAGAAGTCGCGCCACTTACCGACGCCGCCATCGAACATGTCGAACTGGGCGGCGGCGTGGCGGCCCATGTGGTTCTTGCCGATGAGGCCGCTGTGGTAGCCGCGCGTGCGCAGCAGGGTCGGGAGGATGTCCACGCCGGGCGGCAGCGCTCTGTGCAGGTCCTCGACGCGCAGGGTGTGGGCGACCTGGCCGGAGAACATGGTGTTGCGCGTCGGGCTGCAGCTCGGGGAGGTGACGAAGGCGTTGGTGAAGCGGACGCCGTCGGCGGCGAGCGCGTCGAGGTTGGGCGTACGCACGGCGGGGTTGCCGGTGCAGGCGATGTCGTGCCAGCCGACGTCGTCGGCGATGAGCCACAGGATGTTGGGCGGCTTCGCCGGCGCCCCGCTTCCGCCGCCGGCTGCACGCGTGCAGCCTTCGAGGAACGCGGGCCCGAGGGCGCACGCGCCCGTGACGGTGGCTAGCTTTCTGAGTGCGTCGCGCCGTGAGATCGGTGTGGGGGCGTTCCGGCGATTGTTGCTGCTCATGGGTCCTCCTTGCATCACCCGTTTTTGTAGTGGGACTGCGGCGTGGTGTCAACCGCGCGGGTGGGCCTGTTCTAGGGTGCCGGCGCCTGGAATGTTACGATGGGACCGAACCTTTTCGCCGGCTGCTTCGACGTACAGACAAAGACAGGCGAACATGCCACACGACATGAGGAGCGATGCGGAGCTGGTGGCGAGCGCGATGGGCGGGGGCGCCGAGGCGTTCGTGCCGATCGTCGAGCGGTACCAGGACGCGGTGTTCGGGGTGGCCCTGGCGCGGCTGCGCAACTTCCACGACGCGCAAGACGTGGCGCAGGGGGTGCTCGTCGAGGCCTACGAGCGCCTCGAGAGGCTGAAGGACCCGTCGCGCCTGGGCGCGTGGCTCCGTTCGATTGCGGTCCATCGCTCGATTGATTTAGTTCGTCGGCGCCGCGAGGTCGTTGGCGTGGCGGAACTTGAGGAGCAAGCAGGCGAAACACCGACGCCGCGCGTGGAACTCGAAGGCAAGGACCTGCGCGACCGTGTGATGGACGCCATCGGGCGGCTGAGCAACGCGCAGCGCGAGACAACGGCGCTCTTCTACATCAACGGCTACTCGATTGACGAGGTGGCCGCGATGCAGGAGGTGCCGGCGGGCACGGTCAAACGGCGGCTGCACGATGCGCGCGCAAAGCTCAAAGAGGAGATGCTCGGCGTGGTCGAGGATGTCTTGAAATCCGAGGCGCCGAGGGAAGACTTCGCCCAGCGGGTGTTCGAGCTCATCGCCAAGCCCTTGCTGTTTCGGGAGTGGGTCAAGGAGCTGCATGAGATCGGGCCGGAGGGAATTGACGGTTTCATCAGGGCGTCCGAATCGCCCGATTGGCGGATGCGCCGGAAGGCGATGGAGATGCTCCACAAGTGGCACGCGCCGCAGAAGGGCGAGGCGGTCGTCGAGCTGCTGAAGAGGGCGCTTCGCGATACGAACAAGAAGGTGCGCCGGAACGCGCTGGGATCGCTTCTGTATGTGGCCGTTGATGACGAGCGAAAGCGCGGGGAATTCGTGCCGCTGGTCATCCGGATGCTTTTCGATCGCAGCAGCCATGTGCGTCGTGCTGCGGCGTGGGTGCTTCGCGAATGGCCGGATGAGGTGCCGATCGAGAAGGCCGTGCGCGCACTGCTCGATGAGGCCAATCCGCGCGCGCTCTTGTCCATGAGGAACCTGTTGCGCTGCATTCTCTGCGCCCGAGAGGGCGGTGAACAACCGAAGGACTACATTTGGTGGTAAAAGGCGGCCGGACCCGGACTCGGCGCGGATGTGTCCCGACGCGGAAAAGGCCGGCCGCTGCCGGGGGGAAGCGACACACTTCCCTCCGGCCCGCCTTCGCTGCATCGTTGGTGCAGCTACGGCGGGCAAGCCCGCCGTTCTATTCTTGTGCTTCTTCCGGAACGTAGGGTGGCTGCCAAAGTTTCCGGATGTCGCCGATCCCGAGTTTGAGCGCGGCCAGCCGTTCCAGCCCCATCCCGAACGCGAAGCCGCTCGCTGACTCGGGATCGTGTCCGCCCTGTCTGAGGGTTTCCGCTGTGAGCATTCCGCAACCCACGACCTCGAACCAGCTTTCGCCTATCCTGATATCGGTTTCGAGACAGTGTTCAAAGCCCGCGAAGCAAGCTGGGCGCCACTTCAGCTCTGCTGGACTGAACAGAGACTCCAGTACCTTGCGAATCGTGGCCTTCATGGTGTCCGGGTTTGCTCCTGCCTGGACGCAGAGGACATCAATCTGGTGAAAAACTTTCAGGTGGCCCCTGTCCTCTGCATCGGGGCGAAACACCCGTCCGGCCGTAAGGAGGCGAACGGGTGGTTCTCGGCCCGCCATCGATTGGATGATCGTATCCGTCGTCTGAGTACGCAGGATCCTGTTCTCATCGACATGATAGGCATCTTTCGGGTCTCCGATGACGGCGGCGGATTTCTCGACAGTTTCTTGGCCTTCGATAAGGTCGTATTCTGGTAGGGAGGAGCGGATCGTTTCCAGGATATCGCGAATCGGATGGCCTTCAATCTCGAGAGGTCTGGGGCGTGCCAGGAGTTCTGCGATAACCCGCTGAGAGAAGCGTTCGTCGGGCGTGTTGCTTTTCAGCGTGTTCTCGACCATGTCTATCATCCCTTTTCTTAGCCGCTTCCGCGAGTCGTGCAGTCGCTTCTTGACCGTCGTCACCGGCACCTCGAGGAACGCGGCGATTTCCTTCTGCGAGTAGCCGTTGATGTAGAAAAGCGTCGTCGCCGTGCGCTGGTGCCCCGGCAAGGCCCGGACGGCGTCGAGTACTCTTTCCTCGAGCTCGCGGCCCTCGGCGATCCGCGCCGGCCCTGCGTCGTTTGCCGCTATGGGCATTGCGTCGTCGATTGGTGCCGTCTGCGCGCGCTTGCGTCTGATGACTCGGTCGCAGTACTTGAAAACGATACGACGAAACCACCCTGGAAATGCCTCGGGCTTGCGGAGGTCCGCCAACTGCCGATACGCGTCGATGAACGCTTCCTGGGCGACGTCCTCGGCGCAATGGAAGTCGCCCAGGATCGAGTAGGCGAACCCGTACGCCATGTCCTGGAACCGGCGCACGATTTGCCCGAACGCGTCGAGATCGCCGGAGCGCGATCGTTCGACCAGTGACTTTACCTCTTCCACCTCAGGTCTTGCCTCGTGCCAGAAGGCCTTCTGCAATAAGGACCCAAATTGCCGGGAAGAGGATACCACGCGGCTGAAGATTCCTGGCGTCTTTGCGCCCCCTCGACAAGCTGGGGGCAAGCTTCGCGTGAGAGTTCTACTCCCTCGGCAGGCGCTGCTCGACGGGGAGGGGTGCGGGGAACGACGCGTGCAGTGGTCCTGGTCTATGGCGAGAGGAGCCGGAAGCGCACGGGGAGTCGGACCAGGCTCTCGACGGGTTTTCTAAGGCGTTGCGCCGGCTCGAATCGCCACGAGCGGACGGCGTCGATGGCGGCCCGGTCGAGTACCGTGTGTCCCGACGACCGGGCAACGGTCACGTGGCCGACGTGACCGTCAGCGTCGACCTCGACGTCGAGGAGGACTGTGCCCTCCCAGCCCATTCGGCGTGCGATTGCGGGGTAGGAGGGCGGCCGGTTGTGCCGTGCCAGGGACCTGGCCTCGACGCCGGCCGGCGGGCCGTTGTCAGCCGCCGCCGCTTCCGTTGGGCCCTGAGCTGTCTGCGGTTCGATGACCGTGGCCACGTCCTCGGGCCTGAGGTCGGAGGGGGGATCGGGCGCCACCATGACGACGTGCTTGTCGGGCTCGGGTTCCGGCGGGTCGTCGGGCTGCTGTTCGGGCTCCGCCGGCGGCGTCTCCGGCACGGGATCTTCGACGAGTGCGACGCTGAAGGGCATGCCGCCCTCGGCTCCGGGCGCGATCTCCGCGCGCGGCGGGCGCATACGGGTCTGCAGGCTCACCACGATCAGGGCCGCGTGAGCAGCCAGCGAGAACATGATCGCGATAAGCCATGCGCGTCGCATTGTCTTTCCGCTCCCGGGAATGCTTTCTGCTTGTCACCCTCACGGGCACACGTCGGTTGACACCGGCTCAGAAGCGCCAGTCAAGTGTCATAATGAGGTTGCGGCCGGGTTCGTTCTGGCCGGAGCCGTGTATGCGGTAGTCCTCGTCGGTGATGTTTTCGACGGCGGCCGATACGGTCAGGTTTTCACGGATCTCCCAACCGCCGCGCAACGTGAAGACTGTGTAGCCGGGAGTGCCGTCGGGCGGAATGCGCTGCGTGTCGGCCGCGTCCCGCGTGGAGAGATCGTCCTGTCGGGCGGCGACGGTGACGAGGGCTTCGACCCAGCACCCCGCGTCGGGCCGCTCCCACCGGATGCCGAGGATGCCCGTGGGGGGCATGATGCGGTCAATGGGTTCGCGCACGACGATGGGGTCGGACGTCGGGAAGGTGTCCACCTCGCCGTCGGTCCAGGCGAAGCAGCCCAAGGCGCTCCATTGCGGGTGCAGGCGGTAGCTCGACGAGAGCTCGACGCCGTGAATGAAGCCGTCGCCGGCGTTCTTCTTGGTGACTTCGTCGTTGCCATCGATGATGTTGCCCGTCGGCGTGCGCACGATCATGTCGCTGATGGTGGTGTAGAAGTAGGCGAATTGCCCCGAAAAGTTCTCGGCCTGGCTCTTGACGCCGATCTCGTAGGAGATGAACCGCTCCGGGTCGAGGTCCGGGGCGGCTGTTTCGATCTCGTTTGTGCGCGCGGTGTCGAGGCGGGTGAGGTCGGAGAGGTTGGGGGCGCGGAAGCCCTGCGCGACGCCGCCGAAGAGATGCCATCGTTCGCGTTCATCCATGCGGACCAGGACACGGGCGCTGCCGACGACGGTGTCCCAATTGCCGGCCACGCTCGTCGGGTCGCCCGTCTCGGGGTCCTTGACCTTGGCGGCGTCGGCTTCGGCGTAGGTGTAGCGGGCGCCGAGGATCAGGTCGAAGCGCTCGTGGAGGGGCACGTCGTCCTGGATGAAGACGCCGAGGAGGTCGTAGGCGGCGTCGTCGGCGACGGGGCCCTGGATCTCGGAGGAGGTGACCGTGCCGTCGGCGTCGAGCTTATCGGCGAAGGAGTCCACGTCGTCACGGTAGTACTCGAGGCCGTAGGTCCATCGCCCGATGGTGCTTGGGGTTTCGAGCTGGACGGAGGCGCCGAGGGTGGCGACGTCGAAGCCCTGGCGGTCGTAGCGGTCGCCGGTTCGGACGCGGACCTGTTCTTCCTGCTGCACGTGGTATGAGAGGGTGGCGGTCGCGGCGTCGATGAAGGTGCCGCGGTCCTCGGTGTGGTACTGCAGGTAGGTGAGGCGGCGCTCCAGGTCGAGGCTTCGTTCGAGTTCGTTGCCGACGGTCGTGCCCTGCCAACTGATGCCGTAGATAGTCTTGTGCGTGCGCCAGGCGTTGTCCTGCGTGACGCGCTGATGGGCGAGGGTCAGTGTGCTGTCCGGGTCGAGGAAGTACTCGAACTTGAGGTCGGCGTCCCACTCGTCGTAGCCGGTCCTGGGCTGGCGGCCCACGGCACCGCCGGCCTCGACGTCGCCGAAGTCCTTGAGTGAGCCGCCGACGTGCAGGCCGAAGCGATGGTCGCGCGTCAGGTCGAGGTCGAAGCGGCCGACGTGCGAGTCCTCGGCGGTGCTGTAGCGGTAGTAGAGTCGCCGGCTGGAGCGGAGTCCTTCGCCGTAGCCCTCGGGGCCTCTGGTGAAGACATTGACGGTGCCGCCGACGGCGTCGCTGCCGTAGAGGACGGAGCCGGGGCCTTTGACGATCTCCATCCGGTCGATGGTGAATGGGTCCACGGTGTTCCAGTACTGGTTCGGGCCGTCGCGGAAGACGGAGTTGTTGAGGCGGATACCGTCAATGAGCATGAGGGTGCGGAAACCCGTGAACCCACGGATGAAGGGCGAGCCCTGGCCGTGCGAGGTCTTCTGGACCATGACACCCGGGGTCTCTTTGAGCACGTCGGGGACTGTGCGCGAGAGCCGGCGCTCCTGGACGTCGCGGGCGGTGAGGACCTGCGCGGTGTTGGGGGCGTCGAAGAGGGTTTTGGCGGTGCGTGTCGCGGTGACGATGACCTCCTCGAGCAGCGTGGGTGTTTTCCTCGGTTCCTGGGGTTCCCGGTTCTCTTCGGCGGGCTGTGCGGCCGTAGCGAGAACCACGAAGACGGCCAGGACGCTGACGCAGACTCCTCCTCGGAACATCGCTCGGTGCTCCTTCCTCTCCGGTGTTGTGGTTCAGGTTTGGCGACGATTCCGCGCACGCCGTTGTCAAGGGGTGAGTGCAATATGCGTGCCGGAGGGGGGTCGAGATGCGCAAGGTGTTCCTGGGTAGGTGGTTGCGTTTCGAGCGACGGGCGCCTTGCAGTGCGGTGTTGCACACAAAGTGTGCAGGTCTGCACCTTTAGTGTGCAGAAGTCCGAAACTCTTCACCCGGGAACAGTTCTCGGAGTTTCTTTCGGAGCGTGTTGCGGTGGAGGCCAAGGAGGGCGGCGGCCTCGGACTGATTGCCGTGGCATTGCTTCATGGCCGAGCGTATGAGGGCTTTCTCGAGGGGCTTGATGGCGAGCCAGTAGCGGCCGCCGCCGGATCGAGGGAGGCCATCCACGTACTGCTCGATGATGCGTTCGCTTTCGGTGCCCGCCGGGGCGGCGAGCTGGTGCTGGGAGCGCACGTTCTCCGACAAGTCGTCAACCGTGATGCGGCCGCCGGGCGCCAGGGCCAGTGCGTGGGCGATGGCGTTGCGGAGTTCGCGCACGTTGCCCGGCCACGTGTGCCGGAGCAGTGCGCGTTCGGCCTTGGCGTCCAACTCCGGGACCGCGCGGCCGGGCGCGACGCCGCGGCCCGGCGAGACGGCGCGCGCCAGGAAATGCCTCGCCAGCGGCAGGATGTCCTCGGGCCGCTCGGCCAGCGGCGGGACATCGACCTGCACGACGGCGAGTCTGTAATATAGGTCGGCCCGGAACCGGCCGGCCCGCACATCGGCCGGCAAGTCGCGGTTTGTCGCGGCGATGACGCGGACATCGAGCTGGCGCGGTTCGGTTGAGCCGACGGGCTCGATCGTCTGGGAATCGAGCACGCGAAGCAGCTTGACCTGCGCGGGGCCGGGCAGTTCGCCGACCTCGTCGAGGAAGAGGGTGCCGCCGTCGGCGGCTTCGAACTTGCCGACTCGATCGGTCTCGGCGCCGGTGTAGGCGCCGCGCACGTGACCGAAGAGCTCGCTCTCGACAAGGTTTTCGGGGATGGCGCCGCAGTTGACGACGACGAAGGGGTGGGTGCCGCGGCGGCTGTGGTGGTGGATGGCCCGGGCCACGACTTCTTTGCCGGTGCCGGTGGCGCCGAGAATCAGCACGGTGCAGTCGCTTCTCGAGAGCACGGCGATTCGCTTGAAGACCTTCTGCATGGCTTGGGACGTGCCGACGAGCTCCACGGCTTCGCCGTGACGGTCGGGGACGTCGGCGCCTTCAGCGAGGTTGCCGCCTTCGGCGAGGTCGGCGCCTTCGGCAAGGTCCGCGCCCTTGGCGACGTCGGCGCCTTTGGCGACGTCCACGCCCACGGCAGGGCCCTTGGTGCTCGGTTCGAGGGCGCGCGTGACCAGGAGCTCGGCCTGGTCGAGGTCAATGGGCTTGGGCACGTAGTCGAATGCCTCGCCTTCGAGGGAGCCGACGACGGCGCGCAGCCCGCCGTAGGCGGTGATCATGATGACGGGGACCCGCCGGTCAATGGCCCGGAGCTTTTCGAGCACGTCGAGCCCGTCGCCGTCGGGCAGGCGGATATCGAGAAACACGACGTCCGGGCGGCGCGAGGAGAATTCGGCGATGCCCTGAGCCGCCGACGACGCGATCCGCACGCGCCATTGCCGCCGCTCGAAGAAGCGCTGGAAGGCGAGGCAGATGGACTCCTCGTCGTCGACGACCAGCATGTTCTTGCGTGTGTCGTGACTGCTCATGTGGTGTTCAGCCTTTCTTCGCCGCCGGCGCGGCGCTCGCCGGTCGGGACCTCGAACCAGAACGCGGCGCCCCGCTCGGTGTTGCGGCCGGAGATCGTGCCGCCGTGCGCTTCGACGATGCGCTTCGACACGTACAGGCCGAGGCCCGCGCTGTGGCTTTTCGTCGTGTAGAACGGCTCGAAGAGACGATGGGGTTCGTCGGTTTGTATCCCGGCGCCGGTGTCCGTGATCGTGCACCGGACGCGCCCGTCGCCCACGGCCGTGACGGCGACGTCGAGTGTGCCGCCCGACGGCATCGCGTCGAGTGCGTTCACGATAAGGTTCATGAGCACCTGGCGCAACCGTTCGGCGTCGCCGTCTACGTGCGGGGCCGATGGGTCATACCGGGTCCGTACGTCAATCTGCGCGTGCCTGCAGCGTCCGGCGAAGATGGCCAGTGCCGAGTCGGCCAGCTCGTCGAGGCGAACCGGCGCGCGCGATCCGAGCCGCAGCGGCGCCGGGCTGCCGGCCTGGGCCGGTGCTGCGGCCAGGTCGGTCAGCTCGTCGAGGTAGACGCCCATGCGCTCGATCTCCCGCAGGCTTGCTTCGAGGCTTTCGCTGCGCACGCCTCGGCGGCCCGGCGGCGCGTCGCTGAGCTCGTCCTGGAGGACGCGCAGGTTCATCCGAACGCCGCTGAGGGGGTTCCGGAGCTCGTGCACGATGCTGGCGGCGACGCGTCCGAGCGTGGCCAGCCGCTCGTGTCGGGCCAGCTCGCCACGGGCGTGCGCCAGACGGGCCATCAGGCGGTCGAAGGCGCGCGCGAGCCGTACGATCTCGCGCGGACCCCGGAGACGGGGTGCGCCTTCCTCACGCGTCGGCGCGCCGGGTGCCTCGGGACGCACGGGCGGCTCCAGGTGGGCCGTGTCAATCGTGTGCATTCTGGCCGCAAGCTTGCGTATGGGCTGTGCGATCGTCACGGCCAGCACAATGGCCATGAGGCTGGCGGCGGCCAGCACGGGGAGGGTCGCCCTGGCGATGCGCCGCGAGGCCAGCGCTCGTGCATCCTCGAACTCCTCTTGCGGGACGAGGGCGTAGAGCCTGACGCGCTGCGCATCGCTGTCATACGGCGCGCCCTCGATCTCTATCGCGTGGGAATCATAGCGGTATCTCACGCCGCCAAGCTCCAGCACGCCGGCGGCGCCCAGGGACCCGGCCCTCGGCCCGAGTTCCCCGACGAGCTGAGCGGGCAGGCTCGAGCTCACGACGGCCCCGTCGCCCGCGCGCACCGTCACGAAGTGGGCGCCGTGCACGCGCCTGAGATACCCCATGAGGCTGTCACTGAAGGGCAGATTCTGCCCGCGGATGAACTCGCCGGTGCGCCGGGCCGTCTCGTGGATCAGCCGTTCCTCGACGACCTTGCCGGCGATTTCGCTCGAGAACCAGCCGACGGCCACGGTGATGACGATGACCAGCAGGTCAATGGCGATCAGCATCCGAAGCCATATCGGCGTGCGCATCTGCATCGTCCTTCTGTCAGGCCCGGTCACCGGGCGCCGACGACCTCCCGGCGGCTACTCGCGCGGCAGGCGCTGCTCGACGGGCAGGAGTGCGGGGAACGGGGCGTGGGGCAGCGTCTGGTACCAGTAGGCGGTCGACGAGTAATCGTTCGAGAGGTTGTTGGCGTGGCCGTGCTCGATGGTGACGCGGATGGATGTGTCGAACGTGATCGGGTCGGTGACGTGGTAGCGGTACACGGAGTTCTTGCCGGCCCAGGGCCAGTGGGCGCCGCCGCTGTTGAGGATGATGCCGTGGAAGGGGGCGGAGAACTCGGTGCTCGGGCAGTAGGCGGTGTTGAAGTAGTCCTCGGTGCCGGTGCCGTAGAGGGACGGCAGCGGCTCGCCGTCGATGAGGATCATGTCGTCGCCTTCGCCGTACCAGGTGTTGTTTTGCGGCTCGAAGGCGTCGATGTCGAGGTGGCAGCCGACGTAGTGGCCGCGGCCGGTGGCCTCGAGGATGACGTAGTTACCCTTGGCGTCGAGGTTGGACATGTCCCAGAGCTCGTTCCACTTGGCGGGGTCGCGGATGGGCTTCGAGTCGCCGAGGTCGAGGCCGTCGGTGGGGTTTTCGCGGCGCCACTGGGCGTGGAAGTAGCCGAGGCCGGGCTCGAGTTTCGTGTGCTCCTCGTAGTCGACGTAGAAGTAGACGTTGAGGCGTTCGGTGCCCTGGTTTTCGATCTCGATGCGGGCGTTTTTGTAGAACGGCATCGTCCAGAACGAGTTGAAGCCGCGGCCGCGGTCGGGGCTCATGGTGAGCGGCAGCGACCAGAAGTTCTTGCACATGGCGTGGCCCATGCCGAAGAAGTCGCCGATGGGGGTCTCGACGCAGGGGGTGGGCTCGTCGTCCCAGAACATGCGGACGACGGCGCGGCGCAGGAAGTGGTTTTGTTCCGAGTTCATGGTCATCCAGATGTGGGTGATGACGCCGGCGCCGGCGATCCGGGCGATCGTGCGCGTCTGGCCCGGCTCGAAGGGCCACCAGTCGCGGTTGCCGCCGGTGGTGTCGTAGCTCGAGAAGCGCCGGCGCCTGACGCCGGTGCGCAGCCGGGCGAGGTCGGCGAGGGAAGTGCTCATGTAGGGCATGGGTCGTGTCTCCTCGATTTGTCTTTCACGATGCGTGCGCGCTGCTATCGGCTGGCCTTCACAGCGATCCTTCGCCCGGATGCGTGATCATCCGATGCTTCTGGTGTGGCGTGACTCCACTGTCACGAGACGTGGGGGCCGCCGCCGCGTCTTAGGACGCCATTTCGCGCAGTGCCGCGTGGAACACCTGGAAGCTCTTCGATCTATTCTGCTCAGGTGTCATGTGCGGGGCAACAGCCCGCGCAGCCTCGATCTTCCGCAGACCACCCCTGAAGTAGCCCGCGCGCTGAAGGATCCTCTCGAGGGCCTCCCACGTTCCTCCCCTGATTGTATCAGGGTTGCGGTACTTGGCCCGCGATGGAATGGTCGGCGGTGCCTTCGGGTAGGCTGCTCTGACCGCGTCCCAGTCGCCGAAGTACCACGCCTCCAACTCCTCGATGGCGAGCCGATTCACCACCTGGTAACGACCGCCGCTGGTTGCAGATCGTGTAGTCAGGAAAGCGCGGGCCGCCTTGTTTTCAAGATCGGTTTTCACATTGCGGCAGCTGTCGTTGTCCCGGTCGACGACAACCATTATGCGCCAGTTTGCCGGGAGCCACCTCGAATAACCTCGCAGCCGCTCCTCCAATCGCTTGAGGAGGTCATGCTTGCCCTGGGATGGGTATACCTGGAACGAGGTGCTTCCCAGCACCTTGGGCAGCAGGGGTCGCAGCGCCGCCTCCATAGAGGGCTCTTCAACGAGGATCTCGACGTGCTCGACGCTCATCAAGAGCGCCCCTTCTTCTGCGGAGCACCCCAATTGACCAACGGATCGCCCACGCCGAAGCGACCCTCGAGCCACAAGTGACCCATCGAAGCGCCTTCCTGAACGAACTCGGGAATGCCCTTGATGTCCGAAGCCCGCACCACCTGTGCATGGCCGTCCTCGTCCCGATACAGGACTCGCACCTCGTTTGGCAAAGTCGCGTTCAGAAACGAAGGGGAATGCGTGGTGACCAGCAGTTGGGATCGTGCCGTTGCTCGACGGCACTCTTCGGCGAGCTCTGGGAGCAGGCGCGGGTGCAAGAAGTTCTCCGGTTCCTCGATGCCAATGAACTGCGGCGGGGCGGGGTCATAAAGTACAACGAGATATGCGAGCATCTTGAGGGTGCCATCGGACGCAAAGCGAGAGAGAATCGGCTCTTGAAATGGTGCGTCCTTGATCTGTAAGAGCAACCGGCCGTCAGGCATCGGCTCGGCAAGCACGTTCTCGATGCGTGGCACGCGTTTCCGCAGCGTGTCGAAGATGCGCTGCAGCCGCTCGGGGTGCTGTTCGTTCAGATACTGGATGACGTTGGGTAGGTTGTCACCTGTCTTGCTGAGCCTTTCCTGTGGTCCGGCCTCCGGTTGGCTTCGTGTATCCTCGATGGACAGATACGAGACATACCAATCTGTGATGAACTCTCGAAGTGCTGCTACGCGCGGGTGCTCCTCAAACTGGCCTAGCGCACTAACCGCAATGAGATCGGGGGACTTCAGCTGCTTCTCGATGCGCCTATCCTGCTCGTCGGGCATCTCGCCGCTTGTCGCGTGGCCCCGACCCTGCCGATACTCCAGGAACCTGAACGGTCTGCCGCGTGAACCCCTTCTCCATTGAAGCCACTCATGGACCACAACGGGGCCTTTGTCCACCTCGTCGACCGCTAGGTGGTACGTGATGAGGGGCTGTCCGGGCTGTTCGCGGTACTTCAGCTCGATGACGATGGCCTCCTGTTGCCCGCGCGTTCTCAGCTCCTTGGCGCGTCCGCGCCTGTCCCAGGCATGGCGAAGTCCGAAGCGGAAGCACTCGGACAGAAAATTGAATACGTCAAACAACGTAGACTTGCCGCTGGCGTTCGGGCCCAGGAGGACCGTGAGCGGGGAGATATCCCTTAACTCGACCCGCTTGAGTGCCCGGTAGTTCTCCACGCGGAGGTCTTCGATTCGGGCTTGCCCTGTCTGTGCGCTTTCGCGACTAAAGGTCTTTGTCCTGCCCATCGCGGGTTCCTTTCGCCATGCACGGAGCTGCCCGCGCGCTATCTTGTCTCATCATTAGCGGCTGATCCTGTAGCCTTCTACCAATGCATGGTGCGGAAAATACTCCGTCGGGTCGATGAGGGCCAACACGCTTTCAGCGCAGCCGTCGTGGCCGCGTTACCGCATAAGCATACTCGATCACTGCCCGTGCGGCAATACGTCAACCTAGAGGGCCTCGTCGGCGACTTTGGCGATCCAGCGGCGGGCCCACTCGACGGCTTCGAGGTCGAGGTCGCAGATGCAGGTGGCGAGGAAGATCATGGCTTCGATGCGGCCCTGGCGCAGCCAGCGGAGGCCGGTTTGGCACTCGTGTTCGAGCAGGTCGAGGGGCATGGGGCGTTTCTCGCCGTAGTCGTACATGTAGCAGCCGAGGACCTTGCCGCAGGAGGGGGCGAGGGCTTCGAGGGATTCGAGGCTCTGCTCGAGGTGTTCGAGTTCGGCCGCGCGCCAGAACCAGAGGGTGACCTTGTCGCAGAGCGCGAGGTAGTCGCCCAGCGGCAGGCGGAGCTGGCGGTCGTAGAGGACGACCCAGAGGTCGAGCGTGCGGCCGTCGACGGTGAGTTGGGTCCGGAGGTCTCGGAGCTCGTCGAGGGTGAGGGCGCCGTAGCCCTTGGGGCCGGGTTCGTCGTGGAAGAAGTCGTCCATCATGACGCCGGTCATGTTGGGGAGTTCGTCGGCGAGCTTGAGGACTTCGGCGCGTTCGGTGGCATCGGTGACGCCGCCGGCGCCGACGACGGACCAGACGAGGTTCTTCATGGGATGGAGCGGCAGGGCGTACTGGTGGAAGGGGGGCGCGGGCTTGCCGCCGTAGCCGACGATGATCACGTTGGGGATCCCCATGTAGAAGGCGCCCTCGGCGGGCGTCATGCGCGACGGCTCGGGCACGCCCCACTCGGCAGCGGTGTGGCAGCCGGCTTCCTGGCCCCAGATCCAGAGTTTTTCGCGGATGCGTGGCATGTCTCTGTCTCCGTATCAGTATGCAGTGTGTGGCATTGAGCCCACGTTGTCTCCTGAAAAGCGAACAGATGTTTGCTAGAATACAACGTTAATGAGGAGGGGCCAAGCGTGTATCTGGCATACCTTGACGAGTCCGGCGACGCTGGATTGGAGCGGAGCCCAACGAGGTTCTTTGTGCTCGCGTGCGTCCTGGTTCATGAGAGCGTGTGGCTCGAGAGCCTCGACACGCTCGTGAGGATGCGCCGCCGGCTTCGGACAGACTACTTGATTCCAACAAGACCCGAGATCAAGGCTATTGATATCCGGAAGGCGGCCGGGGTCTTCAGGAGTCTGGGGTGGTCCAGAGGCCGAAGGATGCAGCTTTTTCGCGATTTCCTGCAGTTTCAGCAGAGGGAGCTTCGAACATCTGCTTTCGCGGTTGCGGTAGAGAAGCGGCTTGCGGCGCAACGTGGGTGGGACTCGCGATTCGCGGCGTGGACATTCGCGCTGCAGAGGATCAACAGGTTCTGCGAGGACCATGCCGAGTGGGCGACGATCTATCCCGATGAAGGGCACGGTCCGTTCATCAGGAAGAGGATCCGCCACATGCGACGGCATCACGTCATTAGGGGACACTGGGCTCCTAGACGGATTGAGTTCCCTTTGCAGAGGGTAGTTGAAGATCCAAATGAACGCGCCTCGCACGACTCCTATTTCATCCAATTGGCTGACTGGAACGCTTACGCGGCCCACCGTTCGAAGTACGTCGACCCCAAAGCCTCCATTCCGGCTGATCTGTGGGACGAGTTGTCGGGGAGTCTCGTGATGGCGGTCAATAGGGTCAGGGGCGGGCCGCCGGGAATCGTCAGGTACCCGTGAAAAGCGACAGCAAGAAGCTCCCGGCAGGACGTCCTCCACACCGGGAGCCTTAAGGAGCAGTCCTACACCCAACATCGGTTGGGTTCAGACTACAATAGGTTTATCGGCTGTATTGGTCTGCTTTGTCAAGCCCTTTTTCGCGGTGTTTTCCCTTGCCGCTTGTGTTCGCCGGTGGATCTGATTGTGCGCCTATATCGGCCAGGGGGTGTCGCGGGGGATCATGTGGGAGAGGATGCGGCAGCCGTCGTCGGTGACGGCGATGACGTCCTCGATGCGCATGCCGAACCGGCCGGGGACGTAGATGCCTGGCTCGACGGTGGAGGTGACGCCGGGCTCGAGGACGACGTCGCTGCCCTTGACGAGGTAGGGGTATTCGTGGCCGTTGTAGCCGATGCCGTGTCCGAGCCGGTGGAGGAAGTACTGGCCGTAGCCGCGCTCGTCGAGCCAGCCGCGGGCGGCGTCGTCGATGGAGCCGCAGGTGGCGCCGGGTCGGATGGCGTCGAAGGCGGCCTGCTGGGCGTCTTTGAGGGTGGTCCAGGCCTTGCGGGTCTCTTGGGGGATGTCGCCGACCATGAGGGTGCGCGAGATGTCCGAGAAGAAGCCCTCGAGGCGGCAGCCGCTGTCGATGACGACGGCGTCGCCGCTTACGATGGGGCGGTCGCCGGTGGGGATGTGTGGGTCGGAGGCGCGGGGGCCGCTCTGGACGAGGGCGCCGCCGGCGATGTTGGCCTCGGAGCGGTATTTTTCGCCGACGAGGCGGGAGAACTCGGTCTCGGTCATGCCTTCGTTGAAGTCGGCGATGGCGGCGGTCAGTGCCGCGCCGGTCTTGGCGCAGGCCTGCTCGATCAGGTCGAGTTCCTGTGGGCTCTTGATCATGCGGCAGCGGTTGATGAGGGGCCGGCCGTTGATGAAGGTGGCGCCCGGCAGCGCGCTGCGCAGCCCTTCGTGGACCCAGAGCGAGGTCTCGCCGTCGAGGGCGACTGTGGCGCGGGCGAGGCCGTTGTTGGTGAGGGTGTCGGCGATCAGCTTGAAGGGGTCCTCGTGCTCTTCCCAGGCGACGACGCAGCCGAGGGCCTTGGCCTGCTCGGTGCGGTGGGCTTCGAAGGCGGGGACGATGAACCAGGGTTCGGCGTCGCGCGCGATGATGAAGGCGACGACGCGGTCGCTCGGTCCCATGGGGGCGCCGGAGAAGTAGAGGATGCTGGGGCCGCCGAAGACGTAGAGCAGGTCGGCGCCGGCCTGCTCGAGTTGGGTCCTGGCTTTGTCAACGCGTTGTGTGCAGAGGGCTGGGTCCACGATTCGATTCCCCTTCGGTTGTTCGGTTCGGGCTCGGGGCGACGCCGGCGCGCGGCTCAGACGAGTTCGACGTTGGCGCGCGGGACGACGACGGCGTCGCCGTCGTCGAGCGTGGCCTGGAGCGTGCGCACGAGTGCGCCGGTTTCGATTTTGACGAGTTCGGACGGCAGGGCGGTGACGGCGCCGAGCCGGCCGAAGTAGGGCTCGCGGATGATGCGGATGCGCGAGCCGATCTTGAGTTCGCCCCCGCCGGTGGCCTCCTCGGCGGCGATCGAGGCGCCGTTGCGGTGCGGCACGATGATTTCGGGCCGGATGACGCCGGCGCGGATCTGGGTGGCGCCGTTGATGGAGCCGTTGAGGCCTTTGAGCGAGCTGAGGAGGTCGAAGGTCTTGTGCGCCATCTCGATTTCGCCGAAGCCCTCGGTGAGCACGAGGGTGACGCCGACGGCTTCGTCGCCGGTGATCGCCACGCCGATTTCGTAGCCGAGCAGTTCGATGAGTTCCTTCTCCACGATGCCGGCGACGACGACGCCGACGACGCCGGAGCGCGCGGCCTTCTTGAGCGCCTCGCCGGTGACGAGGCGGCGTCCGACGATGATCTTGTCGCGGAGCTCGCCGGTGATGTCGCGGGGTGTGATCGTGCGTTCCGGCTCGGGCATGATGTGGAGGGTGCCCTCGCGCTCGCCGCCGATGCCGAAGATGCCCTGCACGAGGGCGGCGGGTGTCTCGATCACGACGCCCTCGTCGGGGATGATCTCGACCACGGTGCCCTGGACGTAGGCGGTGAGGTTGACGGGGGTCGGGGGGCGGCGGATGCCGACGTTGCCTGAGACGTCGCTGATGTATTCGATGGTGCCTGCGGCGGGGGCCTTGGCTTCTGACTTGAAGAGGCCGAAGAAGTACGAGGCGCGGGCGATGACCTGGCCTTCGGCGACGGTGTCTTCGAGGGCGACGAGCAGCTTCTGGGGGACCTCGCCGGGGTTGATGCCGAGGATGTGGGCAACCTTGATCTGGTCGAGGTCGCCGGGCAGGTCGGCGCGGGCCACGATGGTGTGGGGCTCGACGCGGTCGCCTTTGTTGACGAGGACGGTGCCCTTGATGGGCAGCTTGCGCGTTTTGCGCACGATGGTGTTGGGGGTGACGGTCAGCCCCGGGGTGTATGCGGTGCCCACGTGCGTGTTGCTCCTGTGCGCGGTCGTGTCGGCTTCGGTTGTCTCCTGCCGGGCCGCTGCGGCGCGGCCGCTCGTTGGCGGTCCATCGGGCGCCGGCGCTATTCGACGCGCTGGAGGCCGAGGGATTCGGCCCATTCGTTGAGCTTGGCGCGGCGTGCGTCGTCGTCGGCCGGCAGTTGTCCGGGCACGCCTCGGCAGTCCACGATGAGGCCGACGGCGCCGCCGTAGAGTGTTGTTTCCTTGGTGCGTCCGGGCCCGGCGCCGACGTCGAACCGGCGGGTGGGGGCGATCGTGCCCGTGGCGGTCTGGCCGAGTTCGAGCGGCACGAGGCGCATCTGGCCGTAGTGGACGGTTTCGGTGATGGTGCGTCCGTCGCTGGTTGAGAGGTCGAGTCTCAGGGCCGGTTCGCCGTCTTTCCTGCCGTGGCCCACGGCGGTCACCGCCGAGCCGAGCACGATGAGGCAGTCGCGGCGGAAGACCTCGGCCGCGGCGGCCGGGTGCAGCTTGCTCAGGATGCCGATCTGGGGCATCATGAAGATGGAGTCCACGGCAAGCGTGGTGATGCCCTGGGGCTGGAAGCCGTCGAGCATTATCCAGGCGGCCTGGGTGCGGCTGGGGGCGTGGCTGAGCACGCCGCCGCTGCCGATGATCCAGTCGAGGGCCATCATGTCGACGAGGGTTTCGCCGCTGTCGGTCTGGCTGAAGGCGTCGGAGACGCTGCGCTGCTGCTGGACGCCCTTGAGCCCGACGGCGAGCAGCTTGTGGTGTTCGAGGCTCAGGCGCAGGGCCTCGCGCGCGATGGCCTGCTCGATGAGCAGGTCGGACAGCGCCTGGGGGATGGTGGTGGGTCGGATCATTTTGTTGCGCAGCGTATTCCGCAGCTTCGGCTCGTCGATCTCGAACGGCACCCACTTGCTCACGTTGGCGATGCCGGCTTCCTTGAGCACGTTGCAGATCGAGTAGCTCAGGCCGAAGTTGGCGCTCACGGTGCGGTTGAATATGCGCTCGCCTGTGCGCGCGTCGCCGAAGACGGAGAAGATGTCGGTGGTGGCGCCGCCCACGTCGACGGCGAGCACGTTGGCGCGCTCGTCTTCGGCGAAGGTCTGCACGGCGCGGCCCACGGCCATGGGGGTGGGCATGATGTCGCCGCTGACCCAGCTCATGAGCTTGCTGTAGCCGGGCGCCTGCTGCATGACGTGTTCGAGGAAGATTTCGTGGATGGCCTCGCGGGCGGGGGCGAGGTTTTCCTGTTCGAGGCGCGGGCGGATGTTGGGGACGTCCTGGACGGCCATTTTCTTGCCGATGATGTCGCGCACGCCGGCGCGGGCGTCCACGTTGCCGGCGTAGATGACGGGCAGCTCGAAGCCGATGCCGAAGCGGGGCCGGGTGTCGGCGGCGAGCAGGGTGCCGGCCAGGTCGGCCAGGTGGGTTTTGGTGCCGCCGTCGGTGCCGCCGGCCATGAGGAACATGTCGGGGCGCAGGTGGCGGATGCGCTCGATGCGCTCGTGTTCCTTGCGGCCGTCGTCCACGGCGAGGGTGTCGATGACGATGGCGCCGGCGCCCAGGGCGGCGCGTTCGGCGCTCTCGGCGGTCATGGCTTTGATGACGCCGGCGACGCACATCTGGAGGCCGCCGCCGGCGCTGGAGGTGGACAGGAACAGGTCCACGCCCTGGTCGGGCCCGCGCTTGGGGCAGATGAGGGTGTCGCCGTCGAGCAGGGCGCGGCCGGTGAGCTCCTGGAGCTCGGTGACGGCGGTGATGACGCCGACGGTGACGTCGTCAAAGGGCGCCTCGACGGTGGTGGGCGCCTCGCCGCGGCCGATGAGCCGGTAGGACCCTTCCTTCTTGAGGATGAGGATCGCCTTGGTGGTGGTGCTGCCGCAGTCGGTGATGAGAAACGAGTCAGTTTTTTCGATGTCCATGCACAGCGTCGTCCCGCAACGGTGACCGGTTTGGGCGCCTCCTCCCTTGGCGGCCAGAACCGTTATGTATACGGCCTGGCGTGCCGGGCGTCAACCCTTTTGAGCGGGCGGCGAGGTGGGGTTCCCGGGCGCGTTGAGCGAAGGCGCCCCCCGCACCGGGGCCGGTGTGGGGGGCGCTGGTCGTACAGGTCTGGGCGTTTTTGGGCGCGGCGGTTACTCGCCCTCGAACTCGACGCCGCCCATCATGGCGCCGAACATCATGCCAACGAAGCTTTCGACGGCGGCCTCGAAGTCGTCGCGGTCGAGCTTCATGCTGACGGTCGCCTTCGAGCCGGTCGCGTTCATCTTGAGCGCCTTGATGAGCTCGGCGGCCTCGGGCATCATTTCGGCGAGCTGTTCGCCGAGCGGCTTGACCTGGGTGTTGAACATCTCGACGAGTTCAGCGGCGGCCTCCTTGTTGGTGAAGCCGATCTGGACGTCGAGGGCGACCTTCTCCGCGTAGTTGAAGGAGCCGGCGACGCTCTTGAGGGCCGAGGCCTTCAGGGCGGTCTCGTCGTCGCCGTTCTCTTCTTCCTCGGCGATGGCGTCGCGCACGGCCTTCGAGAGGCTGGCGACGCCCCAGACGGTGGCTTTGGTGTCGGTGTCCTTCATGAGCGAGGTGAGCGTGGCGTTGGCCGCCAGGCCGCCGGTGAGCATGTTGGCGATGTCGGCCTCGACGTCTTCTTTGGGGGCGAAGAGCATGACGCCGGGGAGGAAGCAGATGTCCACGTCCTCGATGTCGTAGACGGTCTTGCCCTCGACCTTTCTCGATTCGGGCTCCTCGCCCTCCTCCTCCTCGTAGAGTTCGACGAACTTCTTTTCGGAGGGCAGGTTGCCGGCGACGGCGATGTAGATGGCGGGGTCGGCCTCGATGTCTTCGGGGTCGATGACGACGGCGACCATCATCTGCGTGATGTCTTCCTCGATGTCGATGCCCAGGGCCTCGAGTTCCTCGAAGGTGTCCTCGTCGGACATTTCTTCGATCATGTCAAAGAGCCCGGTTTCAGCCAGCTTGCTCCAGTCAACGGCGATGACGACCGTGGCGTCTTTGGGCATGTACTTGGTGAGGCTTGCGGGGCCGGCGGCGGCCTCGACAGCCGTGGCGATGGGCCCGGCCGCGGCCGAGGCCGTTGCGGCGAGCGCCAAGGCGAGCACTGCGGTGAAGACCAATGTGAGACGGTTCATGCCATTTCTCCTCATCTGCACGTTCATGACTCTGTTCTAAACTTGTGTGTGTCGTCGCCCGATACGTTTGGTGGGGCCCTTGGTTTGCACGAGGGCGTTAAACGGCCCCAACCTTAGGAGCCCTTGCGGCGAGTGTCAACGAAATTCGGGGACGCCGCCCTCGGGCCGGGGCCCCGTGCGCCGGGCGCGTCGGAGACGCATCCGGCTTGACATCGCCTGCGCCTTGGGCTATATGGTGCACCTCTTGCCTGAAGTTCAGGTGTGCGTGCCGGGATAGCTCAGGTGGTAGAGCAGGGGACTGAAAATCCCCGTGTCGTCAGTTCGACTCTGACTCCCGGCATTTTTTTTATGCCTGCACGTGGAGGGCCCGCACGCATGCCGACCGTTGCTTTTCCAGCCGAGCACGCCGCGCCCGAAGTCGCCGCCGTGTACCGCGCCGCCGCGCAGGAGCGGTTGCGCGCACTCATGACGCTGGCGGGGGGCCTGGCGCACAACGTGCGCAGCCCGCTCACGGCGATTATGGGCCGGGCCGAGCTCATCAGCTTTCGCCAGCCCGAGCTGGGCGAGCAGATGGGCAACGTCGTCAGTGAGTGCGAGCGCGTCAACGGGATGCTGCGGTGGTTGACGGAGGCGCTGACGCTTCGGGCGGCCATGGCGCCGCAGCCGGTGGTGCTCAACGACCTGGTGGCGCGCGAGTGCGAGTTCATGCGGTTCGACCGGCACTTCAAGCACGAGGTGCACAAGGAGTTCGCGCTCGCCGAGGCGCTGCGCCCCGTGTCCGCCGTCTACGGCGCGCTGGCTGAGGCGTTTGCGGCGATCGTGGACAACGCGGTCACGGGGATGCGCGAGTCGGCCGAGCGCCGCCTCGTGATTGCCACCGAGGTCAAGGGCGACGCCGTCCGGCTCAGTGTCTGCGACTCGGGCCGGGGGATCAGGCCGGACACCCTGCTGCGGGTGTTCGAACCGGGCTTTACGACCCGTGAGGGCGATCGGTACGGCGACCGGCCTGTCGAGGGCACGGGCCGGGGCTACGGCCTGACGTTCGCGGGTGCCGCCGTCGAGGAGTGCGGCGGCACGGTCGAGGTGAGCTCCGAGCCCGGCGCCGGGACGACGGCGACGATTATTCTGCCGGCCTGCTAGTGTCATCGGTCCCTTCCGGCGGCGTGCGCCCCCAGTGTGTTCCCTTCAGGTTCCGGGTCGGGCCGCCGTGCGGTTGACGGCAGCGGCCCGTGTCTGCTTCCCCTTTGACGGTCGGTGGGTCGAAGTTCTTCGATTCAATTGTGCGGGGGCATTTGTCTTGCGCACGGCGGGGGCCGTGGTATCGTAGGCGCCCGTGCGTGCGCAGGGCGCCCGCGGTCAACAGGAGACGGTTATGGATCCGGCCGGGGAGTGCAGGGAACTGCTCGAGCAGTCGTTTTCGCAGGCGGAGGCCGAGGGGTGCGATCCCGCCGAGGTGGGGGCGATCCGGGAGCGGGCCGAGGCGCTCGGCGCGCTCGAGACCGAGGCGGCGCGGCGTGACTGCCTTGCGCTGGTGGATGAGGTCGAGGCGCTGGCGGTGCAGGAGGGCTTCGCCTACGAGGAGCCGGACGAGTTCGACGAGATCGTGGCGGAGCGTCCGGAGCCGTTGCCGGACGCGGCGCGGGTGCCGGCTGCGGCGGTGGTGCAGGACAAGGTGCTGGGCGCGTGGCTCGGCCGGTGCGCGGGCTGCATGTTGGGCAAGCCGGTGGAGGGGCGGCCCCGCGCGGTGATCGAGCCGCTGCTCAGGTCGGTGGATGCCTGGCCGCTCGACGACTATTTCCCGCCCATTCCCACGCTGCCCGACGGGGTGAAGTTCGACCAGCCGCCGCTTCATCTGAACCGGGGCCACATCGATCGGGCCGTGCGCGACGACGACACGGACTATCCGGTTGTCGGGCTGAAGGTGCTGGAGGGCACGGGGCGGGGTTTCACGCCCGAGGACGTGGCGGACGAGTGGCTCGCGTCGTTTCCGTACGGCATGGTGTACACCGCCGAGCGCGTGGCGTACCGCAACCTGGTCAACGGCCTCAAGCCGCCGCAGAGCGCGCGGTTCCGCAATCCGTACCGGGAGTGGATCGGCGCGCAGATTCGCGCGGACATCTGGGGCTGGGTCAATCCGGGCGATCCGCGGCGCGCGGCCGAGTACGCGTACCGCGACGCGTGCATCTCGCACACGAAGAACGGGCTGTACGGGGCGCTGTTTTTTGCGGCGGCGATCGCGCAGGCGTTCGTGACCGAGGATCCGGGTGAGGTCATCGAGGTGGGCCTGGCGGCGATTCCGGCCAACTGCCGGCTGGCGCGGGCGGTCGAGCAGGTGGTCGAGTGGTGCGAGGGGCTCGAGACGGGCGACTGGGAGTGGGTCTGGGAGCAGGTGATGGCGTTCTGCGGGGACATGCACTGGATCCACACGATCAACAACGCGATGATGGTGGTCATGGCGGTGCTTCTGGGCCGGGGCGACTTCACCCGGACGATTTCGATCGCGGTGATGGCGGGGCTCGACACGGACTGCAACGGGGCGACGGCGGGGTCCGTGCTCGGCGCGATGCTGGGCGCGAGCAAGCTGCCGGCCACGTGGGTCGAGCCGCTCGGCGACCGGCTGGAGAGCGCCGTCAGCGGTGAGCACTCGAACGCGATCAGCGAGTTGGCGGCGCGCACCGTGCGGGTGGCGTCGAAGAGGAGGAATTAGGCGCCGATCTTCACAGATCAGCAGAGATGGATCGGTGTCGATATGTGGTGAGTCCGAAAGGAGTTCGTTGGCATGGCTGAGTTTGACGGCGACAGGGCGTACAGGATTCTGGAATCGATCGCGCACGAGCGGTTGGCGGGCACGGAGGGCGAGCGCAAGGCGGCCGAGACGCTGGCGGGCCACCTGCGCGGCTCCGGGCTGGAGCCGGAGCTGGAGGAGTTCCGGATGTGGACGTATATCAGCGACGAGGCGCGGCTCGAGGTGCTGGAACCGTACACGGCGAGCTACGAGGCGGCCGTCATCGGCCTGAGCGGCACCACGCCGGAGGGCGGGCTCGAGTGCGGGTTCAAATACGTCGAGGACGGCTCGAGCCAGTACTTGATCGACGTGGCGGGCAAGGCGCTGCTCGTGAGCGGCGGGCTGAGCTACGAGAAGGTGCGGGAGCTGCTGGAGAAGAAGGTGGCGGCGCTGGTGACGGTGAGCAACCCGCACCGGATGCACAACCGCAAGTCGTGGCGCGAGCAGATGCGGATGCGGGTGGGCAAGGTGCCGAGCGTGGACATCGTGTTCGAGGACGGGCTCGAGCTGGTCAAGAAAGGGGCGAGCCGGGTGCGGCTGCACGTGACGCAGGACGAGCGCGAGGGGGTGTCGCGCAACGTGGTGGCGGAGGTCCCGGGCACGGAGTTTCCCGACGAGGTGATCGTGTGCGTGGCGCACTACGACGGGATCAGCAAGAGCGTGGGCGGCCACGACAACGCGTCGGGCTCGGCGATCATGACCGAGCTGGCGCGGTGCGTGGCCGACGCGCCGCTCAAGCGCACGGTGCGCGTGGTGCTCTGCGGGGGCGAGGAGTTCGGGCTCTACGGCAGCCGCGACTACGTGGCCAAGCACAAGGACGAGATGGAGAACGTGCGGCTCTGCGTCAACTGCGACATCGCGGGCGCGATCTTCGGCTCGAATAGCTGTTTCGTGACCGGGCCGGACTCGTTGAGGTGGTACCTCGACGCGATGGGCAAGGAGTACGGGATGGGCTACCAGGTGGCCACGGCGGTGTATTCGAGCGACAACGTGCCGTTCAACAACGAGGGCGTGCCGGCGGCCTCGATCACGCGCGGGGGCGGGTACTGCTGCGAGATCCACACCTCGCGCGACGAGTTCGAGGACATTGACGGGGCGCACCTGGCGATCACGGGCCGCTACATCCTCGAGTTCCTGCGCCGGGTGGGCAACGCGGTGGTGTTCCCGTTCAAGCGGGAGATCTCCGACGAGGCGACAAAGCAGGTCAAGGAATACGTCGAGCGGATGAAGGGCGAGCACTACAAGCCGCTCAAGCGGCTCAAGGCGAAGAAGAAGTAGTAGCCGCAGATTTCACGGATCGCTCTGGTCTGTGCCGTCCCGCACCTCGCGGCCCGGCGACGTTGGCGGGGTCTAGCGCCGTCGGCGCGGCGGACGCTAGCCCGGCCCGCGAGGGCCGGGGTCAAGGACGCGGGAACCCATCCAATTCAAGCCCCGGAGGGGCGGCACAACCGCATCTGCCGCCCCTCCGGGGCTTCGTGTTGTTTGGCGCGGCTCCTTCCCTGGGGCTGGCGCCCCAGGCTAGGATCCGTCGCCCCTCCGGGGCGCGGATTGTGTGTTTTCTCGTCGTGAACCTGGGGCTTACGGGCCTGTTGAAAAACTCTGTTTATGTAAGCCCTTCAGGCTATGCTTCGGTTTATTGCGGCGTTCGTACCCAGGGTGGCGCTTCGCTGACCCTGGGCTGTTCTATGCAGCCCCTTCGGGGCAAAGCTGCGAAGGGCAAAGGCGGAGTTTTTCAACAGGCCCTGGCGCCCGAGGCTACTGCCAGACGCCGCTCCGCGGCTGGGGGAGAACGAGGGCGGCCAGGGGGCGCTACTGCAAGCGGATGGGGGGCGAGGAACTGGGGGAGGACGGGCACGGCCAGGGGGCGGTACTGCAAGCGGATGGGGGGCGAGGAACTGGGGGAGAACGAGGGCGGCCAGGGGGCGCTATTTCAGGCGGATGCGGGGTCAAAGAACTCGAGGAGAATGGGCGCGGCCGGTGGGGGCTATTTCAGGCGGATGCGGGGGTCGAGGAAGGCGTAGCTGACGTCCACGATGATGTTGGCGATGACGAAAACGAGGGCGAGCATGATGACGCCGCCCTCGATGAGGGGGACGTCGCGTTCGAGCACGGCCTGGAACATGGCGCGGCCGATGCCGGGCCAGGCGAAGACGGTTTCGGTGGCGATGGCGCCACCCATGAGCGAGGCGAGGTTGAGGCCGATGATGGTGACGACGGGGATGAGGGCGTTGCGCAGCCCGTGCTTGAAGAAGACGGTGGGCCGCGAGAGGCCCTTGGCGCGCGCGGTGCGGACGTAGTCCTGGCGGATGACCTCGAGGAGGCTCGAGCGCGTCATGCGCGCGATGTAGCCGACGAGCAGCGCCGAGAGGGTGAGCGCGGGCAGGAGCAGGTACTTGGGGGTGACGTATTCCGGATCGGGGAATGGCAGGAGCCTGAGTATGCTGCAGAAGAGCAGGATGGCCATGAGGCCGAGCCAGAACACGGGCGTGGAGATCCCGAGGACGGAGACGGCCATGACGGCGCCGTCAATCCACGAGCCCTGGCGGTAGGCGGCCAGGCATCCAAGCCCCATGCCGAGCACGACGGCGATGGCCACGGACGCGACGGCGAGCAGGACCGTGGCACCGGCGTGCTCGAGGAGGATGTCGGTGACCTTGCGCTTCTGCGCGTAGGAGCGGCCGAGGTCGAACTGGGCGAGCCGGCCCATGAAGTAGCCGTACTGGACGAGGATCGGCTTGTCGAGGTGGTACTTGGCGTGGATGGCGGCTTTGACCTCGTCGTCGCCGTGCTGGCCCATGAGCATGTCGGCGGGATCGCCCGGGGTGGCGAAGACGAGGAAGAAGACGACGGTGGCGATGCCCCACAGCACCGGGATGGCGAGCAGCAGGCGGCGCAGGATGTAGGTGCCCATGGTTCGGCGGCTACGCCGGCGGGCGCGAGAACCGCAGTTTGTGCAGCGGCATGCGGAAATCGCCCTGCAGCGGCAGGGTCCAGCCCTCGACGTAGGGCTTGATCAAGATGACGTCGCGGTACCAGTACACAAAGAGCCAAGCGGCGTCCTCGACGATCGAGCGGTTCGCCGTGCGATAGAGTTCGCGGCGCTCCTCGGGGTCGATCGAGTGGCGGGCCCGCTCGATGAGCGTGTCGTATTCGGGGTTTGAGTAGCCGCCGTAGTTGGCCTCGATGTCGGTGTGCAGCAGGACGTAGAGAAAGTTGTCCTCGTCGGCGACGTCGGCGAGCCAGCCCGAGCGAAACAGGAGCGGCTCGTGCTTCTGCATCGAGTCGAGGTGGGCGGCCCACTCGAGGTTCTTGAGCCTGACGTTGACGCCGATGTCGCGCAGGTTGTTCTGGATGGCGGTGCAGACGCGGGCGTGGTCCTCGCTCTGGTTGAATTGCAGCGTGATTGCCGGCAGGCCGTCGCCGTTGGGATAGCCGGCTTCCTCGAGCAGGGCGCGGGCCTTATCGGGGTCGTAGGGGTAGCCTTCGAGCGTCTCATCGAAGGTGTCCTCGAAGCCGGGCGGCAGGACGCCGCGCGCGGGCTGGGGGATGCCCTCGAGCAGCACGTCGCAGATGGCCTTCTTGTTCACGGCGTAGTTGAAGGCCTGGCGCAGCTTGACGTTGCCCTTGAACGGCGGCTTGGTGTGGTTGAAGCCGATATAATAGACGCCGAGGATGGGCCAGAGCCTGGCCTCGTCGGGGTAGTCGCGCAGGAGGTCCTGCTTTCGGTTGGGCGGCATCTCGGGGAGGATGTCGAAGTCGCCGTTGAGGTACTTGCTGAGCGCGACGGACTCCTCGAAGACAACCTTGAACTTGATGTATTTGATGCCGGCCTTGTCGCCCCAGTAGTCGTCGAACCGCTCGAGGAGGATGACGGCGTCCTTCTTCCACTTGACGAAGCGGTAGGGGCCGCAGCCCATCGGGTGGGCGGCGATGTCCTCGCCCCATTTCTCGACGTGCTCGCGCGGCACGGGGGAGGCGGCCTCCATCGAGAGCATGGCGAGGAAGGGGGCGAAGGGGCGCTCGAGCGTGATGCGCAGGGTGTAGGGGTCGAGCACCTCGATGCCCTCGACGTGCTGGCCGGGTTTGCCTTTGAACGTGTCGGCGCCCTTGATTTCCTCGAGGACCCAGCGCTGGTTGGCGGCAGTGGCGGGGTCGAGCACGCGCTCCATCGAGTACTTGAAGTCCTCGGCGGTGACCTCGCGCCCGTTGTGGAACGTGATGCCCTTGCGCAGGTGGAAGGTGTAGACGGTCTTGTCGTCGCTCTCCTCCCAGTGGGTGGCGAGCTGGGGGACGACCTCGAGGGTGAGGGGGTCCTGCTCGACGAGGCCGTCGAAGATGCACTGGGCCACCGTCGAGGCGGTGGTGTCGCGCAGGTGGGCGGGGTCGAGCGAGGGGGCGTCGGTCTTGAGGCGATAGACGAGGGTCTCGTCGCGCGGCGGGCCGCTGCGCGCGAACACGAAGATGCCGCCGACGACGGCCGCGGCGAGCACGGCTATGATGAGCGCCGTTTTGCCCACGGTGCTTACGTGGCCTCCTTGTCCGGGGTGGGTTTTCCGGTGGGTTTGGTCTCGCCCGGCGGGCGTTTGAGGTCGTCGATCTTGCGGTTGAGGGCGCGCAGGGTGTTGACGACCTGGGCGTTGAACTCGCGCTGCTGGGTCCACATGCGCCAGGTGTAGAACTTGAGCAGGTACCAGAGCACCTTCTTGACGAGGACCTCGAGCCAGCCGAAGGGGCCGCCCTTGTTGGGGATGGGGAAGTCGGCGATGTCTATCTCGTGGGTGCGCTGGAGCATCTTGAGCGAGTAGCGCAGGAAGTCCTCCTCGCTTTTGGCCTCAGCGACCTCGAGCCTGGTGATGCCGGTGAGGTTGTAGCGGTCGTAGACGCCGGCGGCGCGCTTCTGCTCGATGCGCTCGCGGATGCGGCGCATGATGTCGTCGGTGTCGACGCCGTCGGTTTGGATGTCGAAGGTCTGTTGCTCGGCCATGGGGCGTTCCGTCGCGAGGTGTGCGGCCACGATACCAAAAAGGATGGGTCACGCAAAGGCGCAAAGGAAAAGGGAACATGGGGCAAGCTTTGCCTGAGGTTTTCCTATTGGGCGGGGTGGACGAGGAGGCCGACGGCGAGGACGATGGCGAGGAGGGGGAGCTGGGGTTCGTTGTCGCTGGTTTCGACGAGGTAGGTGTCGCGGCCGGTCTTGCGGGGGGAGACGTCGGCGACGGGGCTGGTGTTGAGCAGGACGTGGAAGTCCCAGGCGGCGAAGTCGCCGGCGATGGTGTAGTCGCCGGCGCGGGCACGGACGGCCACGGCGTCCTTGCCCTTGTGGGCAAGTCGGGCGAAGGGCTTGCCGGCGACCTCGATCTCGACGGCGGTGCCCGCGAGCGTGCGGCGGGGGTGGACGGCGGCGAGGGGGTCGCCGTCGGGCGAGCGGAGGATGAGGGCGCGGGCGCGGCCGTGGGGGACGGTCTCGATGCGGATGAGGCGGGTGTCGTCGGCGTCGGCGATCCAGAGCGCCTCATCGGGCGCGGCGCCGAGATGTGGTACGCGGTACTTCATGGCTCGCTAGCGTTGCGGCGGCCCGGGCGAGTAGGCGCGGAAGCCGAGGGCGTCGACCATGGCGTAGGCGGCGCCGATGCCGAGGCCGATGTTGTCGGCTTCGTGCGCGTCGGAGCCGACGGTGACGCGCTTGCCGCCGAGCTCGCGGTAGGGCCGGAGCAGCTCGACGGAGGGGTAGAAGTTGCGCGAGGGCCGGATGAGGCCGCGGGTGTTGATCTCGAGGGCGGCGGCCGATTTGATGACGTCGAAGAGGCACTTGTGAAGCCGTCGCCGCAGGGGCTCGTTGCGCCAGAGGGCGTTGTTGGGCCCGGCGTACTTGCTCACGTAGTCGAAGTGGGCGATGGCGCCGAAGAGCCCGCTGCGGGCCGAGGCGGCGACCTCGTCGAGGTAGCCGGCGTAGACGGCTTCGAGCTCGAGCTCGGCGATTATCTCCGGCCCGAGCATACGGCCGCGGACGTAGTGGACGGCGCCGAGGACGAGGTCGAAGCGCTTGCCGGGGAGGGCGTCGCGGATCTCGGGCTCGAAGCGCTGCTGGTAGTCTATCTCGACGCCCTTGAACACGACGAGGTGGCCGGCGTGGGCGGCCTTGGCGGCCTCGATCTGCTCGGTGTACTGCTCATAGTCGAAGTAGCCGTATCCGGGGTCCTGCTCGTCGAAGTCCCAGTGGTCCACGAAGCAGACGGCGCCGAGGCCGAGCTCGCGGGCGGCCTCGCACATGTCGTTGATGCTGTGGTGCCCGTCGGGCGAGCAGTCCGAGTGGACGTGCAGGTCGGCGGGCAGCCGGGGCGCGTTGTTCATGCCGGGCACCTCGCGAGGCGCGGTTCGCGGGAGTGTCTATTTGCCCATGCCGACGTGCTGGGCCTGTTGGAAGACCTTGCCCTCGGTCTTGATCGCGGGCGCGATGATGAGTTCGACGCCGTGCATGTCGCGGATGGCGGCGGCGCCGAGGTTGCCCATGGAGGTTTTGAGGGCGCCGACGAGGTTCTGGGAGCCGTCGTCGAGGGTGGCCGGTCCGAACAGGATCTGCTCGAGGGTGCCGGTGGTGCCGACGTGGATGCGCGTGCCCCGGGGCAGGTTGCGGTGGGGCGTGGCCATGCCCCAGTGGTAGCCGCCGCCGGGGGCTTCCTTGGCGGCAGCGAAGGCGGAGCCGACCATGACGGCGTCGGCGCCGCAGGCGAACGCTTTGCACACGTCGCCGCCGACGCTCATGCCGCCGTCGGTGATGATGGGCACGTAGCGGCGGGTGCGCAGGAAGTAGGCGTCGCGCGCGGCGGCGCAGTCGCAGGTGGCGGTGACCTGGGGCACGCCGATGCCGAGCACGCCTCGGGTGGTGCAGGCGGCGCCGGGGCCGATGCCGACGAGGAGCCCGTCGACGCCGGTCTCCATGAGCTGCAGGGCGGTCGAGTAGCTGCAGGTGTTGCCGACGATGACGGGGATCTTCATCTGGGTGCAGAACTTTTGGAAGTCGAGGGTTTCGTAGGCGTTCGAGAGGTGCTTGACGGTGGTGACGGTTGACTGCACGACGAACATGTCGGCGCCGGCCTCTTCGGCGATGCGGCCGAAGCGGACGGCGCGCTGGGGGATGGCCGAGACGACGGCGGGGGCGCCGCCCTTCTTGATCTGCTCGATGCGCGTGGAGATGAGCGACTCGTCGATCGGCTCGCGGTAGATGCCCTGGACGAGCTCGGTGGCTTTGTCGGGCGAGGCCCTGGCGATGCGCTCGAGCACATCCTCGGGATCTTTGTAGCGTGTCTGGACGCCTTCGAGATTGAGCACGGCGATGCCGCCGAGGCGGCCCATCTCGACGGCGAACCGGACGTCTACGACGCCGTCCATGGCGGCGGCAAGGATCGGCACCTGGAAGGTGAGGTTTTTGATCGTCCAGGTGCAGTCCGTCTCGTCGGGGTTGAGCGTGACGTCGCCCGGCACGAGGGCGATTTCATCGAAGCCGTAGCAGCGGCGGGCCTTGCGGCCCCGTCCGACCCACATGCCCATAGAGTCGTCCCTCCTTGAGACAATGGCAGGAACCCGTTTCGCCTCAGGTCGCGCAGGACTGCGCTTGGTGCAGCGTAGCGGGGCGGGGCGGGGGTGTCAACGGCCAGATGCAGAAAAATGTGCGGCGGCGGGTCTCATTCCTGGAGGCTGCCGCATCGGGGGCATCGGTGGACGGGTTCGTCGCGGTCGGCGGTGTAGGTGTAGGCGCAGATGGGGCATCGGAAGCCGCGCTTGACGGGGGGTTCGTAGTGCTTGGAGCGGCTGGTGTGCTCGGAGCCGACCCAGACGACGAAGAGGACGGCCAGGAAGAGGAACAGGTAGAGGAAGATGATCTCGCCGACGCTCAGGGGGATCATGATTCGTCCTCGCTGGTCGGGGGCGGTTCGTCGAACACGTCGTCGGCCGAGGGCGGCGTGCGCGCCGGCCGGCGCGCGCGCACGGAGATGGGCAGCCGGAGGCGGCCCCGGAGCTGGAAGCCCTCGCCGGTGCGGCCGATGTTGAACTCCCATCTGCTGACGTGGCGGAGGACCATGGCGTCGATCCGGGGGTCGCCCGAGGATCTGAGGGTAACCTGGACGCTGCCGTCGGCGTCGTTGATCTGGATCTCGCCCCGGACGAAGCGCACGTCCTCGCCCATGGCTTCGCCGGGCCGGACCACGAGGGCGCCCGCGCCGGGGAGTTTTCTAAAGGCGATGGTGAAGGGGATCGTGGGCGGACGGTCCGCGCCGGGGCCGATGCCGAGGATGGTGTTGCGCGCCAGGGCAAGGGAGGGGGCGGCGTCGTAGTCGGCGGGGAAGGGGGCGGCGAGCAGGGCGGCCTCCTTGGCGAAGCGCCAGGTGGCGGGGCCGACGGCGGGCTGCGCGGGCGCGGCGAGCTCGGGCTCGTCTTCCCAGACGAAGGTGGTGCGGTCGAGCTCGAGCTTGGGCGCGGCGGTGCGGCGCTGGAGCTCGACGTAGGCGAGGCGGTCGGGGTCGGCGGCGGCGGGGTTGGGCGTGGCGCGGCTCGGGTCGGGCTCGGGAGGCTGGAGGTGGGCGAGCTGGACGACGGCGGGCAGGCTGGGTGCGGGCGCCGTGCCCGGCGCGGTCTCCTTGACGGTGAAGACGCTGAAGAAGATGGTGTGTCCGAGCACCGAGACGATGGCGGCCTCGAACAAGATGCGCCGTTCCTGCCTCACCGCTCCCCCTTTGGCCGCGTGGCGATGGCCAGGTTGTTGAAGCCCTCTTCCCAGGCGATGTCCATGATGGCGATCACCCGGCCCAGGGGGATCTTGCGGTCGGCCTGGACGATGAGGCGCGGGGTTTCGTCGCCGTGGGCGAGCTTGGCGTTCTGGAGTTCGGCCCGGAGCAGCTCGTAGCCCTCGAGTGGGGAGATGAGCTTGTCGCGGAAGTACACCTCGTGCTTGTCGGTGATGATGAGGACGAGGTCGGTGGTCTGCACGCTGGTGCTGGCGGTGCTCTCGGGCAAGTCCACCTTGAGGCCGGGGCTGAAGATGAGGCTCGAGGAGAGCACGAAGAAGATGAGGAGCAGGAGCACGACGTCGACGAGGGGCGTGAGTTCGAGTTGGCCGCTGAAGATCGAGAGGCGCCGTTTAAACTTCATAGCTCTGTTCTGTTTCGGTGAGCAGGTCCACCACCTCGGTGGCGGTGCGTTCCATGTCCCACACCAGCGCGCCGACGCGGCTCACGAGGTAGTTGTAGGCGACGAAGACGGGGATGGCCACGGCGAGGCCCGCCGCGGTGGTGATCAGCGCCTGGCCGATGCCGCCGGCGAGCTGGACGGGGTCGGTGTGGCCGGCGAGCTTTTTGATCTTGTCGAAGACCTGGATCATGCCGAGCACGGTGCCGAAGAGGCCGAGCAGGGGGGAGATGTGTGCGATGGTGGCCAGGACCACGAGGTTCTTCTCGAGCCGGGGGACCTCGTGCAGGGCCGCGTCGTCTATGGCCTCCCTGATCTCGGCTTTGGGCCGGTCGTGTTTCATGATGCCGGCCTTGATCACGTGGGCCACCGGGCCCGGGGTGTCCTCGCAGATGGAGACCGCCTCGGCGATGTTGCCTTTCTTGAGGATGTTGCGGATGCCGGCGACGAACTCGTTGGTGTTGATCTGGGCGCGGTGCAGGTGGAAGAGGCGCTCGATCAGGATCGCCACGAACAGGATCGAGCAGAGCAGGATCGGGTACATGACATACCCGCCGCTTCTGAACAGCTCTATCATTGATCCAGTGTCCTCCTCGGGCGGTTACTCGTTCTTGAAGAAGAAAAAGGACGGTTTCCGAAGCTGTTTGATGCGTGCTTCGGCCTCGGTCTTTCCGGGTAGGTTCTTACGCACGAGGCTCGAGTAAACGATGAGGGCCTCGTTGCGCTTGCCCAGCGCTTCGTAGCATCGGCCGGCCTGGACCATGGCGCGGCCGACGGCCTCGCGCTCGACGGGGTAGTCGGTGGCGAGGCCCATGAACTCGGCGATGGCGCGGCCGAAGTTTTTCTCGGCCTGGTGGCACCGGCCGAGGCCGTAGTGGGCCCAAGCGGCGACGGTTTCGTCGCGGGCGCGTTCGGCCAGCGCCTCGTAGAGGGGCCGGGCCTTGTCGAGGCGGCCGAGTTCGAGGTGGCAGTCGGCGGTGCGCCAGTTGACTTTCTCGGCGAGGTATCGGGCGCGGGGCTCGTCGGCGAGCGGCGCGAGGGTTTCGAGGGCGTCGGCGTGCCGGTCCTCGGCGATGAGGCTGACGGCTGTCTGGTAGCGGGCGTCGGGGGCGTAGTCGCTTTCGGCGTAGTCGGTCAGCACGCGGGCGAAGTGCTTTCGCGCGTCTTCGTGGCGGCCGAGGTAGAGGCAGGAGCGTCCGGCCCAGTAGAGGGCGGCGTTGGCGAGGGTGTGGCGGGGGGAGTCGGTGCCGACTTTGACGAAGTACTCGAGGGCTTGTTCGTACTTGGCCCGGTTGTAGGCGTGCTCGCCGAGCCAGAAGAGCACCTCGGGCGTCAGGGTGGAGTCGGGGTAGGTAGTGATGTAGGTCTTGAAGTGCTGCAGCGCGTCGTCGCCCTTGCCGAGCATGTAGTGGCACCAGCCGATTTCGTAGTCGGCCCGGTGCACGAGGGGGCTGTCGGGGTGCTTCTCGACGACGGCGCGGTAGGCGAGCAGGGCGGGGTAGTAGTCGCCGAGGTTGTAGTGGCACACGCCGGTCTGGTAGGCGACGCGGTCGGCGAGCTCGCTTTTGGGGAAGCGCTTGTCGAACGCGCCGTAGGCCTCGAGCGCCTTCTCGTACTTGCCCTGGCGGTACAGTGCGCCGCCGATGCGGTACTGGGCGTTGTCGGCGAGCGGGCTGTCGGCGTGCTTCTCGATGAGGTCCTCGAACACCGCGACGGCGCTATCGTAGTCGGCGGTCTTGTAGTAGCACCACGCGAGCCGGAACAGAAGCCGGTCGGCATCCTCGAGGGTGGGGAAACGCTCGAGCCGCGTCAGCCTGCGGTACTGGCCGGCGGCCCGCTCGTACTTGCCGAGGGCGAACAGCTCGTTGCCGAGGCGTCGGCGCACCTGCTCGACGAGGGCCTCGGCGGCCTCTTTGGCGCTCGCCTCGGCGGTCGTCGCCGATGTCGCGACGGCCTTCGCCTGCTCAGCGAGCGCCTCGTCGGCCGCGTCGGCCACCGCTTCGAGCAGGGCGAGCGCCTCGTCGGTCTTGCCGGAGCGGAGCCGGGCGATGGCGAGTCCGTACCTGGCTTTGTGGGTGAAGGGGCTTTCGGGGTGTGTGTCGAGGAAGGCCTCGTACTGCGCGGCGGCCTCGTCGGGCTTTTCGGCGGCGAGCAGGGCGTCGGCCAGCAGGTAGGCGGCCTCTTCGGCGAGCGGCGCCGGGGGCTCGGCGGCGAGCAGCGCGCCCAGGGCGGCGGCGGCCTCGGCGTGGTGGGCCTCGAGCATGTGGAGCTTGCACGCGGCGAGCGCCACGCGCGGGGCGATCGCGTCGTCGGGGTAGTCTTTGGCGAGCGCGTCGAGCACCTTGCGCGCGGCGTCGTAGTCGCCGAGCTCGATGCGGCACCAGGCGAGGCCGTAGAGCGCCTCGGGATACCAGGAGTAGATGCGGTCCTCGACGAAGGACTTCTTGTAGTACTCGAGCGCGTCGGCGTGCTTGCCGAGGCGGTAGGCGGCCTCGCCGAGCACGAGAAAGGCCTCGCCGCGCAGGGAAGAGCGGGCCTCGAGCTTCTCCATCGCCTCGAGTACGAGCGTGCGCGCCTCGTCCACGGTGTCCCGGCGCACGAGACAGCGGGCCTTGCCGAGCGCGGCGAGGAAGACGGCCTCGATCCGGGCCGCCCCGGCGTCGGACGGCGGTGGGGCGCCGATGACGGCGTCGAAGGCGGCGATGGCTTCGTCGAGCTTGCCTTCGGCGAGTTGGGCCTGGCCGATACCGAGCCGCGCGTAGGGGGCGCGCTCGTGCTCGGGGTAGTGCTCGAGGAAGCCGGCGAAGGCGGCCAGCGCGTCGGCGGTGCGGCCGGTGCGCAGGGCGAGCTGTGCGCGCCAGTAGTCGAGTTCGGGCTTGGAGCGGTTCGACCAGCGGCTCTGCTCGATCCAGTCGAGGGCCTTGGCGGCCTCAGTGTACTGGCCGAGGTGGGTGTGCGACTCCGCCAGCAGCAGGGCGGCCTGGCCGGCCTGTTTGCGTTTGGGGTAGGCGTGGACATAGTCGGAGAAGCTGGCCGCGGCGACGCCGTAGAGCCCCTGGCTGAAGGCCGTGAGCCCCCGGAGGTAGAGCTTGGCCGGGCTCGCCGCGGGGCGGTCCTCGGCGTCCTGGGCCGCGGCCGCGCACAGCGAGGCGGCGCGCAGCGAGGCGGCAAGCAGGAGGAGCACTACATATATGAGCCACCGGTTGCGCATGCCGGCCGATACCTCCAGAAACATCATCATAGCATGGCGCGCCGCATCCGGCCCGCATCTTTCGAGCGGCGCCACCGGTCTTTCGCTCAGGAGATTTGACCACGGAGGGCACGGAGAACACGGAGGAAACGGAGGGCACATCGCCGGGTCGGTCCGGTGAGACAGACGCGGCGGCGCGACCCCGGCGCGCCAGGTAGAAACCTCTTGGGGCAGTGAGGGCGGGTCTGGTAAAGGGGCAGGCTTTGAGGGAGCGCCATCATCACACACGCAGCGAGGGAATTAGACATGCGATTCGAGCGCTATGAGGGGAACCCGATCATTCCGACGACCCCGGGGACGTTTTACAGCGTGCATGCGGCCAACCCGGACGTGCTGTTGTTTCGGGGCACGTATCATTTCTATTTCCGTGGCCAGGGGGACGAGCACCACGACGAGATCGGCGTTGCGTACGCGGCGCCCGAGCGTTTCGACGGCGTCCGCTGGGAGATCCACCCGGGAAGCCCCGTCATCCGGGTCGGCACAAACAAGTCCGACTTTGATTCCGGCCACGTGCTCGACCCGGGGGCGGTCGAGTTCAACGGGCGGGTGTACCTGTATTACACGGCCCATTCCCTCGACAAGAACGTGCCGTCCTCGACGGGCCTGGCGATTTCAGACGACGGCACGCACTTCGAGAAGGTTTCCGCTCTTGACGGCGCGCCCGGGTTGGGGCCGGACGCCGTCGTGCACGAGGGCCGCGTCTACCTGTTCACGGCGTGCCTGTCGCCGGACGACTGCTTCGAAATCCACTGCTCGGTGAGCGATGACGGGGTGCGCTTTTCGGATGCGCCGAAGCCCTTTGTCCTCAGGCCGTCGGGAGCGGAGGGGGCGTTCGACGGGTTCAGTGTGACGACGATGAGGATCTGGGCCGAGGGCGGCCGCTACTACGCGACGTACGCGGGCTGCGACCGATACACGGACTACCCGGGCGCGATCGGCCTGGCGCGGTCGGACGACCTGCTGAACTGGGAGCGCTACCCCGGCAACCCGATCTTCACGCGCGGCGAGCCGGGCACGTGGGATGAGGGCGCGATGTGGTTCGCCACGGTCCTCAAGCACGGCGGCACGCACTACCTGTGGTACGAGGGGTGGGGGACCGGCCTGGGGCTCGAGACGCCGGAGGCGAGGGAGGCGTCACGCTCCGCGCGCGAGGAGAATTACGGCGGGCAGGGGAAGGCGTTTTCTCAGATCGGCCTGGCGACGTGGTCGGGCGAGATGCCGGACTGGTAGGGGGAGGCTCTCGCAGAGCCGCAGAGAACGCAGAGACAGGGCGAGTCTCATTCGGCGTAGTGCGGCGGGTCGGACCACCAATCAGTGTAGTCCGTGGCGTCGGGCGCGCCGATCTCGTCATCGGCCGGGTCAGGATCCAGGGGCTTTGTCCCCGCCTTCCACTTCACGTGGCCGTGTTGGTAGAGCACATTGCGCCCTTGTGCTCCCCAGCCGTACCAGTGGCTTGACTGGCTGGTCATGTAGCTGCCTGCCTTCTTATCGGTGAGGACCCGGACGGTTGGGCTGGCGTTTTCGGTCCACGGGAGGCGCACGTACTCCTTGCCTGCCAGCGTGCCGCCGCGCGCATCGAAGCCGTACGAATAGCTGATGACGGCGCGCGACCCGCTGCTTACGATGGGCTGCACTTGGAGGCGTTTTTCCCGGACTTCCTGGAAGAACTCGCGCTCGAGCTGGGATCTTCTGTCCTTCGAGCTCGGGCAAAAGAACAACTTGGACTCCGGGACGTAGCGCGGATACAGCAGGCCCAGGTCACGCCAGGCGTCGCTGGGGTTTGATGCGCCGACGCGCCACGGATAGGCCTCGGCACAGTCGCGCGCGTACTGCTTCAGGCCAAGGCCTAGCTGCTTGAGGTTGTTGAGGCACTCGGCGCGTCGCGCGGATTCGCGGGCACCCTCCAAGCCCCGCTTGAAGAGGACGGCGAGGACTGCCACGATCACGACCGCGATGATTGTGCACCCGATCCGCGCCAGTCGTCTCCTTTCCCCGTGCGTCTGCGTGTCCACAAGCGTCACCTCCTGGTCCACACGATTACAGTACCTCCGCATCTCGGGGAGGCAATCGCCTTTGCTTGGTTCCGTTCGGCGTTGGCATGGGGCATGCCGCTGTGTAGAATGTCGGTCCGGCGAGAGAGACTGGATGGCTTGATTGGGCTTGCCACACGCGGAGGGAGGTCGGCCATGCTGGAGCGGTTGTTCAAGCTGCAGGCGAACGGTACGACGGTGCGCCGCGAACTCGTGGCCGGCGCCACGACGTTCATGACGATGGCGTACATCATCTTCGTGCAGCCGCAGGTGCTCATGAAGCCGCTTATGGACGGTGGGTTGTCTGAGGCGGCCGCCGTAGGCGCGGTGCTGGTGGCGACGTGTATTGCGGCGGCGCTCGCCACGTTCATGATGGGGTTGCTGGCCAATTACCCGATCGCGCTCGCGCCGGGGATGGGCGAGAATTTCTTTTTCGTCTTCACCGTCTGCGGCACGATGGCGTTCACGTGGCAGGAGGGGTTCCTGATCGTCTTGATTTCGGGCGTGCTGTTCCTCGGGCTGACGGTGCTCAAGGTGCGCAAGGCGATCATCAACGCGATCCCGTCCTCGATCAAAAACGCGATCGCCGTCGGGATCGGCATGTTCATCGCGTTTATTGGGCTGAAGGAGGCGGGGGTCATTGTCATCATAAAGCCGCCCGAAGACCCCGCGTTCTTGACGCTCGGCAAGGTGATCTCGCCGCCCGTGCTGCTGGCGACGGCGGGGCTGGTGCTGACGGTGGCGCTGATGGTGCGGCGGGTGCCGGGCGGGATCCTTTTGGGGATTATCGGCACGGCGGTGCTGGGGCTGATCGCGTCGCAGATCGGCGGGGCCATTGACCCGAAGTTCGCGCCGCTCGTCGAGTACCAGGGCGTGGCCGCGGCGCCGCCGTCGCTGAGGCCGACGTTCTTCGCGTTTGTCCATGCGGACTTCGCCAACGTGCTCACCGGCTCGTTTGTCGCGGCGGTGGTGATCTTCCTGTTCATGGACATGTTCGACACGATGGGGACGCTGGTGGGCGTGGGCGAGCGCGCGGGCTTCATCGTCAATAACGAGCTGCCGCGGGCGGACCGGGCGCTGCTGGCCGACGCGACGGGGACGGTGACGGGCGCCATGCTCGGCACCTCGACGGTGACGAGCTACATCGAGAGCGCCACGGGCGTCGAGGCGGGCGGCCGGACGGGCTTGGCCAACATGGCGACGGGCGTGCTGTTCCTGCTGGCGCTGCTGCTGTCGCCGCTGGTGAAGATGATCGCGGCGGGCTACCCGCACGCGGGCGGCTTCATCCATCCGGTGACGGCGCCGGCGTTGATCATCGTGGGCAGCATGATGATGCAGGTGGTGACGCGGATCGAGTGGAAGGACGCGACCGAGGCGGTGCCGGCGTTCCTGATCATGATCGGGATCCCGCTCACGTTCTCGATCGCCAACGGGTTCGCGTTCGGGTTCATCTCGTATCCGGCGATCAAGCTCGTCACGGGCCGCGGCCGGGAGGTGAAGCCGCTGCTGTACGTGCTGGCCGTGCTGTTTGTGCTCTACTACATTTTCTTCCAACCGTGAGCCATGAGCCGCGTGCCGAGAGCGCTTAGGGGCCGGCTGATGTATCACTACTGCATGCCCTTCGAGGACGTTTCCTACGGTGTGCTTGTCCCCGACCCGGCGCGGTGTGATCCCGACTGCAGGAAAGCGCACGAGTGGCTTGCGGCTGAACTGGGCTTCTGGCCCGTGTTCATTGCTGTCGGCGACTCGCTGGAGAGCTACTGGATGACAGGCTACCACGACAATTGGGGCCGGGTCGTCTCTTGGTCCGCCGAAGGAACGGTGCTCCGCAAGGCGGGTGAGTATCCCAACCATGTGATGTTCTCGTTCGACAACCTTGACGGCGTGTTCATGGATCACGAGTACTGGTTCCTTGTGCTCAACGCGCGCAACCCAGACAAGGAGGTCGGGCTTGTTCAGAAACGATGGATCTTCAAGCCTGCGTGGTCCCGGCGGAGGTGGTTGCGACACAGCCTCCAGGAGGACACGACGAGTGTCCAACTGGTTTGCGAGCGGCTCGACTTGCGCGCCGCAAAGCGGGTCTGGGTGAGAAACCGGCAGACAAAGCATGCCTTGGGACGCCTGGGTTTTCTCGGCGTTGAGGTTCATCGGATACCAGTGCCAGGTTTGTGATAGCGGCCCGGCTGCCCACGGCAGACAGCCCTGCCGGGGGTGGGCGGCATCCGGTCTTGTCTCGTCGAGAGTTTCATGTGCCGCCCCCTGGGGGGGCTCTTTCCATCCACGTCTTCATGATCCACGGGCTTGCCCTCCGCTGGCGGGCAAGCCCGTGGGGGGCCGGCACCCGACGAGAGCAGAGCCCCGCCAGGGGCGATTGAGGCCTTGGCGATCGCGTTCAATCGCCCCTAACGGGGCTCTGATTGTTTGCGCCCACCGCCAACCACGGGCTGGGGCCCGAGGCTACTTCCAGACGCCCCTGACGGGGCTTCGGAACGGCCCTATGCGGCAATGGATTGACGACCGCGCCACCGGCCCGCTGTGAGAAATCCGCGTTAGTATGTGCCGACGGCGTCGGCGGGGAGCCAGCACGTTGCGCCGTCGGGCAACCGGGCCTTGACCCACCCGGACTCGCGCCCGAGCACGCGGAACTCGAGGCCGTCGTGCAGGGGCTGCTCGAAGCTTTCGGCATGCATGTCGCTCGGACCGGTGCGCGCGGTCACTTCGTTCACGATGAGGACTCCACGAGAGCCGGCGGACAGGGCGGAGGCATGAACGGCGACGGCGGCGGCGTAGACGGCGGACACGATGATGGCCAGCGCGAGCACGACGTTGAGCAGGGCGTGGCGCTTCACGAGGCGAGCGGCAAGCGCGACCCACGCGAGCGTGAATGCGACGACGAGCACGGGCAGTTTGGCCGGCAGCCGGACGAGCCACGCACGGACGTCGCGCCCGATCGAGCTGACGGGCAGACCGAGCACGACGTGTTCGCGCGGCGTGATGTGGTCTTTGCGTCGCGCGAGCGCCACGTCGAGATTGGCCTGCAATTCGCGATTGCCGGGCATCAACTGCTCGGCGCGGCGGTAGTTGAGGATTGCTTTGCCGAGCTCATCGAGGTGCATGTAGCAGTTGGCGGCGTTGAAGTAGAGGGCGCCGTTGCGGATGCCCTTCTCGTCGGTCAGCGTTTCGTACGCGGCGGCCGCTGTGCGGAACTGGGCCGCCTTCTCGTCGTCAGCGGCGGCGAGGCCGGCCTTGAACGCTTTGGTCGCCTCGTCGAAGAGCAGGCGGGCTTCGCTGTCGGGCTGTGCGGCGGCCGGCGCGACGAGCGCTATGAGGAGCATTGTGGCCGCCAGGAGGCGCATGCTCGTCTCGACGAGACGCATCATCGTCGTCTCCGGATGGCGCGCTCCGTCCGGCGACCGAAGGCGTCCGCCTCGTCGAGCAGCGCACGGCGTTCGTCTATGCTCAATTGCTGTGGGGCGAAGCGTGCGGCATCGCAGCGTTCGAGGATGCCGATGGCCTGAGCGCCGGTGTCTTCCGGGATCCGCTGTTCCTCGACGAGGGTCCTCACGTCGCCTGCGGTGAGTTCACCCTGACCAAGGTTGAGCTTGTCGGAGAGGTAGCCGCTGACGGTGCGCGCGAGGTTGTCGAAGAACGCGCCGTCGTCGTCGCGTGCGGCGTGGCGCAGCGTGGCCAGGTGCTTCGACCATCGGCGCCACGCGGCGCTGGCGCGAGCGAGGGCGACGTCGTCACGCAGCCGGCGCCGGCGCCGGTGCAGGGCGAGGAGGATGCCGTAGGCGGCGGGGGGAACAACGAGGACCCAGAGCACGGCGAGACGCGGGATCTGATCGCGCAAGGCGGCATAGCTCGTGACGTTCGTGTACAGGCCTCCGGGCCGGCGCGTGAGCTCCGTCGCCGCGTTGCTGTCGAGGACGTCTCCGAAGGTCTCGATCGACTGGGCCGAGGCGGGCAGCACCTGGATCGGGATGGGATCGCTGCGCGCGACGCGGTACTCGCCCGTGTCGCTGTCAAAGTAAGCGAACTCGACGGGCGGGACCTCGCCCACGTCGGCGGTCCTGGGCCGAATGACCTGCTCAAAGGTCACGCTGTGCCGCGCGACGTCGCCGGACTCCAAGCTGTCTTTGAAGCGGAAGCGCTCGACGAAGACGGGATTGGCCGAGAGGAGTGGGCGCTGGACGCGGTCGAGCAGGCCGTCGCCTCGCACCGTGATGGTCAGACGCAGCGGGTCATCCACGTAGGCGCGCGTCTCGGAGATCTCCGTCGACACGCTGAAGCGGCCGACCGGGCCGTTGAAACCGCCGGGCCGTCCCTCTGCGGGCAGAGGGTTGACGGTGACGGTGACGCCGTCGGCGGCGGCGAACTCGCGCTTGCGATCGTAGACGCGATCGCCCCAGATGTCGCGCTTGTTGGTCGGCACGGCGACGACGGTGGTCGCGCTCGCGGGCGGGATGACCAGTTCGCCCGGCTGTTCGGGGTAGAGGCGGAGCGTGATCGTGTAGGCGTTGTAGTCCGTGTCGTCGATCCGCTTGCGCGAGACGGCGGCATCGAGCTGCACGCGACCGGCCACCAATTTGTCCGTGTTGCTGTCGGGCGGAACGAGGACCTCCATGTGCATGCGATCGCTCATCCGGAGTACGGGCAGGTTCAGGTCGGGCGAAGCCACGTTGATGTCCGCGCGGAAGGCCCACGTGTACACGATGTCGACGGGTTCGAATTGCCAGGCGGTGCGCTTGTTGGCCTCGACGAGCAGCCGGGTCGGTCCGCCCTTGGGCGCTTCCACGACGGTGAAGGTGAGCGCGCGCGTCTTGAGCGTTTCGCCATCAACCTCGACGTGCGTCGCGGGGATCGTGTACTCGCCGACGGCACCCGCGGAGACGACGTACTGGTACGTCAGCGATTTGTGCACGAGGCGGCCGTTGATGATGCGCGTGCTCTGGCTTGGCGAGCCGGCCTGCTTGATCGTCAGGCCCTCGACCTCGGGCACACGAGGGGTGGAGACGTCGCCGGCGTCACCCTCGATCGAGATGCTGAGGACGGCGCGGTCGCCAAGATAGAGCTTCCGCGGCTCGATGGACGCGCGCACACGCACGTCGGCTCCAATCGCGATGCGTGCCGGCACAACGACGAGGCACGCGAGCACCCAGGCGATCGGTTGTCTGCTTCTACCAATCACGACGCACCTTCTCGCGCTCGCGCTCGTCGTAGGGCCGAAAGCCCCTGCGCCGCAACTCGTCAGCGCGCGCGGCTCGACGCTGCGCTTCCTGCTTCTGCAATTGCTCCAGCATGCGCTGCGCTTCTTCCTGGCTCACACGCTGCGCCTGGCCGGAGTGCTCTTGCTGATCGCTTTGTTGTTCGGCCTGTTGCTTCGCCTCGCTTTGTTGCCGTTCGCCTTGTTCGTCGCCTTCTTTGTTTTTTGCCTGCTCGTGCTGCGGCTGTTTCTTCTGGAGTTCGTCGCGTGCCTTCTCGAGGTTCTCGAGGGCCTTCTCGGCGCTCTGCTGGGCGCGTTGGTCGTTTCTGTTTTCCAGATGATTCGATGCTTCGGCCTGGTGCGATTGACTCTCGTTGAGTTCGTCGAGTGCTTTCTTCGTCTGCTCTTGGGACAGCTGTTGGTTCTGCTGCTGATCCTGCGCCTGATCCAGGCGGTGCTGCAAGTCCTTGCTCAGTTCGTTGGTGCGCTCGAGGTTCTCCTGCTGCTTCTCGCGGAGGGCGTCGCGCTGCTCGTCGGAGGATTGGGGCTGCTTGCTCTGCTCAGCGATGTGCTTCTGTTCCTCGACCGCCTTGTCGAGCTTGTCCTTGAGTTCCTGATCCTTCCGCTGCTGCTCTTGGCGCTGCTGCTTGGCCTGTTCCTGCTGCCGCTTGATCTCGTCGAGAATCTGTTTCATGCGCAGGCGGGCGACCTCGGTGTTCCAGCGCGCGTCGTCGGCGAGTGCGTCCTCGTGCTGCCGGTCGTCGCCGGCAGCGCGGCGGAAGAGGTCCACGCTCTCGCGGTAGGCGTCGACCGCGGCTTGAAGATCGCCGTCCGCCAGTTTCTGTTCGGCCTGTCTGAACGTGGCGGCGCCGAGATTGTACACCGCGCGGCGCCGCAGGGCTGCGCCGGACTCGGTGCTGTCGAACACGTCGAGGAACTGCTTGCGCGCGCCGTTGTAGTCTCCCTGTTTGAAGAGTGCGGCGCCGAGGTTGAACTGCGCCTGCGGCGATTCCGGTAACGCGCGCTCGGCTTCCTTGTATTTGTCGGCGGCGTGGCTGTAGTCGCCTTCGGCATAGGCCGCGTTGCCCTCGCGCACGAGGCGCGACGCGTCGGGCGAAGCGGCACGCGCGGACGACGGTACCAGAAGAGCCGATGCGACGACGAGGGCTGTGGTTCTAAGCGTTGCAGCGGCGGGTCTCCGGCCGGACAACAGCGCTTCGATGACAAGCAGTATGACGGCGAGGAACAGGGGCCACTGGTACAGGTCGCGGTAGCGCACGGCGCGATACGTTGCCTCTTTCTTCTCCGCGGCGGCGATGTGGCGCTTGTACAGCTCGGTGAGGTCTATGATGCCCGTGCGCACGCCGACGTAGCGCCCGCCGTTGGTCGCCGCGGCGATCTCGCGCAGGGTGTTCTCGTCGAGACGCGAGCGCACCTCGGCGCCCTGGAACATCATCGTCCCGCCGTCGGGATGCGGCACGCGCGCGCCGTCGGGATTGCCGATGCCGACGGTGTGAATGCGGATGCCGTACCTGGCCGCGACTCGGGCTGCGGTGATGGGCGCGGATTCCTCGAGATCCTCGCCGTCGGTGATCAGAACGATGTCGCGCGTCACGTCGTGCCTGGGCGACGGTTCATCGCTTTGCTCATCAGGGCGCAGGACTTGTTTCACGGCCATGCGGATCGCGTCGCCGATGTTGGTCCCGCCGAGGCCGACGTCGTCGGGCGACGTGCCGTCGAGCACGGTTTTGAAGAAGTGGTAGTCGTGCGTGAGCGGGCATTTGAGCGAGCGCGAGCCGGCGAACGCGATCAGGCCGACGCGGTCGCCCTCCATCACGTCGAGCATTTCCTCGATCGCGAGCTTGGCGCGTTGGAGCCGGTTGGGACGGAGGTCCTCGGCCAGCATGCTGCGCGACACATCGAGCAGAAAGACGATGTCTCGACCGCGCTTCGTGACGGTCACTTCGCGCGGGGCGCCTTGAGGCCGCATGAGGGCGAGCATGACGAGAACGAAGGCGACGACGAGGAGCGCGGCTTTCGTCACCCGGCGCGACCGGCTCGACGAGGCGGCGATGCGGCGCAGCGACTCGACGTGGGCAAAGGTCCGCAAGGCGCGCGCCTTGAGCCTCAGGCCGAGCCAGATCACGGCGGCGACGCCGCCGATCACGGCGAGGAGCCAGAGCATCTGCCAATGCTCGAATCGAAACTGTGGCGCGTCGCCCATTCGTGTGAGTTCCTCTATGGGATGCGGCGGAACAGTGTGTTCCGGCCGACGGCCTCGACGACAAGCAGGCCGAAGCCGAGCGGCACGGCCCACCACGCGTCGAAGTGCTCGTTGTAGTCCTGGACGTGTTCCTCGAAGCGGGTGCGCTCGAGGTCGTCGATCTTCCGGTAGATGTCCTTGAGCGATTCGCCGCTCGTCGCACGGCCGAATTGGCCGCCCGTGATGGCCGCGACCTGCTCGACGGCGCGGGTATCGACGCCGGCGCGCGGCAGCGCAATCCGCTTGCCCGTGAACGGATCCTGGGCCCAGCGGATGTCGCCTCGATCGACGACGGCGATCGTGTAGACCTTGATGCCGTTGTCCTTGGCGAACTCGGCCGCGCGGCGCGGCGCGATCGAGCTCGCATTGTCCTCGCCGTCGGTGAGCAGGATGATGATCTTCGATTGAATCGTGTAGCCGGGCCGGAGCTTGGCGGCCTCCTCGAGTTCCTGCTCGGCGTTGATGAGGCGGAGCGTGGCGTACTGAATCGCGTCGCCGATGGCCGTTCCGTCCGTCGGATCGACAAAGACGCCTTGCTGCGGGCGGGCGGTGTGCATCGCGTCGGTGTAGGCGACGAGGTTGTCGTGGTCGAGCGTGAGCGGGCAGTTGTCCTCGACGAACGCGGTGAAGCTCGTCAGGCCGATGAGGTCGCCGGGCCGGCCCTTGAGCGTCTTCCTGTCGCCGAGGACGAAGTCGCGGAAGACCTTCTGGACGACGTGGAAGCGCGACTGCTTCTCGCCCGCGTATTCCATCGGTTCCCCCATGCTGCTCGAGCGATCGACGACCATCTCGATCGCCACGCCTTCGGTGAAGACATGTGTGCTGGCGTTCGGTGTGCGCGGCCGCGCGAACCCGACGAGGAGGAACCCGAGCGCAAGGACGCGCAGCACGAGGGGCGCGTGGCGAAGCCGCAACAGCAATGAATGCCCGGCCGATCTCGCCCGTCCGACGGATGAGAAGCGGATTGTTGGTCGCCGTTGCGCGCGGAGCGTCACGAAGAGGACGAGCGGGACGGACAGCGCACAGAGCACGGCGGCGACGATCAGCGATGTCGTGTCAAACCGCACGGTGCGCTGCCTCCTCTTTCGTCTCGTCGATGAACGTGGTCGTGCTTGTGAACGCGCCCTCGATCTCCCGGGCCGAGGGGCCGTACTTGGCGAACTTGACGAGGTCGCAGTGCTCGAGGAATTCCCTGAGCAGCGTGCGGCGGCGCAGATCGAAGTGGCCGTCGCGGGCGATGGCGCCCAGGAACTCCTCGGTTGTCTGTTCGGGGGCATGGAGGCCGAAGCGGTTCTCGACGTACCAACGCAGGATGGCGGATAGCTCGACGTAAAACACTTTTACCATGCCGCGGCCGATGTAGTCCTTCTCGCGCAGCTCGCGGAGGGCGTCGAACGCGATCTCGTGCGCCGATCGGCGGCGCGCGATGGCGGCAGGATGACGTCGGCGGCGTAACAGCAGGATGAGCACGACGGCTGCTGCCGCGATGAGCACGGCGGCGATCCCAGCCCAGATCCACCAGCCCGCCCGCTTGGTCGGCAGCTCGACGGGGCCGGCGATATCGCGCAGCTCGGCGCGCGGATCGCCGGCGCCGAGGGACGTCACGCTGAGCTCGATCGGTTCGGTTTCGATCGTGCGCGCTTCGCCGTCGAGCGTGTAGGTGAGTGTGAACGGCTTGATCGTGTACTCGCCGGAGACAAGGGGCTCGAGCTCATACTCGTCCGCCTCGACGACGAGACAGTTCTCGATGCGCTGCGGCAGTGCGCGGCGGTCGCGCACCAGAAGCGGCGCGAAACTTGGCTCGAGGTCGGCATAGACGGGGAGCTGGGCCGTGACATCCTGGCCGCGCCGAAGCTCGACGACGCAGCGAAAGGAGTCGGCCATCGTTGTCTCGCGCTTGTCGATTCGGAGCGTCAGCTCGACGGGCGCGTCCTCGGCTTCGAACGAGCGCTCGATCTCGAACGAGGCGGCCTCTTGCGGCCGGCGCTTGGTGCAGCCGACGATGAAGACGGCGAAGGCAACTATCGCGAGAGCGGCGAATCTCATTGTTGTGTTGTGCCGGCCGGTGGTTCCTGTGGCGCCTCGGCACGGAACGCGCCGGGATGAATCGCTGCCTGGTATTTCGTCATGAGCCGGTCGATGAGCGCGTTCATGAGGTCGGCTTGACGGCGGTCGAACGCCTGCCGCCGCACCGTGTCCTCGACCTGCTCGTACGGCTTGGTTCGCTCAGGCGTATGCGAGCTCACTTTGAAGACGTAGAACGTGCCGTCGAGTTCCAGCGGCGCTGCGCTGGTCTTGCCCTCGTCGAGCGCAAAGATGTGACCAATGAGTTCCGGCTGCCGGCCGACGCCGGGCACGCCGGCGCGCCGGGTGACGGGGCCCGGGAGCTCGCCGCCGTCGTCGCGCGTGGCCTCATCGGTCGAGCGCTGCTTTGCGAGTGCGGCGAAGTCCGCACCGCCGGCGAGCTCCTCGATGACGGCTTGCGCGGCGGCTTCGTCGTCGAGGACGATCATGCTGATCTCGGCTTGCTCGGGCTCGACGAACTCGGCCTTGTGCGCTTCGTAGTAGTCGCTGAGCTCGGACGGTGTCGGGGTCGCCTTCTCGGCTTCGGCGAGCTGGACCTGTTCGGCGAGGACGCCGGCGCGGAGCTGATCGAGGATCTCGATCACGTCGGGCTGCTTGTGGTAGCCGCGCTCGATCGCTTCACGCACGAGGAGCTGCTGCGCGACGTAGTCGCGGAGGAAGCCGAGCCTGGCCTCGTCGGTGTCGAACTGTTTGAGGAACCGGCTCTTCTGCTCGGCGAGCTGTTCGGGCGGTGCGCCGCGCGCGATCTGCTGGAGCATGAGCGTGACGCGCGCTTCGATGAGCTGGTCGAGCTCGAGCATGGTGATGCGCCGGCCGTCGATCTCGGCGACGACGGTCTCGGCCTCCGTCGGTCGCGTGTTTTCGACGTCGGTCAAGCGTTTGAGCTCTTGCTCCCAGCCGGCCGTGTTGCCGAGCATGTCGAAGCAGCGCTTCTTGCCGGCCTTGATGTCCTGCTCGAGGTCGCCGACGCCGGCCGTGAGCTCGGAGCGGTAGAAGGCGCTCAACGCGGCGGCGTACTCTCCGGCGCGCAGGTAGTAGTCGCCGACGCGGTAGTAGATGCGGGCCCGATCCTGCGGCGGCATGACTCCCCAATTGGCATAGACGCGCAGGTGACGGGCCGCCTCGCCATACTCGCCGGCGTCCGCGAGCCGCTCGGCGACCCGCTTGTCGAGCTGCAGATCGCGCCGCCGGCTCTCGCGGCGCTTCTTGCCAAGGAGGTCGGTCGTTTCCTGGATGATGAATACGAGCAGGACGACGAGCGTGATCAGCGCGACGATCAACGGCAGGCGCGACGGTCGCCGTGGGCGCCACGTCGTCCCGGCCCTTTTCTCGTCGGGCAGTCGAAGATCGATGTTCGGATTCTTATCGGCTTCTGAGCTTTCGTGCACGGTCATAGTCGACGCTCCCTCATGCGGAAGAACTTGATGAGCTCCGGCACGTACGGCCGGCCCGTGTTGATCTCGATCGAATCGACGCCGAGGCGTCTCAACAGGCGACGGCGCTCGGCGGTTTCGTGCTCGGCCTCGCGCGCGTAGCGGCGTGTAGCGCGCCGGCTCCAGGTGTCGATGACGGTCATTGCGCCGGTTTCGGCGTCCTCGAGCTCGATGAGTCCGATGCGCGGCAGTTCGAGTTCGCGCGGGTCGGTGACAGCGACGGCGACGAGGTCGTGCCGGCGGTTGGCCAAGGTTAGCCGCCGTGCGTACTGCTGGTCAAGGAAATCGCTGACGAGGAACACGACGGCGTGGCGCCGCGTCACCCGGTTGAGGTAATCGAGCGCCATGCTGATGTCCGTCCTACGGCCAGCGGGCTCGAAGTAGAGCAGCTCGCGGATCACGCGCAGGACGTGGCGCTTGCCTTTCTTCGGCGGGACGAACAGCTCGATCCGGTCGGTGAACAGGACGAGGCCGACCTTGTCGTTGTTGCGGATCGCGCTGAACGCGATGAGCGCGCACAGCTCGGCGGCCAACTCGCTTTTGAGCCGCTCGGTCGAGCCGAATGCGCCCGAGGCACTGACGTCCACGACGAGCATCACGGTGAGCTCGCGTTCCTCGACGAAGCGCTTGACGTACGGGTGCCCCGTGCGCGCGGTGACGTTCCAGTCGATCGTGCGGACGTCGTCGCCGACCTGGTACTCGCGCACCTCGTCGAACTCCATGCCGCGGCCTTTGAAGACGGACGAATACCGGCCCGCGAGCACGTCGTTGACCGTGCGGCGCGTGCGGATCTGGATGTGGCGGACTTTCTTGAGAATGTCGGCCGGAATCATGGCTCGTCGTCACACGCGCACGACGACAGGTCGTGCGGCATTATGGTACCTGGATGTGATCGAAAATCTGTTTCACGACGTCCTCGCTCGTCCGTTCCTCGGCTTCGGCCTCGTAGGTGATGATCACACGGTGGCGCAGCACGTCCATGCCGATCGACTTGACGTCCTGCGGCGTGACGTAGCCGCGTCCCTCGAGGAACGCCCTCGCCTTGGCGGCCAGCGTGAGGTAGATGGTCGCGCGCGGCGAGGCGCCCCACTCGATGAGGTTCGCAATGTCGAGGCCGTATTGTCCGGGGGTGCGTGTGGCGAGCACGATGTCGACGATGTAGTCGCGGACCTTGTCGTCGACGTAGATCTCGTCCACCACCTCGCGCGCGTGGAGGACGTCGGCGGGGGTGACAACAGGTTCCACGTCGAGGTCAGCGTCCGTGAACGCCATCCGATCGAGGATGCGCCGCTCGTCGTCCTTCGTGGGGTAGTCGATTTTGAGCTTGAGCATGAATCGGTCGACCTGCGCCTCGGGCAGCGGGTACGTGCCTTCCTGCTCGATCGGGTTCTGCGTGGCGAGCACGAGGAACGGGCGGTCGAGCTCGAACGTCTCGTCGCCGATGGTGACCTGCTTCTCTTGCATCGCCTCCAGAAGCGCGCTCTGCACCTTGGCCGGTGCGCGGTTGATCTCGTCGGCCAGGATGATGTTGGCGAAGATGGGCCCTTTCTTGACGGTGAACGCGCCGCTCTGCGGGTTGTAGACGAGTGTGCCGATCAGGTCGGCGGGCAACAGGTCGGGCGTGAACTGGATGCGCTGGAACTTCGTGCGCAGCGTGCGCGACAGCGTCGTGACGGCCATCGTCTTTGCCAGGCCCGGGACGCCCTCGAGCAGCACGTGGCCGTTGGCCAGCAGGCCGACGAGCAGCCGGTCGATCATAACCTGCTGCCCGACGATGACGCGCCTGATCTGCTCGCGGATCCGCTGGACGAACCCGCTTTCCTCGCGCACTTTCTCGTTGATCGCCTTGACGTCGATGGCCCCGTTTTTGGTCGGCATAACAGGTTTGTCCTCCACCAGTTCCGTGCTTGCGCGGCGGCACAGACCGGGCCGCCGAAACGCGATGATAACAGAATTCTGCCAAAACCTGCCGCTTTGACGCAACACCGCCCGCGCCGGTTCCGCAGCGAGCAGGGAGGCGTTCAGCCTGTGGGCGAGCGCGGTGCTCCCGGCAGACAAGACAGCACGGCGGCCCACTCGCCGATTGAGCGACACGGGGCTTCCGTTCGCAGCTTGGACCCGCCACGAGAGATCCCGTCCTGAGCGCATGGTTCCTGTACCACAAGCAACAGCGTGCTCAGCACTGCGGCGCGTTCCACTCCGCCATGAAACTTCGTTGCCGAAGGGACGTTGTGGCTGAGTCGTGCGTGGTTTGGAGGCAGAGAGTGCCGGGGGTGGGAGTTGAACCCACATGGGCCGAAGCCCAGGGGATTTTAAGTCCCATTTTGGCGATTTTGGTGAATGGCTCAGGCGGAAGGGCTTGCGGCAAATCCCGTTGGAAATGAAGCAGTTACGGGACAAGAAACGCTTCATTCTGCTTCGGTCTGCTTCGGTGTTTCTCGTCTGTTTTGACTTGTTTGTGGCACCAGATCGTCACCAGGACTGCGGCGTCCGCCGGAGCTGCCGGCGCGCTCGATGTGCGTGCAGACGGCAGTCGCCGTAGGACCCTCGCGTTCGGAATGACCGAGCCCACCGGTGGCCACCGCGACGCCAGCGCCTTGCCGCGTTAATCCGTCCGACCTCTCACTAGGGCTCGTCACATAGCCAGAAAAGGAGCAACATTATGAAGATCACGCTGAGTCTTGTCCGGCAGGTCCTCAAGGACGCGCTTGGGTTTGAGTCGTTCGTCGCAGGTTTCGTCCGGAGGATTGAGAAGGATGAGGAGTGCCCGTCGGCGGCGATTTCGGCGGAGGGCACGATGTTTTACAACCCGCGGTTCTGCTGCGAGCACGTGACGTGCAAGGAGGACCTGTTCTCGCTGGTGATGCACGAGGTGCTGCATGCCGTCTTCGGCCACTTCATCTACCGGGGCGGTCCGATTGAGAACATCGCGGCTGACGCCATCATCAACGCGACCATCAGCCGAGGGTTCGCCTACCACTCAAACGGCGGGACTCTCTTCCGGAAGCTCTACGCGGCTGAAGGCCTGGAGGGGTTGCTGCGGCCGGAGAGCCGGATGGCCGAGAGCCGGTACGACAAGGTGTATCGGGCCCTGTACCAGACGTACGGTCGCGGCGAAGCGATGACGACGGGCGAGCTCATTCAGACATTGAAGATCCTCGATCCGGGTCACGGCGTCAGGGTGCTCCTCCTTGGATCCCATCCGCAGGTTGACCAGGGGCAGAACGATCAACGTAGGGCGGGGCCCCGGGCGGTCGCCTTCCCCGTCGAGGTGCTCGAGCGCATGGCGCGGGAGCTGAGGGGCAGCCTCAGCCGGTGCCGGGCCGCCGGGCAGTACCAGACTCTCATGAACATGGTCATCGAGGTGTTGAAGTCCCGGCTCTCGCTGCGAAGGGCGCTGCTGGAGCAGTACGCAACGAGGCGACGGGTCGGTCTGTTCCTCCAGGCCTCGACGAGCCCGGAACGCAGCGCCTCGCCGGTTCCAGTGTACCCGTCGAAGCGCGACCTGGTGCTGGTGGCGGCCGGGGTCTATCCCGGCCACTTTCACAACCGGAAGTTCAAGCCGAGGCGGGCGGAAAGGGGCGCTGCCGTCTACCTCGACGTGAGCGGGAGCGTGCACGAGCACCTTCCCCGGATCGTTGGCCTGGTGGCCCGCCTGCGTGGGCGGGTCAAGAGCATCTATCTGTTTAGCAACCGGGTCGTCGAGACGAGCTTGCAAGCCCTGTCGGAGGGGCGGATCGGAACGACGTACGGGACGGATTTCGACTGCATCGCGGAGTCGGTCCTCGAGCACGGCTACGACAGGGCGATCGTCATCACGGACGGCTACGCGAGTCTCGACGACGAGCTCTCAGCCAGGCTGGCGGCGGGCAGCGTGAAGATCCTGACGGTGCTGTTCGGCGGCAAGACCGACTGCCCGGAGTTCGAGCCGTTCGGCGAGGTGGTCCAGCTCGACGACGTGACGGGCCCTGCATGACGGGATGCGGCAACTGAGCGATCGGGCCGCACTGCGATAGAACACAAACAGACACGGGAAGCGAGGGGCCCGGGAGCGATCCAGGGCTCCTCGTTTTTTTGTGCAGAACGGAGGAAGACTGATGACGCTACTTGAAGTACTTGGAGTATACGGCTGGAAGGCGGCGCAGGAGGACCTTCTCCTGGCGTCGCTGCTCACGGGCGACCCGCTGCTGCTCGTCGGCCGGCACGGATGGGCGAAGACCTGTTTATCGTCAGCGTCTTTGGGACACGGGGGAGGCTCGAGTTAGGTTGCAGATCAACCCCTTTGGGCCCCAGGGCCCAAGGGGTTGACGCGGCGGTTCGGCGCCGTATCGTAGGCTCGAAGGGGCCTCGAGAAGGGAGCGGACCCAGCCAAGGGCAACGTTGTCAACGAGATCCGCAAGGCGATCCGGCGCAAGTTCTCTGCCGAGGAGAAGGTCCGCCTCGTGATCGAGGGGCTGCGGGGCGAGATCCCGGTCTCCGGGCTGTGCCGGCGCGAGATGATCGCCACCACCATCTACTACCGCTGGTCCAAGGAGTTCCTCGAGGCCGGCAAGAACGGCTTGACGCGCGATACGAGGCGCGATGCCACCGGCGACGAGGTCCGCGCTTCGCGAGGAGAACGGCCCGTTCAAGCGGGCGGTGACCGAGTAGGTCCTTGATGTGCAGCGGCTCAAGAAAGCCTCGGCATGTAAGGGCGAGGTACGGGCGCATGACCGCCACGCAGAAGCTCGAGGTGCTGCGTGCCGTGGCGGGCTCGCCGTTACCGTTGCGCGAGGCACTGGCCCGGCTCGACATGGCGCCCTCGACCTACTACCGCTGGCGGCAGCGGTTTCACCGGCAGGGGTTCGAGGGTCTCAGGGACGCCTCGCCGCACGAGGGCCGCGGCGACCGGGTGTGGAACGAGCTGCTCGAGCACGAGCGGGCAGAGGTCCTTGAGGTCGCGCACGCGCACCCGGAGTGGTCGAGCTGTGAGATCAGCTGCTTCATCACCGACCTGGGGCGGTTCTCAGTCTCGGAGTTGACCGTCTACCGCCTGCTCAAGCGCCGAGGGCTGGTGAAGCCTCGCGAGCTGAAGACCTTCCCGGCCTCGAGCGAGTACAGCTCAAAGACGCGTGCCCCCAACGAGCTGTGGCAGACGGACGCCACCTACCTGTGTGTCAAGAACTCGAGGTGGTACCACCTGGTCTCGGTGCTCGACGACTTCAGCCGGCGTATCCTGGCGTGGCGGCTCCAGCCGTCGATGGACGCCGAGGCGTTCGCCGAGGTCGTCGAGATGGCGTGCCAGGAGACGCGTGTCGAGCGGGTGCCTCCCAACAACCGGCCCCAGGTCCTGTCGGATCGGGGCGCGGCGCTCCTCTCCCGCTCGTTCGGCCAGTACCTGGAGGCCAAAGGGCTGGGCCACATCCTGGCCTCTGCCTATCACCCGCAGACCAACGGCAAGATCGAGCGCTACCACCGTTCGGCCAAGGAGCAGATCAAGCTGGTCGTATGGGAGTCGCCGGCCGAGGTCGAAAAAGAAATCGAGAAATCTATTACAGCGCGAGGCCGTATCATGAGGTGTTGGCGAACGTCACACCCGATGATGTCTACTTCGGTGCCGTGCCGAGATCCTCCGACGGCGCGGTCAGCTCAAGACGCGGACGATGCAGAGGCGAAGGCTCAGAAACAAAGGACGCAAAACACGGACCGCGGGGCTGAGAACCGCAACCGGATTCGGGGCCTCAAAACGCCCACTTCTGCTCAAGACGTACACTCGACGGGCACCGACACCGAGGTGCAGTACATCTACGACGATTACGGCCAGCTCACCAAGAAGCGCGTGCGCAAGGCGGGCACGCCCGACGACTGGGAGGAGCAGGAGACCAACTTCATCGTCACCACGTACGACTACCAGCCGAACGGGGATCTGTGGAAGGTCACCGACGCGCGCAGCAGCACGGTCGACTACCTGTACTGCGACGACAACAACGTCAACGACGGCAAGCTCGAGACGATCAACTTCCCGAGCGACAACGACATCACCTACACGTACGACACGACCACGGGGCGTACGTCGGGCGTAGCTCAGGGCGGCGTCAGCTGCGCGTACGACGCCTTCGGACGGCTCACGCAGCTGAAAGACGTCTGGCACAGGCAGATCAACATCGACGAGTAGGACTCGTCGGGCCGGATTACCGAGTGGCGCTGCCCGGCCTACGGCTCCGGCGACCGCGTCCAGTACACCTACGACGACCTGGGGCGGCTCACCGAACTGGTCAACGCCAGGAGCCTCGGCGGCCACGTGATCACCTCGTTCGACTACACCTACAAGAACAACGGCATCCACACGGGTCTCGGCTAGGTCGAGCGCACTGACCACGAGGACGGCCGGTACGACACGTTCAGCTACGACGCCTACGAGCGGCTCACCACCGACCTGGCTGGGCACACGGTGTGTTTAATCGCAGCGTGCGCAATGGCCTCGCCTCCAACAGAGCACGAGAAATCACACCCGCCTCCCGCAATCGCCGCGATCTCTGCTGCCCACCGCTCCCTTTACCGCTTTGTGCCACGCTCCCACACTGTCATGCGAAGACCCAAGGGTTTGCGCACTTCTGAGGTAACTTCAAAAGGTGTGGAAATAGGCAAAAGGCGGTGAGAGCTTTCCGGGTTGACCAAAACCCCGGCCATTGGGCCGAAGGAAGGAGAACACCGGCATGGAAGATAAGAGCACGAACGGGACCGAGAAGTCAAGGATTGTCTGGGACGAACTGGAGGGGTGCGTGCGCACACACGTGCAGCGCTTCATCCAGGGCCTGCTGGAGGACGAGGTGACCGAGCCGTTGGGGCGCTCCAAGCACGAGCGTCGGGGGCGGTGGATGCGCCGCGCGGCTATCGTAATGGCTGCGGCAAGCCGAGGCGGCTGAGCCTGAGCTGCGGCACCGTCGAGCTCAAACGTCCGCGGGTGCGCGGGCTGGAGGCGCGCTTTGAGAGCCGGCTGGTGCCGCTGTTTGCCAAGCGCACCCCGGCGGTCGCCGAGCTGCTTCCGGAGCTGTACCTGCACGGGCTGGCGTTGGGGGGACTTCGAGCTGGCGCTGGACGGGTTGTTGGGAGATGGGGCCGCGCCCTCGCCCAGCACGGTCGCGCGGCTCAGGCAAGAGTGGCAAAGCGAGGATGAGGCCTGGCGCACCGAGCGGCTCGACGGGGTTGAGCCGGTTTACCTGTGGGTCGATGGGGTCTACGTCAAGGCCGGCCTCGAGAAAGACAAAGTCGCCTTGCTCGTGGTGATCGCCGGCTGCAGTGATGGGCGCAAGCAGTTTGTGGCGCTCGCGGCGGGTCATCGCGAGTCGGAAGCCGCGTGCTCAGGTGTGCTCTGGGATCTGAAGAGCCGTGGGCTTGGCTGCCCCAAGCTGGTCGTGGGCGACGGTCACCTGGGCATCTGCGCGGGGCTTCGCAACGTCTATCCCGAGGCGCGCGAGCAGCGCTGCTGGAACCATCGGATCCTCAACGTACTCGACCAGGTGCCGAAACGGCGCCTGGCACAAGCCAAGTTGCAGCTCAAACAGATCCCGTATGCCACGAGCGCGCGCGAGGCGCTGCGGTTGCGCGAGCGCTTCCAGGCGTGGTGCCACACACATGGGCTCGACGAGGCGGCAAGGCTGATCGAACGTGACTGGGACCGCATGGTGGCGTTCTACCGCTCCCCGCGCGAGCACTGGACGCATCTGCGCATCACCAACGTGGTCGAGTCGCCCTTGGGCGCGCTGCGGCTTCGCACCGACGCGGCCAAGCGCTTCAAGAAGGTCGAGAAAGCCACGGCGGTGATCTTCAAGATGCTCTGCGTGGCCCAGCAGCGGTTCCGGCGTCTCAACGCCGCGGGGCTCCTGCGCGAGCTCGCCCTCGCCGCCCAGTTCAAAGACGGACTACGCGTACAACACCACCCTGAGGCGGCCGCTGCCTAAAACCCATCTACACACTTATTGACACAACCTCAGGCTTTGGCCTCCTGTCGGCATAACAATGCCAAGCGGACGGGCTTATCCTGCCTTGCAAATGCCCTACCCCTCGAGCAATGCCGAGCAGACAAGCGCCCCTTTGCCACAGGGAATGGCGAACACTCTCGTTGAATATCCCTAAGAATATCTATGAGAGGAAACCACGTTTCCATCGTAACGGTTGACCCGGATGCTCCTTGCCGAGACTCCACGACCAATTCGTCATTCCCAAGTACTCCAGCCACCTCTGTTTCTCCGCTTTGCAGTGGGACCTGTGCCACTCCACAATCTGCTTGGCTCTCGTCACATGGTTCGGCCGCTGGCAGCCAATAGCATGTATGCCCATCGGCATACTTCGGTGCTCGGCCTTCCATAGCGGCAAGACGACGGTTAATAACTGAGGCGCAGTCAATCGCCTCTTCCTGGGACATACCACTACGTGTTTCGTATCTGTAGAAATCCAGGAGGTCCTCACTTGCATTATACTTCCGGATATTGAATACGCCATACCGCTGAGGCATGTTGAATACTATCGATTGCGACGCCAGTTCGAACGGGCCAAAGAACGCTACACGATGCAAAGAGCGTCCATTGTTCCAAAGGAAGTCCGCCGTGCTCATCGCTGATCTCCATTCCTGGCCAGGGAATCCGCAGAAAAATGATGCCTGTAGACGTATTCGTGCGTTATGCAATCGCCTAATTGTTCTCTCAATGACGCTTCTGGTAGTTCCTTTGCCCATGCGGACGAGATCCGCATCAACAATAGACTCCAGTCCGGTCTTCAGAGCTATGCACCCACCGTGCGAGAGGTCTTCGGCCACATCTGCAAGTTCACCATTCCCAAATCGCATATGCGAGTACCAACGAAATGAGGTTCCGCGCACACGCGTAGCGAGATCATGTGCGAACTCCGGACTGATGCACTCGTCCAGAAAGCTGAACCTCGTTGTGCCGTACCTGGCTCTAAGGACATTCATCTCGTCAGCGATTCTCTGTGCTGGCTTGGCAGGCGACGGCATCCCTTCGTAATGATGAAGACAAAACGCACATTGATTCCATAGGCAATTGATCCTGGACCGCAGCGGCAGCGATGAAAACGCCACCGGATACTCCTCCATCGGCAAGCACTCATACGCTGGGATAGGCAATGACAACATCATCTGCGCTGTCAGCCGTGCGTGCCGTGTGTGGACGCTCGATCTGTTTCGGTTCGCACACTCTCCTGCTTCTTCAGACTCAATGATGCTCTTCAAGGCGAACTCACCGGGGCCGATGACAATGTCATCTATGTAGCGGCATAGCTCTGGCTGACGCCTTATCGCTCTCGCAATCAGGTCGACAGATGTCCCACCAAGCACGATGCGAGCTTGTGACTTCGCGTTCCTCAAGCGCTTGCATATCAGCAACGAGGGCAATATCTGTGACCGGAAACTCACCGAAATACCAACAACATCCATCCCTGCGCGCAACGTGGGGATCCTGTTCATCGCATAGTCAATGAAGCCGTCATAGGCACGGGAAGGATTCTCGAGAAATGCCATCATATCATTGGACGAATATGGTGAGTACTCCCCGAGCCATCCTTCCATGCTCAACTCCGAGCCATCCAGTGCCCCATAGCCCCAATATGCTGCATTTAGGACATATCGTGACCACAGTTTCTCAGCGTTGTTACTCAACCTGCCAGCATCTCGCTGGCATTTGACTGCGTCGTCACTGTGTTTATGCACGTAATTGTGCCTTAGATATGCCAAGGACATATCGGCAAGCCGAATCGCATCGCCGCCGCAGACAACCGGCATGTCTTGATATCTTCTGATCGCGTTCAATAACGATACCATGTGTTGCTCGAGTGTGGAGCTGCTGTTGACATACTGGAACAATGCCAGATTCAGGTCTACACACGCAACGCGTTTTCCGCAGGACTGCATGTATGCTGCTAATGCCGGGATCGCCATATGCATGCTCGTGCACGAAGAGGAGGGCGGGAATATGAGTACAGTGTTGATCGCTCGACGTTTGCCCATAGTCGTGGCCTCCTCATCGGCGCTATGGCTAGGCGGTGTACGACAATTCTGTTTGCGGATGGTTCCGAGGTAGCATAGGATTGAAACGGGCGATGGAGCAGGGGTGTGCCCTGAGTGGTATGAGGCTGCGGACCAATGGCTCGTTACGATCTGACCGATGAGGAATGGGCCGTGCTCGGGCCCCTGCTGCCGCCGGAGCGTTCGGGGCAAGCCGGCAACCCGTATCGCCCCCACCGCGAGGTGCTGAACGGCATCTTCTGGATCTTGCGCACCGGCGCGCCATGGCGCGATCTGCCCGAACGCTACGGGCCATGGACCACCGTCTACGACCGATTCCGCCGCTGGCGGGGCGCCGATCTGTTTCAGAAGATCCTGAACGCCCTGGAGGCTCAAGTGCATCGCGCCGAGCGCATCGACTTCGAGTTTTCCGCTCTCGACAGCTCGATGGTGCGCGCCCACAAGAGCGCCGCCGGGGCGCGGGAAAAAGGGCCTCGGTCGAAGCGAGCCGCCGCCGCCAAGCCTTAGGGATGTCGCGCGGCGGCTTCTCGAGCAAGCTCCATGTGCTGTGCCAGGGGCGTGGCTTGCCGATCACGGTGGCGCTCAACCCCGGCCAACAGGACGAGACGACCATGGTCGAGACGTTGCTCGAGGCCGTCTCGATCGCCGGCAAGCGGGGGCGGCCGCGCACGCGCTTCGCCACCGTGGCGGCCGACAAGACGTACGACTCGGCGCCGACGCGCGCGCAGCGCTTCGACACGCGCCGGTACCGACGGCGCACCGTGGTCGAACGGCTCATCGGCAAGACGCCGCATCGCCACGCGATACGACAAGCTGGCCGAAAGCTTCCTGGCTATGGTCGCGCTCGGATTCATCCGCGTTTGCCTCAAAACCCTAGTGTCGTACACGGGCTAG